>Ga0066698_10001655_pt1 | contig 9906 bp, 6 predicted proteins | sample GraSoiAngelo_147_FD_66457 | JGI IMG/M metagenome (GOLD analysis project Ga0066698, IMG submission 66457) | Grasslands soil microbial communities from the Angelo Coastal Reserve, California, USA - 14_1009_05_40cm | ecosystem: Environmental > Terrestrial > Soil > Grasslands | place: USA... | reverse complement strand
GCAGGAGATCGCCGCGCCCGGCTCGGTACGGCAGCCGTGGTATCTGAATCTGAACCCGACGCCGACCGACATCTCCGACAAGAGTGGGAAGGGCCATGATCCGTCCTGGGTGGGGAATCTGCGACCGACCCTCTGGACAGGCACAGGCCCGTAGTCACTTAACCCCTCAGTTTGCTTTTACCCTGCTCGCCTTGCCCGCCGGACGACCGTAGCAACCGTGTTCGGGGTCACCGATGGCGCAGGGAGCCCTCCGTACTTTCGCCGCAGGTCTTGAGCTAGACGCTGCTCAGAGCAGAGCCGCTGAAAAGCGGTGACGCAGAGCCACGGGGCTACCGCGAGTCACCCTCGCCACGTCCGCCGGGCCGCCAGCGATCGACGAACCAGAATCAAAATCGCTGCGTGGAGCGTGACGATGACCTTCAAGCACACGCTATCGAGTGGCCTCCTCGCGTCCGTCGCAGCGCTTGCGGCGTGCGAGATTCCCGCTAGAAACCCTAGTGACCCGCTTCACCAGGTCGTCCAAGTCATCATCGTCCCCGAAAGTCTCAGTCTCTATCCAGCTCAACAGTTCAGGTTTGCGGCCTATGGCCGTACCGCGAGCGGCGACAGCTCCGCAGTGCCCGTGAGTTGGAGTGCGACCGGGGGCAGCATTGCGCCCGATGGGATGTTCACCGCTGACACAGCGGCTGGAGACTTTCTCGTCTCGGGTACCAGCGCAGCGCTCAACCTCTCGGCTTCATCGCTGGTGTGGATCCGGCGGCGTCCAGTCGCGTCGGTGACGGTTAGCCCCGCGGCGGTGAGCCTGCAGTTGGGGCAGACGAGGCAGCTGACGGCGACGCCGCGGGATTCGGCAGGGTACGCCCTCCCCTGGCGGCCGGTGACCTGGGCGAGTAGCGACACCGTGGTGGCGACGATAAGCGGCAGCGGGCTCGTAACCGCGAACGCCGAAGGATCGGCGACGATCACAGCGACGAGCGAGGGGCAGAGCGGCAGTGCTGCGGTGACCGTCACAACCGTCCCGGTGGCGACGGTGAGCGTGACGCCAGCGAGCCTGAGCCTCACGGCGGGCCAGACGGGGCAACTGACGGCGACGCCGCAGGATGCCAGCGGCACCCCGCTGACGGGGCGCGTGGTGACGTGGGTGAGCAGCAACACGGTGGTGGCGACGGTAAGCGGGAGCGGGCTGGTGACCGCGAAGGCTGCGGGGTCGGCGACGATCACGGCGACGAGCGAGGGACAGAGCGGCTCGGCTACGGTAACGACGACGGCAGCGACAGCAGTCACCGGACTCGACTTCCCCGGCAACGTCGCGGTGACGAGCACAATGCGGTTTGAATTCACGTCACCCTTTGCCGCCTATCCCGCGACCTATATCTGGCGCGTGAATCCCCGTCAGCAGGGCGGATATTACACCGCGTTTTTCCATGCCAACAACAGCTCGAACTTCAACAATCAGTACCAGTACTACGGATTCCATCCGTATCCCGAGCCGCCGCCGCCGCTGCAAGGGACAGAGAAATGGGAAATCTCCGTCGACGGGGGAAACGATATCACTGGCGACCCAGTGGTTTTCAATCGGTGGTACTTGCAAGTGGCGGTCGTCGAGAAGACCGCGTCAAACACCCGCCACACGTACTACTGGGATTGGCCGGATACAACGCACAAGATCGTATGGGTCGGCTCGCTGTACGCTGCTGCTCCGAATCCGGCGATCATGGTGGGGGACAACCCCTGGAACCCCGGCGAGGAGGTCTTCGACGGAGTCATGCGTGGCTTTCAGTTCTACGATGCGAAACTGACGCCCAGCCAGATCGTGCAGGAGATCGCCGCACCCGGGTCCGTCCGGCAGCCCTGGTATCTGAACCTCAATCCGACGCCAACCGATATCTCAGACAAGAGCGGGAACGCTCACCATCCGTCCTGGGTGGGAACCCAACGACCGACGCTCTGGACGGGTAGCGGGCCCTAGCGGTTCACCACGCGCCGCGCTTGAAAACGACCACCGGAACGGTGCGCAGCATGATGCGCAGGTCTTCGAGCACCGACTGGCGCTGGACGTATTCGAGATCGTAGCTGACTTTGTTGCGCACGCTCTCGACCGACGTGTCATACGTCAGGTTGATCTGCGCCCATCCCGTGATTCCCGGTCGCACGCGCTGGCGCTCCTGATAGCGCTCGATCTGCGTGCGCAGGTGCGCGAAGATCGCGGGCTGTTCGGGGCGCGGGCCGACGACGTCCATGTCTCCGAGCAGCACGTTGATCAGCTGCGGTAGCTCGTCCAGACGGTACAGTCGCAACAACCGGCCGACGCGGGTGACCCGCGGATCGTTTGGCCGCGCCCACACCTGTTGGTTCCCGTCGCCGTTCGAGCCATGCCCGTTCGTGGCCATCGTGCGGAACTTGTAGATCAAGAACGGCTTGCCGCCGCAGTCGCTGCCGCGACGATTGTCTGGGGCCGATTGCGAGCCACCCCGGCGGTCCAGTCCGATCCGCGTTTGCTTGAAGAAGATCGGCCCGCGCGACGTGAGCTTGATGGCGAGGGCGATCGCGGCCATCAGCGGCGCGGCCAGCAAGAGTCCGATGCCGGCGGCCGTGATACTCACTGCGCGCCGCAGCAGCTCCGAGGGTTGCGCCGCGGCGGTGGCGGCGGAACGGCTGAGCGGCGCACTGATTCTGATCGTCGTCACGACAGGGGCTCTCGCGCTGGGGTGCGAGAGCCTTGTGCAGACGCCGTGCCTTCCGAACGACGTCGGAAAAGCTGATCAAATCATCGGATACGAGTGGCGCCGTCGTCGCTGTCAGCACGGCGCCACGGTGGTTGTGAGGAAGGTGCTACAACGCCGGTGGGTCGTTTGTCTCGCGAATCGCCTTGCGATGCAGGCCGTGCCGCTCGATGAGACGGTACAGCGTCGTCCGATCCAACCGGGCCGCGCGGGCCGCGCGCGACATGTTGCCCCGCGCTTCCGTCACGAGCTGCGTCAGGTACTGCAGCTCAAAGCTGGCGACGAGGCGATCGCGGGCGCTGTAATACGGCTCCTCGGTGGTGACCTCGGACGTCATGATGGAGGGCGCGCTGCTCGCGGAGCTGGTCTTGTCGAGCGCCGGGATGTCCTCGGGTCTGATTTCCGAACCGGGTTCGAGGAGAACGACCATATGCTCGACGACATTCTCGAGCTCGCGGACATTCCCCTTCCACGCGCGAGCACGCAGGGAGCGGATCGCGGCTTCCGTGAACCGTGGCGGCGGGGCGCCAGGTCCGCGGTGACGAGTCCAGTAATAGGCCAGGAAGTGCTCCGCGAGCAGCAGGATGTCGGTTGGGCGCTCACGGAGCGACGGAACCCGAATCGGGACGACGCGGAGGCGATAGTACAGGTCTTCGCGCAGCGTCCCGGCCGCGACGGCATCCTCGGGATTGCAGTTGGTGCACGCAATGAAGCGGACGTTGACGACGGCGTCGGTGGTCTCACTGCCCACGCGCCGCACCACGCCGTCCTGAATCACGCGGAGCAACTTGGCCTGGATGGGCTTCGACATCTCCACCAGCTCGTCGAGCAACAACGTGCCGCCGTTCGCGGCTTCCAAGAGGCCGGGTTTGTCCCGGACGGCTCCGGTGAAGGCCCCCTTGCAGTGGCCGAACATCTCGGACTCGAGCAGCGCCTCGGGAAGGGCGGCGCAATTCACTGCGATAAGCGGCCGGCTGCTCCGCCGGCTGTGGTAGTGGATGAATTGCGCGATCAGTTCTTTTCCTGAGCCGCTCTCGCCCGTGATGAAAACCGACGCATCGGTGGGGGCCACGCGGCGGGCCAGGTCTATCGCTCGGCGGAACGCCGGCGACGCGCCGAGAACCGTGACGCGCTCGCTGTTCCCGTTTTCCCGTGCAAACTCAGCCTGGATGGCGTGCGACTCCCGGGCCACGAGCACCCCGTGGGCCGCGCGCCCGAGCAAAATTTGCAGATGCGTGCCGGAGAACGGCTTAGGGAGGTAGTCCCAGGCGCCCGCGCGCAGTGCTTCGAGGCTCGAGTCCACGCTGGGATTGCCGGTCATCATGATGACAACCGTGTCGGGATGGACCTCGAGGCAGGTTCGCAGCAGGCGCATCCCCGAGACCTCCTCCATGTACAGGTCGAGGAGCACGATGTCAAACTTCGTGCGCTTGAGCATGTCCCGCGCTTCGTCCCCGCGACCCGACAGGCTCACCTGGTAGCCTTCGTACTGCAGCACGGTCGCGCAGCTTTCCCGCAGCGACCGTTCGTCGTCCACGATCAGGATGTGGATGGTGGATTTGAGCTCCGCAGTCAGCTGCGGGAAGCCTACGATGTTGCGCGGTGCAGACGCGGGGACGCGGGCTGCTCTTGCCGCGTGCCGCCGCTCAAGTCTTGGTGCGGACATGTGCTCGGCGACTCCTCCGTGCCGACGTTTACTGACTGCGAGAGGCTGCATTCGAACTCCATGGCACGGATCGGGCCGAAAAGTGGGGTGCGAGGGACCCTCAAGGACCCATGCATTTACACGCGGTTTGGCTCACTGTCAAGGACAGTGTGGCAAACGCGTGACATGTCGTGCTCGCGGCAAATTCGTTTCTGTCCGTCCGCGCGACACTCTTCGCGATCCACTGCGTGGCAGCCCAACGCGGTTCGCGGGCCCCAGGCGATTCGTGCGGTATCGCCCTTGCGGTAGGGCTTGCCGTGGCCATCCAGCTTCGTTCCGAACGTGCGCCGCTCGCCGAGAGTGCGCCGCCCGTCGACACAGTTCTACCGACCGATTGGGCGCGCCTCGGATCCGCGGCGCTCCGCTACCGCTGGTGGATCCTGGCATTGGGCGGCATGGGGATGCTCGGCGGCATTGGCGGCGGTCGCATGTTGCCGCACAGCTACCAGGTTCAGGCCACGATCTGGATCCAGTCTCCCGAGTCCCGCGGCGCCACCGGCCGCGGGCCCATCGGCGCGAACCAGTTGTTCGAATCCTACGCCTGGGTCGATTTGCTCAAGTCGTACGTTGTGCTCGATCAAGTGGCACGCGACCTCAAGCTGTACCTCTCATCGGCGCGCGGGGCCGGCGGCGCGTTTGCGGGATTCGTGGTCAGCGATACCTACCGTCCCGGGCGATATCGCATCGTGGTGGACCGGACGGGCGGCTCGTATCGGCTCGTTAGCGCCAAGGGAGAAGAGCTGCAGCGCGGTGCGGTCGGTGATTCTGTGGGTCAGGCGCTTGGCTTCCGGTGGGCGCCTCTCGCGACCGCGCTTCCACCGGGGAGCGATTTCGCGTTCACGGTGAGGCCGTTGCGCGACGCGGCCAGAGGGCTGGGGGGCTCGCTCAACGTGTCCCTGGACCCTGGCGGGAACTTCTTGAGGATCGGGCTCACGGGCGAGGATCCGGCCCGCAGTGCGGCGACCGTGAACGCCATCGCCCAGCGGTTCGTTGACGTCGGCGCAGATCTCAAAAAGGCCAAGCTCCACCAACTGGAATCGCTGCTGGACGAGCAGCTCCAGGCGGCACGCGAAAATCTGCGGCAGGCCGAGAGCGCGTTCGAGCAGTTCCGGATCCGTACGGCCACGATTGCTCCGCCCGGAGATGCCACAGCCGCGTCGCCCGGCAACGCCGGCCGCATCGGCCCGAGGGTCGAGCAGGAGCAGCTGCGCGGCGATCGCGCGGCCATCGAGCAAGTCGTGGCGCGGATGAGAGATTCGAGTGGGTCTCCGGAGGGCCTCGCCTTCATCGGCGCGGTGCAGCGCTCACAGGAGGTGAGCCAGGCACTGCGGGAGCTGACCGGAAAGCAGGCCGAGGCGCGCGCCCTCAGCAGCCGCTATACCGCGGCGCACCCCGCCGTCCAGCGCCTGCTCGACGAGATCGAAACGCTCGAGCACAGCACGATTCCGGGTCTGGCACTGACGTTGAGCGCTGAATTACGGGCACGGGAGCGCGTCCTGGCGCCGCAGATCTCGGCCACCGAACGCGAGCTGCGTGATATTCCGCAGCGAACCATCGAGGAAGCGCGCCTGCGCCGCGACGTCGACTTGGCCTCGAACCTGTTCACGAGTGTACAGCAACGCTACGATGAGGCGCGCCTCGCGGAGGCGAGTAGCGTCACGGACGTGCGGATCCTCGACGCCGCGGTCGCCCCGCAGGAGCCGCTGAAAAACAAGGCGTCGCGCCTCATCCTCCTCGGGTTAGCCGCCGGCCTCGGGTTAGGATGCATCGGTGCCGTCCTGGCCGACCGGATCGACCCGCGCATGCGGTATCCAGAGCAGGTGACGCGGCAGATGGGACTGCCGATCCTCGGAGTGTTGCCGCACGTGAAGGACCGGGCGGCTGGCCCCGAAGACGAGCACGTCGCCCACGTGATCGAGGCGATGCGCAGCGTGCGGTTGAGTCTCGTGCACTTCTACGGCGGCAACGGTCCGGTGGTGGTCACGGTGACGAGCCCTGGCGTCGGCGACGGCAAGTCATTTGTCTGCGCCAATCTCGCGCTGGCGTGCGCCGAGTCGGGCCAGTCGACGCTGCTCATTGATGGTGATTCGCGCCGCGGCGGCCTGCATCGCGCGCTGCGCAGGTCCCGCAAGGTGGGCCTCACGGACTTCCTCGCCGGTGGAGCATCACTGGAAGCGGTGACGCAGACGACGGGCTATCCCGCTCTGAACTTCATCGGCGCCGGCTCGCGCTTCCGTGATTCGCCGGAGCTGCTGGGATCGCCGGCCATGGTTGACCTGCTCGAGCGCGCACGCAGCCAGTACCGCGTGATCATGGTGGACAGCCCGCCGCTCGGCTCGGGCGTCGATCCGTACACGCTCGGGACGCTCACAGGAAGCCTGCTGCTCGTGTTGCGGACCGGTACGACGAACCTGGCGTTGGCGCGTACCAAACTCACGGTGCTGGACCATCTGCCGATCCGGCTCCTCGGCGTCGTGCTGAACGACGTGCGCCGGGGCGGCATATACCGCTACTACAGCTATCTGTCCGGATACACCACGGCGAACGAAGTCGAAGGATTCGCCGTCGCGGGTCGCAAAGCGCGCGGAGTGCTCTAGGTGCCGGTGGAGCGGTGAAGACGCTGCTCATTTGCCAGCACGACGAGCCCCTGAATCGCGTCGGTGTCGCGCGCTGGCTGGCGTCGTTCTCGGAGTTGGTGGGCATCGTCGAGATTCGCGAGCCCCCGGCGCGCCAGTGGCGCCGCGTGCGACGCGAGTTGCAGCGCGTTGGCCCCTTACGGTTCCTCGACGTCCTCGCCTATCGCGTGTTCCAGCGGCTCGTCCTCGCGCCGGCGGACCGTGCCTGGGAGGCTCGCGAGCTGGCGCGCCTCTGCGCCGTCTATGCGCCACTGTCCTCGCAGATTCCCGTGCTCGAAACCGCCAGCGCAAACTCATCCGCCGTCGCCGCCCTGATCCGCCGGCAGGCCCCGGACGTCATCCTGGCCCGCTGCAAGAGTCTCCTGCGCAAGGATCTCTTCGCGCTGGCGACGCGCGGCACGTTCGTCGTCCATCCCGGGATCTGCCCCGAATACCGCAATGCGCACGGCTGCTTTTGGGCGCTCGCCACCGATGATCTCCAAAACGTCGGTGCGACGCTGCTCCAAGTGGACGAAGGCGTCGATACCGGTCCGGTCTACGGGTATTACGGCTACCGCTACGACGAGATTGCGGAGTCGCCGTTCGTCATCCAGAGCCGCGTCGTGCTCGAGAACCTGGACGCGATCCGGCAGACCCTGGTCGCGGTGGCGGAAGGACGGGCCGCACGACTCGAGACCTCCTCCCGCCCTTCGGGCGTCTGGGGCCAGCCGTGGTTGACCATGTACCTGCGGTGGAAGCATCGCGCGCGGAGGCGGCGACGTGAGAGCGCTCGCACTGCTGTATCATGACGTAGTTGAGCCTGGTGACTGGGACGCAAGCGGTTTCACCGACGCCGGCGCAGCCAGTTACAAGCTCGAGCGCGCCGAGTTCGAACGACACCTCGCAGCCGTGTCGGCGGTCGCGACTCGCCGAGGGACGGTCGAAGGGCTGCAGGCCGTCGCGGGGGGCGGGGGACCGCCGCCGGTCCTGTTGACCTTCGACGACGGCGGCGCCAGCGCGTATGGCTGCGTGGCCGACCTGCTCGAGGGGGCCGGCTGGCGCGGCCACTTTTTCATCACCACGGACTACATAGAGGCGCCCGGTTTCGTGACGCGGGCACAGCTGCGCGACTTGGCGGCGCGCGGTCATGTGATTGGCACTCATTCCAGCTCGCACCCGGTCCCAATGGCGCGGTTCAGCCGGCAGCGGCTGCTGGCGGAGTGGGCGAGCAGCGCGCAGGCTCTCGGGGACCTGCTGGGCGAGCCCGTACGCGTGGGGTCGGTGCCGGGCGGCGGGTTGTCGCGCCGCGTCGCGGAAGCGGCCGCCGCCGCCGGTATGACCGCGCTGTTCACATCAGAGCCGACCACGCACTGCCGGGTCGTCGACGGCTGCGTCGTCGTCGGACGCTACGTGCTGCGCCGGGGGATGCCCGCGGCGGCCGCCGCCGCGCTCGCCTCCGGCGCGATCGGCGCGCGACTCCGTCAGGCCTGCGTGTGGAACCTCAAGAAGGTGGCCAAGGTCTTGGGGGGAAACGCTTACTTGGCACTGCGGGACGCGGTGTATGCGCGCGGCCGGGCCTAGACCGGCCTCCCGCGTTGCAGCGGTGGTCAAAACTGACGCAGCACTACCACAGCATGAGGGTACCTCAGACGTCGCACGATGAGCGGGCGTAGGTAACTGCCGGTGGAGGCACGGCCCGATATTTGAGACGCTAGCTGGCGTGTACTGTCGCACCTGTGAGTTGCGCTCGCACGGCACAGCCCAGAGCGAGCCTGCGCATCCCGGACGGGTCTGGGGTGCCGACCGCATCAGCGGACTGCGCTGTGGCCGATGCGGCGCCCTGTTGGGCGCGGAGGACATCGCTCATCTGCTGCTCCAAAAACAGTCCCAGCTGCAGCGCTTCGGGCTGCTCCGACCGCCGACGGCTGCCGAGCCCAAATTGCCCGCCCCGCTCACGTGGGCTCCTCGTGTTCTGAAAACGGAGAAGGACTGAGATGTGCGGCGTGATCGGCTACACCGGCGGCGGCCAGCGAGACGCCGCGTCGATTCTCATACGCGGACTCGCGCGACTCGAATACCGCGGATACGACTCCGCCGGCATCGCCGTGCACCCGAGTGACGGCGCGGGGATCGTGACCCGCAAGCTCGCCGGTCGCGTGCCCGATCTCCAGGAGCTGGTCGCGCGGATGCCGGTGCACGGTGCGTCCGGCATTGCGCACACCCGCTGGGCGACGCACGGAGCGCCGACATCGCGCAATGCGCACCCGCACGTCGATTGCGACGAGCGAATCGCCGTGGTCCATAATGGCATCATCGAGAACGCCGACGCCTTACGCCTGGCCTTGGAGCGACACGGGCACACCTTCCGGACCGACACCGATACCGAGACACTCACCCACCTCATCGAGGACTCCCCGGGCGACACGTTGGAATCACGCGTCATCGCCGCACTCGAGCATGTCGTCGGCACGTATGGCCTTGCGGTCATTTCCGCCGAAGAACCGGGCAAGATCGTGGTCGCGCGCCAGGGCTCTCCAGTGCTCCTTGGCGTCGGCGACGGCGAATACTTTGTGGCGTCCGACGCCTCCGCGATCATCGAATACACGCGATCCGTCGTCCACCTCGATGACGGCGATATCGCCGTACTCACGCCGCAAGGATATCACATCCTCGATCGCGAGTCGCACGTACAGCTGCGCTCAGTCGACGACGTAACCTGGGACCTCGAGGCCATCGAGCTGGGTGGGTACGCGCATTTCATGCGGAAGGAGATCTTCGAGCAGGCGGACACGGTGCGGAGTACGCTCCGTGGCCGGCTCGTGTTCGACGAAGGCATCGCGCGGCTCAACGGCCTGAACATCAC
>Ga0066698_10001651_pt1 | contig 9916 bp, 10 predicted proteins | sample GraSoiAngelo_147_FD_66457 | JGI IMG/M metagenome (GOLD analysis project Ga0066698, IMG submission 66457) | Grasslands soil microbial communities from the Angelo Coastal Reserve, California, USA - 14_1009_05_40cm | ecosystem: Environmental > Terrestrial > Soil > Grasslands | place: USA... | reverse complement strand
CCACGTACGAACTCTGGCGCGAGGTTGCGGACTACCGGCCCGGTCGCCATGACAACAGCGGGCTCCGCGCCCGGCTCTCGGGAACGAAGATCGAAGACCGACCGATCGTCTCCGAGCTTCGCCTCGCGATGGAGGAGCGTGAGGCCCTCACGTTGCCTCGGAAGGCATCGCGGCGCTGAGCCGCCGACCGGCAGCCGCCGACCGCTAGAAGGAGTACCGTCGAGGCATGTCGGATACGAACACGCCCGAAACCCCCGGGGGTCGCTTGGGCGACGATATGGAAGAGATGTTCCTCGACGAAGCGAAGAAGGATCATCTCGCGAACGAGGCGGAGCGGGCCGACGCGAAAGAAGACCGCGAACGGGCCGAGCTCGGCGAGTCCGTGACCCCGAAGCGACCACCCTGGTGGAAGTTCTGGGCATGATCGCCTCGGGCGGCGGGATCCTCATCGGCGGCATCTTCCTGCTCGGCGCGATCCTCGCTGGTTACGCGATCTGGTACATCTTCATCAAGAAGTGAGGACGAAAGGTGAGCGCCCCGCCGATGAGCGCTATCCTGGCTGGGTGATGGAAGCAACCTCCACCGCTGCACCGATCACGGTGACCGAGGGCGCCGCTCGTAAGATCCGGCAGCTCGCGGCGAAAGAAGGCCACGCCCAGCCGATCCTGCGGCTGAGAGTGGTCGCGGGTGGGTGCTCGGGGTTCGCGTACGAGATGGGCTTCACGGGCTCGCCCGAGCCGGAAGACTTCGTGATCGAGGCAGCCGAGAACGTCCGCGTCGTGGTCGACCCCAAGAGCGTGCCCATCGTCACCGGATCCACGCTGGACTTCGATACTGCGCTCCTCGGTGGCGGGCTCAAGGTCAACAATCCCCAGGCGATCCACGGCTGCGCCTGCGGCGAGTCCTTCAGCATCTGACCGCAGCATCTGAACCGCAGCATCTGATCGCTGCAGCGCGGGTATCCTGCGCCCAGGATGCCCAAGGCCGACACGACGCAGTGGCGGGACCTGTACGACGAAGTGGTGCTCACGGGGCTGTGCACCGGATGCACGGCCTGTATCGTGGCGTGCCCGTTCCACGTCCTGGGCTACGAGGACAACAAGCCGGTCCAGCTCCAAGAGGACGGTCCCGACGTCTGTACGCACGGCGACCGAGGCTGTTCCCTCTGCACGCTCGCATGCCCTCGCTTCCGCGAGTGGGAGTCGGAGATCGACGAGCTCATGTTCGGCCAGGCTCGCAAACCCGAGGAGCTGATCGGCAAGTACCGCGAGATCTACCTCGCCCGCGCGACGTCGCCCGAGGCGCTGATGCAGGGCCAGGACGGCGGCGTGGTCTCGGCCCTCCTGATCTGGGGGCTCGAGAACGGGATGATCGACGGTGCCGCCACCTCCGTCCTCTCGGACGAACGCCAGTGGGATTGCGAGCCGGCCATCGTCACGGATCGCGCCGGGGTCCTGGCGTCCGCGGGCAGCCGCTACACGTACAGCGCCAATCCCCTCGCCCTGCTCAAGGCTGCGGAGATGGGGCTGTCGAAGGTCGCGCTCGTGGGGATGGGCTGCCAGACCTCGGTCACCGGCGCCATGGAAGCGCGCAGGGTCAACAAGTGGCGCAAGAAGATCGCGTGGACGTTCGGCCTGCTCTGCTCGAAATCATTCACGTACGACGGGCTGATGGTCGAGATCGCTCAGAACGAGCTGGGGATCGATCTCGACCATCTGATCCGGGTCAACATCAAGGGCAAGCTCCTCTTCTACACGGATACGGGCGACGAGATCACCTACTCGCTGAAGCAGTCCCACCGATTCACCCGCCCCGGGTGCCTCCGGTGCCCGGACTTCGCCGCAGAGCACGCCGATATCTCCTTCGGGGGCCTCGGCCAGGAGGGCGGCTGGACGCTCTCGATCGTTCGGACCGATCTGGGGCAGGAGATCTGGGACCGGGCGATCGCGGAAGGGGTGATCGAGTCCACCCGCGCGATGGACGAGGATCCGAAAGCCGTCGAGCTGATGTTCCGTCTGGCCGAGCGGTCCCGCGAGCGCTGGCCGACCCACGAGGAGCTGGCAACCGCCGGGTCCACACCCGGCCTGATCCCGTCCGAGGAAGCCGGTTGATCGCCGCTCGGCCACGGTAGTCCGTTCGGACTAGGCACGACCCCCCGCGGTTCCGACTTCATCCCGTGTGACCTGCGCCGATAATCGATCAGACGAGGCGGTCCCGTTCGGGCCGTGCTCTGCTGCACTCCGAGCAGCGAGGAGGCATCCAGGAGATGGTGGAGACGGCACGCGCCGCGAAGGCGGCGCCCCTTCGCCGCGACGCGGTCCTCGAGGCCGTCGCCTTCGCGGCGGAGCGTCTGCTGCTGTCCAGTGACTGGAACGAGGTGGCCGTCGAGGTGTTGGGACGGCTCGGGGTCGCCGCCGAAGTGTCGCGCGTCCATCTCGTGCGCAACCACGACACCGACGGCGGACTGACGATGCGGCTCGCGGCAGAGTGGTGCGCACCGGGCGCCCGGTCCTACCGAGGCGACCCCGTCGTGGACGGTTTGACGTGGGAGCCGGACCACACCCGCTGGGTCGAGCGGATGCGCGCCGGGGAGTCGATCATCGGCGCGATCGAGACCTTCCCCGAACAGGAGCGCCCGGCCTTGCGGAGCCAATCGATCGTCTCCCTCGCCTACTTCCCGATCACGGTGGAAGGTACCTGGTGGGGGTGCATCGGCTTCGATGATTGCGACGATGTTCGCGATTGGTCGGTGACCGACCTCGAAGGGCTCCGGACGGCCGCCGCACTGCTCGGCGCCGCGATCGCGCGTCGTCGTCAGGAGGAACTGCTCCTGTCGGCCGAGTCGCGCTACCGCAGCGTGGTCGAGCGGATCCCGGCGGTGACCTACGTCGACGTGATGGAGATCGCCGGCGCACGGATGGCGTTCATCAGCCCCCAGATCGAAACGCTCCTGGGCTATCCGTCCGAGCGGTTCCTCGCCGACGCCGACTTCTGGTTCGACCTGGTCCATCCGGACGATCGCGCACGGATGGAGGCCGCGGCGACCGCCGCTGGTCGTGAGGGCCTGGCCTTCGACGAGGAATACCGGATGCGGCACGTCGACGGTCAGTGGGTCTGGGTCCACGACACCTCTTCGCCCGTCCCGAGTGAGGATGGATCGATCTCGCACTTCCAGGGCTTCATGATCGACGTGACGGGACGGAAGGAGGCCGAACGTCTGCTCCGGGAGGCCGAGCACCGGTACCGGAGCATGGTGGAAGCGATCCCCGCGGTGACCTACATCGACGAGCCCAGGGAGAACGGACCCGGGCTGGGCGCGACGATGACGTTCGTCAGCCCGCAGATCGAGCAGGTATTGGGCTACGCGCCCGAGCGCTTCATCGCCGACGCGGGGTTCTGGTTCGAGCTGATCCATCCCGACGACCTCGCGGCGCTCCGCGCGCGCGAAGCGTTCAGCGTCAACGACCTCGACCCGTTCGACGAGATCTATCGGATGCGCCACGCGGACGGCCATTGGGTCTGGGTACAGGACACCTCCACGACCGTGCTGCACGACGACGGATCCGTGGCGTTCTTCCAAGGCTTCATGTTCGACGTCACGCAGCGCAAGGAAGCCGAGGAGCAGGTCCGTGTCGCCGAGGAACGCTACCGCGCGATCGTCGAGAACACACCGGCCATCACGTACCAGGAGATGCCGCAGCCGCCGGGCTTCGACCAGGCCACGTCGATCGCCTACGTGAGTCCGCAGATCGAGCAGCTCCTCGGGTACCCCGCAGCGGAGTGGGCGCAGCCGGGCTTCTGGACGCGGGTGATCCACCCGGATGATCTGATCGCGGTCCTGGCGGAGTCGCATCGAACGGCCGAGAGCGGCGAGCCTTACCTGCAGGAGTACCGGATGGTGGCGGCCGACGGCAGGACCGTGTGGTTCCACGACGAGAGCCACCTGATCCGTGACACGGACGGCAACGCGCTCGTCTGGCAGGGCGTCATGGTGGACGTCACGGAGCGCATGGAGACGGAGGCGCGGCTCCGCCAGGCGCAGGAGCGTCTCCAGGCGCTGGTCGATCACATGCCGGCGGTCGTCTACGTGGAATCCACCGACAACTCGCCGGAGAAGCTGTACATCAGCCCGACCGTGGAACAGGTTTTCGGGTACAGCGCCGAGGAGTGGATCTGGACGCCCGACTTCTGGGTCGATCGCGTCCACCCTGACGACCGCGAGGCGATCCGCGCGTACGACGAGCGGTCGAATGAGGATCACGAACCGTTCGCCGCGGATTACCGGTTCCGGCGCGCGGACGGCGAGTACGTCTGGGTGCACGACGAGGCGGTACTCGTCCCCTCCAAGGACGGCGACGCCTTCTGGCAGGGCTTCCTTTTCGACATCACGGCCCAGAAGCAGGCCGAAGAGCGGCTCATCGAGACCGAGCGGCTGTTCCGGGCGACGGTCGAGAACCTCCCGGCCGTGGTCTACCGCGAAGCGCTCGACGCGTCGAACGACCGGTTCTACATCAGCCCGCAGCTCGAGCGTGTCTTCGGATACCGGCCTGCGGAATGGTCCGAGACTCCGACGTTCTGGCTCGAGCACATCCACCCCGATGACGTCGGCGTCGTCGTCACAGCGAACCAACACGCCAACGCCACCCGGGAACGGTTCTCCTGCGACTACCGGCTCCTGCGGGCGGACGGGACCTACACCTGGGTCCACGACGAAGCGACCTGGGTCGAAGAGGTCGGCCTCGAGGGTTGGTGGCAGGGGTTCATGCTCGACATCTCCGAGCGTTACGAGGCAGAACGCCAGCTCCGGGAGGCCGAGGAGAAGTTCCGGACGATCGTCGAGAAGAACCCTGCCGTCATCTACACGCAGGAGTTCGACCCCGACTCGCCCACGCTCTCTCGCACGACGTACATCTCGCCCCGGCAGGACGTGCTGTTCGGGTACACGACGCAAGAGGTGATCGACGATCCGACGTTGTGGACCCGGACGATCCACCCCGACGACCGTGAACGCGTGCTGTCGGCGGACATCGCGTCCAACACGAGCGGCGACGACGAGATCAGCATGGAGTACCGGATGATCGCAAGGGACGGACGGATCGTCTGGGTCCAGGATCAGGCGCAACGTGTCCAGGTCGAAGGTCGTCAGCCCTTCTGGCAAGGGTTCCTGTTGGACATCACCGAGCGGAAGCACGCCGAGGAGCAGCTCTCACGCGCGCTCGAGGTCGAGCGCGAGGCGTCCGGACGGCTGCGTGCGCTCGACGAGATGAAGAACACCTTCCTGCAAGCCGTTTCGCATGACCTCCGGACGCCGCTCGCCGCCATCCTGGGTCTCGCGATCACGCTCGAGCGGGGCGACGTGCATCTGGAGGAGTCCGATGCACAGGACCTGGCTCGGCGGATCGCCGACAACGCGCGACGGCTCGACCGTCTCGTCACGAACCTCCTCGATCTCGACCGGCTCGCACGCGGGATCGTGACACCGAAGCTGCAACCGACCGACGTCGGCGCGTTGGTGCGGCGGGTGGTTGCCGAGTCCGACCTGATCGCTGACGCACGCCTCCGGACCCAGATCGCGTCGGTCACGGTCGCCGTGGACGCCGCCAAGGTCGAGCGGATCATCGAGAACCTGCTCGCCAACACCGTGCGGCATACGCCGTCGAACTCCACGATCTGGATCACCGTTCGAGCGGCACCCGACGGCGTCCTCCTTCTCGTCGAGGACGATGGGCCCGGCGTCGCGCCGGAGCTCACCGACGCGATCTTCGAACCGTTCCGGCAGGGACCCGACGCGCCCCAGCATTCGCCGGGTGTCGGGGTCGGGCTGACGCTCGTCCGGCGGTTCGCGGAGCTCCACGGCGGCCGGGCGTGGGTCGAGGAGCGTGCCGGCGGCGGCGCCTCGTTCCGGGTGTTCCTCCCGGCACGGCCCGATGGATCGAGGGAAGCCTAGACGGCCTCCCAGGCCGCCACGACCGGATGGTCGACGGCCGCCGGCCCCACCTGCGCGGCACCCCCCGGTGAGCCGAGCCCTGAGACCGACTCGTTGAACCATTCGGCGTTGATCGGCGTGAACTGCTTCCACTCGCCGGGGACGTCGTCCTCGTAGAAGATCGCGGTCACGGGGCACACGGGCTCGCACGCGCCGCAGTCCACGCACTCGTCCGGCTGGATGTAGAGCATGCGCGGGCCTTCGTAGATGCAGTCGACCGGGCACTCGTCGACGCAGGCGCGGTCCTTCACGTCGATGCACGGCTCGCAGATCGTGTAGGTCATCGCCTTCCCCTTTTCACCTGTTTCTACGGTGTCGACCGGTGAAATCCTACCGCGTGGAGCGAGTGAGCCGAACGATCGGGTACCCGCGATCCGCCGGTTCACGTGTCAACCGTTGGGAGCCAGCGCCTCGAGCGTGGTGAGCGCGCTCCGCGCGAGGGTCGAGCCCGGCACGGCGACCGGATAGACGACCACCAGGTCGGCGCCCGCCGAGCGGTACTCCTCGAGGCGGGCGCGGGCGTCCGCGGGGTCGCCGATCGCGGCGACCACGCGGACGAAGGCCTCCGGGACGTCGGCGGGGCGGACGGCCGCGTGCGCCGCGGCGGCCCGCCCCGCCTCCTCCCCTAGGCCCATCCGGGCGAACTGCCTCGCGTAGGCCGGATAGCTCGCGTACTGGGCGGCGGCGGCGCTCACCGCGAGCCACGCGGCGTCGGCATCTACGTGCACGCACGCGCGCACGTAGACGCCGACGGTGACCTCGGCGGGGTCGCGGCCGCCCTCGGCCGCGCCCCCGGCGAGCTCCTCCCGGGCGCGAGCCACGCGCTCCGGCGTGCACCAGTTGAGGAGCACCCCGTCGGCGATCGCTCCCGCGAGACGTGTCGCCTTCGGACCGAGGGCAGCGATCCAGATCGGCGGCGGCCGTTCGGGGACGAGGGCGAGCCGGAACGGCTCGCCCTCGGGCGTCGTGGCCGTCTCGCCGGCATAGGCCGACCGAAGCATCTCCACGGTCGCCCGCAGCCGGTCGAGGGCGCCACGCACCGCCGGTCCGGTCCCGAGACCCAGGATCAGCCTTCCGTTCGAGCGCTCCTGGACCGTCGCCCCGGCCTGCGCGAGCAGTCGCGGCGAGCGCGCGGGGAGCGGCAGGACGCCGCTGCCGAGCAGGAGCCCACCCGTTTCCCCGGCGATCCCGGTGAGCGACGCGAGCACGTCGCGGGAACCCACCTCCGGCATGAACATCGCGCGATATCCGAGTGACTCGCCGATCCGCGCGAGGCCGGCCAAGTGACCCCACGGGTAGGGATCGCGGAGCGCGAACGCGGTGCCGGGGGTCCGAGCGAGGGCCGCCATATGCTCGGATGGTGACAGACCGATGGAACCGGTGACCTTCACGACCGAGGACGGGATCCGCCTCGAAGGGGAGCTTCGGATGCCCGACGGCGCCACACGCGGCGCGGCGGTGATCTGTCACCCGCACCCCCGGCACGGCGGCTCGAAGGATCATCCGCTCCTGTGGGCGATCCGCAACGACCTCGCCGCGGCACGCGGGCTCGCGGTCCTCGCGTTCAACTTCCGCGGCGTCATGGGGTCCTCCGGCACCTACGGGGGCGGACGCGACGAGCTCCGCGACACCCGCGCCGCGATCGAGGCCGCGCGGTCGCGCTGCGGGATGCAGGACCCCCCGACGATCGTCGTCGGGTGGTCCTTCGGAGCGAGCGTCGCTCTCCGCGAAGCGTTGGACGACGCGCGCGTGAGCGCCCTCGCGCTCGTGGGGATCCCGGTCCGCCCCGGCGACGTGGAGATGCCGCCGCTCCCCGATCGGACGGACCTGCGCCTCTTCGCGCGGCCCGCCGTGCTCCTCGCCGGCGAGCACGATCGATATGCGCCGCCCGAGGATCTCCGCGCGTACGGCGCGCTGTTCCCGCAGGCCGAGGTCGTCGTCGTCCCGGGCACCGACCACTACTTCTGGCGTCGTGAGAAGGAGGCCGCGTCGGTGATCGGCGCGTTCGCCGACCGGGTACTCACTCGCCCGTGAAGGTGCCCGCGTCCCGGCTGGTGTGACCGTTGGTCCGCGGATCCATCCTGGGCTCGCGCCGCGGGCGCCGGATCCAGACGAAGGGCAGCACGATGAACGCCCCACCGAAGAGCCCCGGCCATACGAAGAACCCGAGGACCAGGGAGACCGCGCACACCGCCACCCAGAGCCACGGGCTCCCCCACCACGGTCGCTCGGCGGGAGACGGCTCCCGGCCACGCGACCCGGTGATCGCGGCATGCATCGGCCGCCGCTCGCGTGCCACGCGGCGGGCCGCAGCTCGCTGACGGAACACGACCAGGAACCCGGCGCCGAGCGCGGCGATCGTGATGAACGGCAACAGGTCGTAGGTCGATGCCCGATCCGCGGCGGCCTGCGGCGGAACCATCACCTGAGGGTACCCCCTCGTCGGCTGCCCGATCAGGATGCGAGGGTCGCTACAGCGGCACGTGCGACAGCACCATGATCCGCGGCTCCGTCATCTCCTCCATCGCGAAGCGAAGGCCCTCGCGGCCGAAGCCCGAATCCTTCGAGCCTCCGTACGGCATCTGGTCCGCGCGGAACGCGGAGACGTCGTTGATGATGACGCCGCCGACCTCGATCGTCCGGTGCGCCTCGAACGCGCGGTTGATGTCGTTCGTGAATACCCCTGCCTGCAGCCCGAAGCGTGAGTCGTTCACGAGCTTGAGCGCATCCTCATAGGTCTCGTACGGGCTGATCGTCACGACCGGACCGAAGATCTCCTCGCGGCAGACCTTCATGTCAGGCGTCACGTCGGAAAGGAGCGTCGGCTGGAAGAACGGGCCCTCGCCCGTGCCGCCGGTCAGGATCTCGGCGCCCTGGGAGACGGCCTCCTGGATCCAACCGCCGATCCGGTCGACCTCCGAACGCTGGATCACCGGTCCGACGTCGACCGTCGGATCGAGCGGATCGCCGACCTTGAGCTGCTGCACTTGCTTCGTCAGGAGCTCGGCGAACCGGTCGTACACGTCGCTCGCGACGTACACCCTCTGGACGCTGATGCAACTCTGTCCTGCCTGGTAGTACCCGCCGAACGCGATCCGCTGGGCGGCGAAGTCCAGGTCGGCGTCCGAGTGGACGATCACGCCGGCGTTCCCGCCGAGCTCGAGCGTGACGCGCTTCTTCGGATCGAGACCCTTCAGGTACCAGCCGATCTCCGAAGAGCCCGTGAAGCTGATCTTGCGGTATCGCTCGTCGCGGGCCATCCCATCCGCGACCTTCGAGCTGACGGGCAGCACCTGATACATGCCTTTGGGTAGATCGGTCTCGTCGAAGAACTCCGCGAGGCGGAGCGACCCGATCGGCGTCGCCGAGGCGGGCTTCACGGTGATCGGGGCGCCGACACCGAGCGCGGGAGCCACCTTGTGGGCGACCAGGTTGAGCGGGAAGTTGAACGGGGTGATCCCGAGGACCGGCCCCAGCGGGAACCGACGGAGCACGCCGACGCGTGACCCGAGCGCCTGCTCCGTGTCCAGCCGCATCAGCTCGTCGTCGCCGTGGCGGATCACTTCGGAGGCCCAGCGGAAGGTGGAGATCGCGCGCGTCGCCTCGACCTTGGCCCACTTGAGCGGTTTGCCGCCCTCGCGGGCGATCAGCTCCGCGTTCTCATCCACCGTCTCCGCGAGGCGCTTCGAGATGTGATCGAGAGCCTCGGAGCGTGCCCACACGGGGAGCTTCTTGGACTCCTCGAAGGTGGAGGCGGCCGTCGCGATCGCCTCCTCGACGTCGGCCTCGGTCGGGACCGCGACCTCGGCGACCACGCTGTCATCGAACGGGCTCTTCACCTCGAACGTGCCCTCGCCGGTGCGCCACTCACCGTTCACGAGGTACGGACGGACCGTCATGTCTGTTCACCATCCCTCACGCACGCGGGGC
>Ga0066698_10001650_pt1 | contig 9916 bp, 8 predicted proteins | sample GraSoiAngelo_147_FD_66457 | JGI IMG/M metagenome (GOLD analysis project Ga0066698, IMG submission 66457) | Grasslands soil microbial communities from the Angelo Coastal Reserve, California, USA - 14_1009_05_40cm | ecosystem: Environmental > Terrestrial > Soil > Grasslands | place: USA... | reverse complement strand
TGGTTCCCGCGGTTCGTGCCGCGGACGGTCCGGCAGTCGGTCCTCGCCAGCTTCATCCTGCTCATCCCCAAGGAGCTCCAGGAGTACGTGCTCCACTACGCGCAGCTGCACCCGTGGCAGTGGCTTCGGGAGACGTTCATCAAGCCGCTCATCGGCGGCTGAGCCCCGGCGGCCGAGTGCCGGGGGTCGAGGGCCGGGGGTCGAGCGATCGCCCTAGGGCAGCATGCTCTTGACGGCGCTGCGCAGGCGGCCGAGCACCCCGGCCGCGGGCGCCGACTCGTAGCGCGCGGGCTCGCCCTCGTCGAGGAGCGAGGCGCCCCACTGCAGCAGCCCGATGCTGGTCGCGTAGGCAGGGGTCAGGATCGAGTCGGTCAGGCCGCCGACCCCCGACGGGCCGACGACGCGGACGGGCATCTGCAGCACATCGCGCCCGAGCTCGGCGACGCCGGCCAGCTGCGCTCCCCCGCCGGTGAGGATGAGGCCGGCCGGGAGCATCCCGGCCCCGCCGGCGTGGATCTCGGCGCCGATGAGCTCGAACGTCTCGCGCATGCGCGATTCGATGATCCGGCACAGCTCGGCCCGGCTGATCGTGCGGCCCGCCTCCTCGCCCAGGACCGAGACCGCGATCTCCTCGTCGTCGTCGATCCCGCGCAGGTCGCACGTGCCGTGGCGGACCTTGAGCTCCTCGGCCGTCGGCAGCGAGGTCTTGATGCCGATCGCGATGTCGTTGGTCACGAAGTTGCCGCCGACCGGCAGGACGCTGGTCCGGAAGGGCGAGCCCTCGTTGAACATGGCCAGGTCGATCGTGCCCGCCCCAATGTCGGCGACGGCCACGCCGAGCTCGCGCTCCGTCTCGTTCGCGACGGCCTCGGCAGAGGCGAGCGCGTTGACGACGAGCTCGTCGATCTTGACGCCGGCCTGGGCGACGCACTTCATGAGGTTCTGGACGGCGGTCTGGGGCGCGGTGACGATGTGCGCCTCGACCTCGAGCCGGAGCGCGCTCATGCCCAGCGGGTCCTTGACGCCCTCCTGGCCGTCGACGGTGAAACCACGCCGCTCGACGTGGAGCACCTCGCGGTTCGACGGGATCGGGATGGTCCGTGCCTGCTCGACCGCGCGCCGGATGTCGTCCCGGCTCACCTCGCGGGTGTGCGCCGCCACGGACACCTGGCCGGTGGAGTTGAAGCTCTCGACCTGCGCGCCGCCGACGCCGACGAACGCCTTGTCGATCTTCCAGCCGGACAGCCGTTCGGCTCGCTCGACCGCGTCCCGGATGGAGCGGACGGTCTGCTCGATGTTGACGACCGCGCCGCGCTTCAGGCCCGACGAAGGGACCGTGCCGTGGCCGATGACCGTCAGCTTGCCGTCGCGGCCGATCTCGCCGATGAGCGCGCACACCTTGCTGGTGCCGACGTCGAGCGCGACGAGGACCCCTTCTGCCACTCCCTACCTCAGATGAAATGCCGCCGGATGAGGGCGACGTTGTTGAAGATCCGCAGGCCGAACGTGATCAGCGCCACCAGGTACAGGTCCAGGCCGAGGCGGTCGCCGATGAACGTCAGGATGACCGCCACGATCGCGTTGGTCACGAAGCCGGAGATGAAGATTCGATTGTCGTAGACGCCGTCGAGCTCCGCGCGCACCGCCCCGAGCACCGAGTCGAGCGCGGCGAGGATCGCCACGGCCGAGTACCGGCTGAGCTCGAAGCCGACGTTCACGTTGAGGACGAGCCCGAGCAGGACGCCCACCAGCAGGCCTGCCAGGGGGAGGAGCAACGGAGCCGTCCTCGCTGCGGTGCGTTCCGGCGAAGGCTATCACCGCGAACTGGGCTTGGGCGTGCTGCGAGGCACGTAGGTGCCGTCGGTCGCCGAGGCCAGGATGACCCGGCGGACCGTCGCCTCGCGACCGTCCAGCAGGCTCCGGAGGAGCCGGACCTGGCCGGGGATCATGTCCGTGCTGCGGGTCGCGGGGCTGTAGAAGCCGAACACGGCCAGCCAGCCGCCCGGCGCGGAGATGACGAACCCGTCCTCGTTGGTCACGGTCACCCGCAGCCGATCGGCGGCGCTGCCGATGTCCGCGGGCGTGATGCTGCCGAGGCGGGTCGCGACGTCGACGTCGACGGCGTCGAGGTGGCCGCCGATCTGCAGCCCGATCCCGGCGCCCCGCCGGCGGTCGTCGACGACGGCCACGCCGGCGGGCAGCGCCGCGTCGACGTCGACGATGGCGAAGATGACGCCGCTCCCATCGGCGATGAACCGGCGATCGTCGGCCTGCCAGGCGAGGACCGGTCGGCGTTCCTGGATCCGGACCACGACGGCGGTGTCCGGCAGCGAGACCGACACGTCGGCGTCCGCCACCGCGGGCAGCGTGCGCAGCGCCGCTTCGAGTGGCGCCGTGTCGAGCTGGAACACGTTGATCCCGGCCGGCAGGGCGAGCGTCGCGTCGACCGTCGCGGGATCCGTCCAGGTGAGGGCCGGCAGGTCGATGCGGCTCACCGCGAACGCGGTCGGCCCGGTGGCGAACGTGAACAGGAAGCCTGTCGCGAGCATCCCGAGAAGGCCGGCGGCACGGGCCGGGGTCAGGATCCGGACCCGGCCACGGGCGCGTGCGCCGCCCCGCCGCCCCGTCGCGACGACCCGCTCGCCGATGGCAGCGGCGGCTCGGCGGCCCTCCGCCGACGGTCCCACGAGCCCGCGCATCGCCCCGCGCAGAGGGGCGTCCGGCGATCGGGTCGGCACGGGCACCCGGGCGTTTCGCATGGGGCGCGCGCCGGCGGCTCGGCGACGACCGGACCCGAAGCCCCTCACCGCGCGATCACCGCGGCAGGTCCGCCGGCCGCAGAGGGCCATGTGCGCGCCAGGCATGCCGCTCCAGCGCCAGCTCCACGATGCGCAGGCACACCGTGGTGAAGTCGAGGCCGGCCTCGGCGGGCATGGTCGGGAACAAGCTGATCGGGGTGAAGCCCGGGATCGTGTTCACCTCGGACACGTAGATCGCGTCGTCGCGGACCAGGAAGTCGACCCGCGCGAAGCCCTCGGCGCCGATCGCACGGTACGCGTCCCGGGCCAGCTTCTTCATCAGCTCGCGCGTGGCCTCGGGCAGCTCGGCCCGGGTCGAGGTCTCGGACAGGCCGGGGGTGTATTTGGCGTCATAGTCGTAGAACTCGCGGCCGGCCACGATCTCGCCCGGTCCGTACACCCCGAGCGGCGGCGCGTTGCCGATGACCGAGACCTCGAGGTCCCGGGCGTTGGCGAGGTAGCGCTCGACGATGGCGAGGTCGTCGTATCGGAACGCGAGGTCGAGGCCGGTCGCGCGCTCCTCGGCGGTGTGGGCCAGGGTCATCCCGATCGACGAGCCGAGCCGTGCCGGCTTGACCATCAGCCGCGGCTCCGGAGGGCTCGCTGCGCTCGTGAACGCCTCGAGCTGGCCGAGCACGCCCGCGCGATTCGCCGCCCAGGCGGCTGCGCGGACCTCGAGCGAGTCGATGACCGGCAGGCCGAGGCCGCGCCAGATGCGCTTCTGGACGACCTTGTCCATGCCCAGGGCCGAGGCGAGGACTCCCGCGCCGGTGTAGGCCACGCCGGCGGCCTCGAGCAGGGCCTGGAGCGTGCCATCCTCCCCGAACGGGCCGTGCAGGGCGACGAACGCGACCGGCGCCGGGCTGGCACTCGCCAGCCGATCGATTGCCGCGCCCACCGCCGCCGGGCCCTCCGCGCCAAATGCCACCGGGTCGTCGTAGGCGCTCGCCGGGCGGTCCTCGCGTCGATGCTCGACCGGCAGCCACCACCACCGCCCATCGAGGTCGATGAGCACCTGGCGCACGTCGAGCCCGGCGGCCGCAAGGGCCTCGGCGATAGCCGTCCCCGAGACGACCGAGACGTCGTGCTCCGCCGACGGGCCGCCGAAGAGCACGACCACCGGCGGCCAGATCCGCGTCGTCTCGGTCATGCGGCGGCGCCCGGCCACGGCCAGCCGCCCCAGTCGCCCAGGAACACGATCTCGGGCACCAGCTCCACGCCCGCCGATTCGAGCACGGCGGCGCGGACGCGGTCCATCAGCCGCCGGACGTCGGCGGCTGTCCCGCGCCGGTCGTTGACGATGAAGTTGGCGTGCTTCTCCGAGACCGTCGCGCCGCCCTCCTGGCTGCCCTTGAGGCCGGCCGCTTCGATCAGCTCGCCGGCCGACGGGCCGTCGGCCGGGTTCCGGAACGAGCTCCCGCCGGACGGGATGCCGAGCGGCTGGTGCGCCTGCCGCCAGCGGCGGATGTCGTCGAGCCGCGCCTTGATCTCGTCGGCCGACGCCGGCTCGAGGCGGAACCGGGCACCGATGACGACTTCGTCCGGCGCTTCGGGCTGCTGGTGCTTGAAGCGGCTGTCGCGATACCCGAACCCCAGCTCGGCGCCCGGCACGCGGGCCTCCGTGCCATCGGCGACGAGAACGTCGGCCGACTCGAGCACGGCCGCCACGTCGGCGCCGTGGGCCCCGGCATTGGCCCAGACGGCGCCGCCCGCCGTGCCCGGGACCGCGAGCCCGAACTCCAGCCCGGACAGGCCGGCGCGCTGGGTCTCGGTGGCGGCTCGCGCCATGGGCACGCCGGCCTCGGCGACGTAGGCCTGCCCATCGACGCGGCTTCCCTCGGCTCGGACATGGACGACAAGGCCGCGCACGCCGCGATCGGAGATGACGACGTTGCTCCCCCGGCCGAGCAGCGTCAGCGGCAGCCCGCGCGCCCGGGCGAAGCGGATCAGGGCGCGCAGCTCGAACGCGTTGTGGGCTGTGGCCAGCAGGTCCGCGGGGCCTCCGACCCGCATCGTGGTCAGCTTCGCCAGCGGCGCGTTGCGCTCGGCCTTGACGCCCACCCGTCGGGCGATCTCGCCCGACAGCGCGACGAGATCGAGGTCCGACGACGCTGCGTCCGCGGTCATCGGGCGCCGCCCAGGGCGATGCGTGCCACGGCCTCGGTCGACGGCAGCGGTCGGCGCTCGGCGAGCGCGAGCACCAGCTCGGCGACCGCGTCCGCCGCGGCCGGCTTGGCCAGGCTCCGCGCCGCGGCGGCCATCGTGGCGTGCATGGTCGGGTCGTCGAGGATCGAGGCCGCGTCGAGCAAGGCCGCGCCGTCGAACGCGTCGTCGTCGACGAAGCGCGCCGCGCCCCCGTCGACGAGCTCGGCGGCGTTCGCGCGCTGGTGGGCGCCGGCGTAGGGGTACGGCACGACGATCATCGGCAGGCCGAAGGCCGCGATCTCGGCGAGCGTCGACGAGCCGGCGCGACCGACGACGAGATCCGCGGCCGCCAGCGCGTCGAGCAGCCCCTCGCCGAGGAACGCCACCGGCCGGTACCGAGCGCGGAGGCCCTCGGGCAACGCGGCCCGCGCCGCCTCGGCCGCCGGGATGCCGTCGTCGCCGGCGAGGTGGACCACGTACACCATCTCGACCAGGCGGGGCAGCGCCCCGAGGACCGCGTCGTTCAGCCGGCGCACCGCCTGCGAGCCGCCGAACACGACCACGAGGCGGGCGTCGGGCGGGATCCCGAGGCGCTCGCGGGCCGCCACGCGGTCGATGGCCGCAACGTCGCGGATCGGCGTCCCGGTCACGAAACAGGGCCGGCGGGACGGCAGCGCTGCACACGTCGCCGCGAAGGAGACGGCCAGCGCGGAGGCGAGGCGCGCGGTGGCGCGGACGCTCCGGCCGGGCACGACGTTGCCCTCCCACAGGAGCGTCGGCACCCCGAGGATGCGTGCCGCGATAAGGACCGGGATCGCCACGTAGCCGCCGGTGGTGAAGATCGCCGCCGGCCGGCGCCGGAGGAGCAGCCACAGCGCCTGCGGGACGGACGCGGCCAGCCGGATCGGGTCCAGGACGAGGTGGGCGTCGAGCTCGACCGATCGGAGCGAGCGGAGGGCGAGCCGGCGCAGCCGGAAGCCGGCCGGGGGGACGAGCTGCGCCTCCAGCCCGCGCCGGCCACCGACCCAGTCGAGCTCAGGCGCGGCGGGTCGGCGACGGATCGACGTCGCGACGGCGAGGGCCGGGTAGATGTGTCCCCCGGTTCCCCCGGCCGCGATCAGCAGCCGCATCTGACCTCCGCGCTGCGCTCCCGGGGCGGGTCTCGGCGCGAGCCTCGACTCGGACGGTCTTTTCGGGTGCCGGCCGCGGCTCGAGCGTCTCGCGGGAGATCGAGAGCAGGATCCCGACGGCGGCGAAGCTGACGACCAGCGACGAGCCGCCGGCGCTGATGAACGGGAGCGTGATGCCGGTGACCGGGAGCAGCGCCACCACGACGGCGACGTTGACGAACGCCTGGAAGCACAGCCAGGCGGTGATGCCGGCCGCGAGCAGGGCGCCGAACGTGTCCGGTGCGCGAAGCGCCGTCCGGATCCCGGCATACGCGAGCAGGACGAACAGGCCGATGACGAGGGCGGCCCCGATGAACCCGAACTCCTCGCCGATGATCGCGAAGATGAAGTCGTTCCAGGCGTTGGGCAGGTACAGCCCGCCGGCGAGCTTGCTCTCGCCGAGACCCGACCCGAAGATGCCGCCGAGGCCGAGCGCGAGCAGGCCCTGGATCGTGTGGAAGCCGGTCCCGAGCGGGTCTGCCCACGGGTCGAGGAACGTCCGGATGCGCTCGATCTGGTAGTCGCGCAGGCCGACGAAGAGCACGCCCAGGAAGCCGACCGCGCCCATCGCGCCGAGCTGCCACAGGCTCGCGCCGGCGGTGAAGAACATCGTGAACGCGGCGAGCGCGACGACCACGGTCGTGCCGAGGTCGGGCTCCTTGAACACGAGGGCGATGACCGGCACCGCGATGAGCAGGAACGGCACGGTGCCGGACCGGAAGCCGCTGATGTGCTTGCCCTTGTTGGCCATCCAGTGGGCGAGATAGACGATCAGCGCGAGCTTGGCGATCTCGGCCGGGTGGACCGCCGGGAGCGGGCCGACCACCAGCCAGCGAGCGGAGCCACCGACGACGCGATTGAACGACGGCACGAATACGAGGACGAGCAATGCGAGCGCGATCGCGTAGCCGGGCACGGACACGAGCCGCAGCCAGCGATAGTCGACGCGCATGACCGCGACCATCACGAGGAGCCCGAGCGCGGCCCAGAAGATCTGCGGGCCGACGATCGCGAGCGTGTCGTCGCGCTCGATGTAGGCGTGCATCGCCGACGACGAGAACACCATCAGGATGCCGATCGCGGCGAGGGCAACGACGGCGAGCAGGATCGAGTAGTCCGCCTGGTGCCGCTCGCGGCGCAGCACGTCAGAGGCGCCACGGGCCGCCGGTCGAGCGGTCGCGGCGGCGGCCGCGGCGGTTCGGCGCGCCGTGCGCGGCTCGGCCGTCGCGCCGGCGTCCGCGATGCGATCGGCCCGGCGCGACGACCCCGTGAGCGTCCGCCCACGGCCGCGCGACGGCTTCGCTGGACGGGAGCCGAAGGGCAGGCGGCCGACGAGATCCATCAGCCCTGCTCCCCTGCCAGGCGAGCGACGGCGGCCTTGAACGCCCGGCCGCGGGCCTCGTAGTCCGCGAACATATCGAAGCTGGCCGCGGCCGGGCTGAGCAGCACGGTGGCCGTGGCGCCGGTCGCCCGACGGGCATCGCGGGCGAGGGCATCGGCCGCCTCGACGGCATCCTCGAGCGTGGCTGCGCGCTCCGTCGTCGCGAGGCCGGCGGCCCGGAACAGTCGCTCCAGCGCCGGCCCGCTCTCGCCGATGAGCACCGCGGCGGCGACGCGCTCGCCGACCACCTGCCCGAGCTCGGCCAGGTCGACGCCCTTGTCCCGGCCGCCGGCGATGAGCACGATCGGCGGCTCGAAGGCGCGCAGCGCCGCGATGACGGCGTCGGGCTGCGTGCCCTGGGAGTCGTTGACGAAGCGCACCCCATCGACCTCGGCCACCCGCTCGAGGCGGTGCTCGACGCCGCTGAACTCGCGCGCCGCGCGCCGGATCGACTCGGGTGGGATCCCAAAGACCAGCGCAACGGCGGTCGCCGCGAGGGCGTTGGACACGTTGTGGGCGCCGGGCACGCCCAGCTCGCTGATTGGCATGATCCGGCCGCCCGCCGATCCCGCCGGACCGGCGTTCGCGCCGGTTTCGTCGAGCGGTGCGATGGCGTCGGCCACGATCCAGCCGTGCGCGACGCCCAGCCCATCGGGCGGCACCTCGCCCCGGCGGTAGCGCACGACCCGAGCACTCGTCGCCGCGTCGTAGCCGGCGACGACGGGGTCGTCGGCGTTCAGCACCAGCGCTCCGGCGGGATCGACGAGCTCAGCCAGCCTCCGCTTCACGGCTCGGTACGCCTCGAGGCTGCCGTGCCGGTCCAGGTGGTCCGCGGTCACGTTGGTGTACACGGCCACGGTCGTGCCCCGGGACAGCGTCGGGAGCTGGAGCTCGGACAGCTCGAGCACGACCCGATGGCGAGGGGTCAGCTCCGGCAGCCGCTCGACCAGCGGCGCGCCGATGTTCCCGCCGAGGACCGCGGCATGGTCCGGGTCGGTGGCGAGAAGGGCGTGGGTCAGCGCCGACGTCGTCGTCTTGCCCTTCGTGCCGGTGATCCCGATCGTCGGCGACGGACACAGTCGCAGGAACAGGTCGACCTCGGAGATCACGGCCGGCGCCGCCGTGTCGCCCGCGGCACGGCGTGCGACCAGCTCGGCCAGCGCCCCGCGCAGTCGCGGCTCCGTGGTCGGGTAGTCGGCGTTGATCGACGGCGAGGTCGCGACGAGGCTCGCCCCGGCGAGCGCCTCGCCCGGGTTGACGTCAGGGCCGAAGAGCTGTCGGACCGGCCGGCCCTCCAGCGCCGCGACGGCGCGCGCCAGGTCGCCGGCGGGCCGCGCGTCGTAGACCGACACGATGGCGCCGGCGTCGGCGAGGAAGCGCGCCAGGGCGATCCCGGATCGGGCGAACCCGAGCACGCTCACCGGCCGGCCGCGGAAGACGCCGGTCGTGAGGGCCCCGGGCACGAGATTCGCGGGGTCGAGGGTGGCCTGACCTCCCGATGTGCTGGCCACGATGTCGGGACGATCGGCGGTCATCACGTCAGCTCAGCCGGTTGATCGCGGCGAGGAACAGGGTCACGCCGATCAGCCCCGCGATGATCCCGACGATCCAGAAACGCAGCGTGATCTTCTCCTCGTCCCAGCCCGCCAGCTCGTAGTGGTGGTGGAGCGGGCTCATCCGGAAGATCCGCCGGCCGCGCGTCACCTTGTAGTAGGCGACCTGGAGGACGACGGACAGGGTCTCGATCACGAACACCAGCCCGACGAGCGGCAGGATCAGGATCTGGCCGGTGATCAGCGCCGTCACGGCGAGGGTCGCGCCCAGCGCCAGCGAGCCCGAGTCGCCCATGTACACCTGGGCGGGATGGACGTTGAACCACAGGAAGCCGAGCAGCGAGCCGACGATGAGCGCGCACAGGACGGCGAGGTTGGGCTGCGTCGGGACGTTGAGCAGCGCCACGAACACGAATGCGACGAAGGCGAAGACGAGCGTCCCGCCGGCGAGGCCGTCGAGGCCGTCGGTGATGTTGACCCCGTTCGCCGCGGCAATGATCGCGAAGGCGGCGAAGACGATGTACAGCGCCGGGTGGATCATCACCGTGCCGATGAACGGGACGGCGATCGACTCGATGGCGTAGGTGTTCTGGATCTGGTAGGCGGCGACCGCGGCGACGACGACGAGCCACAGCATCTTCTGGCGCGCGCTGATGCCCTCTCCGGTCTTGGCGTTGAGGTAATCGTCGAAGGCACCGAGGCCGCCGACCAGGATGAGTGTCGCGAACGGCGCCACCACGCCGAACTGGGGGATCCCGCGCATGACGAGGAACAGCCCGAGCACGATGCCGATGACGAGCAGCCCGCCGAGGGTCGGCGTGCCGGCCTTGGCCTGATGGCTCTCCGGCCCCTCGATCCGGATCTGCTTGC
>Ga0066698_10001649_pt1 | contig 9916 bp, 10 predicted proteins | sample GraSoiAngelo_147_FD_66457 | JGI IMG/M metagenome (GOLD analysis project Ga0066698, IMG submission 66457) | Grasslands soil microbial communities from the Angelo Coastal Reserve, California, USA - 14_1009_05_40cm | ecosystem: Environmental > Terrestrial > Soil > Grasslands | place: USA... | reverse complement strand
GGAACTTCCAGGTCGACGAGCGGGAGGTCTCGATCGCGAAGGGCGACTACTTGTTCCTCGCCCTCGTCGCACGGGGACCGCCGCCACCGATTCTCGAATCGAGCATGAAGGAGTTCCTCGCTGCGATTGAGTCCGCCCACGGCCCGATGCTCCGGGATTGGGATGGCCTTGCGGCGAACACGGGGGAGCTGGAGGGCAACCTCCGCTGGTATCTGGACGCGGGCCACCATATGGCCCACCCGAAACTGCCCCGCGGGGACATTACCTCCCTTGATACCGGGCGGGAAAGCCTTATGACACGTGCCCACCGTTTCGTCGCAAATGCACTCCGGAGAGCGCCGGGGCGACTCGGCCCTTACCGTAAAAATCTGTCTCGCTGGCGACATGGCCGTGGGTAAGTCGTCCCTGTTGCGCCGCTTCGTCACGAACACGTTCGACGACAAGTACGTCTCGACACTGGGAGCGAAGGTGGGCTCCCGGAAATTCCAAATCCCAGACCCCCGGCACCCAGGCCAGGTCGTCGAGGTCGGCGCCTCGATTTGGGACCTCATGGGGAACGCCGGGTTCCGGGAAGTCCTCAAGGAGGCGTATTTCCACGGAGCGAAGGGAGTGATGCTGGTCTGCGACGGCACGCGCCCGGAGACGTTCAAAAACCTCCCATCGTGGATCAAGGCGGTGCAGACCGTCGCCGGCAACGTGCCCGCGATCGTGCTCGTGAACAAGTCCGACCTCGCCGGCGAGATCAAGGTGACTCGCGACGCGATCGAGGCCTTCTGCACACCGCGCGGCTGCCGATGGCTTCCAACCAGCGCGAAGACGGGCGCGAACGTGGCGGAAGCGTTCGACCTGATGGCCCGTGTCTACTTGGAGAGCCTAAAGTCTGCCGACACGGAGATCACCACGAGTTCGTGATCCTGCGGCGGAAAGGCAATTCTTTATCTTGAACCGAGGATGCGCAGTCCGCGTGGTCCATGTCGTTCTCTCCCCCGCGGAACTTACACGGTGGCCGTTCGATGAAGCGATCCCCCGCGAAAAAAACGGAGATCCGAATTGAGCCGGGGGTCGACTTCGAGCCGACGCATGTCGTGTATCGGGTCACCGTCAGGAACCGAGGGGAGGTCGCCGCCCATGATGTTCTGATCACACCGAAGATCCTTCACGGCCCGTTCGTCCTCGGCGACACCCCGAAAGCCGTGCCCCTGCTGAAGCCACGGACGTTCGGCACGGCCTCGTTCCGCATTAGCGCGAAAGGAGAACCAGGCGAACTCGAGGTGGGCGCGCGCGTCGTCTACCGGGATCGGGACGCGGGGAAGCCGCACGAGGCGTCCGCCCCGCCCCTGCGGATCGACCTCACGCCACCGACGACACGGCCGGTGTATGTCACACCGGCGGCCCTCCGTGAGCGCGCCTCCCGGTCCTTGTCCGCACAGGACACCCTCACCCTTCCGTATGACGCGGAACGAGCGTTCCCCGTCGTCGTGGAGGCCTTGGCCCGCCAGGGGCTAGAGCGGGTGGAGGAAATCACACACGCGCGGGGGCGCGAGTTCGTGGGCCAGGCGAGCTTCCACGGGTTGGACCGCCGGAAGAACGCCTACGCAGTCCGCGTCGTCGCATCCCGGCGCGACGCATCGTCCACCCTGAAGCTCCTGGTCTTCGTCCAGGCCGAGGAGTCCTTGTTCGGTTTTCACTGGAAGGTCTGGGAGACGATCCGGGGGGCGGTCGAGGTCCCGCCTCACCAGCCGTAAATCTCGGTGATGGCCATCGCTCGGCGCAGCTGGAGGAAATCCGCCAAGTATGCGAGATACCGCGGGTTCCGGAAGGCGCGCCGAATCCCCGCGAGGACCGAGAGCTCCCTCCAGTGGACCCCATCGAGGAGGTCGCCCACGAAGTTCAGGACGCCCTCGTCCCACCGCCGCAACCGTTTCGCCGTCTCATAGAGGATGGGGTCGAGGAACGGCGCCTCCCTGAGGATCGCGTCGTACTCATCGAGGCGTCCCTGCGAGGCGAGTTCGCCGGCAACGCGGCCGGACCACAGCGCGGGATGAATTCCCCCGCCGTTTAGGGGGTTCGTGACTCCCGCGGCGTCGCCCACGACGGCGACCCCGTTCTCCGCGTACTTCCGTAGCTCGAAATGGTACGGGATTTGTCCGGCGATCGTGGCGAGTCTCTTATCGGGGTCGATTCCGCGTACCGAGCAGAAATCCACAAGGGCCTTGTATGCGTCAATGTCGCCCCCGGCTCCGACGTTCACCTCCGCTCCCCGGGGGAAGATCCAGGCGTACCCGCCGTTGTACCGCGGCGCGAAATATAGGAGAAACCGATTCGGATCGGGCGACGGGACCTCGGAGGCGTCGAACCGCCATTCGTACGTCTTCCCGTTAGAGGCCCCCAGGAGGAGGCCCGCCCATCGCGCAACAAGGGTCGTCGGGCCGTCCGCCCCGATCACCATTGGGGCGACCCACGTCTCCCCGTTCGACCGGAGTTCCCACCCCCCGCGCGAACGTTCCATGGACCGTACGCGCTCTCCGACGAACAGCTCCGCGCCCGCGGCCACCGCGAGGTCCGCGATTGCCTGATCGAATGCGGCACGGTCGAGGGCGAGCCCCGGAAGACGCGTAATGTCGAAGCGCTTGCCACTAGGGACGACGGCCTGCGCGCCGTGGACCTCCTGCTTGACGTAGCGGGAATCCGGGCGAAGTCCGTTCGACTCGAGCGCAAAGCGGCTCACCCCCTCGGCACACTGCACCGGGTCCCCGACGCTCCGCTTCTTTTCAATCATCGCGACGCGGAGTCCGCCGCGGGCTGCCGCCAATGCAGCCATCGAGCCCGCGGGTCCCGCTCCCACGACGACTACGTCGGCCTGCATCGCCATGCTGTATTCCAAGCCCCGCAATAAATCGCTTGCGACCGCGGGGAGTCACAACCGGGGGTGCCACGGACGCCCCCGCCCCGGTTGGTCTTCCGACCTTCACAAGACAATTATGGTGCCGCGCATCCAGGGATGCGGGGTGCAGTGGTACGTGTAATTTCCCGGGACCGTGAACTTAAACGAGAACGTCGCGCCGGACTCCAAGAACCCGGAATCGAACGCCACACGGGTTCCCGTGTCGCTCGTGACCGTGTGTTGCATCGTGTCGCCGTTGTACCACGTGACGGTGCCGTTAACGGGTACCGTCCATGATCCGGGGCTGAAGGGCTCCTGCGTCGTCATCAACGCGGCATTGTGGACGATTCGGATCGTCGCACCCGCGCCGCCAGCGTCGACAAGATTCGCGATGAGAGGCGAAGCGAGGGCGCCCGCGAGGAGTCCCCCAACGACGAAGCCGACGAACGCGAGGGTGAGCAGTCCCCCGCCGGATCGGGGAGACGCAAGGTAGGGCGTCTGCGCAATTCCCTTCTTCCAGCGGACCAGGGAGAGGATGCCGAAAATGACGACGAGGAGCAGCAAGGGAATCCCCGTGATCGCGAGCCAGTAGCTGGGATTCGCGGGATTCAGGAGGACGGGAGCGATGAAGGGTGCGAAGAGGGCGACGAAGAGGATGGCGAGGATCGTGCCGCCGAGGATCCCCCAGCGGTTTCCGAGCAAGGATACCACGCCCGTCACGATGAAGAGCGCCGCGAATACGGTGACGGTCACGTCGAAGAATCCTCCCTCGACCATGAGGAGGATGAGCGAGACCCCTCCGTACACGAGCCCGCCAAACAGCACCCATAGGACGAAGGGCCTCTTCCACCACAGTTCCGTTGGACTCGCCGGTGACTCCACGTTCCCCGCCCCCGAAGACGGCGGCGACTTCGGTAGATGCCTAAAAACGTTGCGCTCGGCGGCCGCCAGCGTTGCTGCGGGATTCATTCGTCGAGCGCCACTCCGATGCGCGAACCTCCATGTAGGTCGCGGAATAATCGGAGACGAACCTTTTTATCTGACGTCTAGCTACTTAGGAGTGGGGTTGTTGGCGGCAACCTCCCCCCTCCTTGAAACCCCACCGTCGACAACCCCTTTTATCCGGGGTCAGGTCGGGGGGCGGGCGGCCGTAAGATGCTCGCGGGCGCGCCTATCGAATCACGGAGCGCCCGTGGTTCGTCAGGTCGTACACGTAGGGTGGGACGCCTCGCCTCACCGCGCGGCCCCGCTGCTTCGTGATCAAGGAAATCGCCTCGAGCACGCGGAGATTCGTGTTCACGGCGTACTCCGACATGGCGAGCTCTTCGGAGAGCTCAACGGAGGTCGCATCCGGTCGCGTCGAGAGGTAGGTGAGGATCGCCCGGCGAATCTCCGTGAGCGCCTCCGCCGTGAGTCGGCGGGCGGGGCGAGGTTCCAGGGACAGCCGCTCGTAGATCTTCGTCCCCTTCTCCGACGGCGAGACCGTCACCCGGCATAGGTCGTCCTTTTCGATCTCGAGGATGTGCTTGTACACGGCAACGGGCGCGATCCCGAGCTGCTCGGCAATCTCCGGGATCGCGGTGTCCTTGTTCTTGTACAGCTTGTTCTCGACGACGATGCTGAGGACCTCGCGTTGACGCTCCGTTAGGCTGCGGAGGTCGGTCGCGGCTATCATGCCTGCGCAATCCAGAGTATCGCATATGAAGCTTCGTGTCTGGTTTGCATCCTCGATTTCGAGTCTCACGTTTTTATGCGATCCGCTCATACGCGCACACGGAACATGGGCTCGGTGACCATCGACGGGAAGCGAATCGCCGAGGAGGTCCGATCGGAGCTCCGGCCCCGCATCGTCGCCCTCCGATCGCGCGGCGTGACCCCGGGTCTGGCCGCCGTGATCGTCGGCGACGACCCTGCGTCCGTGTTGTACGTGAAGATGAAGTCGCAGGCGTCCGAGGAGATGGGCCTGAGGTCGGTCACCGTCCGCCTTCCCACGGACACGTCCGAGGCCCGTCTCCTCGCAGAGGTCGGAGCGCTCAACGAGGATCCAACGATTCATGGCATCCTCGTCCAGCAACCCCTCCCTCCGCAAATCCCCACTGCGAAAGCGGTCGCGTCGGTGTCGGTTTTGAAGGACGTCGACTGCTTCCATCCGGAGAACGTCGGCCTTCTTCTCATCGGGACGCCGAGGTTCGCTCCCGCGACGCCCGCGGGCGTTGTCGAGCTGCTCATGCGGAGCGGGAATGACCCCGCCGGGAAACATGTCGTGATCCTCGGTCGGAGCAACATCGTGGGAAAGCCGCTCGCGGCCCTGTTAATGCAGAAGTCCGACGGCGCGAATGCCACGGTCACCGTGTGCCACTCGGGGACCCACGACCTCCCCGGCATCGCCCGCACCGCGGACATTCTCGTCGCAGCGATCGGCCGTCCGGAGTTCGTGCGAGCTCCCATGGTGAAGCCGGGAGCCGTGGTCGTCGACGTCGGAATCAACCGCGTGGTCGACCCGACGAAGAAGCAGGGGTATCGGACCGTCGGGGACGTGAAGTTCGACGAGGTCAGGGAGGTTGCGAGCGCAATCTCGCCGGTCCCCGGCGGCGTGGGACCGATGACGATCGCACTGCTCCTGAAAAACACGGTGCAGGCGGCGTGGTCAGCGGTTGGCCTCGATCGCGCCTAGGTTTGCACCGTAGCGCCGGGCTGTGCGAGCGTTACGCGGGGTAGAACACCGCGACCATGTTCGCGAACCAGAAGACATCGCTGGGGTCCTGCCCACCGGTCATCATCCCGTTCAGGTAGAAGGCGTACGTATTCCCTCCGATCACGGAGACCGGCCGCTGAACGAAGGCCGACGTCGACACGGTGCCATCCGTGGAAGCGCTCGCGGGGATGCTGTCCCTCCATTGATACACGAGATCGCCGCAATCCGTCGCGGCCGTCCCAATCTGGACGAGCCATTCGTCCTTCGTCCCGGATGTGTGGTCAATGAGCATCCACACCTGAGCGTGAACGACGACGGACCCGTTGGAGGGGACGGTGATGGAGACAACGCCTCCCATGTAATTCGTGCACCCGATCCCGATCGTGGTCGTGTTCGTCGTCGAGGAGGATGCCATCAGTCCGCCCGACGCGGCCGGCCCTTGAGGCCCTGGAGGTCCCGCCGGCCCCGCTAGCCCTTGGGGCCCCGTCAGGCCCGCAGGGCCGCTCGGTCCCGCCGGCCCCAGATCTCCGATGTCCCCCTTGTCGCCCTTGGCTCCGGCAACGCCCGCCGGACCCGGGACTGCGAGATTGATCGCAAGCGCAGCGACCGCGAGAGCCACCGCGACTACGCTCAACACCATGCCCCATCCGCCGCCGATCGCGGGCGGGGGGGCAGGCCACGGCATGGGCGCCGGCGGAGCATATGGTGCAGCGTACGGCGGCGCAGACATCGGCGCTTGTCCCCCTCCCGACTGGTCAGGTTGCATGGACTCCGGTACCTGCGTCATGCGGAATAACGGCTTCGATAGGGCGATGATTCGCACGTCCGCCGCGACCTCGGGGCGCCGAAGCTTCGGGGTACACCGGAAGGCGCCTCCTACGAGGAAACCCTTTAGCGGGGGGTCGCATCGCTCGGTCGGTGAAGGCTCTTCTCGTCGGTGGGGGCGGGCGCGAGCACGCGATTGCAAAGAGTCTTGCGAAGAGCGGGGCCGACCTCTACGCGGTCATGGGGAACCAGAATCCTGGAATCCGCCGCGCCGCACGGGAGGTCCTGGTCCACGACATCACCGATGTGGCGACCGTCGTCGCCTGGGCGAAATCTCGCGGGGTCGACATCGCGGTGATCGGTCCGGAAGCGCCCCTCGCGGCGGGGATCGTCGACGCGCTCGATGTCGCGGGCGTCCCTGCGGTGGGGCCCGACCGCGAGGCCGCGCGCCTCGAGACGAGCAAGGAGTTCACGCGCGACCTCATGCGCGAGCACAAGATCCCCGGGCTCGTCAACTACTGGGCGTTTCATCGGCTCCCGGATTTCCGCGACTGGTTGCGCGAGTGCGACTTCGAGTTCGTGATCAAGCCCGTCGGGCTCACGGGAGGGAAGGGCGTCCGCGTCTGGGGAGACCACTTTCGCTCGAAAAAAGAGGCGGAAGGATATGCGGAGGAGATCCTCGAGCACAAGGTCGGCGGGCAGGCGCGGTTCCTCGTCGAGGAGAAGGTCGTCGGTGAGGAGTTCTCGCTTCAGGCCCTGTGTGACGGGTCCCGCCTCCTTCCTGCGCCGCTGGCCCAGGACCACAAACGCGCGCTTGAAAACGACGAGGGCCCGAACACGGGCGGCATGGGCTCATACTCCGATGCAGACCACCTCCTTCCGTTCCTCTCCCGGGGGGACTACGATGCCGCCCTCTCGACGATGCGCGCGACGATCGACGCGATGGCCGCGCGCGGGACTCCGTTCCGGGGAATCCTATACGGCGGGTTCATGGCGACCCGCGACGGGGTGCGGCTCCTCGAGTACAACGTGCGTTTCGCGGATCCCGAGGCGATGAACATCCTGCCGATCCTTGAGGACGATTTTGCGAGCCTGTGCGAGCGGGTCGTCGATGGAAATCTCCCGGCGACGGCGAGGTTCAAGAGAAAATCCACGGTCTGCAAATACGTCGTCCCGGCGGGGTATGGCACGAAGCCGAAGGCGGGCGCGCGGATCAAGGTGGACGAGGCCGAAATTGCGAAGGCGGGCGCTGAACTATTCTACGCCTCCGTGGACGAACACGACGGGCACGTCTTCACGACCACTTCGCGGGCCCTCGCGGTTGTTGGAGTTGCGAAGTCCCTCCAGGAGGCCGAGTCGGTCTCCGAGGCGGGGCTGAAGTCTGTGCAAGGGGACGTGTACGTGCGCCACGACATCGGGACCCCGGCGTCGATCGCACGGAAGGTCGAGCGAATACGCGCCCTACGAAGCCGAAAAGAGTGAGCGTTCGCCTCGGCGGTATCGCGTCGCGGGGAACCTTCGCGCCGCGTCGCGTCGAGCGGTGAGGAACGATTGATGGCTCCCAGCAAAAGCCTTTACCGCGGCGTTTTATCACCGTGTCGTGAAAAACCTCAAGGACATCATCGGCGAAATCGAGTCCCGTTTGGACGAGAGGGACGAGGTTCGCGAGCTCGCTCTGAAGTCCTCGCGCGCTATCGCTAGGCTCAGCAGCGCGGCGATCCACGGGCTTCACAAAGGGGAGGACTCAGAGACCTCACTCCGGGAGGCGCGCGAGGAGGCGATGAAACTCCGGAGCGTCCTAGAGGACCACCCGGACCTCTTCCATTCCGGCTCCGTCGAAAACGCGCTCCAGGAGCTCTGCGAGGCATCGATCGTACACGCGATCGCCCGGGGCAAACCCCTCCCGGACCCGAGGGAGTGCGGGGCGACCGACGCCGCGTACCTCCTGGGGCTGGGGGACGCGGTCGGCGAGCTCAGGCGGTTCGCGCTCGAGGATCTCCGACGGGGGAACGTGGCCGGGGCCGCCGACCAGCTGAAGACGATGGAGGACATCTTCGACGCCCTGATCCGCTTCGACTATCCGAGCGCCCTCGTCGCCTTGAAACACAAGCAGGACGTCGCAAGATCCCTTATCGAGAAGACCCGCGGCGAGGTCGCGGTCGCGACCCGCGGGAAGGCCCTCGAGGACAAGCTCGACCGGGTCGAGAAACGCCGGTAGCCCCCGTGCTTCACCGTACCGCAGCCAGAGCGCAATCGCGACGCGGGACACCGCCCATGTAAGGAACAGCCACCACATCAGTGCCAGCGCCACCGCCCCCGCAGGCGGGTCCCGTCCCCAAAGGAACGCGGCCACCAGAGCGGAATAACGAGCGCCCATTGGGCGGTAACGTCGCAGGGGCCAAGGTCGCAGCTCGAAATCGCGATGTCAAGGGTGACGACAGCGGCGATGAACGTCGCAACGAAGACGAGCGCGTAAGCGAGCGCGAATGGACCCCTCCGGGCGGCTGGCGGGATGAACCACCATCTCCGCACCGCCGTCTCCCCGCGGTCCATCGGCCTTGCGATCCCTACTTGCGTTCTTGCTCCTTTCGTCCCGACCTTATCACTCCCATTTCTGAGAGCGAAAGGTCTTTAGAGGACACTCCCGATGATTCGGCCCGCGCCTGCCGCCCTCGCGCCTCCCGACGACCGGGCCCGAGGCGGTCGAGGGACCGACATGGCTGACACCCGCATCCGCAGCGGCATCCCGGGCCTGGACAACCTCGTCGAGGGCGGATTCCGGGACAAGACGTGCGTCGTCATCGTGGGCTCGAGCGGGACGGGGAAGACCACGTTCACGATCCAGTACGTCCTCCATGGCCTCGAGAACGGGGAGCAGGGGCTCTACGTGACCCTCGAAGAGTCCCCTGAGCAAATCATGCGGGAGGCGGAGCTCATGGGCTTCGATTTGAAGAAGTACCACGAGAAGGATCTGTTCTTCATCCACCTGAAGGGGAAGAACTTCAAGAAGATGATCGAGGAGCAGCTCCCCCAGCTCGTGAAGGCCCGCGCGGACTACCAGATCAAGACCCGCGTCGTCATCGATCCGATGACGCCGGTGATCTGGGCGACCCAGGACAAGCTCGAGCAGCGCGAGCTGATCGGCAAGCTGTTCTACACGCTCAAGGAGCTCGGCGTCGTGCTATGCACCGTCGAGGAGCACTCGAAGCCCGGCGAGACGATCGGGGAGGACGTGCTCCTCCCGATTTACCTGAGCGACGGGGCGATTCATCTGGAGTATTATCCGATCGGCGGGGCGTTCAACCGCACCTTGAAGGTGCTAAAGATGCGGGGGATCCATCACGGCGAGGGCGTGTACCCTTACTTCTTCGCACGAGGCATGGGCGTCGTCGTTCGTTCCACGCCCGTCGCCTCGTCCGCCGCGGGGGAGAAGTCGCACCGGAGAATCTTCGAGGACGCGTATCGAACCGCCGAGGCGCTGAAGGCGTCGCCCGTCGTCCTCGCGAAGATCAAAGCGATGAGCGAGCAATGGGACTACGACTACTCGCCCGAGGAGGCCCTCCAGATCGTGT
>Ga0066698_10001646_pt1 | contig 9921 bp, 12 predicted proteins | sample GraSoiAngelo_147_FD_66457 | JGI IMG/M metagenome (GOLD analysis project Ga0066698, IMG submission 66457) | Grasslands soil microbial communities from the Angelo Coastal Reserve, California, USA - 14_1009_05_40cm | ecosystem: Environmental > Terrestrial > Soil > Grasslands | place: USA... | reverse complement strand
TCTAAAATGAAGGAGCAGGCCATCCCCTAGTTACTGTGCATGAAGGTCGTCCTACCTCCCACGTTCGGTGCTAGAACCACTTTCTGGCAGCCCCATTCTTCTAGATCCAAACTATTTCCATAATTTTTCATTCCGACGGCTGGCAGCGGCAGATCCGTGAATGGATCTTGCTTAAAGCCTTATCACGTTCTTAGCGGCAAACCTGATATCTTCTGGTTTTATTGTCTTCCTGCCAGCGTGCACTGACAGGTCGACTGCCTGCTTTGCAATCCTTTCTGCAACTTCTTCAAGCACTTTTCTCAATTCGTCTGCGGCGTCGTCGCTCACTCGCTCTGCGCCAGACTTTTTCATGACGCGGTACATTGCTGCAAGACCAAATTCGGGACCAGAAGACATGCAATTACCTGCCCGACACCATGTTAAAAGTTTACTTGATAGTCCATATCGTCGGAAAAAGATGCTGCTCTACCTTATGCCCGGCGAGCTTCTTGTTGTCGGTCTATTGAGCGACTGTTCTCCAAACCGGTCCTGCAATCTCATAACTACAAGGATGGCGCCACTTACCACTGTAAACAAATTATCAAAGAAAATCTGCTTTGACAGCCCTTCTCCAAATATTGTTCGTTCGACGATGACTGACTGAACAGTATTATTTGCTTGCTGGATATTATATTGTGCTCCAATTTGCATTAATGCGGTAGCCATCCCATTGACAAAAGAACGCTGCGCAGTAGCATCTAAGGACCCAACAGATTGTTGAACATCTGGACCGAAGTTTATTCTCGTGGTAATAATTATTTTGTCCGATCCATCATTTAGCTGGATAATGCTTATTCCACCCCCTCCAGGGTGGTTATAGATCGTCTCTGAATATACGGAGGGATTATTAGGTCTCGTTATCGCCATGCTATTAGATACTAGCCAACCTTCGTAAAGCTCCCTGAGTCTGTCCTTTTCCGCATTTGTGACCATGGTACAGTCGATCCATCAGCGAAAGTTTAAAGATTGCCCTTGAGTCGGCGGGCAAAGTTCATAATTGTACACCATTTTGCAAGGGAAAACTTGGCCCGTAAAAGTTTATTTTCTATTTGGGAGTGCCCACAATATCAATGCTGTTCGACGCTCACATCCACCTCACCGATAACGAGTATTCAGGCTACATAGAACAGGTCATAGCGGGTCTGCGGGCAATGAAAATAGCCGCGTGTTCTGTCACGGTTGACATTGAAACCGCGCTCAGGAGCTTCCGCCTGTTTGACTCGCACCACGACGTGGTCAAGCAGTTTGTGGGGATACACCCGGAAGCCGCGGCAAGGGAGGATTTAGACAAGTTTAAAGAAATTTTCAGGTCTAATCTGCAATCGATAGATGGCGTCGGCGAGATCGGACTTGATGGCACATATGGAGTCCCGTACGACAGGCAAAAACAGGTCTTTACCGCAATGCTCGCGCTCGCCGAATCAACTAACAAGCCTGTATCGATCCACTCTAGAAAGGCTCTTGACGACATACTGGAGATTCTGCCCTCCTTCAAAATCAAGGGGATACTCCTGCACTGGTTTGCCGGCAACAAGAAACAACTGGCCCGGTCGACGGACATGGGGATGTACGTGTCATACGGCCCTGCGCTAGTGTACTCGGAAAACAAACAGGCGCTTTTGAAAAACACCGACAAGGGCCGGTTCCTTGTCGAGACCGACGGGCCGGTGAGGTACTCGAAATGCTTTGAGAACCTGTCTGCCGTCTCTAGCGGGTTCCTTGTGAGCGTCGTTGCATCTGCAGCTCGCACGCTTTGCATGCCCTACGAGGAAACCGCCCTGCTGCTCCAAAAGAACTCTGAAGCATACCTTGCAGGCGCATGACAAAGGTCAACTACCCACCCGTGAATGGTGTGGTCTTCTTCGCTCCACTGTTACATGGCTCACGAAGAAGGGGATTGATATCGCTGCCAATCGCCGCTTCCTGCTTCAGTGACCCAGCATAGAGTCTCTACAGGCGTGTATTCCCGCGAGTCCCGCGGTACTGTGTCTGAACCCAAATCCATTGTCGGCTTTACGTAGCAAATGGTACAGGTTCATATCTGTGCTACGACGCTCGTGCTTCATATTCCAGTTTGGAATCAGCACCACTCTGCCTAGCTGTGACATAGAAGTCGTATTACTAGCAGCACCTAAAATACCCGTTGACATGGCTCGCTTTTATCCCAGAGCTAAAGCATTTGGATGACAAAGATAAAATATCCTTCAAATCGCCTTCCAAGCTGGATGAATAGGATAAAGCGCTTCTCTACGGAGCTCTTGCAAAAGTACCCGGATAAGTTTGGGCCTGAATTTGATGCTAACAAGAAGGCTGTCAACGATCTGGCAATCGTCAGGTCTAAAGTGCTGAGAAACGAACTGGCCGGATACATCACTGCCCGCTTGCGCAAGCAGGAAGTGCAGGAAAAGGCCTCGATGGAAGCAGCTGCCGGAGAAACTGAAGAGCAAGAGTCAGAAGAAGCACAAGAATGATAACGATAAGGCTGCTCGGGGGAGCCAAAAAGGCAGTCGGCAAGCACACAGTCGACCTTGACACGCCAAGCGCGTCTGTCACAGAAATTCTTCAGTTTTTGACAGGCATTTCAGCCAATGCAGGTCTCTTGCAGCCAAATAACCTGATAGTCGCGGTAAACGGCGTTGATTCGGCCGCGCTGCAGGGCCAGCAAACGCTCGCAAAGAACGGCGACACCGTCACCATTGTTACCGTGGTCCACGGCGGGGTGGACTACATGATCAACAGCACTCACGCGTCGATCATTGGCGTCCGCAGGATCGGGGGAGATGCAGGGAAACTCATTGACAGGCTCCGCGCAGAGCACAAGGGTGTCTCGATACAGGCTGTAAATGCAGACGCCGTCTATGGAGCTGATCATCTGCTTGGGATTCTGAGGATGACGCTTGAAGCTGAAAAAAGAAACGTCATGATTGCAAACAAACGCGAAATAGAATTGTTGCTGAGGCTTGCATGCACCGACCAGATATCTGAAGCGATGAAGAGGGCGGGCTTGAAGGATAACGCCTCCGGTTGCTTTGTCGCTTTTTCACAGGATGACGAAGAGCTGCATCGGTTTTCTGACAAGATAAAGCGCGAGTTTGAAGTTGATGATTCAATTCTGGAGCCAAACAAGCAAAAGAAAGCCATGCAAGTGATTGTTCTTGGGCTGGAAGCAAAACTTGACGACTACAAATTCCTGCAATATCTTCTAGAGCGAGCGGCCATACTTGTAAAATAGTTGTCTTAGGATGAAAGTTCGATCGCAATTACTACCGTCTGCTCTTTGGAGTAGACAAACAGGCTAACCAACCTCGCCTGCAAGCCGTACTTTTCCTTGCGCATCTGTATGACACGCTCTGCCTCAGGACCTTCAACAAACTTGGCCTTTCCATCAATCCATTCCCCCTTGGGCTGTCCTCTGTTGCTGCTTGGTGCGATGCGCACAGCCGGATTATTGCGCAAGCGCTTCACCTTGCCAGTATTTAGGCGAGTGACGACATATACGAGGTTGCTGTCAATCATAAACCATACGGGTGTGCTGACCGACTGACCGTTCTTCCTGTATGTCTCTAGACTTATGTATTTGTGCTTTGCAAGTTCTTCAAGTCTCCCCGCACTCATACATAGTACATGTCGACTAGCCCGTATCTTAATCTTGTCACCTGCGCTTTTCGACAACGGAACTAAACATCTGATTTTGCCTGAGCACTGACAGGCCTGTCTGGCCCTCAATTATTTCGACAAGAATAACCCAATCGGGATTTTCAAGGTCAACCTTGCTTTCGATCTCGCTGGCGATCGCCTTTATGACTTCAACTGATTTAAGCGAGCTGTGTCTCTTCTCAACAGTTATACGAAAGCTGCCGTTGCCTATCTTCACCGCTAGGTCTTTTGCCGCTTGTTTGATCGCATCAAGCTCGGTGGGGACGACTTTCTCTACTGGAAGAACGCGCAGGATGTAACGCAATTGCCAAGGCTCTGAAGCTACGAGCTTTTTTAATTTTTCAATGACTTCAAACGGATCTAGCGCGGTCTGCGCAAGCAGGAGGCCCTTGATCTCGGTAATTTCGGATTCTGCGTCTGGATCGCCAAACATGTCGAGCAGATCCAGGATTTCGTCCTGCGCCTCTTCTTCCCTGAATCTGAACGTGGAAACTATAAGGTTAAACCTGCCCAAGGAGTTGCATAACCTCGTTTGCTTTTATTGTCCCTTCCCGCAGGACTTTGGGCCTGCCTGTAATGTCAACTATGGTTGATTCAATCCCCTTTTCAACCGGGCCTCCGTCCAACAGCGCGTCATATCCTTTAAGCGAGGAGTTTAGTACTTCCTGAGCGCTCTTCCGCGGGCTGTCGCCTGACGGGTTTGCGCTCGTGCCCACAAGGTATTTGCATCGCTTGAGGAGCGACAGGACGCACTCGTTTGCCGGGACGCGCACTGCCAGGCTGCTGCCGGCCGCGGTGACCCTGCGTGATATTTTCTTGTCGGCAATTGGAGCAACTATTGTAAGAACACCGGGCCAGTATTTTTTTGCAAGAACCCTGCCGGCGTCGCCAAGCGACACTATTTTTTCTGCATCTGCCGTGCTGTAAGCCAGAACGGGGAGCGGTTTTTTTTCGTCCCTTCCCTTTATCGCAAAAATTCGCTCAACCGCCCGATCGTTGTAGGGATCGCAACCAATACCATAGATCGTATCGGTTGGAAATACCAGTATTTCGCCGCTTTTGATCAGCAACGCGCATCTTGCTACCGCGTCGTCAGTACACTTGAAAATTTGCCCGCACATTCTAACCAAGCCTAACTATCGCGGCAACGTCTTTGGTGGTGGACTTTTTCAATTCATCGCGAACTGCCCTTGAAACGTGCTCTGGGGCGGTGAGACTTGAAAAGTCTATCAACTTTGCCCCATCGAGGATGTGTACCTGTGGGGCAAGGTCCTTTCCGTCAGCTGAACCCTGCTTGAGTAGATTTTCGATCTCGCTTGCTACCTGTTCCGGCGATCCGTTGAAAATGGCGGCGTTGTCCACCGAAAGCCTGACGCGGCCGTACTTGTCGAGTACAAGCACCGGCTGCCTTTTGGATTTCAAAAACAGTTTTTTCTTGCTCATCTCACATGCAAAAATGTGGTAGTTCTTCATATCAAAGATGCGCTGCACCCCCTCGTTTATCCCGAAAAGTTCGCACGCAATAACATGGGCCTCGTCCTCATTTATCTCCTGGGCATTCGCGGTTCCGATGTCAAGTGAGATATTGCCCATTGCGCTCACGCGCAGGAGCGATCGTTCACTGAGGTACTCTGACTGGATGGTGACTGACTCTGGTAGCGCGCCGCGCTCTAGTGCTACCTTTTTCACCTGCTCTGCCAGGGCGGAAATGTCTTCGGGCTTGGGGTTGGTGACTGTCCTTTCTGCCTCTTCATATATCATTGCCGCTGCCACACCGATGGACGAGATCACTTCGGCGTGCTCCGCGATCTTCCATGGCAGCTGCAACTCTCGCGCAATTTGCGGCACAAGTACCGACGCGCCGCCTCCGCCTCCAATGAATACGACGCGCTCCTTTTTCAGCTTGTACTCCCTTATCATGGGCTCGATTATTTCGAGCACTTTTTTCACGGAAATATCTAGGATTATGGTAGCGGCCTGTTCCATCGTTGTCCCAAGCCTGCTTGCAAGAATTGAAAGCGCCATTTTGGCCGAATCTTGGTTAGCCTTTGCATAGTCGCCATCAGGCACGAGACCGAGGGCATTGGCGGCACATGTATTTGTGATGGCAAAGCGCTTGCCGCCCGCTGACTCGATTGCAACATAGTCAATCGGGTCGCCTTCCCTTGGTCTGAAAGTGATTATCTGGCCGCCTTCAAGTTCTTCAGTTGCAGTGAAGCACGAGTAGGGCAGACCTGCCACATGCGCGGACCTAGGACCCACGTCTGTTATCTTTCTGCCGGACCACCTGACAAGCGACCCGCCAGCGACGCCGGCAACCCTGACGTCAAGCGATCTTATACAAGTAGGATGCTGCATTATCGTGACGTATCGAACCTCGGGCCTACCGTCCTTTATCACACAGACATTGGTTGAAGTCCCGCCCACCTCGATAAACAAGCCGTCAATTATGCGCAGGTGTAAAAGGGCTCCTGCAACGCTTGCGGCCGGTCCCGAAAGTACCGTGATTATGGGTTTGCTCCTAAAAGTGCTCATGTCGGTCACTCCGCCGTCGCCTTTCATTATTAGGACAGGCGCGGTGATCTTTTCATTACGCACGGCAGACTCTACAAACCTTGCCGTGCTGGTTGCCTTAGGCAGGATGCCCGCATTTATTGCAGCAGTGAGGGTTCTTATTTCAAGACCATATATGCCGGTCAGCTCGTGACCTGCCGTAGCGGGAATGTCAGACTTTTCCATAACAAATCTTTCATTGCTCGGGTCGTCGACCCCATACGCTTCGCTTACAACAATAACTTCTGCACCTTCTTCCTTAAGCTCCTCTATCGCCTGCTCAACTTCCTTATCATCAAGGTATTTTGATGTGTCAAGGAACCGGTAGCACGTGTGCAAATATTTGTTTGGCGCTAGTTGGACATTCTTGACGTTTGTCCTCTTGATTACGTTTGATTTTTCAAGGCCTACGCCCATACCAATGATGCCAACCTTGGCGGTGTCGCCTTCAAGCAGGGCGTTGACTGCCTGAGTGGTGCTATGCGATATCAGTTCAATTTCAGAGTTCTGGATCGAATATTTTTCCATTAGCGACTCTAATGCCTGAACAATTCCTGTCGAGACGCCCTCGCTTGAAGAGTGAGTGGTAGGGACCGTCACCTTGCCGATTATTTTCCCCTGTGCCATGTCTATGGCCACGGCCTTGGTGAAGGTACCGCCCACATCTATGCCGACCCTGATTCTCCTCATTTGCAAAACCGTTAGGCAAGCCTAATTGTCACAGATTATGTAATTTAAACCATGGTTCAAGGTACTACAATGCTGCTTCGAACAATGCCTCAAATTCCGAGGTTGATTTGACAGAGCCATGTCTAGGGGAATCAAGTGCTCCTAATTCTTTTCATCACAACATCAAAGTTGCTGAGCGGCACTATCTTGACTGTATTAAAAGCCGAAATGCCCGCCTCTATGCACATGGTTTCGATCTCGTGAGCAGTGTCTGCCTCGACTATGATTGTCCATTGGTGCTCAAGCACTGACAGGTAGAACCCGTGGATTTTTCTGACGTGGAATTTTTCAGTGATGTTCTTGATCTTGTCGTCTATCTGGATCAATGTGTCCCTGCTCTGCCTGTTGTTCAGCGGACACGATTCCGGGCTGTGAGTTGCAAAGACGCCAAACAGAGCCATGAATTGGGAACATGAAATTCGATATTAATACCTACGTTGTAGGTCGTACAGCCTGCAACTGGAAAGTGGGTGTCTTGTCCAAAACACGTCCGACTTTGCGGCCTTTTTAGGTGGCTGCCGCACTGCAAAAGGAGCTTTAAGCCGTTAAATGCAATTTTAGAACTGCCAGATCACCTCCCAAGGAAGCAAAAAATGCTGCTTTTTGTCGTTGTTTACGACGCCTCTATCAATTTAGGCACACCAAGCTTTAGCAACCAAGCCCGAGTATGGCATCTGGGCTGGGGAAAATACGCAGAAAAACGCAGAAAGATCGTAGCCCACGCAGAAAAAGGCAGACAGCTCATTTTTAGGTGTGTTTACCCGGTACTACAGTGCAGGCTGCACTGTAGTACCGGGTAAACATATATACAAACCATATACATATACTCCCCATATACTGCCAGGAAGACAGAAGCAGAGGTTCAAACCACCTCTAGTAGACTTTGCACCTGTCAGTCGCGCGCATATGACGCTTCCTAGAGCCTGTGGCTGTAATTAGGATGCACTGCAGCCTTTCTTGCCTCGTCACTTTCTACTGCGATCTTGCCTTGAGCCACTGCCCGACCTTTGGCAGAACGTTGTTCTGAGAGTAAAGACTTGCGATCAGTCCCACATGGCCGGTGTGAAACCTCATGAGGCGCTTATCCGTGCTAGACACCACATCATTAAGGGGTGCGCTGCACTGTGGCGAGACAAGGTGATCTTCGTCTGCGACGATATTGAGCAGCGGCACCTTGATCCTTGACAGGTCAATCAGTTCGCTGCCAAGCTTTAACTCGTTTTTCACAAACAGGTTCTTCTGGTAAATGTCGCCTATCCACTGCCTGAACGTCTCGCCTGCTATTGGCGGCGTGTCGTAGAGCCACTTTTCGATTCGCAAAAAGTTGCCAACAAATTGGTCGTTGTCTATATTCTGAACCAAATTGAAGTACTTGTTGACGCCCTGCTTGAACGGCTTGAGTGCAGAATAGCACGCATACAGCTGCTCGGCGGGCAGGTTGCCGATAATATTTACCATCTTGTTCACATCCATATTCTTTGCAAGGTTACCGATGACCGTAGTGTCTTTCTCGGTGTCCACGACAGGCGCAATGACTGCAAGGTTCCTTACTTTTTCCTGATGCAATGTAGTATACATTGTAGACATGGTTGCGCCCATGCAGTAGCCATGCAGGGTCAACTTGTCCACCTTGGTCTTCTTTAGAACTGTGTTGACGCAGTCGTCGATATAGCAGTTGACATAATCGTCAAACGATACGTACTTGTCTGCGGCCGTCGGAGGCTTCCAGTCAATCAGATAGACATCAAAGCCTTGACTCAGCAAGCTGCGAACCCAGCTCTTGTCAGACTGAAGATCAAGGACATAAGATCTATTGATAAGCGCATAAACTACAAGTATCGGTGTCTTGGCAGTCTTGGCGACCATTTGTTGATAATGCAAGAGCCTATACGCCCTTGTCTCTTCCAAAACTTCGTGAGGAGTCTGGCCAACCTCAATATCACCGGCAGCATGAAGAATGTTCTTCGCCTTTTCCAGCTTGCGGTAGGTCTCCTTTACCTCTTCAGCGACGGTCGGCTCTTTCTTTGCTTCCTTCGGCTGTTCAGCTGGCGGCTGGACCTCTTGCGTCTGGTCAGGTCGCAGCTCTTGCTTGGTCATATTTTATTTCTAAACTCCTTTTCAAATCACGGACGCCCCTTTTCAGTTCAGCCACATCTTTCAAGATGTCGTCAACCTCGCTCCTTGTCGGGAGATTGAGCGCCTTGAAGTTCTTTTCTGCAATGTCCTGAACTGCCTTTGACACGTCCAGCTGGCTGCTAAACAGCCTGCCGTAGACGCCGGAGAATTCCGGCGAAGCAAACAGCTCTGTGAACGCGTCTTCAAACGCCTCTATTGCTGCGCGCCTGTAATTTTCAAAATCATCCCTTGAAGTCAATTGCTTTGGAGCCCGCTCCATCGTTTCCTTGATCGCCCTCGTATAGGCAGTGTTCACGAGCAACCAGTAGCCGTCCATGTTGGCCTTGAGCTCCGCCATCACCTTTCCCAAAGTGACAAAGTCGTTGGCGTACGAGCTGACATCTTTTGAAAAAGCGTACATCGGGCCAATGGTCGGAAGCTTCATGACATCGGTCCAAAAGCTAAACATCTTGTCCATCTGTTCCTGGGTAAGACCCAGTAAGTCCTTGTTATTTTCGGCCATCAAACTTCACTTGGATAACACTTGTAAAAGTCGTCGGCTGGCTATTATAGTTTCTTGGTATGGAATTTACACTAATTATGTAATAATAATATGAATTCTATATTCTTAGTTGCATAATTAACAATCATTGGAATTGGAAAATGGAATAATGGTCAGGTGCGGTCGACAATTGGCCGTCACTCCTAAAGAACAGCATCCAATAAACATTTTATAAAGGATCGGGTCGCCTTTCTGCTGCCGTGCAAACTGTTGGCAAAACGGTTTTCCGAGCGGGCTCGTAGCTCAGCATGGATAGAGCGCCTGCC
>Ga0066698_10001645_pt1 | contig 9922 bp, 9 predicted proteins | sample GraSoiAngelo_147_FD_66457 | JGI IMG/M metagenome (GOLD analysis project Ga0066698, IMG submission 66457) | Grasslands soil microbial communities from the Angelo Coastal Reserve, California, USA - 14_1009_05_40cm | ecosystem: Environmental > Terrestrial > Soil > Grasslands | place: USA... | reverse complement strand
CGAGTTCGCTGTCTCTGCGTATGCCTCAGGCGTCTGCACGCCGTGTTGCAGGGCGCGCAGGTAGACATCTGGCACTGCGACGCGAGCGGCATCTATTCGGACGTGCAGGGAAGCACCGCGGGACAGAACTTCCTGCGCGGCTACCAGGTCACGGACGCGAGCGGGGTGGCGCGCTTCACCACCATCTATCCCGGCTGGTACTCCGGCCGCGCCGTCCACATCCACGTGAAGGTCAGGCTGTTCGACGCCTCGAACAACACCACCACCGAGGCAACGACGCAGGTCTTCTTCGACGACATGATCACCGATACCGTCTACAAGAACGTCTCGCCGTACAGCGGGCGGTCGACGCGCGACACGCGGAACTCGGCGGACAACATCTACGGAAACCAGACGGTGCTGCTCTTGAGCCTGAGCGGCGACACGGCGTCAGGATTCACCGGAACGATCCCGCTCGGCGTCCGCGTGGGACAGGTGAATGCCGGATAGCATCACTTCATCTGCGCCCGCATCCGCTGATCGATCAGGCGCTGGATGGCGCGCGCGGCGATCGCCTTCGACGGCCCGAGCGACATGAGCGCGACGCCGACGAGGCGACCGCGTGCGTCGAACAGCGGGCCGCCCCAGAACCGCGAGTCGAGCATCCGCCGGCCGCGCAGCAGGATGAGGTCGCCGTCGACGGCGGCGACCTCGATACCTACGCCGATCACCGCTTCGTCGTCGGCGGCCATGGCGATCAGCGGGTCGCCCGAGGCCGGCAAGTCTGGCGCAAGCGGCGCGGCCTCGAGCGCCGCGGCCGCCGCCGGCAGCGAGAGGATCGCGAGGTCCAGGTCGGCGACTCCGGCGATCACCTGCGCCTGCATCGTTCCCGCGCCCGGCACCAGCACCTCGACGTGCGCCAGCGGCACCATCCTGCCTTCGGGGGAGGGAAGGGCGACGGCATGCAGGGTCGTGACGGCCAGCCCGTTCCCGAGCAGCGTGCCCGTACCGTGCGTGAGCGTCTCCAGCTCCTGCTGTCCGCCGTCGGTGGTCACCGGGGTGCGCCCGCGGACATCGATGACGGTGCCGTGGAGCTTGTCGACGATGGGCTTGAAAGCGTCTGCCGGATCCGTGCGGAGCACGACGGCGGCGCGTGCTCCCGATGCGGCGGCCAAGGCGACAGCGAGCAGGCGGGCATTCATGGGCGGAGTGTGTCAGCACTGTGTTGCCGGTTCTTTACTGCGATGTTTCGGAAGATGAAGCGGAAGCGAGCATGTATCCGACCCCCCGGACGGTCTTCAGCAACCGCGGATTGCGGGGATCGTCGCCGAGCTTCTGCCTGAGGTGCGAGATGTGGACGTCGATCGATCGGTCGAACGCCTCTTCGGCGCTGCCCCGGACCAGATCGATCAACTGTTCGCGGCTGAGCACGTGACCGGCGCGCTCCGCGAGCGATTTGAGCAAGGCGAACTCATAGCTCGTGAGCGCAATGGGACGACCCTGGAGCGTGGCCTGCATCGCCTGCGGCTCGATCCGGAGCGCGCCGACCACGACCGCTTGCCCCGAAGGTCCGACCCGCCCGCGCGCCCGGCGCGCCTGGGCCCGGATGCGGGCGAGGAGCTCGCGGGAGGAGAACGGCTTGACGATGTAGTCGTCTGCGCCGCCTTCCAGCCCGACGACGCGGTCGGGTTCCTCCCCGTGCGCGGTGACCATCAGGATGGGCGTGTCCAGCCGGGCGCGCAGGCGGCGGCACACCTCGAGTCCGTCGATGCCGGGCAGCATCAGATCGAGCAGCACCACGTCGGGGCGGATGCGCAGCGCCTCGCCGAGCGCGTCGAGGCCGTTGGCGACGACGGTCACCCGCAGGCCGTGCGACTCGAGGTACTTCGCGGTGAGCTGCGCCAGACGCTGATCGTCCTCCACATACAGGACGACGATGCCGGCGTCGGGCGACGTCACCCAGGGATCATATCCGGCGGACGACGGGCCCGCGACCGGGTCGGTGCACCGCCGATGATCGGCGGATGTACATTCATGAAGCGAGCGGCACCCGGATGCGCGCCACGGTCCCCTCGCCTGGATTGCTCTCGATCTCCAGCGTGCCGCGGTGCGCTTCGACGATGCGGCGCGCCAGCAGGAGCCCAAGTCCGAGTCCACCCGTCTGCCTCGCGCGGCTCCGGTCGGCGCGAAAGAACGGCGTGAAGAGCTGCTCCATGTCCTCGGGCGCGATCCCCGCGCCGCGGTCGCGCACCTCGATCGTCAACCGTCCGTCGCCTGCGTCGGCGAGCAACGCCACCTCGCCTGGCCCGCCGTGCTTGCCCGCATTCGAGAGCAGGTTGTCGAGCGCGCGGCGCAGCATCATCCGATCGACGTCGACCTGGGCGTCGCCACATCGGTTCTCGACGCGCAGCGGATGCGCGGGGTGATGCGCGCGGAACCGCGCCGCTGCGTCTTCCACCATCTCGCGGGCGGAGGTCCGTTCGACGCGCACAGGCGGTTGCGCCGAGGAGAGCTCGAGGCGGGCGCTGGCCAGGATGTCGCTGGTGAGCCGCTCCAGCTCCGCCAGGTCGCCAGCGATGCCCGAGAGCTGGGCCGCGGCTTCTTCGGCGCTCCCTTCGGCGGCGAGATCGAGCGCTACGCGGATCCGCGCGAGCGGCGTGCGCAGCTCGTGCGACACGTTCGCGAGGAGCTCCCGCTGTCCGCGCACCAGCGACTCGATCCGTCCCGCCATCTCGTCGAAGGCCACCGCGACGTCGCCCAGCTCGTCGCTCCGGCGAAGGTTGGTGCGCGTCGACAGCTTGCCGGCGCCGAGGTTCCGCGCGGCGGCGGAGAGCACCCGAAGCGGGCGCGCCAACCACGCCGCGGTGAGAACGGCGGAGATCCCCACCAGCACCGCGGCGGCGGCGACGGCGAAGAGCGGGCCGCCGTCGGGCGGAGGCGGCGGCGGCGGCGAGGAGATCCGCGCGGTCCCGCCGGACCACGACGTGGTGAACGTTCCGGGGCCCCGCTTGCGAACGCCGGCCGAGCCGGCCACGCGGTTGCCGGAGCGATCCTCGAGGAGCACGTCCATTCCCGTCCGCTGCTTCAGCTCGCCCAGCCGCGCTTCCAGGGCGGCGCCGTCCTGCGCGTGCGCGGCAATCTCCTCGACGAGAAAACGCGTCTGCTCGGCGTGGGGCGGCGCCGGCCGCCGATTCGCTTCGCGCGCGATGGCCAGCGCCGCGGCCAGCGCCGCCACCTGCCCCAGGCCGATGGCGTAGATGCGCAGGACGAGTCTGCCGCCGCCGATCACCTGGTCAACATAGTCCGCCAGCGCCGGTGCCCACGAGCGGCAAACAAAGCTAAACATCTCGACATGGCCGCGGGGCGCATCCTGATCGTCGAGGACTTCGCGGACTCCCGGGACATGTACATCGAGTTCCTCGAGGCCCAGGGATTCGAAGTCGTCGGCGCGGAGGACGGCCTCGCCGCGCTCAAGTCGATCGAGAAAGTGCGGCCGGACATCGTGGTCCTGGACGTCGCGCTCCCCAAGCTCGATGGCCTCTCCGTGCTGCGGCGACTGCGCGCGGATCCGCGGTACGCGAAGCTGCCGGTGCTGACGCTCTCGGCGAGCCTCGGCACCGACTACCAGAAGATGGCGATGGCGGCCGGCGCCACCGTGGCGCTGGAGAAGCCGTTACTGCCCGACGAGCTGCTCGAGGCGGTGCGGAAGGCGCTCAAGGACCGGCATTGAAGGCGAGGGTCCAGCACCGCGGGCGTCGCGAAACGTTGTCCATCTGACTCTCGCGCTGGCCCTGTGTCTTGCGCGGTGTGCGCCAGCGGCCCACCTTGCGCGCGGAGGTGGGGTATGTCCGTCGTATGGCCCGCGATCTGCGCGTTGGCAGCGCTCGCGGCCGGAGTGCAGCAGACGCAGGCCGCCGGGGATGCCCCGCAGATGCGGACGAAGTCGCTGCCCGGCTACGGGTACATCCGCTACGAGGTCCTTCCCGGCGACGACCAGGCCGAACCTGGCGAGCTGATCGTCGTCCATGAAGAGCGACGGCAGTCGTCCGCGCAGACGGAAGCAGCCGAGCCGCAGCCCCCCGCTCCGGCAACGACGGTGCGCGAATCCCGGGCCGCCTGCGCCGGACTGCGGGGCAAACTGCTCGCCCGCGTCTTCGAGATGCAGGGTATCCAGATCGAGCCGGAGTTGGCGCAGTGGCTCGAGAAGAACCTCGCGATGGGCACCTCGGACCTCAGGGCGATTCAGATCTACGGCGGACAGCCGCTGCTGCTGACCACGCTGCAGGTGGACAGCGTTGCGCGCGGCCTCGCCGAGGATCTCGCGCGCTGCGAGCAGGCGAAATAGGCGCTGCCGGACTCAGGAAAGGCTTTGGGCCTATGCTTTAGGCTGTACAGGTGCCGGCACCAGCAATGCCCGCAGGCGCTGGCGCGCCCTGCGACCGGCGTCGTCGGCTGCCTGCACGCGCAGGAGCTCGTCGAGCTTCTGCGCAAAGGCGGGCGGGTTCTCCCGCGGCTCGTCGGTCGCGCCGCGCAGCGAGAACGCCTCGCCGCGCAATTGCGACTCGACGAGCGAGCGCAGCGCGACGCTGCCCTTGACCACCGCCGGCCCGAGGCCCGCTTCTTCCGCCTTTCGTCCCAACTCCACCGGCGTGAGCCCAAGCGAGGCGAGCAGCCCGATGGTGGCCTCCGCCTCGTCGAGCAGGGACTCCACACGTGCGATCTCGAACCGCGAGGCGAGCGCGTGCGGGCGGCGTTGTCCGGGCTCGTGGAACATCGGGCGCTGGCGCGACAGAGCCTGGACCACGCTCTCCAGCGGCTCGTCGAGCGTGGTCGCGGTCTGTGCCTGCGGAAGGCGGGCCTGCGCGGCGATGCTCCGGGCCCGCGTCTGCAGCCGGTACGCCTCGCCCATCGCCGTCTGGAAGACGGTCCGGATCGGGGTGTCGACGAGGGTTCGCGCTGCGCGTGATGGATCGCCCCCGGAGAGCAACTCGAGGCCCAGCGAAAGCGTTGCCCGGGCATCGCGGAGCTCTTCCCGCACCTCGTCCGCGTCGTCGAGCTCAATGCGGTTGGCGACCAGCGCGGCATTCGCGGCATAGACGACCGACTCTTCCGCCCGATCGAGCTCCTCGCCGCCGAGCAGATCGAGGGCTGCCTCCAACACGGGCTGAGGCGGGACGCTGAGCGCCTGCACGGAAGTCGCTTCCTGCGGCTGCGCCTTGCGCGCCGCGGGCCGCGCATAGAACGACGCCGCCTCCTCCAACTCGGGAACCCCCGCATCCCGCAGTCGCCCGTCTCGCCACCTGCGGGCCGACTCCTCCAATTCGGTGGGCACCTCCCAGCGGATGCTCTCGATCAGCCGGCCGGCGCCAAAAGGGTCGTCCGCGTACAGGTCCTCGATGAGCTGCCGGACCGCCGCGTATTCGCCGGAGCCGGTGAACTCGAGCAGGAAGCGCCGATCCGACGTGTAGTACGCCATGCCCGGGTTGTGCGGCGGCGGCGGCTCCTCCTCGGTGAGATCGTGGACGCGCAGCTCGCGGCGAAGCACCAGCGCCAACAGCTCGATGTCCAGCGACCAGAGCTGCTGGCGGAACTTTCCCGGATCCGCGCCGCCCTCGCGCGCGAGCCGCAGCCACCGCAGCACCTGCGGCGTCCGTGGCCCCTCGTCGGCGCCGCGCCAGGCGGACATGTCGACGAAATGGCGGAACTGCTCGGGGGACGCCATCGACACCAGCTCCGGAGCGTCGTCCGGTCCGATGTCGAGAAGCGTGAAGTACAGCTCTTCGGGAGGTAGAGCCGCGACCAGCTGCTCCGGGTTCGGAGCGTCGAGAATCAAGGCGAGCTTCTGCTTGCCGCGCGCGTTCTGCAAAGCGCGCCGCACGCCGCGGGGATCGAGGACGGCGCTGCCGTTTCCCTCGCTCACACTGGCCGCGATCAGGCCGCCTTGGTGACCTTGCCGGCCTTGAGGCAGCGCGTGCAGACGCGGAGACGCCGGTGCGAGCCGTTCACCAGGGCGCGCACGCGCTGCAGATTCGGCAAGGTCCGCTTCTTCGTCTTGTTGTTGGCGTGGGACACCTGGTTGCCGACCAGGGGACCCTTGCCGCAAAGATCGCACTTGAACGCCATCGCAAAGCCTCACTGCCGTGAAAGGAACGCGGGATTGTGCTCAAAAGTCCGCGCGCGTCAAGCCCCGACGCCGCCTGCGGCGCCGGGCGCTAAGTCGCGCTCACCGTCTTGCGGCCGGAAAGGGCAAGCGCCTGGCCGGCAGCCGCGCGAGCCGCGAGGATTTGCCCTTCGAGGCCGAAGCCGGGATAGGTCGCGGCGGAGGCGAAGACGATGTGCTCGTCCGCCTCGGAAGCGGGTCGCAGGCCCACCGGATCGCCGTTTTCCAGCGGCCGCAGGATGGGGTGCGGCTGCGGAGGGTTCACGTCCGCGCCCTGGTGGACGATATGCCGCTCGAAGAAGGGAAAGATCGGCTCGAGGACGGCGCGGATGCTGCTCACGAGCGCCTGATCGTCGGAGAATCCCGCGTCGGCGACGCGCGCGACGGTGAGGAGCTTCTCGCCGGAGCTCTCGCCGCGCGCACGCCGCGCCGGAAGCGTGGTCAGCAGCAGCGGACCCATCGGGTGACCGAGAACGAGAGCGGCGTCCTCGAGCGCTTGCGGCAGGCCTTCCGGGCGCACCACGTAGTGCGCCAGCGTCACCTTCCGCTCGACGGGAAGCGCCGCTTCCTCGGCCAGCTTCCGTTCCGCCCGCGCCCCGTCCTGCACCATGGCCGCGATCCGCTCCGCGGAGCACGCCAGCACCAGACAGGCCGCGCGCACCTCGCTGCCGCCGAGCTGGAAGACGACGCCCTTCTTCTCGATCCGGAGCTGCTCGGCAGCCACGTCGGGGATGACGTCGCCTCCGGCCGCGCTGCACTTGTTGCGCAGCAGCTCGGCCAGCTGCGCGGCGCCGCCGAAAACCCGCAACGGTGCACGCAGCATCGCGGCCGCCTCGCGCGCGAGCGATTCCGGCGCTACGTCGCCGGGCAGCGAGGTGACGAACGGCGCCAGCGCATGCAGGCATTCTCCGATCAGCCCTTCGGGAAGCTGCGGCGGGGCGGGCACTACCTTGCGCAGCCGGCGGCGCTCGAGAAAGCCGCGCGGGGGCCAGGGCGGCGGCTCGCGGAGGAAATCGTCCCAGCTCCGGCCCAAGGTCTCCAGCGCCTCCAGCGCGGCTTCGGCCTCGGCGGCGCCGACGTCGGACAGCTCGCGGCGCAGCTCGGAGCGGCGCCTCGCCGGATCCTGTGGCAGCGAGAGGCGGAGGCGTTCGGTGAGGATCTGGAACGAGCCCGGACCTCCGCCCTGGCGCTGCAGGTCGGTTCCGAGACCGGCCTCGTCGAGCACGCCGACGGCGCCCGAGAGCTGCCGCAGCGGCGGGAGGATCGATTGCGCGCCGGGGAGCAGCCATCCCTCGCTCTCGCGCGCCGCGGTGACGGGAGCGAGAGGGGCGAGCAGGGTACGCAGGCCGCGCCGCGAGCAGAGCGCGGCAGCCGCGGCTCCCCCGACGTCCGGTCCGAGGATCGCCACGTCGTAGACGCGCTTCGCAACCGGTTTGGCGATCGGCGCGGGCATCAGTCGGAAAGCTCCGGCGAAGCGATGGTGCGATCGGGACGACCCGGCACACCGGCGATGCGGACGCGGCCGCCCTCGATGCGGACGCGCCCCTCCGCCCAGAGCGCGATGGCGCGCGGGTAGCACCGATGCTCCTGCACCAGGATCCGCGCGGCGAGGGTCTCTTCGGTGTCGCCGTCCAGCACCGGCACCGCCGCCTGGATGACGATGGGACCGGTATCGGTGCCTTCGTCCACGACGTGCACGGTGCACCCGGAGACCCGCACGCCCCCTGCCAGCGCCTGCCGCACGGCATGAAGTCCGGGGAACGCCGGCAGCAGGCTGGGATGGATGTTGAGGATGCGGCGCTCGAAGGCGCCGAGCAAAACCGGCGTGATCAGCCGCATGAAGCCAGCGAGGCAGACGACATCGACCGAGTGCTTCTGCAGGGCAGCCACCACCTGGCGATCGTACTCCTCGCGCGATGCGACTTTTAGGTAAGGCAGCAGCATCGCGGGCACGCCCGCCGCTTCCGCGCGCTGCAGCGCCTTCGCGTCTGCGACGTTGCAGATGACCACGGCCACCTGCGCGGGGATGGCCCGCGAGGCGCACGCGTCGAGGATCGCCTGGAGGTTCGACCCCGATCCGGACGCCAGCACCCCGATGCGCATGTTACGCGACGACCACTTCGGGCTCTCCGAGCCCTTTGACGCTCTCGATCGCGCCGATCTCGAACGCCGGCTGACCCCTGCGCGCGAGAACGTCGATGGCGCGCGCCGCCTCGCTCCTGGAGACCACGGCGCACATGCCGATCCCCATGTTGAACGTGCGCAGCATCTCCGCCTCGGCGACCTTGCCCGCTTTCTGGATGCGCGAGAAGACCTCGGGCACGGGCCACGAGCCGCGCCGCAGCGCCGCTCGGTGTCCGTCGGGCAGGACGCGGGGCAGGTTTCCGGGAAGCCCGCCGCCCGTGATGTGCGCAAAGGCCTTCACCTCGACCGCGTCGCGCAGCGCGAGGCATTCCTTGACGTAAATCCGCGTCGGCTCCAGGAGCTCGCGGGCGAGATCCGGAGCGATGTTGCCGTCGAACACCTTGCGGGCCAGGGAGAAGCCGTTCGAGTGCAGGCCCGAAGAGGCCATCCCGACCACGACGTCAGAGGCCTTCACCCGCGAACCATCCAGGATCCGGCTCTTCTCCACCACGCCGACGCAGAAGCCCGCGAGGTCGTATTCGCCGCGCGCATAGAAACCAGGCAGCTCGGCGGTCTCGCCACCGATCAGCGCGCACCCGGCCCGCAGGCATCCTTCCGCGATGCCTTTGATCACCTGCTCCGCTTCCGCCACGTCGAGGAGGCTGGTGGCGAAGTAGTCGAGGAAGACGACGGGCTCGGCGCCGCAGACCACCACGTCGTTCACGCTCATCGCGACCAGGTCGATGCCGACGGTGTCGTGCTTGCCGGCCAGGAACGCGAGCTTCAGCTTGGTTCCCACGCCGTCGGTTCCGACCACGAGCACGGGTTCGCGGTACCCTTGGGGAACCTCGAAGAGCCCTCCGAAGCCGCCGATGCCCGCCAGGACCTCGGGCCGGGCCGTGCGCCGGGCGAGCGGCTTGATCCGCTCCACCAGGGCGTCGCCCCGCTCGATGTCGACGCCGGAGTCGCGGTACGTGAGGCCTTTGTCCGTCATCGGGCGCGCACCTTAGACAGCTTCGGCCCCGGGGTCTACACGAGTTTTCGCAGCGCGATGCGCACCGATCCGAGGCGCCGGACGTGGAGCAGGTTCCGATGCTGCCGTCGAAGAATCCGACCAATCGATCTCCACCGCGTATCGATGACCAAGTCGAACGGGACCTCGATCATGGAAGGAAATGTAACCGCGCGGGCAACCCATCGAGGCGTCGCTCCCCGGCTGCAGAAGCTTCAAGGCTTCCGCCCGGACGCTGGTGTACCCTGCGCTCATGCGGCGCCTCCTCGACTGGCTGACGCGAATCAGTGCGTTCCGCATCGGCCTGTGCACGGGGCTCGCATTCGCGGCACTCCACCTGCTGCAGATCGCCGGTCGCGCCGACGTTCCGGTGCTCACGCGCATGGAGGGCGCGCTCACCGACCTACGCTTCCTGCAGCGCGTGAGCCTCTTCGGCAGCTCGCATTCGGGGCAGGTGGTGATCGCCGCCGTCGACGAAGCGGCCATCGCGCGTTTCGGCCGGTTTCCCTGGGACCGGCGGGTGCTCGCCTCGCTCGTCGACAAGCTCGATGCGGTGGGGGTCAAGGCCATCGGCCTCGACATGAGCCTCTCGGACGAGGACCTCGGCGGCCAGTTCGCCGGAGCCAAGCGGTATCGGAGGCGGTTCG
>Ga0066698_10001643_pt1 | contig 9931 bp, 10 predicted proteins | sample GraSoiAngelo_147_FD_66457 | JGI IMG/M metagenome (GOLD analysis project Ga0066698, IMG submission 66457) | Grasslands soil microbial communities from the Angelo Coastal Reserve, California, USA - 14_1009_05_40cm | ecosystem: Environmental > Terrestrial > Soil > Grasslands | place: USA... | reverse complement strand
CGAGAACGGCCCCTCGTCGAGCGTGATGGTGTGGGGCGAGTCGAGCGCCGACGGCGCCGTCGTGACGTACGCCGTGTACAGGCGCGTGTGGCGGCCGATCGTCACCGCGATCGTGGGTGTGATCGACAGTTCACGCATGGGGTGCTGACCTCCTTTCCTGAACGAGAACTGCTCGACCATCACGTAAGTGCCAGTCCTTGGCTCGACCGAGGTCCCGTCAAGGCCGTGAGCCCCGCAAGGGGTTGGAGCGCAGCGGAAAGCCTTGACGGGACCGAGGCGAGCCGGAGAATCGAGTCCGTGATGGTCGGGGACGTGACGACGAGTGGTCGTGGGATGGCGCGGTCCCGAGCGAGACGCGGAGTCGGCGGGCGACGCGCGCGAGCCCGTCGCGTCGCCAGCTGTGACGAAGTGCGATCGCAATGGCGAGTACACGCGGCCACTGCCGCGGTGCGACGCGATCGAGACTGCCCACGAGCTCCGAGAACAGGTCGTCAGGAAAGAGTTCCTGAACGACCAGCTTCAGCAGCGCGCGTGACCACGTCAGCCTCTTCGCGCGATCGGCAAAACGCCGCATCGTGCGCGGACGCAGCTGCGCCCGCCACCGCTCGGCATCGAGCTGTTGTTTGGCTCGAACCGCCTCCTCGAGCCAGTGATCGATGTCAGCGGACAGATGACGGACCTCGCGCATGGCAGCACCTCCACGACCGTGGGCGCACACGTTGTGCGCCGGTTGGGCGGGTGGGCCTGGGCCGGCCCGCGCGTTGATGTCAGGAAAAGGCCGCGGGGCGATGGGCCCGCACGGCGAGGGACCAGGTCAGTGGACCGAGGTCAGGAGGCGGCTGGCGGCGCGATCGAGGGCGAACCGTCCGTCTTGCCAGGGCGTGCGCTGACTCAATCGCGTGAGCCCTTGCACGTAGCCCCAGATCGATCGGGGATTCGACTCGTGCTGTTCCGCCAACCTGTACGCCTCGGCGGCCTGCTTCTGCGACAGATCCAGTCGCTGCGCGACCGCATTGAGTACCGCATCGCGGGTCGGCCCGAGCTCCTGGGTGATGGCCCGCAGGATCACGGTGCGATCAGCGGCAGTATCCGCGTCGAGAGAAGCCTGGACCTCGTTGAGCGACGTGCTCCAGGCCTCTTGAATCGACGCGCCGACGTGGCGGCGCCGGAAGCCGGCCACGCGTTGAAATCCCCAGACCAGATGGTTCAGGCACACGGCCCGGAACACAAACAGATCCAGGGTGAGGGCGGCGGCGCCGACATCGCTGTTCCGCAGAATGAAGCCGCGAAACAGTCCAGCGTCGGTGCGGTCCGTGGGATCGTCGAGAGCGCGGTTGCCGTCCACGACGAGCAGAAACACGTCTCGGTCTCCCAGGTAGGCGCCGGATGGAACCGGTTCGGCGCCGTACTCGCCGTCCTTGTAGCCGAGCGGGAGGTGCCAGGCCGGATGCGCGGCCATGAGGTCGAGCACCCGCCTGGCGAGCTCGGCGTGGTGGACGCGTGCGTACCGCGGTGATGTGATCGCGTGCACGGTCCACGGTTCGTCCCGATCGATCCAGAGCTGATGCTGTGTTCGGCTCTGGTGGCGGAGCCCGTAATTGAGCGCGTCCGCCGCGATCGACGCGGGCAACGAGCGGAGGTAATTCGGCGGCGCGCCGGCAATCGTGGCGAGCTGGCCGAAGCTCCAATGGGTCAAGGTGGCAGCGCGGCCCGACGTCTCGAATGTGAGGTCGTCGTCCGCGAGCGCCGTCGTCCTGAAGTCGCCGGTGTCGATGGTGCGCGCTTCGGTGCGGTCGCGTCTGGCGCAGGCCGCCTCGTAGAGCGCGTCGATCGTGGCGTACCGTTCATCGGGCGGGCGCAAGGCCCATTCGCGATGCGCGGTGGACGCCGTCACAGCAGAGACACCTCTCCCGGTCATGTGAGTGCTCCTTTCTGCGTGCCCTGGGGCGACGAGATGGACAGCAGCTTCACGCCGGTCGGCGTGAAGGGGTGGCCAGGACGGCCACAGCGAAGATGAATTGAGACTAGATCACGTCGGACGACGTGTCAACAAGAACAAATGCTGAGCGGGATTCGTTCGCGGGATCACCAGTCGGTCACGACGCAGATCTGACGTCCTGAGCACCGCCGTTGAAAACCGCTCATCGTTGAACGACAAAGACCGTTGGCTTCGGCGTCTTCATCGGCTTGTCCTCGGGGCCTTTCACATATGGGGCAATCCAGCGCGGGACATGCCGGCCCGCACGCGGGTAGAACTGCTGTCGCCAGTGACCGCGCACGAGCCATTGGCACTGCCAGTCGATGGCAGCCTCGTCTCCAGCCGCATCGTGGTGCCGGCGACGATCGAGCCGACGCATGTGCACCACATGGCACGTCGGCGACACGCTGACGTGTGCGGCTCGCCTCGCGACGTGCTTGCCCACTGGCGCGCTCGCCGTCTCGGTGATGCGTTGCGCCACGAACATCGAGGCCGAGCAGATCCACCGATAGACCGCCCGCGCTTCATCCTCAAAGGTCGGATCGCCGTCAGGGTTCGGCACGTGAAGCGGATTCGTGATCTCGATCGAGAAACACACCGAGCATTGGCCACCGCTCCACACCAAGCCGCGCACGCGCAGCTTGACGACGCCGGTGTCCTGGTCGATGCCGGTTATCCAGGTCAGCGCCGATAAACCCGCGCGAACACCGTGGATGACGGCCCACAACACGGGCTGTTCGAATGCACAGAAGGCGTGCGGCAGTGTCGGCAAAAATGCCTGCTCCTGCAGCGGATACGACCGACTGGCCTGCTCGACGACGTCCGCGATGCGGGCGGTCCAGAAGTACAAGGGCGCCGTCGTGAACTGCCACAGATCGTCGACGCCGTCGCGTTCATCGTGCATCCACCCCGGAAGCGCCCGGTACAAGCCGGTCCCTGCCAGCCTTCGCGCAACGGCAATCGCATCGAGCTGGCACTGCAAGGCGTCGGCAGGCGTTCGTGCGTACTGAGGCCTGAATTGAGACGCATAGGTGCGCAGTTCGTCGGCCGCCGGGACATGCACGTTCGGCATCACCATATTGTAGGCCCAGGTCGGGAGCGGCAATGTTGTTGGCGTCCACCATCACCGGTGCGAGCGCACCTGATGCAACGGGGAAACGGGTGGCTGCAGCGAAGGCAGGGCGCCAGTGAGATTCTCCAGAACTGCCTTCGCGAAGTGGTCGGTCGTCGAAGGACTCAGTGATCGCCCTTGTCGTGCTGTTGCAACCGTTTGACCGCACGGATCGCGTGATCGGCCGAGGCTTCCAAATCGATCGCTTGTTGCGCCGATTCGCCGAGATCGCGTCGCAGCCGCGTCGACAACAGCGTGACGGTCTGCAGCGAGTTCGCGATCTGATCGATCGCCGCCTTGATCTCGTCGTCCATGGGTTGCGTCCGCCTTTCTGGCGGGCTGTGCCATCATGGCCAACAGCCACGCCGATTGATCGCTTCAACGGGGTGGTTAGGGCCGTGTACGTGTTCGCGCACGTGGGCGGCCCGCTCTGGCCTTTCTGGTCCTCCTTCCTGCCTCCGACTCCAGCGCCGGCGGCAATGCCCTTGGGACTAAAACGCCTTCCCGCTCGAGCTCGCGTCGAATCGCTCGCCGAACCAGGGCGCTCACCGGCAGGTGCTCACGCCTGCTGAGGCGCGCCAAGCCGGCAATCAGATCCGGCTCCATCGGGTAGGACTTCAGCGGGAGGTTGCGTTTCGGTGCCGGTGTCACTGTCTGGTGATGCTGACATAACGTAGTTATGTCAGTCAAGACGTGAGGGATTGGGGCCGTTGGCTGAACGAATGCTTGCCAGCAGCCATGATGCGCCTTCGCGTTTACATTGACCCAGGAGAACCCGAGTTGAACGGCCGCGCGACCTGCCAGAAGACCCGTCGCCGAATGGGTGGGACCGAACGCGGCTCGCCGACGCGTCCGACGCGCGGTGGTCGATCGGACGGCGCCCCGCGTGAGGGTTGCCTGGAGCCGGCGGACCACGCGTTCGGTAACGATGTCGTTGTGGCTGGGACCCCGCCAGGTCGGCGACGGCGAAGCGGACAGTTCATGACACGACAGCGATCCCACATCACCGGTGACGGAGGAGGCCAGCGTCGTGCCCAGCGAAGCTCCGCGCGCTGTTCATGATCTTGATTGTCTTGATCAGATCTCGATCGACGTCATCATTTGGTCACCTGAGGAGCGGCAGGCGGCGGGAACATCGGCGCGTGCGTGGGATCGCTAGACCTCTGACGTCTCCGACCATCCGCTGCCGGATCACCCGACGGTGTTGCTCCCGTACGTAGCCCTCGACTTCCGACACGGACGACGCGTCCGTGGCCTTACCGACTTCGCCAGAGGTGTGCGTCAGGCTGGATACCGCGACGGGCCATTCGGCCGACAACAGTCTCCAGGACCGCCATTGACCGATCGGTTCCGGGCGGCTCGTACAGCGGACATGGCTGATTCGGACATGGTGGTACATCGGTTAATACCGCGAGCACGCGACCGTCATGGTCCAGCCACGCGAGGTCGAGCGGAAATCGCATATTGACCATCCAGATCGGATGTCGGCCTGGCGCCGACCACTCAAGGAGCAATCCGTCCCGGTCAACGACATCGCGATTCGAGAGACCTTCGGCGCGGGTCCTCGCCGAATCCGCAACCTCAACGCGCATCACGCCTCTGGGCGCGACGACATCGATGGCGTGCGGCACCGCACGTCGAGCATCGGTGACGATCCAGCCAACGTCAACACACATGCTCATCAGGATGATGCCTGGTACGAGGCACGCCGAAGTGCGCATGACCGTCGTGGGTGCCGTGCACACTCAGAGCGCTATCCATCCGGCGCGGCATACTCACGGCACAGCGTGAACGGTCCGTACGTGTACTTGACGCGCGCGCCAAACACGGTGAGGCTCGATGCCTGCGGATCGCGCTTCCAGGCGAGGCGATGCGCGCGCAGCGTCACGAGAGCGCCCGGTAACGCCTGCTGCAGCGCTTGCACGAGTGCCCATTGCGCCTCGGTGGCCGTCACCGCGTCCTTGACCGTGATCGCGAGATCGTGCCGCGTGAGCGCCACGCGGGCGTGCTGGGGATCCTGACGCAGTCGCGCCTGCAGCCGTTCCGCACCATCGAGCGGATAGATCGGCCACGGTTCCAGTGGCCGCAACATCTCGGCGGTCATCACATCGACAATTTCGGCCATCGGCAGCACGCCAGCGGCTTGACGCGCTTGTTGCTCGAGTGTGCCGTGCGCCGCGATCCACTCGGCGGCGACGCGTTTCTTTTCCTCATAGACCGCGAGCTGCGCCGCATGCGCCTGGCGGCGCTGTTCGGCCCGCGCGCGCAGGTCGGCCCGGAAGCGCCGATGCGCTTCGGGTGGCACCTGGCGAGCGACGCCCTCGTCTGAGCTGGCGTCGAACCGCACGCGTCCCTCGGGTCCGACGAAGGAACAGCACGTCGGCGTGGGAACCGGATGGGTGAGCGCGCGCTGGGCCGGATCGGCGAGGAATTGGTGCGCGAGACGGTCGCGAAGCTCGCGCGTCGATTCCCGGTGTTTCGCTCGGGTGGCCGTGCGCTCAGCGTCATACGCGCGTTCCAATTGATGATTCCGTGCGGCTTCTTTGAGCAGATCGTCGACCGTCGGCGGGGCGTCGTACATCGGCGGCATATCGAGGCGCCGGAGGCGCTGCTGCGCGTCGAGCTGATACCGGGGACGGAGTTTGAGTCGTGCGATCCCGTCGGCATCGACGGTGACGAGATGTAACCGACTCGCGGGCAGCGAGAGGGTGATCTTCTGCGTCGCACGGCCGTCACCACCAGCGAGCAGCGACGCCTTTCGGCCCTCCTCGGAGAGTTCGTAGACCGCGATGACGCTCATCAGCCGTTCGGTCTCAGTCGGCGTCGCACCGGGCACCCGGATGGGCTCCACGTGTGTGCGAGCGAACGTTGTCGCGGTCTCCATCGCGTGATCCTTTCCTGATATCAGCACCCGCGGCACCGAGAGACGCGGCGACGCGAGACGAAGCGTTGTCCGGGAACATCGAACGGGCACCACGGCGGTGGTCGATGCGGCCGACCGCCGTGGCGAAGGACCGTGGACGGCTTCGAGCAGCCGCCCGTCACGCGCATGCGCGCGGTGAGGGAGGGTCTCGACGCGTCCCGTGCGCGGTGCCGCGTCCAGCGGCACCACGCGGAAACGCTGGTGCGCGCATCGTGGTCACCAGCGCTGACACGCTCGCACGTGCTCCGAGACGAGTGTGCCGCGACGCGAAGCCCAATCAGGGGCACCCGATCCGCGGGTCGGCTTCGCGGATCCGACGCGGACCGGCTACGGCTCCTGGGAGCCGCCGGCGCGGATCGGATCGGAGACTCGCAACGGCGAGGTCGCCCTTGCGCTTGGGTCGAGTGACCGTCCAAGACCGCGGGGAGCCTGGGCTCGCAGGCGGCGGCGTCGGTCGCACGGGTCCATGTGGACGCCGACGACCGGAGCAACGACGCACGGCCTCGTGGCGCATGCGCCGTGACGGGATAGCTCGAATCGTACGCGCGCGCGGCGCGACGATCAACGGTGGTGATCGCACCCGCCGTTCTAGCAAGACTGCTGCGGGTGGCGTTCATGGCCGGGTTTCCAACAGACCACCGATCGGTTCGTGACGGTACCGGCGCGCATGACGCAGTTTCGCGAGGAGTTCGGGTTCGGACCACGGTGGTTCGCAGCGTCTGTTCCATTCGCGCAAGACGTCCAATGCCTCGGCGTCCGACAGTGCGAATCCCCGGACCAGGCGACAGCACACACGGAAGGTGCGCACATCGCCGTGCGATCGGGCGATCGCGGGTGGGAGGGCGGCGGCATAACGCCGTGCTCGGCTCAAGACCGATCCACTGCCGACCATCGAACGGTGCGGGGATCCCGCCGTTCAAGAGGTCTCACGGATGGAAAGTCGTCCGGCGCGTACGCACGATCGGGATCGCGATATTCGATCGTGACCAGCGTCGGCGGCGCGTACTTGTGATTCCAACTGCCGACCAGACGGGTCATCTGAGCGGCGGATGTCGCCGTGGCGTCCGTGCCGAACTCCAGGGCAAGCTGCTTCTGGAGCGCTTCGGCCTGGTCGATGCCGAAGCCGGCGACTCGCCACAAGACATGGACGCGGCCGGTCGACGAGTGCAGGACGTACGACGGCGGCGGGAGATCCCGTCGTGCGGCGATCGTGGTGAGCACGGGTGGTCCGTCCTGATCCGCATCGAGAAAGACGTGACGGAGGGCGGCGACATCGGCGCGGCGTCGCGTGGCGGTCTGCCTGAGCGCGTTCACGCTCACGAATACATTCAAACCAGCCGCCTGTTCGCCAGCCAGCCACGTCAGGAACGTCGATGACATCGCGAGCGACACGGGCACGACGCGCTGCGCCACGCGGCCGGTCTGACAGGACTTGACGAGCACGGCGATCCAGTCGTCCTCTTCGTACGCCGTTGCCAAGAAGCGCCGCGCCGCCGCCTGATCCATCATCAGGACCACCTCACTGTTTCGTCAGGGTCACGCGTCCGGTGAACGTGACGTCGCAGTCCACGCCGCTGAAATCTGCGTCAACGCGCGTCGCCTCGGCCGTCCCAAAACTGCCAAATGTGCCGCGGCAGCCGCGGGGCGAAGGGTCATCGCCCTGGGTGCTGATCTGGGCGGGCGGGATGTTGCCAGGGATGATCGCAGTAGACGCGATCGTCGTGATCGGCAGCCACGAATGTTCGGATCGGATCGTGGCCGTGAACGTCTGAAGATTCGTCTGCGGCACGACCTCAAGGTCCACATCGTCGATCCGGTGGTCGCCGGGAGCGCACCGGGCAAACCCGGATCTACTTGGATCGTGAGCGTGCCGTGCCAGCGACCGGCCAGGAATGACACCGGTCCTGACGGTGCGGCTGGTCCCGGTGCGCGGCTGCAGGCGCCTGTGAGCACGGTGTAGATTGCGACGATCCCTCTTCGTGCACGAGTGGTCATGCGCCCACTCCTCTACCGATGCGCGTATCCGAGAGCACGGCTTCGAGGTGAAAGCGATCAGCGGCAGTGTCGTAGCCGCGCACGGCGACGAGACCGGTGACCCGACGACGACCGTGTACCCGCGCGAGGTGCACCACGAGATGGATTGCGAGGGCGATCGCCTCGCGAATACTGGCGTGCGGTAATCCGACGCCCGCGGTCAAGACGCAGTGGGCCAAGCGGACCAACGCTTGTTCGGGCGCATTCGCGTGGATGGTGCTGAGGCTGCCGAGATGGCCCGTGTTCAGCGCCTGGAGCAGATCGAACGCTTCGGCGCCACGCACCTCCCCGACCAGGATCCGATCCGGGCGATGGCGCAGCGTCGCGCGGAGCAGATCCGCGATCGTGACCGGCGGCAGCGGCGCTTCGTGGCCGAGTGGGGCCTGCGCGCGGCGGGCCTCCAGTCGCACGAGATTGGGCTTGTCGAGGTGCATCTCGGCCGTCTCCTCGATGACGACGATGCGATCGCCGTCAGGAATCAGGGCGGCAAGCGCATTCAGCAGCGTCGTTTTCCCAGTCCCGGTGCCACCCGAGATGAGGATGTTGTGCTGCGTGGCGACGGCCTGCCGCAGGGTGACGGCCAGCTCCGGCGTGACGGTGCCCACGGCGACGAGATCCTTGAGACTGTAGCGACGCGTGAACTTCCGAATCGTGAGAATGGGGCCCGCGACGGCACAGGGTGGCACCATCGCCGCCACACGCGAGCCGTCTTCGAGTCGGGCATCGAGCAGCGGCTGCACGTCCGAGATCTCGTCGCCGCAGGCGCGTGCGATGTTCTTGATGGCCACGGTCAGATTGCGCGTCTCCAGGACGCGCGTGGCGACCGGTTCCACCAAGCCGTCTCGTTCCACGAAGACGTGCCGGCCCCCGTCGTTGACCATCACCTCGGTGATCTGCGGATCGGTCAGCAGATCTTCGATGGGCCGCAGGAACGGCAGGATGCGATCGAGGCTGCTCATAGCGCCCCTCGGGCCAGCTGATCGAAATAGCTGGTCTGCACGTCCAGGTAGTGCGGCTTGAGGTAACAGAACTGCGGCGGCAGCGGGTTCAGGCCATCGTACGGCAGCACAATCGCCTGCGCGTTCTGCAGCTCGGTGAACACGCGCGGGGGGAAGATGTAGTCGTGGTGCGGGGCGTACGTCTTGCTCGCGGTCAGCGTGTGCTTGGATGCCGCCGCACGCCCGGTGAGCAACGAGATGTGGGCGCCCTGCCCACCTTCTGACAAGGTGTACTGCGCCTTGAGGCGGTCGCGGCGGCCACAGAGTTCGGCCGCGGTCCGTGCGGTGAACTCGTCGCTGGTCGCCAGGAAGACCTTCGTGCGGAAGCACTGCAACAGGGTGCGCCAGGTCTCGTCGCCGTGGAGGGCGGACCGCAGCGAGCTGATGCTCTGCGTCGCCACGATGGGGATGAGCCGGGCCTGGCGTGAGAGGGCGAAGGCGCGCTCGTCACCACTGGGATCGGTCTCGCCAACGGTGGCGAACGCGTGATACTCGTCGCAGACGAACAGCAGGTCGCGCCACACCCGGGTCGGCTGCGCGGCCATCTGCGGAATCCGCTGCAGTACGACGCGCTGGAAATCCAACTTCAGAAGCACGCCCAAGGCGCGCGCCAAGCCGGGATTCATTGCCACGGGGAAGTTCAGCGCGATCACATGACCCGTCTCGAGCAGCTCCTCGAGCGGCGGCAGCGGTGTCGGATCGCCCGGCTTCAGCATGCCGGCGTACGCGCTGCGCGGCGGACAAAAGGCAGCCTGCACCGCGGGGCTGTGATCGAACAGCGACAGGAAGACGACGACGCCTTCGGTGATGGACGACCGCAGCCGCGCATCGAGACGGGCCCAGCCCTGGCGATACCACCGCTCAACGGCGCCGAGCTGGTGCAACCG
>Ga0066698_10001632_pt1 | contig 9945 bp, 8 predicted proteins | sample GraSoiAngelo_147_FD_66457 | JGI IMG/M metagenome (GOLD analysis project Ga0066698, IMG submission 66457) | Grasslands soil microbial communities from the Angelo Coastal Reserve, California, USA - 14_1009_05_40cm | ecosystem: Environmental > Terrestrial > Soil > Grasslands | place: USA... | reverse complement strand
CGGCATTGATGGAAAAATAAAACCAGTTGAAGACGCGCGTCAGCAAATGCCTGTTCGATTCCCCGAATTGATCGCCGACGTTTGTTGAGACGCATGGTTTAATTCCGCCGGCGCCGAGCGCGATCATCAGAAGACCGACAGCGAGTAAGTAGCGCGGCTCGATCGCATGCGCGACGGGCGATCCTATCAGTGCCAGCGTGACGTGGCCGCCGCAGTAGACAATCGACAACCAGAAGACGACCCGAAACTTCCCGAAAACCGCATCGGCTAGGATCGCGCCGAAGATCGGCAGAAAATAAAGCGTCGAAACAAAGGTGTGATACCACGCTTCGGCGTTCGCCGGCTGCATGACGCTCAAGTGCCCCATCTTGTCCAAAAGATATTTGGTCATGAAGATGGTCAGGATGGAGTTCATCCCGTAATAAGAGAAACGCTCGGCGGCCTCATTACCGACGATGTAAGGAACGCCCGGCGGCATGGTGGCGATTTTCGGCGGGGAGGTCAGGTATTTGTGGTCGGCCATAATTCCTCCAGCTAGGGTCGTTTCTCAGGGAAAAATTTCACTGGCGTGGCTGTAGCTGAGCCACCCGGTGAAGGACCGGGCTCGGGGTTGTTCGCCAATGTCATCAGTTCTCTTTGCACTTCGGGATATTCGCCAACTTGGTGTTTTTCACAGGAAATGGAGACGAGAAGAGCAGCGCCGGTAAAGAAAATGCCTATGCGTGATGCGAGCCCCATGACGTAAAGAGGCACACACTAGCGAGTAATCCGGCTGCTGCGCAACCAAAACGTACGTGTCCGGTGATCAGCCAATCGCTGGGAAAAGCGGCTCGTCTCGTTCGAATGCATCAACCCGAATCTCTTTAGGCTCGAGGGCGCCGTTTAACGCGATCCCGCGACGGCAACTCCACCCTGTCGTTTTTCACTGTAGCGGCGGCAGAAGGTCCCGCGCAATCTCTTCCCTCGCCTCCGGCGGCAGAATATAGACTTCGACCAGAGCGTTACCGGTGGTGTTGTTTTTCCCGCGAACAATCGCAGTGGTGTTAGCAGCGGGACGAACAATGATGATGCCCGATTCATTGCTATTGGGCTCAAAGCGCCAAAAGGCTGGCGCACTCCACGGCGCTTCGCGAATTAGAGGCTGCTTCGATCTTGCGCCAGCTTTTGGGTACGGCGGTCTTCTGCCGCTTTCTGATGGGACGTGCAATGGGGGGTCGATCCTCACTATTTGCATTTTTTGATTAATCCGTACGAGCCTCGACAAAGGTTGGAATCAAGTACGAAGGAAATTGAAACGTGCGCCCGTGGGTTTACTATCGGCACGGTGGCTCGCTCAGCAAAGAACAGCGCGTGGAATGAAGTCTTCGCCATCATTCTACTTTTCGCTGGGACCCTGCTCTTCTTCGCGCTGATTTCGTATAGCCCGCGCGATCTCCCCTCGTGGGTGCCGTGGAGTTATTTGTCACCGCCAAACCGGCCGCCGCAAAATTTCATCGGTCCGTTTGGCGCCATTTTCGCGAGCGTGTTCTATCTTCTCATTGGAGCGGCATCCTATTTCCTCGCCGCGGTGCTGCTCGGCTTCGGCGCCGCCAAACTCTTTTATCCACGTTTGCGGGTGATTGCGCGTCTGCCGTGGATCATTCTCTTCATTGTTTCCGGGGCCTGTCTGTTGCAACTACAAACGCGCTACTTCTTTGATTGGAAAAAACTAAACATTCAGGGACCGGGCGGATCGATCGGTTATGTCTTCGGCAAGAAACTCTTGCTCACCGCTATGGGCGACGTCGGTTCAATGATTCTTCTGGCCGGCATTTATCTGAGCGCGCTCATTCTCATGACCGGTCTGCGCCCGATCCATCTTGTGCGCGAAACCGTCGGTGGCATTCGTAATGGCGCCGCTCGTTTTCGCGACTGGCGTTTACGCCGTGAGATGCGTCACGCGGATATCAAGGAGCAGCTGGCGATCAGCGAACGTGAGCTGGCAAAGCAACGGCGGTCGCTTGAAAAACAGCTGAAGAAAAAGGGCGCAGCCGTTCCAGAGAGAATACTGATCCCGCCGGAAGAACTGGCCGGTCGCCCGAAACCGAAAGTAGTCGATACCACCGCGCTCCCGGAGGAGGCACTTACGGCGCCGCGCAAAAAACCTTCCCTGGCAGAATTGCGTCCGGCGAAGTCGAAACCATCGATCGCGGTGGCCGAAGCGCGAAGATTCGATGCCGAAAATTATGTACTTCCAAGCATTGATTTGCTGGACGAACACGATCCCGAAGGCCGCGGTGGGGCGGATCCGGCCGAGCTCGAGCAGGTGCAGGCGGTTCTGATCGAAACACTGGGGCAATTTGGTATTGCCGTGGCTGCGGGCGACATTACCAAAGGACCGACGATCACGCGTTACGAAGTTTATCCGGCCAAGGGTGTGCGGGTGGACAAAATCGTTTCGCTCGAACGCGATCTGGCGCGTGCGACCCGAGCGGAACGCATCAACATTCTGGCCCCAATTCCGGGGAAAGACACGGTCGGGATCGAGATCGCCAACACGCGCAAAATCAAAGTGACCTTGCGCGAATTGATGCAGTCGGCCGAGTGGGAAGAAGGAAAGAGGCGTTGCAAACTTCCGCTGGCGCTGGGTAAGGACGTTTACGGCAACGTCATCATTGCGGATCTGGCGCAAATGCCGCACCTGCTCATTGCAGGTACGACCGGGAGCGGCAAGAGCGTTTGCATCAACGCCCTGATCGCGAGCATTCTCTTTCGTTTCACCCCCGAAGAGCTGCGTTTCATCATGATCGATCCCAAGGTGGTGGAGATGCAGATCTACGAAAAACTGCCCCACCTCGCTTTCCCGGTGGTGACGGATCCGAAAAAGGTGTTGATCGCTCTGCGGTGGTTAAGCGACGAAATCGATCGGCGTTATAAGATTTTTGCGCGCGTCGGCGTACGGAACATTACCAGTTTCAACGCCCGGCCACCGAAGAAGACACAAAAGGAGTTGGATGATGACATTGTAGCCGGCGTCGCTGACGCCGGCCCCTGGTCAGCGACCGCGGCTACAGAAATCCATGTTCCGCGCGAGGGCGAACTGGTCATTCCGGACAAGCTGCCATACATCGTACTCATCATCGACGAACTGGCCGATCTGATGCAGACCGCGCCAGCCGACGTGGAAAGCAGCATCGCACGAATGGCTGCCATTGCCCGGGCCGCCGGAATTCACCTCATCCTGGCGACCCAAACGCCGCGGGCCGACGTCATCACCGGCGTGATCAAGGCGAACATCCCAAGCCGCATCGCCTTCCAAGTCGCAAGCAAGATCGATAGCCGCGTCATTCTTGATGAAAATGGCGCGGACCGTTTGCTTGGCCAGGGTGACATGCTTTATCTGCCTCCGAGCACGTCACGATTAATCCGCGCCCAAGGCGTGCTGGTGACAGACGATGAGATTCGAGAGCTGGTCGATTTTGTTTCCGGGCAAGGAGGTCCGGCCTTTGACAGCGCGATGCAGGACAGATTGCAATCGGGTGCAACTCCGGTTGAGGAGGTTACCGAGGAAGACGAAGAACTGGTGGAGAAATGTCTTGAGGTTATTCGCCAGGAAAAGCGAGCCTCAACTTCCCTGTTGCAGCGCCGGCTTCGACTTGGGTATACCAGGGCTGCGCGCATCGTTGATATTCTTGAGCAGCGCGGTATTTTAGGTCCCGGCGAAGGCGCGAAGCCGCGCGAGATTCTGGTCGATCTCGACGCCGCTGTTTAACCGGCAAGAGATAAAATGTCCATCGAAGGACTAGGCAGAAAATTTCAGGAAGCGCGTAAGGCGCGCAATCTCTCGCTTGAGGAAGCGGCGAGGCTAACGAGAATTAGACAATCGCGCCTGGCGGAGATCGAAGCGGACGATTTTTCGAACTTTCCCAGTCTGGCTTACGCCAAGGGGTTCCTGCAAATCTACGGCAAATTTCTCGAAGTCGATGTTTCGCCTTATCTCGACGCTTTTGAAACCTCCGGCCACCTTACGGTCGATGGCTATTCCTATTTGCAAGACGCGCTGGCGCCCAAGGCACCGCGCACAGCGGTGACACGCCGAACCGAAAATACTCGCCCCTCGTTGCTCCCTTTCCTGATTGGGATTGCGATTCTGGTCGCCGGTTTTTCGTTTCTGCGCTTTATCTCGAAGCTAAATCAAATCGCGCCCCATTCGCCCGAAGCAGCGGCCAGCGCTACCCCCAGCCCGACCGCGGCCGTGGCCACGATTGTTGCGCCGCACGCGCTACCGGTTGAATCGCCCGCTCGCGTGGCAGCGACTGCTCCACCCGTGAAAGGCGCCCCGACCATCGCGGCGCCGGCGGCAACGCCCGTACCCACGGCTATTGCGGTCGAAACGCCTGCCCTGCCAGCTCCACGAGCCGTTGAGCCGGAAGTTCGCCGCGCCGTACCGGTACGGCCCGATGAAGTTGCTGCGGCTCAGGCCGACAACGAAGCGATTGATGCCGAAGGCCCCAATCGGATCGACATCAAGCCACTAAAAAGAACCTACATGCAGGTAACGATCGACGACGATCCGACCAAGCCGGCATTCGAACGCTGGGTTTCGCCGTCCGACGGAACAGTCGAATTCCGCGGTCACCGCTTCAGCGTGCGCGTGCTCGATCGCGAAGCCGTCCAGATTCGCAAGAACGGCAAAATCGTCTCCAACGGCGACACCGATTTGCGAATAACAGCTCAGTGAGACCGGCGAAAACCTCTTCTGCAGTGGCCGCCGTGTCGGCGGTAATTCCGCAGCCCGCGCAGGCAACACGCCTACCGCCACAGCGACTACAGCGGCCAAAGGTCGGAATGATCAGCCTTGGCTGTGCGAAAAATCTGGTCGATGCCGAAATCATGCTCGGCAGCGTGTTGGAGCGCGGCATGGAAATCACCTCCAGCGCAGACGATGCCGACGTCCTCGTAATCAATACCTGTGCCTTCATCGATTCGGCGAAGGAAGAATCGATCGACGCCATTTTAGAAGCGCATCAACAACGCAGCCCGCACAAACGCACGAACCAAAGATTGATCGTGAGCGGTTGCATGTCGCAGAGGTTTTCGGAGGAATTGCGGGCGCAGCTGCCGGAAGTGGACGCCTTCATTGGTCTCGATCAGGTGCGCGAACTGGGCACGATTGTCGAACGCCTCGTGGCCGGGATCGGTGATCCTGGAAATTCCCGAGATAAGATCAATGCGGCCGGTGTCACCAATGCCGGCTACAACTTCGTCACGCCACGGCCCACTTACATCCCGGATTACGACACGCCACGTTTTCGTTTAACCCCTCCGCACTCGGCGTATTTGAAGATCGCCGATGGGTGCAATCATCCGTGCAGTTTTTGCGTCATCCCGCAAATGCGCGGGCGTCACCGCAGCCGCACTCCGGAATCGGTCCTCACCGAGATTCGCGCGCTTGTGGCTGAAGGAGCGCGCGAAATCAATTTGATCAGCCAAGACACGACCTATTACGGGATGGATTTGTGGGCCGAAAAAGCCGGTCCGCGTCAACCGGTCGATTCCGCGCGGGGGCTGACACTGGCCTCGCTCCTGCGCGAGATTGAAACAATCGACGGCGAATTTTGGATCCGATTGCTTTACACTCATCCGGCACACTGGAGCGACGAATTGATCGCAACCATCGCCGAGTGCCGCCACGTCGCGCGTTATATCGACATCCCGTTGCAGCACATCGATGAGTCGATGCTTCGGCGAATGCGACGCGAAACTAGTCGCGCGCATATTGAAACATTGATCGCGAAGTTGCGTCTGGGCATTCCCGGAGTCGCATTGCGCACAACTTTCATCGTCGGCTTCCCCGGCGAAACGGAAACGGAATTTGAGACGTTGCTGGACTTTATCGAGCGCGCGCGATTCGAGCGGCTTGGTATTTTCAAATACTCGCGCGAGGAAGGATCGCGCGCCGCGAAAATGCCAGGACAAATATCGGCGAAGGTAAAAAACGAACGCCATCGTCACGCCATGACTTTGCAGCAGAAAATCGCGCATGAAGTCGCGGCGGCCAAAATCGGAAGTGAGCTAAAATTATTGGTCGACCAACCACTGGTCGCCCGTACCGAAGCGGACGCACCCGACGTGGATGCGCGGGTCTTATTGTCCCAACCAGCGCCCGTAGGCGAATTCATTACACGAAAGATTCAAGGGGCCCGGGGTTACGACCTCCTCGTGTAAGACGGGTTTTTATTGTCCGAGCGTCAATTGAGGGGTGACAAAGCGCGAAATTTTTGACAGACTCTTTGTTTCACCCGTCAAAATGACCATGGCTGAAGCGAACGAACCAAAAAAAGAAACTGTCCGAATTACTCTTCCCCCTGGCCGTGGAGACGCCGCCGCGCCCGAGGAGCACGATACCGTTCGAATCAATCTTCCGTCGCGGCCGCCTACCTCGGAACCTACGCCAACCGCGGTGCCCCCCTTGGTATCAAGGCCAGGCACAGTTCCAATTCCCAGACCGCCGGTGGCGCAGAATCCATTGCCCACACCCCCGGTCGGAGGCGTCCCTGCACCGCGCACGGTACTGCCACCGCCTCCTCCTCCGCCAGTTACCAAAACACCTTTGCCTCGGCCGAGTGGAACAACCGCCGGAGCGTCAGCGCCAAGGCCAACTGCAGCCACAACTCCTCTGACCAAGGAAACGGCGCGCATTAGCATCCTACCCGATCCGCCGAAGCCAATGCCGGCGAAGATGTCAAAGACTCAGCCGCTCATTACCGCTACGGCCACACCAGTTGCGCCGCCGACCGCGCCTGTGACCATCGCCCCTGCAGCACCACAGCCGGTCCTCAATGTCATCCCAGTGCCGCTTTGCTGGGGATTGGTGGTGGTGTCAGCCGCCATTTTGATCATTGAGATTTGGAATTATATTTCGTGATGGAAAACACCGTCACGCTTACCGAATCGAACTTTGATCACGAAGTAAACAACAGCGAGAAGCCCGTCCTGGTTGATTTCTGGGCGGAATGGTGCGGCCCCTGCAAGCTAATCGCGCCGCTCATCGATGAAATCGCGCGCGAAAAAGGCGACGCCATCAAAGTGGGTAAGGTGAATATCGACGAGAATCAGAATCTCTCCTTCAAATTCAACATCCGCGCGATTCCTACCCTCCTGATCTTCAAGAACGGGCAAGTGCGCGATCAGGTCACTGGCATGACGAGCAAGAAGGATTTAGTCGGCCGGATCGAAGCGCTGTCGTAAAATTTCGCGCTGCGAAATTTTACGGTGAGAGGTGGGGCGCGCAAATCTTTTACTTCTCACTAATGACTATTCACTTCTCACCTTTGAAGAAATGCGCCCGGCGCGGCTTGAACGCGCAACCTTCAGCTCCGGAGGCTGACGCTCTATCCAGTTGAGCTACGGGCGCTGGTGCGGGACGTGACTATAATTGGCGGCCGGGGCGATCACAACATCGCAACGAATACCCCCTCATCCCGAGCGACAGTCGCTTGCCACGCCGTAGCCTTACGCGAAGGGTGGGAGGGATCCCGCCAAGTTACCTTAAAGGTTTCGCCTCGGGATCCCTCGGTCCGAGCCGGACTGGCGGTGTTGCTCGGGATGACCGAAGACTACTCCCGCACCGCGGTCGCTTCCTTGCCTTTGCGGGTGCGCAGATAGTTGAGCTTGGCCCGGCGGGCGCGGCCTTCTTTTTCCACTTCTACTTTGGCAATGCGCGGCGAATGGAGCGGAAATACACGCTCGACTCCTTCACCATAGGAAATACGGCGGACGGTAAAGGTTTCGTTCAGACCGCGACCCTTTCGACCAATGACAATGCCGGCAAAAATTTGAATGCGTTCCTTGTCGCCTTCCACCACTCGGGTATGGACGCGGACGGAGTCGCCCACTTGAAATGCCGGCAATTCCGTTTTGAACTGGTCTTTCTCGATGGCGTCAATGATGCGGTTCATGGCAGCTCCTTTCGCGGGCGCTCAATCTCCGCAGATGCGCGCCAAACGCAAGTACCGTCATCCCGAGCTGTCCTGTAGCGGCGGTCTATGACCGCCGAAACCTTAGTAAACGGCGGTCATAGGCCGCCGCTACAGAAGATCCCGTGGGGTCGGCTTAAAGGTAATTTCATCGGGATCCCTCCCAGCCTCCGCGTAGGGCTACGGCGTCGCAAGCGACTGTCGCTCGGAATGACGAGTTACTGGCACAAAATAAATCTGTAGATAATCTTTGGCCGATGTACCGGCGCTGCGGTTTTCGTTACGAAAAAAAACTGCGCACCCTCGGTATCCTTCGCATCGCGGGAATTGATGAAGCGGGCCGCGGCGCGCTAGCCGGTCCGGTGGTGGCCGCGGCCGTGATTTTGCCAGAGAAATTCCGGCATCGAAAATTAAAAGACTCGAAACAACTCCTACCCGAGCTGCGCCAGGAAATCTACGACGAGCTGGTGTCGCGCGACGACATTATTTGGAGCATCGGGGTAGTCGACTCCATCGAGATCGATCAAATTAATATTTTGCGCGCGACCCACAAAGCGATGCGCTTCGCCCTCGAGGGGCTGAGCGGGCCGCCCAATCATGTGCTAATCGACGGACTTCCGGTCTCGCCCTTCCCGCTCCCTCAAACGGCGATTATCGATGGTGATTGCATTAGTCTCTCCATCGCCGCTGCCAGCGTGATCGCGAAAGTGACGCGCGACCGTTTAATGCGTGAGTTTTGCGCGCGATTCCCGGAGTATTGTTTCGGCCAGCACAAGGGTTACGGCACCGAACTTCACCTCATCAAACTTCATGAACACGGGCCTTGTCCAATCCATCGCCGATCTTTCGAGCCGGTGGCGCAACCGCTTCTCGCGCTCGAGTTAGTGTCATGTCGAGCAACCATGCCAGTCCGGCTCGGACCCGAGACATCTCTAATTTCTCGCGAAGAAAACTAGAGATTGAAAGCCTGGCCTCACCGACTGCGTCGGCTGCGTTGCAGCCTCCACTTCGGTAGGAATGACAGATCGCTTGATACTGCACCGCAGGTTCGCTTGAATTGCCAATCGCATCCGATGAATACCCGCTTTAGCCGTTCTCTCGCCGATCTTTCGAGCCGGTGGCGCAGCCGCTTCTCACGCTCGAAGAAATTATCTGAGCATCTGCGGCTCGGTGCGCGCGGGGAAAAACTGGCCTGCGCCTTTCTCCGGCGGCAAGGCTACAGAATTCTTTATCGCAACTTCCGGGCGCGCCGTGGCGGCGAAGTTGATATCATTTGCCGCGATCGCGACACCCTTGTCTTCGTCGAAGTAAAAACGCGCACTCGCGAAGATTTTGGGCGACCGGTTGAGGCGGTCAACGCTGCGAAACGCAAATTGATTTCACGCGGGGCCCTGGCCTGGTTGCAGTTGCTGGACAACCCCGACATCCTCGTCCGGTTCGACGTCGTCGAAATTGTACTGGCCGAAGATGGGCAACCGCGCTTCGAACTAATCCGCGACGCCTTTCCCCTTTCCGCGCCTTACATTTACTAACCGTTCAGTCGCTCGGAACAGAGGTCTGAAGACCTGTGCGCCACACAGGCTTTCAAACCTGTGTTCCGCTGGGTTTAGCTAGCAATTCGTAGGAAAGCACACTCAAACAATAAATCGCCGCTGTTTCTACCCGCAGAATAATCGGGCCGAGGGTGATGGGGCGACAGCCGTTGCTCCGGGCCAGATTGAGCTCCGCCGGCGTAAAATCGCCTTCCGGACCGATGCACATCAGGACGCTGGCGGGCCGGGCGTGATGTTCGCGTTCGTAATCGGCCAACACCGCCTTCAAATGCATCGCGTCGGATTGAAGGGAGCCGATTAAACGAAGTCGTTGCAGTCCCGCGTTAGCGAAAAAATCGCTGAGCTTCCTTGGCGTTTGCACCGCCGGCAGCCAGTTTTGTCCAGATTGCTTGGCGGCTTCGATCGCGACCTGTTGCCATTTCGCTTGTTTTTGC
>Ga0066698_10001631_pt1 | contig 9945 bp, 11 predicted proteins | sample GraSoiAngelo_147_FD_66457 | JGI IMG/M metagenome (GOLD analysis project Ga0066698, IMG submission 66457) | Grasslands soil microbial communities from the Angelo Coastal Reserve, California, USA - 14_1009_05_40cm | ecosystem: Environmental > Terrestrial > Soil > Grasslands | place: USA... | reverse complement strand
CCCGATACCCTGACCGGCGGCATTCTGGAGCTGATCCTGAGTGCCGGCCCCATCGCCAAGGCGGTCCTCGCCGTGCTGGCGATCTTCTCCATCATCAGCTGGGCGCTGATCGTGGAGAAGTGGTGGCAGTTCCGTCGCGTGCGCCGCCAGACGCTCGCGTTCCTGCGCGTCTTCCGCGAGGGCCGCCGGCCGAGCGTCGTGGTCGCGTCGGCCAAGAAGCTCCGCGAAAGCCCGCTGGCCCAGCTCTACGTCGCGGCCTACGACGAGATGGCGGCCGGCCACGACCTCGACGCGCTCGTGGACGAGGGTGACGAGGGCAGTACCCCTCGGCTCACCGCCGCCGAGCGCGCCATGCGCAGCGCCTCGGCGCTCGAGGTTGCCAAGCTCGAGCGGTACCTGCCGTTCCTCGCGACGACGGCGAGCGCCTGTCCGTTCATCGGTCTGTTCGGCACCGTCGTCGGCGTCATGAACTCCTTCCACGGCATCGGCGCGCAGGGCTCGGCGAGTCTCGCCGTGGTTGCGCCCGGTATCTCGGAGGCGCTCGTCGCCACGGCGGCGGGGCTGGGAGCCGCCATCCCGGCCGTCATCGGCTACAACTATTTCGTCAACCGCGTGAAGCACTGGGCAACGGAGATGGAAGGATTCGCGCTGGACATGCTGAACCTCCTGAGCCGTCCGACACCCAAGCTCGCGCGGCCCGTGAAAAAAGATGGCGTTTAGCACCGGCTCGCCCGAGGGTTCGCGTCGCGTCGGGACGAGCCTCGCCGAGATCAACATCGTCCCGCTCGTCGACGTGGTGCTCGTGCTGCTGCTCATCTTCATGCTCACGGCGCCGATGATGTACCGCGGCATCGACGTGAACCTGCCGCGCGCCGCCGCCAAGCCGACGGCCGTCGAGGAGCGCATGGTCCTCACCGTGACGAAGGAGCGCGCGCTCTATCTGAACGACAAGCGTGTTCCACCCGGTGGACTCGAGGGCATGCTGCGCGACGCGTTCCGCAATCGCACCGACAAGACGGTCTACCTCAAGGCCGACGCGGGCCTTGCCTATGGCACCGTGATCGAGACCATGGACATGGTCCGGCGCGCCGGCATCGAGCGCCTCGGCATGGTGACCGAGCCCGTCCGCGAGCGCTGACCATGAGCATCGCCGCCGCCACGATCCGGATGCGTCCGGCGCGCGGCCCCGCCCTCGGGAAGGCACGGCTGCCATTCGCGGCGACGGTCGTCTCCACGATCGTGCACGTCGCGCTCGGCGTTCTGGTCGTGCTGACGGCGCGCGCATGGTCGCAGTCGCAACCCAAGACCTACGTCGTCAATCTCGTGCCGGCCGTCGCCGCCGTCGGGTCACCGCAAGGGCAGACGACGCCGACGCTGCCGCCGCGGCCGGCCGATGTCCCGCGCACCGAGCCCGCGCGTCCCGCCGAGCTGCCGCAGCGCGATGCCGCGCGACCAATAGCGGCGCCGGATATGCCTCCGCGCGCGCGGGACGCGCCGTCGCTGCCCGACCGTGCGAGCAGCGCGCCCCGCCCGTCGGCGACGCCACGCGCCGGCGACAAGGAGCTGCCGTCGATGGCGGCGCCCACGCCGACATCGAAGCCCTCACCGGAACGGGTGCCCACGGAGACGGTGGCGCGCGCGACGCCGCCGCCGCAACCGATCGGCCGCGCGGACGGCTCGCCACAGGGCGCGGGCGCGTTGACCCTGAACCGCTCCGACTTCCAGTTCGCGTGGTACATCAGGACGGTGCACGCGAAGATCACCGACAAGTGGGCGGGCCGTGCGCTGCCGGGCCAACAGCCGGTGGCGGTGTTCGACATCAATCGGGATGGCCGGATCAGCGGGCTCGCGATCAAAAAATCGTCCGGCAACTCGTACTATGATCAGGCTGCGCTGCGCGCCATCACCGAGGCGGCGCCGTTCCCGCCCCTGCCGTCGGAGTACGATGGGCCGGCTCTGGGCGTCGAGCTCGGGTTTCATTTCCCCGAACGAGGCTAATCTTCCGAAGAGGGTAATCACTGTGTGTGTTCGAACGAAGCTCGTCGTCATCGCACTCCTCGTCGTTCTTCTCATACCGTGGGCCGGACTGTCGCCCTCGCGCGCCCAGAACCCGGGCCAGAAAACGACGGTCATCATCGACATCCTCGGGACGCCGGGCAAGAAGATCAACATCGCCGTGCCGGAGTTCACCGTCGTGTCCGGAACCGAGAGCACGGGCGCGGCCAAGCTGCTCGCGTCGGTCACCGGCAGCGATCTCACGTTTTCGGGATTGTTCAGCGTCGTGGCCGGCACCGGCGCGATTCCGGCGAACAATCCCGCCGCGCTCGCGCAGTCGTGGCAGGAGTTCGCCGCGGCGGGTGCGCACGCGGGCCTGCACGGGCTGCTCACCGTGCGGCCCGATCGGCTCGACGGTGAGATGCGGCTCTACGACCTGACCACGCCCGAGCAGCGGTTGATCGCGACGAAGAAGTTCGACACGCCGATCGCCCAGCCGCGACGGCTCGCGCACAAGATCGCCGACGAGGTCGTGCTGCAATTCACCGGCGAGCCCGGCATCGCCGACACGAAGCTCGCGTTCGTCCTGGGGCCGCGCGGCGCCAAAGAGATCGTGATGGCCGATTACGACGGTGCCGGAACGGCGCCCGTCACGCGCAACGGCTCGATCAACCTCACGCCGGTGTGGAGCCCGGATGCGCGCTCGCTCGCCTACACGTCGTACAAGCAGGGCTATCCCGACCTCTATCGCGCGTTTCCGTTCGAGCGCCGGCCGGAGCAGACGCTGGCCGCCTTCGTCGGCATCAACACGTCGCCTGCGTTCAGCCCCGACGGCAAGAGCCTCGCGCTGACACTCTCCAAGGACGGTAACCCCGAGATCTACGTCCTCGCGCTCGCCACAGGCACGATGCGCCGACTCACGCGCAACGCCGGCATCGACACGGAGCCGACGTGGTCGCCGAACGGCCGCCAGGTCGCGTTCATCTCAGATCGCAACGGCGCGCCCAACGTCTACGTGATGGACGAGCAGGGTACGGGTGTGCGCCAGCTCACGTCGGGAGGCTTTCACACCCAGCCGCGGTGGTCGCCGAAGGGCGACAGTCTCGTCTACACGGTGCGCCAGGGCGTGCATGACCTCTGGATCGTGAACGTCGACGGCTCGAATCCGCGACGACTGACGTCGGGCACGGGCGACAGTCAGGGCGCGACGTGGGCGCCCAACGGTCGTCATGTCGCGTTTCAGTCGAATCGCAACGGACGCTGGCAGATCTTCGCGATGTTGGCCGACGGCTCGGGCCAGGAACTCATCACAAAGGGGCCCGGCGAGGCGACAAGTCCTTCGTGGTCACCTCGACTACCGTGATAGGCTTTTGTCGTTGAAGCGGACACTCCAGCGCACGCCAAAAGGAGGCGTCATGCTTACGCGCTGTTCGCATCTTGCGTTTTCCGTCCTGCTCGTCGCCGCGGTGGCGCTCAGCGGTTGCGCCAAGCGCCCGGCGACCACGCAGGCCGCAGCGCCCGCGCCGACAGGCGCCGCGACCAGCACCGCGGCAACGCCGTCCAACGTCCAGCCGGCGCAGCCGAGCGGTGGCAGCACCACACCGAGCGGCGGCGGTACCACCACGACACCGCCGACCAGCAGCACGGCGCGTCCAGTCGTGCAGGATTTCGCAGCGACGCCCGAGCTCACGGATGTCTTCTTCGACTTCGACAAGTACGACATTCGCCCCGGCGACGCGAAGACGCTGGACTCGAACGCCAGCTGGCTCAAGTCGAATCCCACTCACCTCGTGCTCATCGAGGGCCACTGCGACCAGCGTGGCACCAACGAATACAACCTCGCGCTCGGCGAACGGCGCGCGAAGTCCACGATGAACTATCTCGTGTCCCAAGGCGTGCAGGCCAACCGCATCACGATCATCAGCTACGGTGAAGAGCGCCCGCAGTGCACCGAGCACACGGAATCGTGCTGGGCCAAGAACCGCCGCGCCCACTTCCTCGTCAAGCCACGGTAGATCGGGATTCCATGGCGAGGAGGAGGCGAGCCCTTCTCCTCGCCGGCTTGCTGCTGGGCGGCTGTGCATCGATGCAGGATGCCACCGGTGTCGCCACCCAGCAGGACCTCCTCCAGCTCCGGACCGACGTGACCGTCGCGCAGCAGCGCGCCCAGCGTGCGCTCGGCGAGGCGGAGGCGGCGCTGGCGCAGGCGCAGCGCCGCGAGCGTGAGCGCGACACGGAGACGGAGCAGCGCGTGGCCGCGCTCGCGCAGCGGGTCGAAGCGCTCACCGCCTCGCTGACGACGCTGTCGAATCAACTGGACGAGCTGAACGGCAAGCTCGACGCGGCCTCGCGACAGCCGCGCGCCGGCACGCCGCCGACGAGCGCGCCGCGAACGGCCGTCCCGGCGCCGCCGACGGCGACACCGTCGACCTCCACGACGCCGTCGACGACACCCGCGCCGCAGGATTCCACGACGCCGCCCGCGACCGCCCCCCCCACGCCTCCGCCGGTGGCAAGCCGACCGACCACCAACGCGCTACAGCCGCAGGACATCTATCAGGCGGCGTATCTCGACTTCAGCAAGGGCAGCTACGCGCTGGCGATCGCGGGATTCCGCGAATTCCTGCGTCGCTTCCCCGATCAGCCGTTGGCGGGCGCCGCGCAATACTGGATCGGCGAGGCGCACATCGCGCTGGCCCGCGGCTATGCCAACGCCGGGCAGGCGCCGCAGGCCACGGAAGCGCTGGAGCAGGCGGTGCAGGAATTCCGCAAGGTACTCGCGAACTATCCGCGCAGCGACAAGGCGCCCGCGTCGCTCTACAAAGAGGCGCTGGCGTTGCTCGAGCTCAAACAGACCGATGCCGCGCAGCAGCGGCTGCAGTATCTGGTGGAGACGTTCCCGCAGTCGGAAGAGAGCGTGCTGGCTCGCGAGCGCCTGGCGGCGCTGCGGTCGAACTGACGAGCGCTACTTCGCGTCGAGCCCGAGCACCCAGACGACGGCCACGTCACGCTCCGGCGGCCCGTACACCATGACGGTCGCCCTGGGATCCCCGGTAGAAGCGGAGCGAACGATGACACCATCCTGGGGGCTGCCGCTCGGTACGAATTGCCAGACGCCGATCGAGAGGAGCAGGGCCGCCGCGAGCGCGCCGCCGAGCGCCCATTGTGGGCGCCAGGTGCGGCGCAGGACCGGCGCGGGTCGAGCGGTCTTCGCTTCCTCGACTCCGCGCACGACCCCCGCCCAGAACCCCGTCCAGTCCGGATCGGCGACGGCACTGTCACGCTGCAGGAGAAGTCGGAGACGGCGCAGCCCCTCGGCCTCGCGCTGGCACACCCCACACGTCGCCAGATGGGCGGCCGTCGACCGCGCCGTCTCCTCGTCGAGGGCCCCGTCGAGGTAGGCCCCCAGCCGTCGTCGATTGAGATAGTGGCTCAGCACGTCGGTTGGACGGTCGGTCCCCTCGCCGTTATTCTCGTCACCACCAAATGATAGCCGAGCGGTCGACGACAGTCCGCGCTGGCGCCGAGACCCTCGAAGCCCGCCTCGCCGTACCGCCCGGGGCTCGGCTGGGCGTCGTCGTCAGCCATCCGCATCCTCTTTATGGGGGCGACATGGACAATCCGGTCGTCACGCGGATCGTCGAGGTCTGCGCCGCCCGGGGTCTTGCTACCCTGCGCTTCAACTTTCGGGGTGTGGGGGCGTCGACCGGTCGACACGAGGGTGGACGGGGGGAGCAAGACGACATTCGCGCCAGTCTCGCCCTGCTCGAGGAGACGCTGGGGGGCGGAGCCCGCCTGGCGCTGGCCGGCTACTCGTTCGGAGCGGCGGTCGCGGCCGCCGTCGCCGCGACGTCGCCGGTCGCGGGCTTGGCCGTGGTGGCTCCGCCGTTGCGCATTACGGAGATGCAGCTGCCTACCGGGATCGCCGGCCCCGTGCTGGTCGTCGTCGGGGCCGAGGACCAGTACTGTCCCCCCGCCGCGCTGGAGACGATGCACGCACAGCTGCCTTCGGCGACGGTCGTCGTGGTCGAGGGGACGGATCATTTCTTCTTCGGATCGCTGGCCGCGCTGGGCGATGCCGTCGGCTCGTGGGCCGACGCCCTGCTGGCCGCCTAAATCCGCGGCAAGCGCGGAGGAGTGGCGGTGCCCGCGGACAGGATGATGCGGATGCCTTCCTCGACGCTGAGGCCGGTGTGGATGACGTCGGCGTCGGGCACCACGATGATGTCGCCGAGATAGAGATTGTTCGAGGGGACGAAGACCGTGACCATCTCCCCCTTGCCGGCGGGCGCCTCGAGCAGCAGCTGGCTCGTCACGAACCCGAAGGCGTACGTGCCCTCCCGCGGGTGTTGAACGAGCACGACGGCCTTGAAGGAGTTGCGCCGCTCGGGCGAGAAGGAGTCGATGAGCATCTTCACGGAGGGGTACAGCAGTCGGAACACGGGCACGCGGTGCAGCCACCGGTCGGCGAAGGCCAGCACGCGCCGGCCGGCGACGTTGCGGGCGACGATCCCGAACAGCAGGATCAAGACGACCGCCGTGAGGAATCCCAGCCCCCAGCCCTCGACGGGCCGGCCCAGGATGCGCTCGTAGATCGGCGCAAAGCGGCTGTCGATCCAGCTCCAGAACGCATACAGGATCCAGGCGGTGGCGATGGCGGGAACCGTGACGAAAAAGCCCGCGATCAGTCGCACCTTGAGCCAGTTCTTCATCGCACTTTGACTATGACATGACGCGCGGCCAACCCCAAACTCGCCGCCGCGCGCTCGTGACCGGCGGCGCGATCCGCCTGGGCCGCGCGATTGCGCTGGGTCTGGCCGACGCCGGCTTCGACGTCGCGATCACCTACCATCGTTCGGGCGCCGCGGCGCGCACAACCGTGCGCGATCTGCGACGGCGCGGTGTCCGCGCCGTCGCGTTGCGCGCCGATCTTCGAAGCGCCGCCGCTGCGCGAGGGCTGGTTGGCGATGCCGCGCGCGCGCTCGGCGGCCTCGACGCGCTCGTCAACAACGCAGCGGGCTTCGCGCGCACGCCGCTTGCCACGTCCGCCGCCGGTGACTGGCGGGCGCTGCTCGCCATCAATCTGATCGCGCCGCTCGTGTGCACACAGGCCGCGGTGGCGCGTATGGGCGACGGCGGCCACATCGTCAACGTCGGCGACGCGTGGGCGCGCACCGCTCCCGCCGGCTGGTCGGCGTATGCCGCGTCGAAGGCCGCGCTCGAGATACTGACGCGGGTGCTCGCCGCCGAGTTGCGGCCTCACGGGATCGCCGTGAACTGCGTCGCGCCGGGACCGGTGCTCAAGCCACCAGGTCTTGCGCCGGCGCGCTGGCGCGCAATCACGCGCGGCCACGCGACGCGCCCTCGTGATGTGGTCGCAGCGGTGGTCCGCTTCGCGACGTGCCCACCAACGACGACCGGCCGCGTGCAAACAGTAACCGCGCGCCGCCGGTGATTCGGTTCTCGAAGAGCGCCCCGGCTTCGCCAGTGCGCTGCCGAGCGTCACAGAATGTCGAGGGCCGAGGAGCGCCACGGCTTTGCCGGGGCGCTCCCGAGCGTTGGGGGGTTTGGGGGGCCATTTCGGGGCCCCCCATTTCTATAGTCCGACGTCAGACGCCGCGAGCAGGTCAGTCAGGTTGTTGACGTTGACCCAGCCGCCGCGCGTGTAGACGACGCGTACGGCGCGGCCGTCCGCGAGAACCCGCGTGATCAGATCGGAGAGCCGAGCGTTGCGCAGCGTGCCGTCGGCGCGCGCCGCGGCGATGGCCTCGCCCAGCCACGCCGCGCCGTCGCGACCCGCGTGCAGCAGGCCGATCCACGCGCCATGACTCGGCGTCACGTCGTCACCGATGGCGACGAGCGATACCTCGTCGAACTCGAACCGGCCGCTGTCTGGCCGTGACGCCCGTACGCGGTCCGCCGCCGTGCTGGCCGCGAGCGTCGAGTCCACGACCAGCGTGATCCCGTCGCCGGCGTCTTCGAGGATCGCCTGGATGAGATGTCGCTTCAGAACGATGTCGCCGAAGGCCACCAGAGTGCCGGGCACCAGCGCATCCTCGGTCAGTGCCAGCGAGAACGCTTCGCCCGTCTCCGCGAATTCGCGATTGTCGACGAAGCGCGCGCCGGCCACGTCGACGGCCGCCGCATGATGACCGCGCACGACGGTGACGCCCCGGCAGCCGAAGTGCGCGAAGTCGTCGAGCAGGCGTGCGAGGATCGGCCGACCCTGAACTCTCAGCATCGCCTTCGGCACCGCGCGCGTGAGGCCGCCGAAGTCCGTGGCGGCGCCGGCCGCGAGCACGATAGCGGAGAGCGTTGCGCCGCGGGCCACCGGCAGGTAGCGCTTCTCCGCCTCCTGCAGCTCCTCGTCGCCCTGAAGCCGGAAGACGTCTTGGAGCGGCGCCACATTCGGCTCGACGTCGATGAGCGATTCGGCCGCGCGGATGCGCGCCACCGCCGCCTGCATGGCCGAGATCGACGCGCGCAGGGCGTGGTTGGCCCAGATGACCGCACTGACCCGGCGCGCGCGAAAATCTTCGGTGGGCGTGCGCCAGTATTTCGTCGGCACCAGGACGACCGGCGCGCGATTCCCCCACTCGTCGAGGAACGCAAAGATCTCCGCCGGACTGGACTGACGGCTGTGGATCAGGATGGCGTCGGCGCCGGCGCGATGGTAGGCCTCGGCGCGCTTGATCGCCTCGGCCAGGCCCCAGCCGGCGATCAGCGCCTCGACGCGCGCGACGAGCACGAAGTCCGTGTCGGTCTGGCTGTCCTTGCCCGCCTTGATCTTGCCGCAGAATTCGTCGATGTCGGCGAGCGGCTGCAGCTCGGAGCGCAGGAAGGAGTTCGTCTTGGGGAACTGCTTGTCCTCGATGGTGACGCCCGCGACACCGACCTGCTCGAGCTTGCGCACCAGCCGACGCATGTTGTTGAAGTTGCCGTAGCCGGTGTCGCCGTCGAGCAGCAGCGGAATCGACGTCCCTTCCGCCATGAAGGCGACGTGGTCGACGACCTGCGACCAGGACAGCTCGTTGTTGTCGCGCACGCCGAACGACGCCGAGATCGTCAGGCCGCTGCCCCAGATGCCCTCGAAACCCGCCTCCTCGACGATGCGCGCCGAGAGGCCGCTGTGCGCCTCCATCAGGAAGGCGATCTCGGGCCGGGTGATCAGCCGCTTGAGCACGGTCGTCCGTCGTTCGTTCATTGGGTTTGTCCATCCTCCAGACTTGTGCGGAATCGATCGCGAATCTCCGCCGGGCTATACGGGATGCGTGGAACATCCGCCTCCTCGGCGGTCGTCTTCACGAGGACGAAATGCGGGCCGTCGGTGGCGAGGGCGGTGCGCACCGCGGCCTCCACATCGGCGGCCGTCGTCACCGCGCGTACCGCCGCATAGCCGGCGGCGGCGGCCACGCGATCCAGGCGGACGCCGCGCGAGGGCGAGATCTGATTGCCCGTCGAGCCGTAGACCTCGTTGTCGAAGACCACGTGGACGAGGCGGCGCGGCGCCAGTCCGCCGACCATCGCGAGAATGCCGAAGTTCATCAACAGATTGCCGTCGCCGTCGAACACGACGGCGGCGCGCGCGGGCTGCGCCAGCGTGAGACCGAGCCCGATGGCCGACGCCAGCCCCATCGAGCCGATCATGTAGAAGTTGCCCGGGCGATCGCCGACGGAAAACGACTCTCGGCAGATATAGCCGTTGGCGTGAACGATCGGCTCGGAGCCGATCGCCTTGCGCGCAGCTTTGATGGCGGTCAGCCGAGAGATGCTCGCGAACAGCGGCGCGTCGGCGGCATCGGCGGTCTTCGTCATTTGTCGTCGCGCCTCGGTCGGCGTGGCCGCCGCCGTCTTGGCGTGCGCGTTCCCCGTCTGCACGACTTTCGGGGGCACGACGATCGCGACCGGCTGCATCCGCGTGTCCATCTCCTTTGCCGCCCACGCGACGTC
>Ga0066698_10001627_pt1 | contig 9953 bp, 9 predicted proteins | sample GraSoiAngelo_147_FD_66457 | JGI IMG/M metagenome (GOLD analysis project Ga0066698, IMG submission 66457) | Grasslands soil microbial communities from the Angelo Coastal Reserve, California, USA - 14_1009_05_40cm | ecosystem: Environmental > Terrestrial > Soil > Grasslands | place: USA... | reverse complement strand
CTCGGGACGGATCATCCGATCGTGCCCACGATCCGGCTCGGTGAGATGGAGATCGACATCGTCAACCGCCAGGTTCGCGCGGGCAACTCGGTTGTGCACCTCAGCGGCATCGAACAGAGCCTGCTGTACCTGCTCGCCAGCAGAGGTGGGCGCGTCGTCACGCGGGACGAGATCCTGGACGCGATCTGGGGCACCGACTTCGTGTCCGAGAGCAACGTCGTCGATCGTCACATCCGGAGCCTCCGGATCAAGCTCCAGAACGACTACCGGCACCCGCGCTTCATCGCAACCGTGCCCGGCCGCGGCTATCGATTCATCCCGACGTTCTCCAACGCGGGATGGCACGGTGGCCAGGATCCAGAGGCGCCCTCGCCGCACTGACAGGTTTGTTTCCTCGAATGACCGGCCGGATGACGAACCGTCATGACGACGGCATCCAATGGACCGCAGATTCCACGTGGATCGGCACGCAGCCCCTTCGCGGGCGCCCGATCGCCGGGGCGGGTCCGTTCTGGGGATGGACCCGCCCGCATCTCTGGCTGCCCGTTACGCTGACGGCCGGAGCTTGGTTCAGCGAGACGATGACCTTGGAGGGACGAGCCGTGATCGGAGAATTCCGCGCGTTCCTGCTCAGGACCAACGCCCTGGCACTGGCCATCGGCGTGATCATCGGGACCGCGCTGGGGACCGTCGTCAGCTCGCTCGTCAACGACGTCATCATGCCGCCGATCGGGATGGTCCTCGGTGGCGTTGACTTCTCCAAGTTCAAGGTGGTGCTCAAGGCCGCAGTGGGCGGTGACCCCGCGACCGAGGTTGCGATCCGCTACGGCGCGTTCATCAACGCGATCATCGCGTTTGTCGTCATCGCCTTCGTGGTCTGGCAGCTCTCGAAGATGTTCATCAAGGAGGCGCCGGCTGCCGAGGTCAAGACCTGTCCGTTCTGCAAGGAGCCGAACGCCCCCGACGCGACGAAGTGCCGCGCCTGCGCCAGTCAGATCTGACGCCTCGCGAGCGCGACCTCGGGGTTGGTCGCGCCTGATCCTGCGGAGTACGATGCGCGCGTCCCGTCATCGGTGACACGTACGGGGCCCGTCGACGGCGCGATCGGGTCGCGCCGAGATGCAAGGGCCCGCGATGTCGCCAGCGATCGGGCAGGAGTACGTGTTATGGCCACCGTGACGTTCGACCACGTCTGGAAGCGCTTCGGCGACTTCAGCGCCGTGAAGGATCTCAACCTCGAGATCGGGGACGGCGAGTTCATGGTCCTGGTGGGCCCCTCGGGCTGCGGCAAGACGACCAGCCTGCGCATGATCGCCGGGCTCGAAGAGGTCTCCGACGGCAACCTCAAGATCGGTGACCGGGTCGTCAACGACATCGCCCCGAAGGATCGCGACATCGCGATGGTCTTCCAGAGCTACGCGCTCTACCCGCACATGTCCGTCTACGACAACATGGCTTTCGGCCTGAAGCTGCGCAAGGTCGCCAAGTCGGACATCGATCGGCGGGTCAAGGACGCCGCGCGCATCCTCGGCCTCGAGAACCTCCAGAAGAAGCCGCGGGAGCTGTCCGGCGGCCAGCGCCAGCGCGTTGCGCTCGGCCGGGCGATCGTCAGGGAGCCGGCGGTGTTCCTCATGGACGAGCCGCTGTCGAACCTCGACGCCAAGCTGCGCGTGCAGACCCGCGCCGAGATCGCGCGGCTCCACCAGCGCCTCGGCACGACCACGGTCTACGTGACCCACGACCAGGTCGAGGCGATGACGATGGGCACGCGCATCGCGGTCATGGACAAGGGCGAGCTGCAGCAGGTGGGCGCGCCGCAGGACCTGTACGACAGCCCGCGCAAGCTGTTCGTCGCGGGGTTCATCGGCAGCCCCGCCATGAACTTCGTCAACGTCGAGCGCGACGGCGACTTCGTGAAGGGCGACGGCATGGCTTTCCCGATTCCGACTCGCTACCGCAGCGGGATGGATGGCACGAGCACGCTCGTAGCGGGCTTCCGGCCGGAGCACCTCGAGCTCGGCGAGCTGCCGAACTCGGCCACGATCCGGGCGAAGGCCGACGTCGTCGAGTTCCTCGGTGACGAGGAGCTGCTCCACGTCTCGGTCCAGGGTCACGAAGGCGACGTGGTCGCGGTCGTCAGCTCGGAGAACCGGGTCAAGCCGGGCGACGTGCTCGACCTGAAGCTCCCGCTGGAGAAGCTGCACCTGTTCGACCAGGGGACGGGCGACTCCGTCGCGTGGTCGCAGGCCGCGGCAGCCGCCTGAGGCGGCAACTGGCGATCAGTCTTTAGGCCAGCTCGCCGCTGAGCTGGGCGAGGGCACGAGCGAACGCCGTTCGCGGCGTATCCGGGCCGAACGGCGAGCCTGCGATGGCCGCGTCGACGTCGAGGCTGCCCTCGTGCACGGCGTGCGCCAGCTCGGCAAGGCGCCGGAACGCGGCGAGCTGGTCCTCGACGAACGCGCGGCCGCCGATCGCACCGTGGCCGGGCACGACCGCGCCGGTCGCGCGGGGGAGCAGCTGCTCCACGGTGGCCGGCCACTCCAGCGGGAAGCTGTCGCCGAAGCTCGGCGGGGCGCCCTCCTCGAGGAGGTCGCCCGCGAACAGGACATCCGCGTCCGGGATCACGATGGCGATGTCGCCGTCCGTATGCGCTCGGCCGTGGTAGCTGAGCTCGACGACGCGATCGCCGACCTCGATCGTCGCGCGCTCCTCGAACGTCCGCTCCGGCGGGTCGATGACGACTTCGCGGACCTCGGCGGCGATCTCGGGCAGCTCCCGCGCGACCTCCTCGATCATCCCCGGGCCATCCCTCAGGAGCTGCTCGGCGGCCCGGACATGGCCCCAGATGGTCGCGGGCCGGAAGACGCTGTTGCCGAATGAATGGTCGAAGTGCCAGTGCGTGTCGACCACGACCGAGACCGGTTCGCGCGTCAGCTCGCGCAGCTCGGCCGCGATCTCGCGGGCCTGTGCGGGCGTGGAGCGCGTGTCCACGAGCAGCACGTCACGGCCGCCCAGCACGACGCCGATCTGCTGGTCGAAGAACTGGAAGCGACGCGTGAACACGCGGTCGCCGATCTCCTGCCACGCCATCGGGGGCGATGGTATCGGCGCTGGAACGCCTTAATCGACCGGGCGCTGGCGTAGGCTGCGCGCCGATGAACGCCGGCGCGCGGGTCGACCACCTGGCGGCGCGCGACGGCACGCCGCTCCTGGTCCGGCACTGGCCGGTGGCCACGGGCGAGCCGTGGGCGACGATGCTCCTGGTCCATGGCCTGGCCGAGCACTCGGGCCGGTACGAGCACGTCGGCGCCCAGCTCGCCGAGGCGGGCATCGACACCCATGCGTTCGATCAGCGCGGCTTCGGGGGATCAGGCGGGCCGAGGGCCTCCATCGACCGCTGGTCGCAATACCACGACGACCTCGAGGAGCGGCTCGTGGCCCTCCGCTCGATCGCCCCCGGGCGACCCGTGATCCTCTTCGGTCACTCGCTCGGTGGGCTGATCTCGCTGGGCTACGTGCTCGATGGGCGTGCTTGCCCCGACCTCCTCATCCTCTCGGCGCCGGCGATCGGCGCGACGGTCCCCCTGTGGCAGCGCCTGCTCGTCGGGTCGCTGCGGCGGGTGGCGCCGGGCATGCTCCTGAGCAACCGCCTGGACACCAACGACCTTTCGAGCGACCCCGAAGTGCGGGAGCGATACGTGTCCGACCCGCTGAACCAGCACAAGTCGACGGTCAGGTTCGCCCACGCGGCGTTCGGCGAGCAGCGGCGCGTCGCCGCGGCACTCGATCGGCTCTCGCTGCCGACGCTGGTCGTGCACGGCGAGCTCGACCGGCTCGTCCCCACACGAACGAGCGCGGCGCTCGAGGGCCGGCCGGGCGTGACCCGGCGCGTGTACCCGGAGACGCGGCACGAGCTGCACAACGAGCCGGTGGGGCACGGCGAGGTCGAGGACATCGTCGCCTGGGTGCGCGACAGGGTCAGCCACATGCCTGCGGTACCATCCGGGGCAACTGAAGACCGCCTCCGGGGAGCGCCGACGCGCTGAGAGTGTGGCCCGACCACAGACCCGCGGAACCTGATCCGGCTCGTACCGGCGAAGGAAGCAGGCCCAGGCTCGAATGCGCCGTTCTCCCGACGGAGGGCGGCGTCCTCGCCTCTGGAGGGAGCTCAGTGCACGGAAGCCAGCGTCCATGACCACCGTCGATCGAGTGCAGGCACCGTCTCCGACATCGCCGTTCGACGCTTGGCGGACGCGCGATATCGTCGTCGCGGCCGTCATCGGGGTCGTGTTCGGCGTCGTGTTCTTCGCCTGGAACCAGCTCTATGCCGGGCTCGACGCTGTGACCAAGCCGTTCTCCGACGTGATCTATGGCATGTGGCTGGTGCCGGCGATCCTGGCGCCGCTCGTCATCCGCAAGCCCGGCGCCGCGCTGTTCGCCGAGATGGCAGGGGCGGGGGTGTCGGCGCTGCTCGGCAGCCAGTGGGGTCCGGACACGCTGCTGTCCGGGTTCGTGCAGGGCGCCGCCGCAGAGCTCGTGTTCGCGTTCGTCGGCTACCGCCGGTGGTCGTTCCCGGTCGTTGCCGTGGCCGCCATCGCTTCCGCGCTGGCCGCGTGGGCCCACGACTGGGTCCTCTACTACGCCGACGTCTCGCTCGGGTTGCAGCTGTTGAGGCTCTCGTTCATGGCGCTCTCGGCGGTCGTCATCGCCGGGCTCGGCTCGCTCGCGCTGGAGCGGTCGCTGCGCCGCACAGGCGTGCTCGATCGCTTTGGCGCCGCGAGAGGCTCCACGGGCTGAGCGGCACACCGACGGCCACGCCGCCGAGGTCGATTCGGGCGGCGGGCGCGGCTTTCACCTACGCCGGGAGCCCGCGACCGGCGTTCCGGGACCTCGAGCTCGAGGTCGAACCGGGGGCCGTGCTGCTGGTCGTCGGCCCGTCCGGCTCGGGCAAGAGCACCCTGGCGCGGGCCGTTGCGGCCCTCCTTCCGGGCCAGTTCCCGGGGGAGTGGCAGGGCTCGCTGCGTCTCGACGACGTCGAGCTCGCCCGCGAGGACGGTGCCGAGCTCGAGGCTGACCCGCCGATCACCACCGCCGGCCTCGGCGCCGGGATCGTGCTCCAGGACCCGGCGAGCCAGCTCGTCATGGAACGGGCCGGCGATGACGTCGCATTCGGGCTGGAGAACCTCGCCTGGCCGCGCGGGACCATGCGGCCGCGGGTCGCGGAGGCGCTTGCGGGCGTCGGGCTCGTTGGCTTCGAGGAGCGCCGCTCGACCCGGCTCTCGGGCGGCGAGCAGCAGCGGCTCGCCATCGCCGGCGTGCTCGCACCCGGGCCTGGCGTGCTCGTCCTTGACGAGCCGACGGCGCAGCTCGACCCGTCGGGCGCCGCGGCAGTGTTCCGAGTGCTCGGCTCGATTCGAGAGCGACGAGCCGCGACGGTCGTGCTCGTCGAGCATCGGGCCTCGCTCGCGTGGCCGCTCGCCGACCTCGTCCTCGCCCTCGACGACGACGGCCGCCCGATCGATGTCGGGCCGCCGACGGACGTCCTCGCGAGGTCCGGCAAGAAGCTCGAGCGCGCCGGCATCTGGCTTCCCGATGTGGTGGCAGGGCCGCCTGGCGAGAACCCGACACGGACGAAGGCCACGAAGGGCGCTGCGGCGACGAGCGACGGCTCGGCGTCGAAACGTGTCCTCGGCCCGACGACCGTGCTCGACGTGACCGAGCTGCGTTTCGGCTTCGCTCCCGGGGCATCGGTGCTGCGTTCCGTCGACCTGGCGATCTCGCCGGGCGAGCGGGTCGCCCTCGTCGGTCCGAACGGGAGCGGCAAGACCACGCTGCTGCGGCTCGGCCTCGGGCTGCTCAAACCCGCGGCCGGCGCAGTCCGCCTCGGCGGCCGCGACCCGCGCCGGCTGCCGCCGGTCCAGCTGGCCCGTCTCGCAGGCTACGTCGTCCAGGACCCCGAGCTGGGGTTCCTCGGTGAATCCGTGCAGGAAGAAGTGGAGATGGGCCTGGAGCCCGAGCAGGTTCGGTACGCCCATGACCTGGCCCAGCGCCTCCGGCTGCCGCTGGAGGAGTTCGCAGAGCGCAGCCCGTACCGCCTCTCGGGCGGCGAGCAGCGCCGGCTCTCGCTCGTGACCGGCCTCGCGCGCCGACCGCTCCTGCTCGCGCTCGACGAGCCCACGTTCGGCCAGGACCGGCGGGGGCATGAGGCGCTCGTGGCGGCGCTCGATGAGCTGGTCGGGGAGGGGAGCGCGGTCCTTGCCGCGACCCACGACGAACGCTTCGTCCGTGACGCGACGGATCGGCGAGTCGAGCTGGCAGATGGCTGGATCGCCGCCGACGAGCCGCTCGATCCCCGGAAGGCCGCCTCGTGACCGCCGCAACGATTCTCGCCCCCGAGATCGGCCCCGCGCAGCGCGAGAGCGTGCTCGGCCGCACGAACCCGCTCGTGAAGCTCGGGATCGCGCTCGTCTGGCTGGTCGGGCTCGGGCTCACCCTCGACGTTCGCCCGCCGCTGATCCTGGCGCTGATCGCGCTCGTCGCGGCGATGGAGCTCGGCTCGATCCACCCGGACACCCTGGCCCGGCGACTGGCGCCGCTCGCGCTCGCGGCGATCCTGATCGCCCTCACCAACCTGTTGTTCTCGACGCACAACCCGGATCCCGCGGCGACCGAGGTGCTCCGCATCGGACCTCTGCGGATCACGCAGGAGGCGCTCGAGGCGGCCGCGGGCCTCGGGGCGAGGGTCGTCTCGATCGTCAGCGTCGGCGCGGTCTTCGCGCTCACCACCGACGCGACGTACCTGGTCGACTCGCTGGTCCAGCTGGGCCACGTCTCGCCCCGCTTCGCCTACGGCCTGCTCGCCGCCTACCAGGCGGTGCCGCGTCTCGCCGACGACCTCACCACGCTGCGCGGGGCGCGCCGCCTGCGCGGCCTCCGGGAGTGGGACCCGCGCCTCCTCGTTGGGCTGCTCGTGCGCGCGGTCCGGCACGCCGACCAGCTGTCGATCGCGATGGACGCCCGCGGCTTCGGCGCCGGCCCCCGGACCTCCTATCGACTCGTCAGCTGGATGCGCCTGGACGCGAGCGTCGGTGGCGCCGCGCTCGTGATCCTGATCGTGACGTTGCTCGTCTCGCGCTGAGGCCGCTCGCCAACACCGGGCGACGGCGCTTCACCCGGAGCAGGTCTCGCCGAGCAGCGAAGCCAGCTCAGCGAGCGTCGGCACCACCACCGCAGCCCCGGCCGCGCGCAGGTCTTCCTCGCTCACCGCCGAGCCGGCCGTCACGCCAATGGGCGTCATCCCGGCAGCGCGCGCCGCGCGGACGTCCCACGTCGAGTCGCCCACCGCCCAGGCCTTCTCCGGCCCCATGCCGAGGCGCTGTGCCGCCAACAGCAGGAGGTCCGGCGCCGGCTTGGCATGCTCGACGTGGCTTCCGTCGACGATCATCGGCTCCCGCTCCAGCCCGAGCGCCGCTACGGAGCCACGGACCTGCTGGGCGCGGCTCGACGTCGCGATGAGCCACTTCGCGCCACAGCGCCCGGCCGCGGCCAACGTCTCCGCCAGCCCGGGCAGCGGACGCGGCCGGGCGTTCCGGCGGTCGAACGCCGCGCCGGCGGCGTGGTCGATCGATTCCACCTCGTCGTCGGAGAGCGACCGCCCCGCCATCTCGGCGATCTCGCGAGCGAGCCGCTTGCCGTCCATCCCGATCATCGGCCCAACCTCGTGGGCCGTGGTCTCGAAGCCCGCCTGGCCGAGCGCCTCGATCCAGCCTTCGATGCGGGCGCGCACGGTGTTGACCAGCGTGCCGTCGAGGTCGAAGATCAGGCCGTCGGGGCGCGGCAGGTCGTGGAGCACGGGACCTCCGGAGTGGGCAGCGGTTCCGTCGATCGAACCTGATCGGACTGGCCCGAAACGACGCAGTGCGCGAGAATGGTGCCCGGACCCTGCGATTCGCGCGCCCTTCCGGCGTTGCGCCCTCGAAATCCGGCACCAGTCCGGCCTCGACACCCGGAGGAGACTTCCAGTGACCGACCTCGTGGAGCGGGTCAAGACACACCAGCAGTTCATCGGCGGCGAGTGGGTCGACAGCGCCAGCGGCAAGACGCTCGACGTCGAGAACCCGGCCAACGGGCAGGTCATCGCCAGCGTGCCGGCGTCCGATACCGAGGACGTCGACCGGGCGGCCAAGGCGGCGGCGAAGGCGTTCGAGACGTGGCAGAAGACGACGCCGGCGGAGCGCATGACCGCCCTGCTCAAGCTCGCCGATGCGATCGACGCGAACGCCGAGGAGCTGGCTAAGCTCGAGTCGGCCCATGCCGGCAAGCCGATCAACGTGGCCGCGGTCGACATCCCGGTCGTCGCGGACAACCTGCGCTTCTTCGCCGGTGCCGCGCGCAACCTCGAGGGCAAGGCGGCGAACGAGTACATCGCGGACCGGACGTCGATCGTCCGGCGCGAGCCGGTCGGGGTCGTCGCCTCGATCGCGCCCTGGAACTACCCGCTGATGATGGCCGGCTGGAAGATCGGGCCGGCGCTCGCCGCCGGGAACACTGTCGTCCTCAAGCCCTCTGCGCGGACGCCGCTGACCGCGATCAAGCTCGGCGAGCTCGCCGCCGACATCCTTCCGGCCGGCGTCCTCAACGTGATCACCGGCACCGGCGATGCCATCGGCCCGGCGCTCGTCGCGCACCCGAAGGTCGGGATGATCTCGCTCACCGGCGACACCGACACGGGCAAGAAGATCGCCAAGGTCGCGGCGGACGCCGTCAAGCGGCTCCACCTGGAGCTCGGCGGCAAGGCCCCGGTCATCGTCTTCGACGACGCCGATCTCGACCTCGTCGCCGAGACCCTGCGCTTCGCCGGCTACTGGAACTCAGGACAGGACTGCACCGCCGCCACGCGCGTCATCGCCGGACCGAAGGTGTACGACGCTTTCGTGTCGAAGCTCACCGATCAGGTCAAGGAAATGAAGTGGGGCGACCCCTCGACCGGTGACGAGCTCGAGATGGGCTCGCTGATCTCGAAGAGCCAGGTCGACCGTGTTGCCGGTATGGTCGATCGGGCCAAGGAGGAGGGCGGCGTCGAGGTCACCACCGGTGGCAGCCGGCCCAGCCTCGGGGCGTCGTACTACCAGCCGACGGTCGTCACCGGGCCGGACCAGAAATCGGAGATCGTCCAGGACGAGGTGTTCGGGCCGGTGGTGACGGTCCAGCGCTTCTCGGACGAGGACCAGGCGATCGACTGGGCCAACGACGTCCGGTTCGGGCTCGCGGCCTCGGTATGGACCTCGGACATCGGCCGGGCGATGCGGGTGGCCAAGGCGATCCAGTTCGGCACGGTCTGGATCAACGACCACTTCACGCTCGCCTCCGAGATGCCCCACGGTGGCTTCAAGGAGTCGGGCTACGGCAAGGACCAGTCGATGTACGCGATCGAGGACTACACGATCGTCAAGCACGTGATGCTCCGGATCTGATCCGGGCAGGGCCCCGCACAGGCGCCCAGCCGAACGTGATTACCCGGAGCGATGAGTAGCGCGTCCTCACGCGTGCTGGACGCGATTTCATCAACCACGGGTATGAACTCGGCTCATTCATCACCGCGAGAGATGAACGCGCCCGATCACAACGGAAATCGGCTCTACTCATCGCCCTGAGTGATCACGTCCTCAGCGCAAGGCTGCCCGAACCTCGCCGAGGCGGGACATCGTCTCGAGGTCGAACGGGTTGCGGAAGATCCAGATGGCCTCGGCGATGCCGAGCGCCTCGAACCGGCGGACGTAGTCGGCGACGACCTCGGCCGGGCCGGCGGCGTTCAGCCCACGCGGCGTGCCGTCGGAGCCGACGCGGCCACGGATGCCGTGCCGGTCCTCGACGGTCTCATACGCCTTTCGCGCGTCCGATTCGGACGTGCGAATCACCACTTCCATCGTGACCGTGCGCTCGATCGCTTCGAA
>Ga0066698_10001614_pt1 | contig 9992 bp, 6 predicted proteins | sample GraSoiAngelo_147_FD_66457 | JGI IMG/M metagenome (GOLD analysis project Ga0066698, IMG submission 66457) | Grasslands soil microbial communities from the Angelo Coastal Reserve, California, USA - 14_1009_05_40cm | ecosystem: Environmental > Terrestrial > Soil > Grasslands | place: USA... | reverse complement strand
TGGCTCTTCGAAATCGTCAGCTCCTGCGGGTCCGTACACCTTGGCCCCGAGCTTCCGCCTGTAACGCCAGGCCGACCGCTGATGACAGCGAGCCGTGAGGCAGATCGCGCTGACTGTCCCCAGCCCCCGCAGGAGCTTCTCGCTCAGCGGCAGAGGGTCGATCAGAACGACCTCGCCCCCGCGCACGACGGCATAGGCGTCACTGCGGAAGTCGATGCGGTCGTCGTGTATTCCCCAGCGCATGACGCCCGGCACGACGTGTTCGATCTTCTTCGCGACCGCTCGAGGCTCGGACATGGCGCCATTGTAACGGAAGCGGGGGATGCGGCGGCCGGCCAGCTTCTCGACGCGCTTCCCAGACACCTCGATGAGGTGGTCGTTTCACCAGTGGCGCCTGCGATACTGCGATCCCAAGTCGTTTGACACTCCCGAGGCTCGCCTCTAGCCTGGCGGACGATGCGGCCGATCGCTGTCTTGCTAGCCGCGCTGGGACCGATCACGGCCTGTGGCAGGGTGCCTGCCGAAGCTCGGGCCGTCGTCCTCTTGACGCTGGACACCACCCGCGCCGACAGGATAGGTTGCTACGGCAACCCTTCGATCGAAACGCCGGCTCTCGGATCCGTCGCTCGCGAGGGCGTCCTCTTCCTGAACGCGAGCGCCGCCGCGCCGATCACGCTCCCTTCCCACAGCTCGATCATGACGGGGCGCTATCCTGCCTCCCATGGCGTGCGCAACAACGGCAGCTTTGTCCTGGCCGGATCCGAAAGGACCCTCGCGGAGGTCTTCAGGTCGCGAGGCTACGAGACGGCCGCCTTCATCGCCGCCTTTCCACTTGCCTCGGTCTTCGGCCTCGGCCAGGGGTTTGACGTTTATGATCAGAGACTCGAGCCCCCGCGTGAACGGGCCGGCGGCGGGCCCGCGGGTTACCCGAGGGAAGAAAGGAATGCGGCGGAGGTCAACGCCGCGGCTCTTCCCTGGCTGGCGCGGCAGAAGGGCAAGAGGTTCTTCCTCTGGGTCCACTACTTCGACCCTCACGCGCCGTACGATCCGCCACCTCCGTTCGCGAAGCGCTACGCCAGCAACCCGTACGACGGCGAGATCGCCTTCATGGACTCGCGAATCGGCGAGCTGCTTTCGAAGCTCGCGGATGTGGCCGACCCCCAGAGCACGGTCCTGGCCATTGTCGGGGACCATGGCGAGGGCCTTGGTGAGCACGGGGAATCGTTCCATGGCCTGTTCATCTACGAACCGACCATCCGCGTCCCCTTTCTTCTCCGTGCGCCGGGACGCCTGCCGGCCGGCGTGAGAGTCGCCGATCCGGTCTCCGTCGTGGACATCTTCCCCACGCTCCTCGATCTGGCAGGACTGGCTGGCGAGACAGGCAAGGGCCCTCCGATCGGAGGGACCGATCTCGTGCCGCTGGTCGTCTCGGGAGGACGGCGGCGCACCGAGGATTCTCCTGTTCTTCTCGAGAGCCTGCTGCCTCGGGTCGAATTCGGCTGGAGCGAGCTGCGCGGAATCCGGTCCGGACATTGGAAGTACATCCAGGCCCCTCGTCCCGAGCTGTACGACCTCACCGCAGACCCCCTGGAAAAGAGGAACCTTCTCGGCCTGGAGGGATCCGTGCGGGAGGGGGTCATCGAGGGGCGGGAAGAGGCGGCTTCATCGGCTGCTTCGCTCGCTGCGACGCTGAAGGCTCGTCTCGATGCCAGCCTTTCCCTCGCCGGGGCATCCGCGCCGCGGGAAGGAATCCCCTCAGCCCTGGACGAGCAGGCCATCGCGAAGCTGCGCTCGCTTGGCTACCTGCAAGGGGGACCCGGTCGGCTCCCTCCTCCTCCCTCGGAGACGGATCCGAAGGACATGATCGGAGTGTACGAGGGGCTCAATCAGGTGTGGAGCCTGTTGCTGCGAGAGGACAGCGCGGGGGCGATCGCGGCCTGCCGTGCGCTGCTCGCGCGCGATCCGAACAACCCTAGAATCCAGTGGCGGCTGGGCGAGGCGCTGCTGATGGCAGGGAGGTACGACGAGCTGGAGGCGTTCCTGAAGCCGTTGCTCGTCGGCGGCCCGTCCTATTACTGGGCCCCCGGCCTTCTTGCGCAGTCGCACCAGAGCCGGGGCGATCTGGAGGGGGCGCTCGCGCTCTATCGGATGGCCCTGCTGAAGGATCCGAACACGTCGGAGACCCGGATCGACATCACGAAGCTGCTCCAGCGGATGGGAAGGTTCGAAGCGGCGCTGGAGGAGGCGCGTCAGGTCCTGGCGCTCGCGCCGGATCACTTCGCCGCCCTCCAGCTGGCCGCGGAGTGCCAGGAGCGTCTGGGAGAGGTCGAGCCAGCCGTCGCGCTCCGCAAGAAGATCCTGGAGCAGAGGCCGGACGATCCTGCGGCCCTTGCCGCGCTCGGAAGGGCGCTTTTCGACGCGCGGAGGTTCGACGAGTCACGCCCTCATTTCGAGCGACTGGCCTCTATCGCCCCGTCCAATCCCGAGGGACCGCTCTTTCTCGGCGCCATCAAGGTGCTGGAGGGGAAGTACGCCGAGGCACTTCCTCTGCTGAGACGGGCGAGCCAGGCCGCTCCGGACGACCGTCTCACCCGGTACTGGCTCGGCACGGCCCTGCTCATGAGCCACGATTTTTCCGGGGCGGAAGCGCAGCTCGTGCCCCTCATCCAGAATCACCCGCGCGCCTTCGAGGGGTACCGGGCGGTGGGTCTGCTTCGAATGGAGCAGGGGCGCCGCGAGGAAGCGATCGCCGCGTTCCACCGGGCCCTCGCCCTCAAGCCGGACGACGAGCCCTCGAGGATGGCCCTGCGGAAGCTCGGCGTCGGATCATAGCTGTTGTTCAGGAATAAGCAGACGAGCCGCGGGGTTGTCGGGCAGCCGGGCAGAAAAACAGGTTGCCTCAGTCCAGGGGAAGGTTCTGTCCTCGCAGCCAGTCGTCGTTGAACAGCTTCGAGAGGTAGTTCCGACCGGAGTCGGTCAGGATCGCAACGGCATTGTTGATGCGCGGGTTTTCCTTCAGCCAGAGGAGCGCTCCCGCCGTCACGAGACCGGAGCAGCCCCCCAGCATCATGCCTTCCTCCCGGACGAGACGGCGTGTCATCCGCACCGCCGAGGTGTCGTCGACCCGGATGATGTCGTCGATCACTCCGCCGTCATAGTTGCCGGGAACCTTGCCGATGCCGACCCCCTCGACAATCGAGGAGCCCTCCGCCTTCTGTTCTCCCGTCTTGAAGTAGTTGTAGTAGACCGATCCGTAGGGATCGACGGCGATCGTCTTGATTTTCGGGTTCCTTTCCTTGAGGAAGCGGCCTGCTCCGGCCAGCGTGCCGCCCGTTCCCATGCCGCCGAACAGAACCTCGACCCGACCCTCGGTCTGCTCCCAAATCTCGGGGCCGGTCGTGGTCTGGTGGCAGCGCCGGTTGGCGAGATTGTGAAACTGGTTGGCCCACACAGCTCCCGGAGTCTCGCGCGCGATCCGCTCGGCGATGGTGTTGTAGTGCTGCGGGTCCCCCCATGGCTTGCGTTCGACCAGGTGCAGCTCGGCCCCGTACGCCTTGACCATGTCGATCTTCTCCTTGGACATGGTGTTCGGTATCACGAGGATCATGCGGTAGCCCTTGACTGTTGCCACCAGCGCGAGGCCGATGCCGGTGTTGCCGGCGGTTCCCTCGACGATGACGCCGCCCGGTTTCAGCTGGCCCGACCTTTCCGCCTCCTCGATGATGTAGAGAGCGATGCGGTCCTTCACGGAGAGGCCCGGATTCTGGAACTCGCACTTGCCGTAAATGTCGGCCCCCGCCTCTGCGCTGATCCTCCGCAGGTGGATCAGAGGCGTATGGCCGATGAGGTCGAGAACGCTGCTCAGGCCAAAATGAGAGGGCATGCCGCGGTCTCCGGGGCCGCCGAGACGAGGCGCGATTCTATCTGAACGCCGCCCGCGGGGACAAGCGGAACGGCCTTTGTTACACTCCACCGCTCATGACGATCCTCGGATCATGAGCCGCAGGCAACGATCCATCCCCCCTTCCGGAGCGGCAGTCGGCGCGACGAAGGGGGGGCTGCCCCGGAAAACCCGACAGCCGAAGCCGGCTTCCAGCCCCCGCTCATCGCCCGCAACGGCGGCCGCCTCCGGAGAATTCGCCGTCTCGCGCTCGGCGGCCGTCGTGGCGGGCGTGGCGGTCTTCGTCGTCGCCATCGTTTTCCTCGTCCCCTCGGAACGCCTCTCGCAAGGCTACGACTGGTTCCAGAACTGGAGATATCACAAAGAGTTCCTCCGGAGCACCGTCTTCGGCGAGGGATCCATCCCGCTCTGGTGCCGATGGTCTTTCTCCGGGAAGCCGTTCCTGGCAGACCCGGAGACGCAGATCTTCTATCCGGGGACGCTGCTTTACGTCCTGCTCCCCGCAAGCCTCGCGCTTCCCCTCGACGTGCTGACTCACTTCGCCCTGGCGGGGATCGGAATGCTGCTGTTCTGCCGGCAGAGGGGGCTGCATCCGTGGGCGTGCCTGTTCGGGGCGATCGCCTACCTTGCGTGCGGCTTCAATCTCGCCCACACGACTGTTGGCCACATCTTCTACTACGCGGCAGTGGCGTGGGCCCCCTTCGTCTTCCTCGCCGTCGAGGGATGGGTGCAGACCCTTTCTCCGCGCTGGATCGCTGCGGGAGCCGGGGCGCTCGCTGTGCAGTATTTCGCTGGCGCCCTTCAGGTTTCCTGGATGACGATGGCCTTCGGCTGTCTGTACGGGATCGGGCGCGCAGTGGAGAGGTGGTGGGACGGGAGAGCGCCGGCGGCGGCCGGGCGGCCCGGAAGGTCCGGCTTCACGCTGAAGCTTGCAGGCGGACTGGCGGCAATCTTCGCTCTGGGACTTCTGCTGGCGGCCGCGCAACTGATGCCGACACTGGAGCTCGCCTCGCTCTCCGTCCGCGAAGGGAGAGGGTACGCCTACTCTGCGTCGCCCTCTCTGCCGCCTGCCCAGGCCACGCACATGCTCGCCCCGGCGTTGCTCAAGAGGGACGTGCTCGCCTGCGAGTTCTATGGCTACGTGGGGATTTCCGTGCTGGCTCTCGCCGGAGCAGCCTTGGGCGCCGGCATGTTCCGCCGGGGAGGAGCGGTTTTTCTCGTCCTTGGAGCGCTCGCGGCTCTGATGATGCTCGGCGGCGCCACCCCCGCCTTCCAGGTCTTCTATTACACCGTGCCGGGGCTGTCGCTGTTCCGCGATCATTCGCGGGAAGTGTTCATCCTCGGATTCTGCCTCACCGGCCTCGCGACCGCCGCCCTGGACCGCGTTCTTGTCGGTCCGGCTCGGAACCCACGACTCCGTCTCGCGCTCGCCGGTTCGGCGGTTGGCGTCTGCCTCGCTGCGGTCCTGATGCAGCTTTCAGCTCCGTCCGGCGGCGGGAGTGGACCGGCGGAGGTGGTCTGGCTTGCCGCCGCGGTCGGCTCGGCGGCAGCCGTCATCCTGCAGTCGCCGCAGAGGCCCTGGACACGCTGGGCTCTCCCGGGCCTGCTGCTGCTCGACCTGCTCTCGGCCGAAAGGGTTGTCCGCGACCGCATCGAGATCCCCTCGAGGGTTCCCGATGCTCAGGAGAAGCTCGCGAGCGTGCTGCGGGCGGACGGTTCCGACCAGGGACTGTACCGGTTCTGGTTTCCGCGCGGCCTGTTCATGTCCGACCAGGGGTACTCGGAGCGCCGCTCGGCCATCGAAGGATACGAGAACATGCTCCTCCGGCGTTACCAGAGCTACATCCACGGGATGACAGGAGCACCGGTCAAGCCCGACGTGATCAACATCCTCACACAGTCGAACTTCACGCACGCCCCGGACCCCTTCCCATTCAAGGCTCTCAATGTCAAGTATGCCGCGATCCCGGCGGGGGGCAGCTACAAGCTCCACGTCAACACCGATCCTTGCGGGGCGGCGTTCCTCGCGGATCGATGGGAGGTGCTTCCGGAAAAGACGATTCTCGAAAGAATGCGCTCGCAGGAATTCGATCCCCGCCAAGTGGTCTACCTCGAACAGCCCCCTCCGGACGGTCTTTCAGACGCGGCCCCATCGGCTGACCCGCCCGGGCGGGCCTCCGTCCTGCGCAACAGATCCAACCGGATCCTCGTCCATGTCGAGGCCAACCGGCCGGCCATCCTCGTGCTCAGCGAGATCCACTATCCGGGATGGAGGGTCAGGGTGGACGGCACGGAGCAACAGTTGCTGCGCGCCGACTACATCCTCAGGGCGGTCCGGGTCAGCGTTGGCCGCCACGAGGTCGAGTTCTTCTTCTCTTCCCCCTCCCTGCGATGGGGGTTGCTCGCGGGCGGCGTCGCTTTGGGGGTCTGCGCCGCCCTCGCTTTCCTGGGACGGCCGAAGGGCTCGGGCCAGGGAGGCCCAACCGGCTGACGAGCATCTTCTGCAGCCTCAGGGAATGCTTCCTCCCGGCGAAGGCCGCCGCTGCCTCAGCGGGCGCGAGGACGCCCCAGGTCGTCACAAACTTGTCGACACGGTCGAAGGAGGTCAGGTCGAATGGCTTGTGAACGGCCCGGAGGCGACGGAGCCGGCGAAGGCGTCGAGGATACAGGCGCTCGGCCGGTCCGTTGCTGCTGCTGATGAAAGCGGCCAGGGCAGGCGGGAGGAACCTCTCCTCTCTGGCCACGACGACGACCGGCACCCTGTGCGACGAAGCAGCCTCGACCAGAACCGAGGTGCCGATCTTGTGGATCACGCCGTCGCGACTGAGAGCATTGGCCCCGACGAGCAGCAGGTCCGCTCCGCTCATGGAAGCGAACAGGGCGGCATCGGTCATCAACGTGACATCGGCTCCGGCCCGGGCCAGCCGCTCGGCCGCCGCCACCCCTTCCCCGGCGGGGCGTGACTCCGAGAGCCACACTTCCAGCCGCCGGCTCCTGACCAGTCCCAGGCGGATCAGATCCTCGACCGCTTCGGTGGCCGAGTAGGTCACGATGCGGCGGGCGGAGCGGACCAGCTTCCGGCCGTGGCGGCGGATCGCCGCCATCGAGCGGGCCAGCAGGCGCAGGAACTGGCGGGCGGCGCGCTCGACCGCGGCAGCCACGCTGAAGCGCGTCAGGGCGGCGGGCCGCGATGAGAGAGCCTCCAGCTCCAGGAAGATGGCGTTTGCAAGGTGGAAAGGAGGAGCGGCAGCGGGTTGGGACAGGACCAGATCGAGCGCCAGCCCCTCCGCCGCACATCGCCAGGCGTCTCCTTCCCCTCTAGGAGGGAAGGGGCGAGGCTGCCCGCTGCCCGAAAAGCGCGGCGGCAGCCGTCGGTGCGGCGATCGGGCGGCCCGCGACCAGTCGATCATGATCTGGGCCACGCGCTTGCCGATGGCAGAGGGAGGCGATTTGCGATCCGCCGAGAGCTTCCGCATGGATCGCTGGATCGAGGAGCCCGAACTGGCCTGCCGTCCCCGGCGGCGCCGTCCCCGGCGCCGGTCGGATCGAGAGAAGCGTGAGGATCGCTTTGGCAGCGATGCCAGCTTCACGACTGTTGCCCCCCGAGCGTCAGTCCGGGCCTGAGCCCCGGGTGGCTCCCTACGGGTCTGTGCCTGGGGCAAACCCGACCGGGGAACTTCCCGTGCTTCACGGCCGCAAGGCGAAAAGGCTCAAAAAGCTCGAACGTGCGTCAGGGTGGACCGGGAAGAGGGCAATCTATCCAAGAGTCGAGCGAGAAGCAAGAAAAAAAGCGGTTGACCTTCTGGCGTTCCGTCATTAGCTTTCTCCAAGCTGGTGGCCGTTATCTTTCCGGAGGGCCGAGATGAAAAGGACCGCTGTGCGCATATCGCTGGCTGTGACGATTCTGGTGCTCCCGGCAAGACTCCTCGCCGCTTCCGACAACGACCCGGCCGTGAGAGCCGGACGATGGGAATTCGAGGCGATCGCAGGTGGGGTCAAAAGCAACACCGTGCGGTTCTCCGACAGCGGCAGCGGCACCGAGGGGAGCCTCGAGATCAAGAACTCCCTGCTCGCTGGCATTCGCGGAGAGGCCCATCTCAACAACTACATCGGTCTTGCTCTCTCCTTCTCCTTCTCGCGCCCCGACTACGAGGTCCGCCTCAGCTCACCCTCTTCCTTGACGCAGACGGGAGACTTCACAATGAACTGGATCGACGGGGACCTGACCTGGCGATTCTTCCCGACCCGTTTTACTCCTTTCGCCTCGGCCGGCATCGGAGCTTTCAACATCGCCCAGAAGAAAATCACTGATTCCCAGGGCCAGGCGATCTTCATCGCCGAGCAACATTTCGAATACCACGGCGCTGGCGGGTTCGAATGGGCCATGGGCGATCACCTGGTCCTGAAAGCCTCGGGGCGATACGCCCGCAGCTTCATATGTTGCGGGAACGTGGGCAAGCACGACCTCAATTTCATGGAGGCTCTGTTCGGCGTGGCCTACCGTTCCGGCCCTCCACGGCATCACTACGGACCCTTTTAGACTCCAGACGGGCTCTTCTGGATTCCAGCCCTGACGCAGCCAGAAATTTCCTGTCGCTGTTGATGCTGCCGGGAAGCAGCGAGATCTTCTGAGCCGGCTCAGCGGGATCTTCGACGAGCCGCTGGCGATCCCGCGCGGATCGGGCCATTTCCTCTCTGAAAGCGAGGAGGTGGCGCCATGTCCAAGATCCCTGAGGAGCCAGCGGGTCAGAAGGGCCCTTGCCGGCTCGGCCTTCCGATCTCCTTCGGTTTGCACTTCGTCTTGCTGGGCGGGCTCGCCATGGCCGGCCTTCTGGCCGTCCCCGCCATCGAGCCCCCGGAAACCCTTCCCACCCCGGTCATCGAGCTGATCTTCGAAAATCAGGAATCCGAAGGCGGTGGAGGCGAGACGCCGGAGACGCCACCGGCAGTAAGAAGGGGAGAGCCAGAAGGCAGCAAGGCGGTCGCTCGACTCCAGCAGGAAGAGAGGACGCCGGAGAGGCCGCAAGCGGCCACGCCTGAGAACACCTTCCCCGTCCTGGACTCCCATCAGGAACCGACATCGTCCATGTTTTCATCTTCGTTGCCTCCGGGTACGGATGTGCCCTTCGGCGACGAGCAGGGAGACCCATTCAGCTCCTCCAGCGGGGTGCCCGGAGGCCTCTCCGGCTCGGGGAGCGGCATCGGCACAGGAAGCGGTCCGGGCAGGGGGGAAGGGGAGCGCGCGGGGACAGGCGAGGAGACCCGGGAAGGGAGCGTGTCCCTTCCCATCCTTCTCGACAAGGTTGACCCCGTCTACCCGATCATGGCCATCAGGTCGAGGATCGAGGGGACGGTGATCCTGGAGATCGTGGTCGGCCCCGATGGGTCGGTCCGCGAGATCTACATCCGGCAGTCGGTCCCGATGCTTGACGCGGCCGCGATCGAGGCGATCAGGCAGTGGAGATACGCCCCGGCCCGCACCGGCAGGCGGCCGGTCCAGTCCACCGTGATGGTGCGGGTCAGCTTCGTTCTCCGCTGAGGGGGGCGGCGACCCCCATCTCGCGCAGGTGCCGCGACGGTTCGGGGAAGCGCGGGTCGAGCCCGGCGGCGGTCTCGAACTCCGCCCGGGCCTCCTTCGACCGCCCCAGCGCCCTGAGAACGACACCGCGGTTGTTGTGCGCAGGGGCGGAAGCGGGCTCGAGCTGGACCAGATGGTCGAAGGAGTCGAGGGCTTGCTCCTTCAGCCCCAGCTCGAAGAGGACGACGCCGAGGTTCTTGTAGGCGCTGGCATAATCGGGAGACAGCCCGATCGCTTTACGGTACGCCGCTGCTGCCTCGTCCTTGCGGCCCAGCGCGCGCAGCGCATTGCCGCGGTTATAGTGCACCCTCGGGTTCTGCGGCCAGCGGGCCATGGATTCCTCGAGCAGCCTGAGCGCCTCCTGCGGCCGGCCCGCGTCCGTCAGCACGGCGCCCAGATCGTTGCGGACGTGATCGTCGCCCGGGTCGAGCTCCAGCCCCTTTCGCATCTCCGCGATCCCTTCCACCATGTGGCCGGTGGCGGCCAGGGCCGCGCCGTAGCGGGCGTGGGCCT
>Ga0066698_10001613_pt1 | contig 9998 bp, 12 predicted proteins | sample GraSoiAngelo_147_FD_66457 | JGI IMG/M metagenome (GOLD analysis project Ga0066698, IMG submission 66457) | Grasslands soil microbial communities from the Angelo Coastal Reserve, California, USA - 14_1009_05_40cm | ecosystem: Environmental > Terrestrial > Soil > Grasslands | place: USA... | reverse complement strand
AGCTCGGTCGCGACCACGCGGCCGATGGGGGCAGGCCGGGTTTTGTCGATCACGTCCCCGTTCGCGGCAGGCGGGAGCCGGACGCCGGGAGAAAGTCCCGGGGCGCGCGGCTCCGCAGGTAGGTCTCCACCTCGTGTATAGGATACAGCAGACGGTCCCAACGCGCGTCCGGCGTGGACACCGGCGCCCGCTCGCGGAGCAGCCACGCGCTCACCGCTCCGGCGGCGGCGAGCGTCTCCGTCGCCGCCCGCGCTTCGATCCGCAGCAGCCCGAACAGCAAATCGTTGCCCTCCCAGGGCCACAGGCGCAGGTACCACGAGTACACGTCGTTGCGCGCGTGACCGCCCCGCGCCCGGAACACGCTGCTGCGGTGCCCGTGCGGGAGCGTCAACGCCCGGCGCAGGGCATCGCCCTCGAAGAACTGCGTCCCGAAGCTCTTGATGACGCCCAGCGCCCGCGGATGCGCCGCGAGCTTCCCCGACACCGACAGCAATCCATCCACGATCAGCCACTCCCGCTCGCCGAGGGCGCGCAGCGCCCGCTCGGCGAGCGCGCGCTCCAGCGTCTGCCGGGCCCCGTCCACCGCGCGCCGGGCCGCTTCCAGAACGGGCCCCGGCTGCGACGGGGGCAGATCGGGCAGGTCTACCACGTCGACGTGGGACTCCAGCGCCGCCCGCTGTGCGCGCCCGAGGGAACCCAGGGGCGCTACGGCGAACTCACGCGTGTCTTCGATCGTCGTGCGCAGGCGCCGGTCGGCGCCGCGGCGGCGCACCGCGGCCGCCACGTACGCCCGCACGATCGGCACCACGCCGTCGTATCCCACCACCCGCCACTGCTGAATCCCGTCGAGGAACGCCACCGCCGCCGCCGGCGCCGCCGCCGGGACCGCGTGCGTCGCGAGCTCTGCGCCTTCCATCACGTCGGCGGCGGCGCGCTCGACCGGCTCCTGATCGAAGCGGCCCAGACTCGCGTCGGGAACGAATGTCGCGGGCGTCACCCCCGCGGCGAGCAGCGCCTCGATCCAGGCGCGCGCCATCAGCCTGTCCTCGCCCAGCCGAGGTAGGTGACGCTCAGATCGTCCGCGAGCGCGCGACGGCCGGTCTCGTCGGCACGGACCACGCCCTTCATCTCTTGCACGATGAGGCCCTGGTCGGCGAGCGCGGCGCGCAGCTCTTCGGGTGAGAGGAAGCGGCGGAACTCGTGGAACCCCTCGGGCATCGTGTGCTCCACGTACTCCTCGCGCCAGATGAGCTGCAGGAATGCGGCGGGCGTGCGGTTGTGCGTCAGGAACCCCACCCCGCCGCCGGGCTTCAGGACGCGGGCGATCCCCTCGAGCGTGCGCGGCAGGTCGTCCACGTGCTCGAGCACGTCCACGGCGAACGCGAGGTCGAACGGCGGTTGCCGGTTCCAGGTTGCCACCTGTTCCGCCGCGGCAGCGCGATAGTCGATGCGGAGACCGCTCTCCTCGGCATGCCGTCTCGCGACCTCCAGCGATTTCTCCGACGGATCGATTCCCGTGACGATGGCTCCTTCCCGGGCCAATGCTTCGGCGAGGATCCCGCCACCGCACCCCACATCGAGAATGCGTTTCTTCTGGAACCCCCCGAAGACTCCCCGAAAGTAATCTACCCGGGCGGCGTTGAGCTGGTGTAGCCCCACGAACGGGCCCGTGGCCCCCCACCAGACGTCCGGCAGCTGGTCGACGAGCCGCTCGTACTTGGCGGGCTCGGCGAGGCCCTCGACCCGCGGCAGCGTGTCGCTCACCGCTCCCCCGCCACCTTCACGCCGACGACGAGCCCGTCGCGGATCGGCGCCACGGCCGCGACCACGCGCGGGTCCGTGGCGGCCAGCCGGTTGAAGGCACGGACTCCCTCGGCCTGGGCCGAGCGGTCGCCCGGGTCCACCACGGCGCCGTGAAAGAACGCGTTGTCGCAGAGCAGCAGGCCGCCGGGTCGCAGCAGACGCACGCTCCACTCGAAGTACTGCGCCAGCGGCTCCTTGTCGGCGTCCACGAACACCGCGTCGAAGCCGGGGGCCAGCGTCGGCAGCACCTCCAGGCAGGCGCCCTCGATCAGCTGCACGCGGGACTCCAGGCCTGCCTCCCGATACGCCTGGCGCGCCAGCGACGCGTGCCGCGGGTCCTTTTCGATCGTGACCAGGCGTCCGTCGGCCGGCAGCGCGCGGGCGATCCACACGCCGCTGTACCCGCCGAGGGCGCCCAGCTCGAGGGCGGTGCGCGCGCCGATGGCGCGCAGCAGCACGTGGATCAGCTTGCCCTCGTCGGGCGAGATGTGGATGGGGGGAAGCTCCTGCTCGGCGTGTCGCGCGCGCACGCGCGCGAGCACGGGGTCTTCAGCGGCGAACAGCTGCTCGACGTAGCGCTGCAGCCGCTCGTCCACGATCAGGCGGTCGCCTCCACGTTGGGGAACGGGGGCACCTCCAGCAGCCACAGCCCCGCCAGGCGCGACTGCTTGTCGACGTCCACGAGGAGGTGGTCGGCGACGCGCACGGTAGTGGCGCGGCGTTGCCGGCCTACGCCGATGTGGAACACCGACTCCGCCTGGTTCTTCTCCACGGTGAGTGGGGTGTCCACCTCGACCGCGGCGACCCCGGGCTGGGAGCGACGCGTCGGGAACAGCACGCGACCGTCCGTCGGCGCCTCCGGCACCGCCAGCACCTCCACGGTGCGGATGTCGTCGGGCCACGTGACGACGTCGAGCCCGCGCAACGCGCCGCCGACGACGTCGAGAACGACGAATGAGCCGTCCGCGCCTTCGAGGTCCACGGTGCCGTTCATCCCCGTCGCCTTGCTGACGCCCTTGCAGGCGACCGACAGGATGTCGGTCTCGGGATCCCAGCGGTACGAGACCTTGGGGAGCTTCCCGTCCAGCGGGGCGATGCGGGCTTCGAAGGGCATGCGGACGACGCTACCGGGGTGTGCGGAGGGCGGATAATATAGCGCGAGACCCGATGGGAGTCAGTCCCCGAGTTTTTTCGCGAAACTCACGATCCGGTCCAGCGCCCGCTCGATGTCCGCCGTCGCCGCGGCGTAGGAGAGCCGCACCCAGCGGTTGTCGCCGAAGGCGGCCCCGGGAACCAGCGCGACCCCCTTCTCGGCGACGAGCCGCGTGCAGAACTCCGTCCCGCCGATCCCGCCGAAGGAGTCCACGCGGAAGAAGAAGTAAAACGCCCCCAGCGGCTCGACGAACTCCACGCCGGGCACCGCCTGCCGGAACCGCGCCACGACGAGGTCGCGCCGGCGCCGGAACTCAGCCACCATCCGCGCCACGTCTTCCTCGACGCGCTCGTCGGACAGCGCCGCCGCCGCGGCGTACTGCGCCGGGTGGTTGGCGCCCGTCGTCGTATGGGACTGCAGGGCCGCCATCGCCTTGGCCACCGCGGCCGGCGCCAGCGCCAGGCCGATGCGCCATCCCGTCATCGCGTAGGCCTTGCTGACGCCGTAGATGACGATCACGCGCTCGAGCAGCTCGTCGGGCAGGTCCAGGAACGACGGCGCCGGCCCCGTCCCGTAATGGATGCGGCGGTAGATCTCGTCGGCGATCACCCAGATGCGGCGCGTCTTCGCCCAGGTCGCGATGGCCTTGAGCTCGCCGTGTGTGTACACGGAGCCGGTGGGGTTGCACGGCGAATTGAGGATCAGGCCCGTCGCGGCAGGGAGCATCCGCTCCAACTCGCGCACGCTCACCTTGAGCCCCCACTCGGGGTCGCCGGGAATCAGCACCGGCCGGGCGCGCGCGAGGTGCACGATCTGCGGGTAGGAGACCCACGCCGGCGCGGGGATCGCCACGACGTCGCCGGGGCCGAACACGGTGAAGCAGGCGTTGAACAGGGACTGCTTGGAGCCGTTCGAGACGACGATGTGGTCCGCGTTCACCGGCCGGCCCCCGGCCTGCAGCGACAGGTGCGTGGCCGCGGCCGCCCGCAGCTCGAGGATCCCCTCGTTGGCGGGATACTTGGTCTTCCCCTCCCGGATCGCCTTGATGCCGGCCTCGGCGGGGATCGTCGGCGTCGCGAAGTCCGGCTCCCCGGCGCCCAAATCGATTACATCGTCCCCGGCCGCGCGGCGGCGCTTGGCCTCCTGCGAGATCGCGACGGTCGCGGACGCTTCCAGGTACTGCAGGTTGGCGGAGAGACCGTCGCTCATGGCGTGGAATCTATCGCGGCCGCGAGCCAGGCGAGACTCTCGCCGACATGCGCGCGCCAGTAGCGCCAGTCGTGCCCCCCGGGCCATTCGGCGTAGTGGTGCGCGATCCCCAGCGCCGCGAGCTCGGCGTGAAAAGCGCGCGACTGGTCGGTCAGCCCATCTTCGGTCCCGCCATCCACGAACAACGCCGGGAACGGCCCACGGGCAGCGCGCAGCCGCCGCGCCAGGCGTGCCGGGTCCCGCGCCGCCCACGAAGCGGTGTCGCTCCCGAAGGCCCGCCCGATGGTCCCCCACGCCCAACCCCAGCTGGCGCGGAGGGAGTCCATCGAAACCGCATAGCGCGGCGGCGCCACGAACGGATGCGGCCCCGCGTACAACGGCGACAACACCCCGGAGTGGCTCGCGGCGGCGGCGAAGAGGTCGGGGTGCGCCAGCGCCAGCGTGACCGCCCCGTAGCCGCCCATCGACAGGCCCGCGATACCGCGATGACGCCGGTCGGCGCGGGTGCGGTAGATCGAGTCCACGTGCGCCACGAGGTCGTGGGCGACGTAGGTGGCGTACCCGCCGCGTTCCGTGCAGTACGTGGTGCCGCGGCGGGGCAGCGTCGTGTCCGCCATGCACGCCGCGTAGCCGGGCGGCTCGACCCAGTCGGTATACCAGCCGTCGTCGCCGTCCGGCATCACCACGATGATCTCCGGTGCCCCCGCCGCGAACACCGAGTCGGCGACCCGGTCGAGCTCGGCGAGGGCCGCCCAATCCGATTCGTTACCGCTGTACCCGTGCAGGTAGTACGCCACGGCGTAGCGCCGGGCCCCACGCGCGTACGACGGTGGCAGATAAATCACGTAATGCTTGGACACGCCGAGGGCCGCGGAGTAGAACGTCTCGACGCGCAGCTCGCCATGGGGCGACGACGGCGCGCGCGCCGTTTGGGCGACGAGCGGGACGCCGAGCATTCCCACGAACGCGAGGATGGACCTCATCGCGGAGCGACTCCGTAGCGTTTGAGAATCGCCGCGGTCGAGTCGAGCGGCAACGCGCGCACCGTGCCACGGTATCCGCGCACCGTCTCGGCGCGCAACAGCGAGTTGTAGACCGCTTCCTCGGTCGCCTCGATGACGGCTTCGAACAGCGGGGACATGGCGTCGTTGCGGACGACGATGACGGTGTCGGACAGTCGGACGGTCGGACTGTCGGACGCGCGGCGAGCGGTCGAGAACGCGATCACGTAATCCCCCGATCCGTTCGACATGCTCGAACCAGTTCGCGCCAATCCCGCCAGCGCGCGCCGGCCGAGACGGTCCAGTTGCCGATGGTCGAGCGGCGCGTCGGTCGCGATGACGATGATGATCGACCCATCCCCCATCCCCCTTCCCCCTTCACCTTGCAGGTAATACCTGCCGAGCTCCCGCCCCACCGGCGCTCCATTGATCGTCAGCACTCCCCCAAAGTTGGATTGCACCAGCGCGCCCACCGTCCAGCCACCGAGCGGGTCGGGGAGCTTGCGGCTGGCAGTGCCGATCCCGCCCTTCCAGCCGAACGCGACCGTGCCCCGTCCGGCCCCCACCGCCCCCTCGGCCACCGGGCCGCCGGTCGCGGCGCGGATCGCCGCGAGGACATCGCTCTCGCCGACGGGGCGGGCGCGGATGTCGCTCAGGAATCCGTCGTTGGTTTCGGCGACGAGCGGGTTGGCCGAGCGCACGTCGGCGTTGCCGGGGAGGTCGAGGAGGTAGGTAAGCACGGCGTCGGCGGCGCGGGGGACGCAGAGCGTGCACGTGAGCACGATCGGCGACTCGAGCTCGCCGAGCTCATTGACCTGCGTCGAGCCCATGAGCTTGCCGAAGGCGTTTCCCACGACGACCGCGGCGGGGACCTTCTCGCGGAACACGTTGGCGCCCGGCGGGAGAATCGCGGTCACGCCGGTATTGATCGAGTCGCCGCGGGCGATTGTGGCGTGGCCGACGCGCACGCCGGCCACGTCCGTGATGGCGTCGAGCGGCCCCGGCGGCAGCACGCCCACGACGATGCCGAGGTCGCGCGCGCGGGGCCGCGGGGTCTGGGAGAGCAGCGGCCCGGCGGCAAAACCGAGCAACAGCAGCGCGCGGAGTTGCATTTCGATTGCCCCGAAGCTAGCATCCGAGCCGCTTCTCCGCCCTTTGACAACCGAGGTCCGTGTGACGGATGTCAGCGCAGCGCGCGCCGCGCTCGATCGCGGCCGCCCCGTGGTGCTCGTGATGCCGCCCGCCGTCGAGCAGGCGGATGCAGTCTGGGAGCTCGTGTCTCCGGCGATCCCGGCGCTCGTGCTCTGTCTGGACCACACCGTCGCCGCCGAGTGGGCGGCCCGGGCCCCCGCCGGTCTGCGCGTCCACGCCGTCACCAGCCTCGGCCGAGCCGCTGCCCTCTTAAAGGAAAGCCCTATCGACGTCCTCGCCGGCGCGCCGGACGACCTGGCGGCGCTCGCGTCGAAAAGCGCCCTCAAGCTCGACACCATCCGCACCGTGGTCCTCGCCTGGCCCGAGAGCTTCGCGGCGGCCGAGCCCTCCGGCGCGCTCGATACGCTGCTCGCCGAAACGCGCGGCGCCACGCGCGTCGTGCTCAGCTGGAACCCCAGCGCCCTCCGGGATTTCCTGGAGCGCCACGCGCACCGTGCCGAGGTCGTGGGGGACTTGGCGCTGGACGCCGACGGCAAGCCGCTGGGCCCCGTGGGGCCGGCGCGCTACGTGATCGCCCCGGCGGCGCGACGCGCAGCGGCGCTGCGTGAAGGCATCGAGGCCGTCGGAGCCGCCAGGCCGGTGGTCTGGACCGGCGGAGACATGCCGGACACCGCAGGCGACGCCATCGTCTGCGCCGCCCTGCCGACGCGCGCTCAGCTCACGGCGCTCGCCAGACTGGGACGCCCGCTGCTGCTGCTCACGCCGGCGCAGCTTCCCTACGCCCGCGCCATCGCGTCGCTCACGCCCGTTCCTCTCGCCGACGCCGCCGACCGGGCACAGGTCCGAGTCGAACGGCTGCGGGCGCGAGTTGCGGAGCTGATCGAGCGCGGCGCGGTGGACGCGGAGCTGGCGCTGCTCACGCCGCTGTTCGAGCGTTTTGACGCCGCGGAGGTCGCGGCGGCGCTGCTGGCCTTGCAGCGCGCCCCCGGCGCAGCCGCGGAGCGGCCGGCGGCCCCGGCGCCGAGCTGGGTCAAGGTGTTCGTGGGCGTCGGGAAGAAGGACGGCGCCGCGGCAAAGGACCTCGTCGGCGCGCTGATCCGCGAAGCGGGTCTCGCCCGGGAAGATCTCGGTCGCATCGAAGTGCGCGAGACCTTCAGCCTCGCCGACGTCGCGTCCCACGCGGCCGACCAGGCGATCCAGCGGCTCGCGGGAGCGACGATCCGCGGTCGCCGGGTGCAGGCGCGGCGCGAGCGCTGAAACGCCGACGGGCCGCTCAGCGGAGCGGCCCGTGATCAGCGTGTCGCGAACAACCAGCGGGTTTTACCGCTTGCCGTTCAGCGCCATCTTCAGCTGTTTGCCGGCGCGGAACGCCGGAGCGATTGACGCCTTGATCTGGATCGTACCGCCGGTCTTGGGGTTGCGGCCCATACGCGCCGCGCGCTTGCGCGCTTCGAAGTTCCCGAAGCCGGTGATCTGCACCTTGGCTCCCTTTTTCAGCTCGCCGGCGATGATGCCCTTGTCGTCGAACAGGGCATCGATCGTGCGAGACGCGTCGGCCTTGGACATCTTCGTCCGCATGGCCAGCGCCGAGGTCAGCTCGGCTTTGTTCACGGCGGTCTCCTTGTCAGGGTCCAGCGGGTGAAATCCCCAGAGAATCCGCCCCTATCGCGGGGGGGCGCCCGAAAACCCGCATAAAACCAGCGTTATTATGGGGTATCCCCTGGAAATCCGCAAGATATCAAGCTTTTCGGGGGGTCAGCCGCCAGAGGAGTTCCCAGACGCCAAGCTGGAAGTGGTTGCCAGAAACTCCGTTGGCAGACCGCGTCGCGCTGACAACTCGAGTCTTGAAGCCACTGTTAGCTTGGCGTCTGGGAACTCCTCTGGTACCTGGCGTCTCTGACCTGAAGGCTGCGCGATGTTCCACGGCACCCGTCCGGGCTGGATCGAGGTCATCGCCGGCGTCATGTTTTCCGGCAAGTCCGAAGAGCTGATCCGTCGGGTGCGCAGGGCCGTGATCGCCCGCAAGCAAGTCCAGGTCTTCAAGTCCCACCTCGACGCCCGTTATGCCGGGCTCTACAACGTCTCCACGCACGACGGCATCACCGTCGAGGCCGAGCCCGTGGACAGCGCCGCCGAGATCGTACAGCGCATCCGCCCCGCCACGGAGGTCGTCGCCGTGGACGAGGCGCAGTTCCTCGACGACAGCATCGTCGAGGTCGCCAACGCGCTCGCCGATCGCGGCGTCCGGGTGATCCTCGCGGGCACGGACGTCGATTTCCGCGGCCTGCCGTTCGGCCCGATGCCGACGCTGATGTGCGTCGCCGAGCTGGTGGACAAATTTCAGGCGATCTGCGTCGTGTGCGGCGGCCCCGCGACCCGCAACCAGCGGCTCGTCAACGGCAAGCCCGCGACCTGGGACAGCCCCACGATCATGGTCGGCGGCCGGGAGTCGTACGAGGCCCGGTGCCGGCATTGTCACAAAGTCCCGAGGGCCGATGAAGATCAGACTGCCTTACTGTAGACCTCAGACCTCAGACGTCAGCAGTGGGCTGATGTCTGACGTCTGAGGTCCGACGTCTCTCCCCATGCTCAACGTAGCTCTCACCGGCAACATCGCCGCCGGCAAGTCGACGGTCGTCAAGCTGCTCCGTCGCTGGGGGGCCACGATCATCGACGCGGATGAGCTGGCGCGGGAGGCGGAGGCGCCGGGCACCGAGGTGCTCACCGCCATCGTGAAACGGTTCGGCACCAACGTGCTCCACCGCGACGGCACCCTCGACCGCCCCGCGCTGCGCGCCAAGGTGATGGGCGACGACGCGGCGCTCGCCGACCTCAACGCGATCGTGCATCCGGCCGTGCGGCGGCGCCGCGACGAGCTGCTCGCCGCCGCCCGCGCCCGGAACGACCTGCTCGTCGTCAACGACATCCCCCTGCTGTTCGAGGCGCTCGATCCGTCCCAGTTCGACGCCGTCGTGCTGGTGGACGCTCCCGTGCCGGTGCGGCGGGCGCGCCTGCGGGCGCTGCGCGGGCTGTCGAACGAGGAGGCGGACCGCATGATCGCGGCCCAAATGGACGCCGAGCGCAAGCGCGCCCGCAGTCACTACGTCATCGACAACGAAGGGTCGCTGAAGGAGTTGGAGACCGAGGCGCGTGCCATCTTCAAGGAGCTGATGCTCCGGGCCAAGCGTACCAAGCCGTTGCCTTGACAGAGGTTGCCGCCTCCGGTAACCTTCGCCGCGACTTCCTCACGCCTCCGGCCTCGAGCGACCGCCCCCATGGCCAACATCCCCAAGGATCTGCGCTACACCGCCGAGCACGAGTACGTGAAGCAAACCGGCGAGGCCGGCGTGGTCGTGGTCGGCATTACGGACTACGCCCAGGGGGAACTCGGAGACGTTGTCTATGTGGAGCTGCCGAAGGCCGGGGCGACGTTTACCCGCATGCAGGTGTTCGGGACGATCGAAGCGGTGAAGGCCGTGTCCGAGCTGTTCTGTCCCGTCGCCGGGACGGTCGTGGAGGCGAACGGGGCCCTCGAGAAGGATCCCGCGGCGGTGAACCGCGACCCCTACGGGGCGGGCTGGATGATCAAGCTGCGCGTCGCGGACCAGGGCGACCTCGGCAAACTCCTGGATGCGGCGGCGTACACGAAACAGATTGGGCAATAGAGCGGTTGTCGGTTC
>Ga0066698_10001598_pt1 | contig 10019 bp, 10 predicted proteins | sample GraSoiAngelo_147_FD_66457 | JGI IMG/M metagenome (GOLD analysis project Ga0066698, IMG submission 66457) | Grasslands soil microbial communities from the Angelo Coastal Reserve, California, USA - 14_1009_05_40cm | ecosystem: Environmental > Terrestrial > Soil > Grasslands | place: USA... | reverse complement strand
GTGTCCGAGCCGTGGCGTCCGCAGATGCCCGGCATCGAGGACGTGCCGCACTACGCCGCGACCCGCCCGGCCGAGAGCTACGCCGGAAAGCGCGTGTTCATCATCGGGAAGGAGAACTCCGGGTTCGAGCTGGCGACCGGATTCCTGCAATGGGCGAAGCAGATCGTGCTGGCGTCGCCCTCACCGGCAAAGCTCTCGATCAACACCCGCTCCCTCGTCGGCGTGCGCGCACGGTACGTGCAGCCCTACGAAGATCACGTCCTCGCGGGCGGCGTCATCGTGCTGGACGCGTCGATTGAGCGCATCGAGCGGAGCGGCAACGCGTTTCTCGTCCACACGCGCAAGGCCGAGAGCGCGGCCGAGCTCGTCTTCGAGGTCGACGACGTCATCGCGGCGACCGGCTTCACCAGCCCGATACGCGACCTGCCGAACCTCGGCGTCGCGACGGTCGGCCGCAACAAGCTGCCCGCACAGACACCGTTCTGGGAGAGCGCCTCGGTGCCAGGGGTCTATTTCGGGGGCACGATCCACCAGGCATCGCCGGGTCTCCGCAAGCACGGGATGCCGAGCAACTCCGGCGGTGTGAACGGCCATCGGTACAACGGACGGATCCTCGCGCGCGAGATCGCGCGCAAGCATTTCGGGATCGAGCCCGACCGGCCGGTGCTCCCACGCGCCGAAGCCGTGTCCTATCTATTGCACGAGTTCACGAACGCGCCCGAGCTCTGGCACCAGAAGTCCTACCTCGCGCGCGTCCTCATCCGCGACGAGAAGCGCGGAATCCTGAACGACGGGATCCTTCCGCTGCAGAGCTTCCTCGACGCTGGGCCAGCGGACGCCGTCGCCGCGACCCTCGAGGAGAACCCGGCCGGCGACATCTATCCCGTGCTCTACACCCGGCGTGGCGGCGTGAGCACCGAGCACGATCTTCCGCCGCATCCGCTTCACGACTTCCGCACGCGAGATCACGAGAAGCAGGTCGTCGACGCGCTGCAGGGACTTCTTCTCTAAAGGCCGTTAGGTCGCGGCGGCCGGCTCCCGCTTCGCGGCCTCGAGGGCGACCGCATCGGAGATTCCGAAGTAGTTAACCAGCGCGCCGGTCACGCAGAGAGCGGCTCCGAGCAGGGCCGCGAGGTGGAATGCGTCCGTCGATTGATCTCGCGACGCCGCCGCGCGCGGATCGTTGGTGTTCGGCACCAGCAGAGGCGGGTAGTCGCGGCGCAGCTGCGGGTCCGATGGGTCGGTCCCGGGGAGACGCGCGGCCATACCTGTGTAGAACGTCGCCGTGATCGCCACGAAGATCACGGCACCGGCAAGCTGCGGCCCGACGCGGGAGATCGCGTTGTTGACCGCCGAAGCGACGCCCGAGTTTCGCACCGGCACGCTTGTCATGAGCGCTGTCGTGAGCGGCGCAACCATCATCGCGAGGCCCAGTCCGAACACGATTTGGCCCGGCAGGAAGTCGATGAAGTACTGGGCCGGCGGGAACCACGTCGAGAGGTCGCCGGGCTTGAACGACCAGGCCTGGCTCGTCGGAGGAACTCGGGCGAACCACAGGATGCCCGCGGCCATAAGTAGCGGACCGACCGTCATGAAGAACCGCGGACCGCGGCGCGCGGCGAGGGCGCCAAAGCGGGTCGAGAGGGCCACAAGCAACACACCGCCAGGAAGGCCCGCAAGCCCAGCCGCCGACGCCGAGTAGCCGAGGACGCCCTGAAAGAACAGAGCCAGGTAATAGAAGGTGACGTAGAGGGCGCCATAGATCAGGAAGGTCGAGATGTTCGTGACCGTGAAGTTGCGCGAGCGGAAGAGCTCAAGCGGCACGAGCGGATCCGAATTGCGCCTCATGAGGATCGGGAACGCCACCGTAGCGATGGCGCCGGCACCAAGCGCGACGAACGCGAGCGGATCGCGCCAGTCGCGCTGCTGCCCGTAGATCGCGCCGAAGCTGAGCCCACCGACCGCGACCGCGACGACCGCGGCACCGAGCCAGTCGAACCGTCCGCTCGCCCGCTCGTTACGGCTCTCGGGGACGTGCTTCAGCGTCGCCCACACCGCGACCACGACGAGCGGCACATTGATGAGGAACGCGGCGCGCCACGAGAGCGTGTCGACGAAGACCCCGCCGATAAACGGACCGACGATCGTCGTCGCCGCCGACGCGCCGGCCCAGACCCCGAACGCGCGGCCCTGTGACTCGCCTGTGAACGTCGCCGTGATGAGCGCAAGCGATCCAGGGACGAGGATCGCGCCCGCCGCGCCCTGCAAGATGCGCGAGACGACGAGGAACTCCATGTTCGGCGCAACAGCGCAGAGGACGCTGGTGAGGCCGAAACCGATCAGGCCGATGAGGAACAGCCTGCGGCGGCCGTAATAGTCCGAAAGCGCCCCTGCGAGGATGAGAAGCGCCGAGAGCGTGAGGAGATAGCCGTTGTAGATGTAGGACTGGCCCTCGAGGACACCGAAGATCGTGGTCGGCAGCTCGCGCCCGATGCGCGGCAGCGCGACGTTCACGACGGACGAGTCGACGAACACGATGGACGACCCGAGCACGGCGGCCCACATCGTCCAGCGCTCGGCTGTGCTCACATCTGCTCTCCCGCCTCGATCGCAACCTGGAGCCTGTTGCCGAGCGGCGCGAGTGGACACACCCATTTCGGGTCGTAGCGGCAGGACGGGTGGTACGCAAAGTTGAAATCGAGGACGAGCTCGTCGCCGTTCGCGCCGAGGTCCGCGCTCTTCGCCGTGTCCAGGAGATACCGGCCGCCACCGTACGTCGTCTTTCCGGCGGTCGCGTCGCGGAACGGCAGGAACACGCCCCCGCTGTACGCGTCGAGCCAGAACACCTCGAGCGACCCGATGTCGAGGTCGACCGCGCCGAAGCGCACGAAGGGGATGACGCCGCCTGTGCTCGTCCCCACGTCGTAGCGCTCCTCGGGAAGCGACCGGACCTTGCCGCGCTTCGCGAAGCGCGGGTCGTACTCGTAATACGGGAGCCCGCTGAATTTCGCACGCTCCTCCGCCGGGACCGGCGACTGCGGATGGGTGCGGAAAAGATCGTCGCGTGTCGACCGCCAGAGCGCATGCGCCGCGGGCGCGTCCGCCGGCAGCTTCGCGCGGACACTTGAATACATGTCGGCGACGCGCCGGCGCCAGTCCAGCAGAGTGATGAAGTCCTCGCTCATCGGAGCGCCAGGTCCGCCTTCGCGAAGAGCCCGCCCATGGCGCGGGCGACCGTCGGGAACGCGTGGATGGTCTGTGCGAGGAGCGCGATCGGCGTGCGCAGCTTGATCGCGAGGACCGCTTCGTGGATCGCCTCCGACGCGGCGGGCCCGCCGATGAACGCACCGACGAGCACCTTATTCGCGCGGTCGATAACGATCGAGACGTGACCTTCGGACTCGCTCACGTAGCCCTTCGAACTTGTGGCGAGGTCGGTGGTTTCCTCGTACGCGTCGATCCCGCGCTCCTTCGCCTGATCGAGCAGAAGCCCGACCGCAGCCGTCTCGGGATCGGTGTACACGGCGCGCGGCACCGCGCTGAAGTCGGCGCGGACGTCGTCGCCGAGGGCGACGCGCACCGCGGTCTCACCTTCGTAGTGCCCGAGGTGCGTCGAGAGCTCGTGGCCGATGCAATCGCCGATCGCGTAGACGTGTTCCGACGCGCGAAGCTTTTCGTCGACCTTCAGAAAGTCCCCGCCGTCGTACGTGACGCCGGCCGCCTCGAGGCCGAGACTCGCGAGCGCCGGCGCGGCGGTGCGGCCAACGTTGAGCTCGATCACCGCCGCTTCGACGGTGGACCCGTCGGCGAGCTCGACGACGTGGTCGCCGCCCTTACCCGCGCGCGGCCGGACCCGTTTGGCCCGCGCGTTCTCGCGGACGTCGACGCCCGAAGCACGCAGTGCCTTTGCGAGCAGCGCGGAGCTCCGCGGATGGTCGGTCGGGTTCACCTGCCGCGGGCTCACGAGCGTGGTGCGCACGTCGAAACGCGCGTAGACCTGCGCGAGCTCGGTGCCCGAAGGCCCCGCTCCAAGGATCGCGATGCTTCGCGGCAGCTCGCGGAGGCTCGTGCCCTCCTTGTTCGTCCAAAAGCCGGCCTCGGCAAGGCCTTCGAGCTGCGGGACCTTTCCGATCGAGCCCACCGCGATCACGATGTCCCGCGCCTCGAGCTCGCGCTGCGCATCGTCGGTTCCGACGAGGATCTTTCCCGGGCCGGCGATCTTGGCGGCGCCGCGCACCGGAACGATCCCGGCGGCCTTGTAGCCCTTGATGTGCCCGGAGTCGTCGGGGTAGTCGCGACCTTCGCGGACGATCATGTAGTCCCGGCGCGCCGAAGCCTTCTCCCACGGATACTCGCCGCCCCGCGCGCGCACCTCAGCGGCATGCAGAAGCGTCTTCGACGGCATGCAGCCCCAGAACGCGCACGTTCCGCCGAACAGATCGCGCTCGACCAGGGCGACCGTGGCCCCGCGCGCCCGCGCGTAGCTCGCCGCCGCCTCGCCCGACGCGCCCGCGCCGATCACCACGAAGTCGAACCGCTCGGTCACGCGAGGTCGGCGTAATGCAAGCCGCCGTCGGCACCCCAAACGAAGACGTCGAGACGGTCACCGCTCCACGCACAGGCGACCGCGTGCCCGTCGCGCGGTGCCCCTTCGATCTCGCGCCATTCCACCCAGCGCGTTCCGTCCCACCAGCGGTGGCGCAGCACGCCGTCGGTGCCGATCGCGAAGACGTCGATCCGATCGGTGTCGCGTGCCGCGGCGGCGGGCTGTCCCGCGAATGCGCCGCCGAGCGACTCCCACTGGTGCCAGCCCTTGCCGTCCCAGTAACGGTCCCAGAGCTGGCCGTCCTCGTGAATGGCGAAGACCTCGGTCTCGCCGGCATCGCCCCACGCAGCAGCGGCGGCTCCGGTGCGGAGCGCACCGCCGAGCGGGATCCAGCGCCGTGTTACTTGATGAGCCCCTGTTTCTTGAGCCACGCGGCCGCGACGTCCTTGCTGTCCTTCTTGTCAACAGCGACCTGCTTGTTCATGTCGTTCAGCTCTGATTGGCTCAGCTTCCCGCTGATCAAATTCAGCAACCGCCTGAGCGTGCCGTCGTCCTTCTGCAGAAGTGCGTTGCGCACGACCGGCGCGATGTTATCGGCGAGCTGCAGGTGCTTGTCGTCATCGAGCAATACGAAGTTCTTCGCGACGATGCTGGGGTCGCTCGTGAAGAGCAGCCCAACATCGATCTGCTTGCCGTCGAGTGCCGCAACCGTGAGCGGCCCGCCGGCGTCGAGGGGCTTGAAGTCCTTGAAGGTCAGTCCATACACGCTCTTGAGGCCAGGGATGCAGAACGGCCGCTGGGGACTCGGACACTCCGGCGGTCCGCCGAGGACCATGTCCTTTGCAAACGGCGAGAGATCGCTGAGCTTCTTGAGGTTCTTCGATGTCGCGGTGTCTTTCGTCACGACGAAACCGTTCTGGTCCGTCGCGTCGGCCGCGTCGAGGACCGTGAGCTGATCGGCGTCGAGCGCCTTCTGGAGACCAGTCGCGGTCTCCTTCTTGTCGGTCGTCGGTTTCGCGATCTTGCCGTCCTTGTCGACGAACGCGAGAAGGGTCGCGAGATATTCGGCGTCCAGGTCGATCTGCCCGGACTTCAGCGCGGGATACACGATCTCGCGGTTTCCGATATTGAACTTGCGCGTGACCTTGTAACCGTTCGCCTCGAGGACCTGGGCGTAGAGCTCGCCCAGGGTCACTTGCTCGTAGAAGTTCGTGGAGCCGACGATGACGTCGGGCTTTGCGGCCCCTCCGGTGCCGCCCGTACCTGCGCCGCCACAGGCGGAGGCGACCACCGCGATGGCCACGAGGGCGCCAACGATCGTTTTTGCGCGGTTCATTTTGGGATCCTCCCGGCCGTAGCGCTTAGGCTGCCGGCCTCGCGTCAAGCATGCGTCGCTGATCCGACACGAGGCCGAACGCTCAGGGCGTGGCGCGAATTCCCGGAGGCACGGTCCCTCGCTCGAGTGCACCAAAAGAGACTTCCGTGGCGATCGCGAGCAGCGCGACCAGGATGGCGCCGGCCACCAGCTGGTCGTACTGGCGGAGCGCGAATCCGTCGACGATGAAGCGACCAAGCGCTCCCCCTGCCACCACAGCGCCGAGGGTCGCCGTGGCGACAACGTTCACCGCGGAGGTACGGATTCCCGCGAGGATCAGCGGCAGGCCGAGCGGTATTTCGATCGAGCGAAGGATCTGCCTCTCGGTGAGGCCCATCCCGCGCGCCGCATCGACCACGTCGCGGTCGACCTCGCGCACCGCGACGAAGGTGTTCGTCAGGATCGGCGGGATCGCGAGCGGCACGAGCGCGAACATCGTCGGCCAGAAGCCGAGGCCGAGGCCGAGTGGGATCGCCACCAGCAGACCGAGCCCGATGAGCGCGAACGAGGGCAACGCGCGGCCGATGTTCGCGACGTTGATCGCGATGAACCCGCCGCGGCCGGTGTGACCGAGGTAGAGCGCGATCGGGGCGGCGATGACGACCGCGATCGCGATCGCGAGCCCGGACAGCTCGAGATGCTCGAGGATCCGGACCGGAATGCCGTGTGGCCCCTGCCAGTTCTCGGGATCGGCGAACCATCGCGCGACCTCGCCGAGAAAGCTCATCGGATCCGGCTCCACGGCGTCAGCGAGCGCTGCACGAGCACGAGCGCGGCATCCGCGATGACCGCGAAGAGCACCGAACCGACCGCGCCGACGATGAGCGGGGTGCTGAAGAAGAGCTGGATCCCGAGCAGGATGAAGTAGCCGAGCCCGCCTTCACCGATGAGCGCCGTCACGGTCACGAGTCCGATCGTCGTGATCGTCGCGACGCGGATCCCGGCGAAGATCACCGCCAGCGCGAGTGGGAGCTCGATCCGCCAGAGCATCTGTCGCGGCGTGTACCCCATGCCCCGCGCGGCGTCGCGCACCTCGGCGGGGACGTCACGGATTCCTCCCACGATGTTGCGGACGAGGATGAGAAGCGTGTAGCTCACCAGACCGATCTCGGCGGTCACGATCGAGAGCCCCGTGTACGGCACGAGGAACGCGAAGAGCGCGAGGCTCGGGATCGTGTAGAGCGTCCCGCTCACGAACGTGATCGGCGGATAGAGCTGCGGAAGACGCAGCGCGACGAACGACAGCGCAAAGGCGATCGCGAGGCCAACGATCACCGCGATCGCGGTCAGCTCGAGGTGCTCGCCCACCCGGAGGCCGATCTCGCCGGCGTGACTTGCGATCCAGTCCCAACGGATGATCGGCTCGCCCGCGGTCACGATCGCTCCTCGGTGCGCAGCAGCGCGCCGATGTGCGAGAGCGTGAGCACACCCAGGTAGCGGTCGCCGTCGCGGACCATGCCGACCTGCGTTTCCGAAGCGAGCATCTCCGCGAGCGCATCGCGGAGGCTCATGCCGGGCGCGAGGACGGGCGCGCCGTCGAGCTTCGCGGGATCGACCGGGGGGTCGAGCTCGGCCCCGCCGACCGTGAGCAGCGCGAGCCGCTTGAGGCCCCGATCGCTTCCCACGAAGCGCGCCACGAACTCGTCGGCCGGCCGAGCCAGGAGCTCGCCGGGCGGCGCGAACTGGACGAGCCTGCCCGCGCGCATGATCGCGACGCGGTCGCCGAGCTTGATCGCTTCGTCGATGTCGTGTGTCACGAAGATGACCGTGATGCCCTGCGCGCGCTGGAGCTCGACGAACTCGTTCTGAAGCCGCTCGCGGACGATCGGATCGACCGCACCGAACGGCTCGTCCATCAACATGAGCGGCGGCTCCGCGGCCATCGCGCGCGCGACGCCAACGCGCTGCCGCTCGCCGCCTGAAAGCTGGGCCGGATAGCGGTCACGCATGCGCGCGGGGTCGAACCCGATGAGCTGAAGGAGTTCGTCCACCCGCGCGCGGACGCGCGCGTCGGGCCAGCCAAGAAGCCTCGGTACCGTGGCGACGTTCTCGCCGATCGTCCGGTGCGGGAAGAGTCCGACCTGCTGGATGACGTAGCCGATCCGCCGCCGAAGGGCCGTCGCATCCTCGCTGAGGACGTTCTGTCCGTCGATGAGGATCTCGCCCGCAGTCGGCTCGATGAGCCGGTTGACCATGCGGAGGGACGTCGTTTTTCCGCAGCCCGAGGGTCCGATGAGCACCGTGATCCGCCCGGCAGGGGCGGTGAAACTCAGCTGGTCGACCGCGACGGTGTCGCCGTAGCGTTTGGTGACCTCGCGCAGCTCGACCGTCGCGCCGCGACGTTCGGCCATTCGCCAAGGATAGGGACGCGCTGCCCGCCGTTTACGGTTTTGGCATTGCCTCGGATCTCTCCGCGTAGGGTTTCCGCCACTCCGGGGCCTCGAAGAGTGGGGCGAAGAAAGCCGTGTTCTTCGCGACGAGGTCGCCGCGGAGCTCGTACAGGTTGATGACCCACCACACGGTCTCGTCGGGATACCGAGCCTTGAACGCTGCGGTCCCCACGTTTCCGCTCCCCTCGACGCGCACCATCGTGAACGTCGGCGTCTTCACCCACCGGGCCTCAGTCGCGGCCATCCGCGCCATCGACACATCGAGGCTGAGCTTTGCGAGACCACCGGGGTAGTTCTCCAACACCGCCCGAACGTTCTTCCTTCCTCTGATTACCTCGCCCGACTGCGGGTACTCCTCGGTGTAGTCCTCGGTGACAAAGGTCTCCCACTCGTCGTAGTTGTGCGCGTTGAGGGCACCCAGGATCCGCATCTGGATCGCCCTGTGATCTATCGGCATGTTTCCCTCCCCGGCGGAAAACTCAAAGACCTACGTTTTGGACTCGACGCTGGGCGCGGTTGCATCTGCGGAAGCGATAGCGAGGCCTTGAAGCTCCGCCCGCGTGAAGCCACATCGCCGCAGGACATTCATGGCGTCATCGTGGGCCGCGAGGATGGCGGCCAATACCTCGCGGCGTACTTCCGGCGGCAGCTCCCGATCCGAGCTCGCCTGCTGGTAGCCAGCGTGTGCCAGATAAGCCGACACGATCGTCCGCAGCTCAGCCGCGCCGATCAACGTGGCGAGCTCCGGAAGCAGTCGTTCGAAAGAGGAGCGGTTGAGCGGCGTGAACGAGCCGTAGTCGCGTGCGACCTCAACGTTCATCCGGTTCACGTCGAGCTCGAAGTAGACGGCGCGCGCCGCGTTTCGCGCCTGGCGCATGAACTGACGCCGCTGGATGAAGAGGCCGACCAGAAGCCAGCCCACAACGCCGACGAACGCACCGATGACACCCGGCAGAACCCGGTCCAGGTCCATGTTCGCCGGAGTCTGAGCACTCGATATGTTGCGGGCAAGCAGCCGGCGAACTCGTATCGTCCGCCCCGATGAGACGACCGTCCGGCGTGGTCCTCACGGCATTCGTGGCGGTCGTCCTGATCGGCGGAACGAACTTCGTTGCCGTCCGCTTCAGCAATCGCGAGCTTCCACCGTTCTGGGGCGCGGGACTGCGGTTCGCGATCGCGGGCGCGCTCCTTCTCGCCTTCGCCGGATGGAGGCGGATCCCCCTCCCGCTCGGATCGCGCTTCCCGGGCGTCGCGCTCTTTGGCTTCCTGAACTTCGGGATCGCCTACGCGCTCGCGTACTGGGGACTGCTGCAGGCGCCGTCGGCGATGGCGGCGACATTCGTCGCGCTCGTGCCGCTGATGACGTTCTTCATGGCGACCGGGCTCCGGATGGAGCGCTTTCGCTGGAGCGGCGTGGTCGGCGGGATCATTGCCGTCGCCGGGGTCGCGCTCGTGTTCGTCGATCAGCTGCGCGCGACGGTGCCGCCGGCCGCGCTCGCGGCGCTGTTCCTCCAGGCCGTGGCCGTCGCCGTATCCACCGTCTTGCTCAAGGGGTTGCCGCATGCGGATCCGATCGGCACTAACGCCGTCGCGATGCTCTGCGGAGCGGCGCTGCTTCTCGTTCTCGCGCTTGTGGCGCGAGAGACCCCCGTGTTGCCGTCGCGACCGGAGGTCTGGTCCGCCTTTCTCTACCTCGTGACGCTCGGCG
>Ga0066698_10001595_pt1 | contig 10032 bp, 11 predicted proteins | sample GraSoiAngelo_147_FD_66457 | JGI IMG/M metagenome (GOLD analysis project Ga0066698, IMG submission 66457) | Grasslands soil microbial communities from the Angelo Coastal Reserve, California, USA - 14_1009_05_40cm | ecosystem: Environmental > Terrestrial > Soil > Grasslands | place: USA... | reverse complement strand
CGCGAGAACGCCGAGCGCCTCGGGCTCGCGGTGGACGTCCGTGCCGGCGATCTGTTCGAACCGTTGCCAACGGAGTGCCGAGGCCAGGTCGACCTGGTGGTCGCGAACCCTCCCTACCTCGCGATCGAGCTCGCGAAGGACCTGCCGGCCGAGGTCCGTGCGGATCCGCCGGAGGCCCTGTTCGGAGCGCTCGAGGTGACGCAACGCCTGATCACTGAAGCGATCGCGTGGCTCCGGCCGGGCGGCGCGCTTGCGGTCGAGTGTGACGCGCGCGCCGCGGCGGCCATTGCCGCTGCGGCGCGCGACGCGGGCTTCGAGGAGGTCTTCGTGCGCCGCGATCTCAACGGACGCGACCGGGTCGTCGGCGCGCGGCGGCCGTGACGACCGACGGAACGGTCGAGGCCGCCGCGGCCGCCGCGCGCCGTGGTGCCCTCGTGGTCTTCCCGACCGACACCGTCTACGGGATCGGCACGCGTCCGGACGACCGCTCCGCAACGGCTCGGCTGTTCGCGGCGAAGCGTCGGGCGCGGGAGCTGACGCTCCCGGTGCTCGTCGCAACGACCGACGACGCGCGACGCGTCGCCGTCTTCGACGGGAGCGCGGCGCGTGTGGCAGCCGCGTGCTGGCCGGGCGCGCTCACGATCGTTCTCGCGAGGACGGCGTTGTCCCGGGGATGGGAGCTCGGCGGTGACGGAGCCACGATCGGCGTGCGCGTTCCCGATCATGCGGTGGCGGAGTCGCTGCTCGAACGTACGGGACCGCTCGCGGCGACGAGCGCCAATCGATCCGGCGAGCGACCCGGGCGGGATCGCGACGAGCTCGTCGCGATGTTCGGTGCGGCGGTCGCCGTCTACCTGACCACAGATCGCCCGCTCACGGGCGCCGCGTCCACCGTGATGGACCTCACGGGTCCTGAGCCGAAGATCCTCCGACGAGGGGATGTCGATCCCGCATTCGTGACGGCTGTCGCGACCACGCCGTGACGCGAGCGACCGGCTGAGCAACCCCCACTGTTAGACTCCGGCCTCTTGAGATGACCGCCGTCATCGTGGTGTGCACCGGCAACGTGTGCCGCTCCCCGATCGCCGAGGGGCTGCTGCGACGCGCGACGGAGCACCGGCCGGTCGGTGCCCCGATCACCGTGTCGTCGGCCGGGACGGCCGGTTGGGAAGGGTCGCCCGCAACGCCGGAAGCCGTCGAGGCCGCCGCCGAGCGCGGGGTCGACATCTCGGGTCACCTTGCGACCCGGCTGCGACCCGGCATGGCGGCCGACGCCGATCTGGTGCTCTGCATGGCGGGGGAGCATCGGGACCTGATCGCGCGCGAGGAGCCCGAGGCCGCGGGCAGGACGTTCTCGTTGAAGGAGCTCGTCCGGCTCCTCGAGGACGGCGCGCGGACCGCCGCGACGCCCGCTGCGCGGATCGCCGCGGCGGCCCGCGCCCGCGCCGGGGCGCCGGGCACCCCTCAGCCCGACGAGGACATCGCCGACCCGTTGGGGTTGCCGCTCGACCGCTACCGGGCGATCGCATCGGAGCTCGACGACTGGATCGATCGACTGGTACCGGCGCTCTTCGATCCGGCTTCCGCCGCGCTGGTCGCCGGAGAGACGTGACGTGCGGATCGTCCTCGCGAGCGATCATGCGGGCTTCCCGTTGAAGGAGGCCCTGAAGCCGTTCCTGGCATCGGATGGCCACGACGTCACCGACGTGGGCACCCACTCCCGGGAACCGGTCGACTACCCGGGGTTCTGCGCCGCCGCCGCCCGCGTCGTCGCGGCCGGCGACGCCGATCGCGCGATCGTGCTGGGTGGGTCCGGTCAGGGCGAACAGATCTCGGCGAACAAGGTCGACGGCATCCGAGCCGCCCTATGTCACGACGTCACTCTGGCGCGGCTGTCGCGCGAGCACAACGACGCGAACGTCCTCAGCATGGGCGCGCGGATCATCGCGCCCACCTTCGCCGAGGAGATCGTCCGTGTCTGGCTGTCCACGCCCTTCGCGGGAGGGCGACACGTACCGCGGATCGAACAGATCGCGGCGATCGAACGAGGGGAGCTCTGAGCATGCGCGAGTACGCGGCGGACTGGGAGGCCTTGAAGGCCACCGATCCGGAGGTCGCCGAGGCGATCGCCGGCGAGCTGGAGCGAGAGCGAACCACGCTGCGGCTGATCGCGTCGGAGAACTATGCGAGCCCGGCGGTGCTGGCGGCCGTCGGGTCGAGCCTCAGCGACAAGTACGCGGAAGGGTATCCGGGGCGGCGCTACTACGGCGGGTGCCGGTACGTCGACGTGGTCGAACAGCTCGCGATCGATCGCGCGAAGGAGCTCTTCGGCGCCGAGCATGCCAACGTGCAACCCCACGCGGGTGCGACCGCGAACATGGCCGTGTTCGGCGCGTTCCTCCAGCCTCGCGATCCCGCGTCGACCGTGTTGGGGATGAAGCTCGCACACGGCGGCCATCTGACGCACGGGTCGCCGGTCAACGTCTCCGGGATGTGGTTCAACTTCATCGGGTACGAGGTCGACCGCGAGACGGAACGGCTCGACATGGATCGGATCCGTGACCAGGCGCTCGCGGAGCGGCCACGCGTGATCCTCGCCGGGTACACCGCCTACCCTCGGACGATCGACTTCGAAGCGTTCCGTCAGATCGCGGACGAGGTGGGGGCGCTCTTCTGGGTCGACGCAGCACACTTCATCGGCCTCGTCGCCGGCGGCGCGTTCCCGAGCCCGGTTCCCTACGCCGACGTGGTCACGTTCACGACGCACAAGGCCCTTCGCGGCCCACGCGGCGCGATGATCCTGTGCCGGGAAGAGCACGCGAAAGCCATCGACAAGGCCGTGTTCCCGATGATGCAGGGCGGACCGATCGAGAACAACATCGCCGGGAAGGCCGTGGCGCTGAGGGAGGCGATGTCGCCTGCCTTCCGAGAGTACGCGGAGCGAACGGTCCGCGATGCGCGGGCGCTCGCGTCGGGGCTCGCCGACGAGGGGCTCCGCGTCGTGTCGGGCGGCACCGATTCGCATCTCGCCCTCGTCGACGTCCGCCCCCTCGGGGTCGACGGAAAGGTCGCCGAAGCGCTCTGCGACGAGGTCGGCATCACGCTCAACAAGAATCAGATCCCCTACGACCCGAACCCGCCGTCCACCCCGTCGGGGATCCGGGTCGGGACACCGGCCTGCTCGACCCTCGGCATGGACGAACCGGAGATGCGGGAGATCGCCGGCGTCATCGGCGACGTCCTGCGTCACCCAGAGGACGCCGGGTCGAGGGAGAAGGCCCGGGCTCAGGTTCGCGATCTGATGCAGCGGTTCCCCCTCTACCCGTAGCGCGAGGGTTGCCGCCCGGCCGCCAGGGCGCACACACTGCTCGGGTCGTGGACGCGTACCTGGCGGTCTTCCTCACTGCTGGTCTGCACGCGTACGCGGAGGTCTTCGGCGTTGCCGCGGCGGTGACGTTCGTGGCGACCCCCCTGGTGCGGAGGTTCGTGATCGCGGCCGGCGTGATCGACCAGCCCTCCGACCGGCGGGTGCACCCGAAGCCAACGCCGACGATGGGCGGTCTGGCGATGTACCTGGGATTCCTGGCTGCGCTCGGGCTCTCCCGCGCGGTTCCCTTCTTCCACGACGTGAACGGCGCGAGCCCGGAGCCACTCGCCGCGCTGGTGGCGTGCACGCTCATGGTCGGACTGGGCGCGATCGACGACACGCGTGGGACCACGGCGATCTCCAAGCTCACGGCACAGATCTTCATCGCGGGGGTCGTTGTGTTGTTCGGCGTGCGGTTCGCATATTCGTGGGCACCGTGGCTGCCGGGCAACGGCATCGTCGTGCTCTCGGGAGACTTGCCGGTGATCCTCACGATCGTTTTCGTCGTGTCGGTCGCGAACGCCGTCAACCTCGTGGACGGGCTGGACGGCCTCGCCGCCGGGATGGTCGCGGTCGCCGCAAGCGCCTTCTTCATCTTCATGGTTCGCAGCCCCAGCAGCTTCTTCGGCGAGGCGTCCCAGGCGGCGCTGCTTTCCGCGATCACGGTCGGGATCTGTTTGGGGTTCCTGCCTTGGAACTTCTTCCCCGCAAGGATCTTCATGGGGGATACCGGCTCGATGCTGCTCGGCATGCTCCTGGCGATCGCGACGATCTCCGGCGTGGGGAACAACCCGCGTCCGCCCAGCCCGGGTGAGCTGGCCGCTCCGCTCGCTCTCGTCGTCGTTCCGCTGCTGGTGCTGGCGGTCCCGATCCTCGACGTCGTGCTCGCCATCGTCAGGCGCACCTGGCGCGGACAGGGCATCGGCCACGCGGACAAGGAGCACCTGCATCACCGGTTGATGGAGATCGGCCACGGCCATCGCCAGGCCGTCCTGCTGATGTATCTCTGGAGCGCGCTGATCTCGGGATGCGGTCTCGCGATCGGGCTGATCGACGGACGGTTCGTGGTTGGCCTGATCCTGGTCGGCGCGGCCGCACTGTTCTCCGCGACGGCATTCCCGCGGCTCGCCCACCGCCGGAACGGGGAGCACGAGGTTCCCGCGCAGGACAACGGATCGAGGCGGCATGAGCCGGTGATCGGACCGAGCGTTGCGGCCGAACCGGGTCGACCACGTGAGCCTGCGCCCGAGGGACCACCGGACGACACGGGCGGCCTCCCCCCCGCGGCCCCATGAGAACCGCCGCGTTGTCCAACCCGTACAAGTGGTGGAGGGAAGGTTCCTGGTGAAGGCTGTTCAAGGCCGGCGTGATCATGTGATGATCGCCGCCGCCCGGTCGGGCGGTCGACGAGACCGGGCGGATCCTTGGAGGAGGTTGCCGTGACCGAGATCGACGTTCGGCTGGAGCGCGTCTCCAAGTTCTTCGGGGATGTCCCCGCCGTCGACGACCTGTCCCTCGACATCGCGGAGGGCGAGTTCTTCAGCCTCCTGGGGCCGTCGGGTTGCGGGAAGACGACCACGCTCCGCATGATCGGCGGCTTCGAGGATCCGTCCCTCGGGACGGTCTACCTCGGTGGGCGCGACGTGACCGACCTCCCGCCGTACCGTCGCGACGTCAACACGGTCTTCCAGTCCTACGCGCTGTTCCCACACCTCGACGTGTTCGAGAACGTCGCCTTCGGTCTGCGACGCAAGAAGGTCGGCGGGAAGGACATCGGTCAGCGCGTCCGTGATGCGATGAGCCTGGTGGACCTCGAGGGGTTCGAGAAGCGGAAGCCATCGCAGATGTCCGGTGGGCAGCAGCAGCGGGTCGCGCTGGCTCGCGCCCTGGTCAACCGGCCGAAGGTCCTGTTGCTCGACGAGCCGCTGGGCGCACTCGATCTGAAGCTCCGTAAGCAGATGCAGCTGGAGCTCAAGCGGATCCAGGAGGAAGTTGGCATCACGTTCATCTACGTGACCCACGACCAGGAAGAGGCGATGACCATGTCGGACCGACTGGCCGTCATGCGGCACGGCCAGATCGAACAGATCGGGGCGCCCGAGCTGGTCTACGAGTCGCCGGCCACCGAGTTCGTGGCCGGGTTCCTGGGAGCCTCCAACCTGCTCGACGGCGAGCTCGTTCGGAACCAGAGCGATGTCGCCACGGTGCGTCTGAGCACGGGACAGGACATCCACTTCCCTGCCTCGAAGGTTCCCTCCGACATCGACACGCTGGTCAAGGTGGGAGTGCGGCCGGAGAAGATCAGCATCGAGGTGGACGAGGGGGAGCCGCCGGCGGGGGCGAACTGGGTCTCCGGTCTGCTCCGGATCGCGACCTACATCGGGGTGAGCCATCAGTACAAGGTCGAGGGGCCGGGTGGCACCGAGCTGACGGTGTACGTGCAGAACCTCGGGGCCGAGGAGGCGCCCGCACCCGGCAGGAAGGTCCGACTCACCTGGCGCCCCGAGCACACCTTCATCGTCAAACCGTCCGCAGCGCTGTCTCCCGAGGAGGAAGAGGAATGACCGATCAACAGCGACCTGGCATCGATCCCGCGTTGTGGCGCGGCCTCACGCAGTCGCGGACCTCGCGACGAGGGTTCCTGCGCGCGGCGGGTGTCGGTGCCGGGGCGCTGAGCCTCTCCTCGATCCTCGCGGCGTGCGGGACAGCCGGTGTGAGTACGTCGAGCGCCGCGGCCAACGGGGTGGGCTCGGCGGAGTGGTGGAGCCAGCAGCCGGAGACGAAGACACTGAACTATGCCAACTGGCCCTACTACATCGACACGGCCCACGGGAAGCATCCTTCGATCGAGCAGTTCCAGCAATCGACCGGGATCACGGTCGACTACACGGAGCCGATCAACGACAACACCTCGTTCTTCACGAAGATCCGTCCGGACCTGCAAGCGGGCAACTACATCGGCTACGACGTCATCGTACTCACCAACAGCGACCCGCCCCTGAGCGAGATGATCGGGTTCGGATGGGCGGTCCCGCTCGACCAATCGAGGATGACGAACTTCTACAAGTACGCCAGCCCGCTCGTCAAAGACCCCGCGTGGGATCCGGGGAACATCCACACCATGGCATGGCAGTCCGGGTATACGTGCATCGGCTACAACACGAAGTACATCACCGAAGACATCACCTCGATCCAGTCGCTCTTCGATCCGAAGTACAAGGGGAAGATCGGGATGATGGGTATCTCGACCGAGCTCGGGAGCGCAGGGCTGCTCGCGATCGGCGTCGACCCCGCCGCTTCGACGCCCGACGATTGGGCCAACGCGGCCGACAAGCTGACGCAGCAGAAGCCACTCGTCCGGTCGTACTACGACCAGGACTACATCAAGGCGCTCAAGAACGAGGACATCTGGATCTCGATGGTCTGGTCAGGCGATGTCTTCCAGGCGGCGAACTACCAGGGATACGACACCTTGAAGGCAGTGATCCCAGAAGAGGGTTCCATGTTCTGGACCGACAACCAACTGATCCCGGTCGGCGTCGAGAACCCGGTCGCCGCGATGAAGTTCATGGACTACGTGTACGAACCACCGGTGCAGGCGCTGATCGAGGACTACAACGCGTACGTCTGCCCGGTGCCCGCGGCGAGATCGATCATCGCGAACCAGCTGAAGGATCCGACCGTCGCCAACAGCCCAACGGTCTTCCCCGACGCCCAGATGGTCTCGCGGTCCAAGCCTTACTACCAATTCAAGAACTCACAGGACCTGGACCAGTGGAACAGCACGTTCCAGCCGATCTACACGGGGTAGAACCGCCACGACGGCACACGCGTTTGGGGCGTTCCGCCAGCCCGTATCTCCTGGGCGCCCCGGCCATCGTCTGGCTCGTGGTGTTCTTCGTGGTCCCGCTGGTCACGATGCTGTCGCTGTCGATCCAGACCTGCGACTCGATCACGCTCGCATGCACGCTCACCTGGCACTTCGCGGAGTTCCCGAATCTCATCGGTCAGTACGGCGACACGTTCGTCCGCTCGCTGGTGTACGCCGGCGCCGCCACGGTCGCGGCGTTGGTGGTCGCCTTCCCCGTCACGTACTGGATCGCGTTCCGAGCGAAGCGCAAGAACTTCTTCCTGCTGATGCTGCTCGTGCCGTTCTTCGTGTCGTTCGTGATCCGTACGACCGCGTGGTACACGCTGCTCGCCGATAACGGCGCGATCCTCACGAAGCTCAAGATCCTGCACCTGGTGCCGGAGAGCTTCCACGTGTTGGCAACGCCGTTGGCCGTGATCGGGGGTCTCGCCTACAACTACCTTCCGTTCACGGCGCTCCCCCTCTACGTTGCCCTCGAGCGGATCGACCGGCGCGTGATGGAGGCGTCCCACGACCTCTATGCGACGAGGCGGGTCGCCTTCACGCACGTCGTGCTGCCGCTCGCCGTCCCCGGGATCTTCGCCGCCTTCCTCCTGACGTTCGTGCCCGCCGCGGGTGACTACGTGAACGCGGCGATCCTGGGAGGAACGAACACCGTCATGATCGGCCAGGTGATCCAGAAGAAGTTCCTGGAGACCGCCGACTATCCGGCCGCGTCGGCGTTGTCGACGGTCCTGCTGGTCCTGATGCTGGTGGGCATCGCCGCCTACGCGAAGTTCCTGGGCTCACGAACGATCGAGGAGTACGTGTGAGCGCGCTCGCACAGGACACGTCGATCCCGTCCGCCAAGGACCTGGCGCCGGTCCCGCGGGAGCGCCGCCGGCGCTGGACGTACTACACCCTGCCGGTCTACTCGAGCGCGTTCTTCCTCTACCTGCTGATCCCGATCACGTTCATGGTCGTGTACAGCTTCAACCAGTCCCATTCCGCGCTTCCTCAGGTGACGTCGAAATGGCAGGGGTTCACCACCCAGTGGTATCAGCAATGGAACGGGGTCCCCGACCTCACGCCGGCATTCTTCCTATCGATCAAGCTGGCCCTGATCGCGACGGTGATCTCCGCGACCTTGGGGACGTTGCTAGCCTTGGCCTTGGTCCGATACCGCTTCCGGGGCAAGGGAGCGACCGAGCAGATGATGTTCACGAACATCGCGGCCCCCGAGATCGTGCTGGGCGCTTCGCTGCTCGGGTTCTTCATCACGCTCAACCTGCCCCGCGGATTCTCGACGCTCCTGATCGCGCACGTGATGTTCTGCGTCGCCTACGTCACGATCACGGTGCGCGCGAGACTTTCGGGGTTCGACCCGATGCTCGAGCAGGCCGCACAGGACCTCGGTGCGACCCCGTGGGTCACCTTCTGGAAGATCACGCTGCCGCTGATCTTTCCGGGGATCTTGGCGGGTGCGCTGCTGGCGTTCGCGCTTTCGATCGATGACTTCGTGACGTCCAACTTCGTGGCTGGATCGTCGGTGACGTTCCCGCTGTGGGTGTATGGGGCCGTCAAGGTTGGGATACCACCGCAGGTGTTCGTGCTCGGCACCGCGATCTTCTCGGCCGGGTTGGTGCTCGCCGTCCTCGCGCTTGTGTTCCAGGGTCGCGCCAAGAAGGCGCGACCCGAACCGGAGGAAGGCTGACGGGGGCCCGCTCGTGAAAACGTTCACGAGCGGCACCCCATCTGTGCTCTGACCTGCGGAAACGACCTTCCCTCGGCTTTGACGCGGCAGAAACGCTCCGCATATACTGCCCGCGCTCATGACCGGGGACCAGCGTCCTGACAACGCCTGGTCAGGTATGGGCACCGGGTGGTCCATCACGTCGACCTTGATCGCGGGGATGCTCGCCTGGGGGGGCATCGGCTACCTGCTCGATCGCCTCTTCGGGATCCACAAGGTGTTCCTGCCGATCGGGATCCTGCTCGGTGGAGCAGGCGGCATCTACATCGTCTACCTGCGGTACGGGAGGGGGACCAGTGACGACGACGGTTGAGCCGGAGCGCGAGGCGATCCGTCGCGTGCTGCCGCTGGCTCCGGTCGCGCTGGTCGTCGCATCCGTCTTCGGTCGCGTCTTGGGCGGGGCGGACGCTGCCTGGTCCGCGGCGATCGCCGTGGTGATCGTCCTCCTCAACTTCGTTGTCGCGGCGCTGTCGGTGGAGTGGGCGGCGCACATCTCGCCGATGGTCCTGTATGGGGTGGCGATGGGGGGGTTCGTCGTTCGCCTCGTCGTGTTCACGATCGCGCTCGTACTCCTCAACACCGTGAGCTGGTTCTCACCGGTCGCCTTCGCCCTGACCCTGGTGCCCGCAACGATCGGGTTGCTCGTCGTCGAGGCGAGGGCGCTCTCCGGACGACTCCAAACGGACATGTGGGCGTTCGAGGATCCACGTCCGTGACGGTTCCGGTCGTCGGAGTCAGCTGGGTTCCACCGAGCACGAAGGACTTCGTCTTCCGCTGTTGGGGCGGTGGCCTCACGGTCGGCGGCGTCCAGATCTGTTTCAACTTCATCACGCTGCTGGTTCTGCTTACGTTCATCGCACTCATCGTGCTGTTCACGATGGCATTCAGGAGGCCGACGGTCGTGCCGGGCAAGCTCCAGGCGCTGATGGAGCTCGGTCTGGAGTTCGTTCGAGAACAGATCGCGATCCCCGTGCTGGGACAGGACGCCGACCGGTTCCTGCCGCTGCTGGCCTCGCTGTTCTTCTTCATCCTCGTCGGGAACCTCTTCGAGGTGATCCCCGG
>Ga0066698_10001593_pt1 | contig 10033 bp, 4 predicted proteins | sample GraSoiAngelo_147_FD_66457 | JGI IMG/M metagenome (GOLD analysis project Ga0066698, IMG submission 66457) | Grasslands soil microbial communities from the Angelo Coastal Reserve, California, USA - 14_1009_05_40cm | ecosystem: Environmental > Terrestrial > Soil > Grasslands | place: USA... | reverse complement strand
ATCGAGACTGGCCTGATCAGGCGAAGCTCCCTGCGCTTTCCCCTCCCGCAGATCCAGGCCATCGACGTGGTTCGCCCCCTCCTGGCGCGCGTCTTCGGCCTCGCCGAGTTGCGCCTGAGAATGGGAGGCGCGACCGCAGGCTCGGCCCGGCTGGCATACCTCACGGCGAGCGATGCAGACGCGGTGAGGGGTCAGCTCCTGGCACTCGCCCGCGGGATCCAGCCGGAGACTGAGGATTCGCCCGAGCGCGTGCTCGTGCGATTGCCGATCGGGCGCTTGATCGGTTCCCTCGTCCTCGGATCACCCACGGTCACGATCCTTGTGATGGCGGGCGCGATCGCATTCGCGGCGGAGCTCTCGCCCAGGGCCGCGATCGGGATTCTCAGCTCCAGCGGCGCCATCGCAATTGGCATGATCACTGTCATCTGGCGGCGCCTCAACGGCGCCTACGACCTGACCGTGGCGGAGGCGCACGACGGGCTGCGCGTACGCTCCGGTTTTCTCGACACCACCGCCGAAACCATTCCAAGCGGCCGCGTGCAGGCGGTACGCATGGTCGAACCGCTGCTGTGGCGGCCACTAGGATGGTGCCGGCTCGAGGTCGATGTCGCCGGACGCCAGCACCGAGGTGGCGAGAACAACCCGGAGCGGCGGCAGCTTCGGGCGGTGCTCCCGGTCGGCTCCCACCAGGAGGCAGAGAGCCTGCTCGAGCGGATCTTGCCCGATGCACCGCGCGAGCGAACGCGGCCGCCTTCGCGTGCGCGCTGGAAGGCGCCGCTGCGATTTCACAACCTGTCCTGGGGTCACAACGAACGCTGCGCTGTCACCACGACCGGACGTCTCGCCCGTATCACGTCATGGGTGCCGCTGACCAAGGTCCAGAGCCTGCGCCTGGTGCAGGGGCCGGCGCAGCGCGGTCTCCGGCTCGCAACCATCTACCTCGACACAGCCGGCCACAGCGTGCATGCGGCGATTCGCGACCGCGATGCGGATGAGGCGCGCGAGCAGCTTCGCGAGCTGACCGTCCTTTGCCGCGCGGCCCGAGCCGCGCATCCAGACGTGGCCGTGGTTATCGGTCAGCGATAGGCAATGCGGTCGCGACCCGCATCCCGGTCCTCCACTGGTACGCCACAGCGATTGCCTTGCTCAAGAGCAGCCGTCGTCCGCCGCGCGCACCGCCTGGTGGAGGGCCCCGCGCGAGGCTTCGAACTGTTCCAGGGGAACCAGAAGGTCGTCCGCAATCCTCTGGCGAACCTCGCGGCTGATGCGCGCGCTCACGCGCTTTGCCCACCGTCGCCCGAGCCAACCGGCGTGGAGTCCCAGCAGCTTTGCCAGAACATACCCGGCGAGGAGGGTGGCGGCAAGGAGCGCGACTGGCGTTGGCACGAGTCCGAGATACGGCAACGAGATCGAGCTCACCGGCGCGTCGTGGATGACAAAGAGTGACGCGAACCAGAGCAGCGAGAAGATGAGGACAGCGGTCACGGCATATTGGGCGATGCCGATGACCGACCACAGCGCGCTCGTGGGCACCTGGAAGCCGGCCGCTTCCGCCGCGAGGGAACGGTCGATCGTCTCTGCGAGTCGATGCTCAAGTGACGCGGGCGCGCTGAGTGCGGCGAGCGTGCCGCGGAGCGGTGCGGGAACCGAAGCCAGCGTCGAGGTCACGAGCTCGCGCAGCGGCTCGACCGCTGGCGCGAGCGAGCCGCGCAGCTGCCAGCGTCTCAGGAAGTCAACTGGGTCCGCCGACGTCCGGGCGCGGCCGGTGAGCCGGATGATCGCGCTCGTGAAGAGCCCCAACGGTCCGCCGCCCCGGCGACGCGCGGCAAGCCGCGTCGCCGCGACGGCTTGACGCTCGAGGCCTGCAACGTCGATGACGGCAAGCGCGCCTGCCGCGACCGAAGAGAGAGCGCGCTCCCGGCGCGCCGGCTTGATGAGCGGGGCAGCGGTCCCATCCAGGACGCCCGCGTCGGCGGCGAGGTCACGCACGGCCTCGTGTGCCTCGGCGGCAATGCGAGACGCGACCACGCGCTTCGCCTCGACCCCAGACTCGAGCCATTCGCGCAGCTCGCCGATGCCCGCGGCGCCCTCCCGTGCGCGGGTGGTGACGACGTCGATGGTGCCGGCACCGTACTTCTGAAGCTGGTGACGCATGTCCTCGGCGACGCGGCGTGTGTCCGCGAGACTGAGGAGATCGCTTCGGTTGAGGACCACGATCTGGCGCCGGACTCGAGGCGCGAACTGCCTTAAGTACCTGCCGTGCATGACGTAATCGTTGTATTTCTCCGGATCCACGATCCACACGACCGCGTCGACGCGGGGAAGCAGCTCATCCACGCGGTCTCTGTGCTCGAGAGCGATCGAGTCGAAGTCGGGAAGGTCGAGCACGGCGACATCGGCGAGCGCGCCGCCGGCATGCTGGCGCACCTCGCTGATGCCGAGCCACTGAAGCAGACCAGCGAGCTCCCGGCCGCGGCTGGAAGGGACCCACGCGACCGCGTCTGATGTCGTTGGCCGGCGCGCGCCGGCCAGGCTCACGTTCTCGCCCGCGATCGCGTTCAACAACGTCGACTTGCCGACGCCGGTGCCGCCGGCTAGCGCCAGGACGTACGCGCTGCTCGGGAAGCCAAGCCGCGTCCGCGTGGTCTCGCGCGTCGCGACCGCGGCGCTCGCATCAACGCCGAGCGTCTTCGCCGCGGTGATCGCCTCGTCGAGGCTCCCCAAGCAGCGATCGATGTTCACTGTGCGATGCCTTCGACCGCCGCCCGCAGCTCTGCCGCGAGCTCGCGCATGGGTCCCGGCGCGGGCACGAGCGCCTCGAAACGCGCGCGATCATTCTCTAGGAGCGAGGTCATGAGCGCCAGGAGCCGGGCGCGTGCTTTCGCGATCAGCTCCCCCATCGCGCCTTCGCCGAAGATCGCTTCGAGAAGCTTCTGATTGAGGAGTGCCGTCCCGGCGGCAATCCCCACCTCGGCGCCCGTCAGGCCGGCCGTGAACGCGAACACGCCGAGCATCACCGAGACAGCGACGGCGTTAACGCCGAGAGCCGCGACCTGCGCGACCGCGCGCTTGCGGCCGGCGTGCGCCCGGACGTCGTCGACGATCGCTTGCATCCACGCACCAAGGCCCTCGCGGACGGCGGGGCCGAACCCTTCCGACGCTGACCATAGACCGGGACTGCCGGCTACGAGCGCGGCAGCATCCGATCGCTCGGACCAGGCGGTCGAGGTCCGCCGCGCGGCCTCGGTAGCGTGACGCAGCGCGAGCGCCTCGAGTGTGCTGGTCATCTCGGCCTCGACGACTGTCACTGGCGCAGCCGGCGTCCGGCGGAATGCGGTGGTCAGAATCGCTCGCAGCCTGCCGATGCCCGAGGAGATGAATCTCGCCACCTGGTCCGCACCGACGAAGTCGTTCCATCGACGCAACACCTCCTCACGCAACATGACACCGCCCTGCAGCGCCGTGGCCAGAGAAGCCAGTTCCTCGGCGTACATCGTTGCGGCGATCCGCCGCAGCGCATCGGCGTCAATGGCCTCGTGTTCGAGGTCGTCGGCGATGCCGTGTGCGAGCGGTGCAAGGCCCCTCAGCGAACCCGCCAGCGCGCGGGTAGCGACATCGCGCCGCTCGTCGGCCTCCGCGGCCAGGCGCGCTACGCGCTCGAGAAGCGGGCGCGCCTTTTCACGCGCAAGTCCGTTCACTCGCGGATCAAGGTCGCCCTCATCGATCGCGATCATCTCCACGGGCGGCTGCGCGTTTGGTGCGTCGGTCTCGCCAAGGAGCCGCTCAGCGTCGCCAACCACCGCCACCCGATCCTGTTCATCGGCCGGCATCCGGTTCAACACAACCACGAGCGGTAGACCACGCTCCCGCACTCGGCGAAGCACCTCCCACGGCACCAGGTCTGCATAGCGCGTCGCAGTCGTCACGAATACACAGAGATCGCTGATCTCCACCAGCACATCGGCGAGTTCGCGGTTGTCGAGCTCGACGGAGTCGATGTCCGGCGCATCGATGACAGCAACGCCGTCGACGCTGGCGGCCACCGCCGCCACCTTCAGCCTCTCTTTTGCGATGGCGGCGAGACGACCGCCGGCGAGAATGCGATTCGAATCGCTTGCGCTTGCGTAGAGCACTGCGTCTTTTGTCGTCGGCCTCAGCACGCCGGCTTTGCTGACCTCCGCGCCCGCGATCGTGTTCAGCAGCGAGGACTTGCCGGCGCCGGTTGGTCCGACGAGCAGCACGAGCAGCGGCGCATCTATGTCCGCCAGGCGCGGAAGCACGAAGCCGGCGAGGTGGTCGTGAAGCTGTCGCGCGCGTGCCTTCGCTGCGGGGTTCGCCGTCGGAAACGCCAGGCGCCTGTCGGCGAGCGCGGCCAGGCGATCGCCGTGTTCGATGAGCTCTGCCGAGTCCACGGCCCGCACTCTACTTATGGCGTACGAGGTTCGGGCGGTTCTTGCGACGGCGTTTGAAATCAGAAGTTGTCAGGGCCGCCCATGACCCCGCGTCATCGACGGCATCTTGCCGGCTGACTCTCCTTATGTCATCGGCAACGCAGGCAATAGCGCGCCCGCTACAGAAGCCCTACGCACGAATTCTCTGGCTCCGGGACAGGGACTCGAACCCGCGATCGGAGATCAGACCGCCAGCGGCTCGGTCACCTAGGTTGGTTAACAGATCGCTGCAGCCCGTTCAGAACTGGCGGTCTGAGTTCGCAGCGACTCGGCGGACGCGTTTGCGACGACGATCTCCACATCGCCTAGGCATCGAGCTCGATCGCCGGCCGGCGACCCGGCCGTAGGCAGGGATCTCAGCTTCGAGTCGGTGCGCGATGGCCCGTGCGAAGCCCGTCGATCTGGTCGGGTGAGAATGCGAATCCGACGGTCCCTGTTCGTGACGGGCGTCTTGTCGGCTGCATGAAAGCGGGGCACTAGACTACCAACGCGACGCTCACCAGAACCAGGATGACCATCGAGGTCAACAGCCCCGGGCCTAGTCGCCATACGACATACTTCGCGAACGCCGGTATACGCTGTCCGGTGGAGGTGGTGCTGGCAGCACGGGCATTGCTTCATCGGTGACCGATCTCATGGCGGTGGCTCTGTGGAGGAAACGATGAATGTCGCAACGTAGCCTATTTCGGCTGCTAGGACCTCCTGGGCTGGTCGCCGGCCTCAGCGCCGCCAGTGTTGTCGTGGCCTCGGCCAGCTTTTTCGTGATAACGCCCCCGATCGATCTGTCACTACCGAGTCCGTTTGCGGATTGCACGGTCGGCGGGCCAGGGACAAATTATCCCAACTCCGAGGTCGAACCGTGGGTCGCTGTGAATCCGACCAACCCCAACACCATCGTCGCGGTGTTCCAGCAGGACCGTTGGTCCAACGGAGGCGCGCACGGCCTCGTGGCGAAAACCTCGCACAACGGCGGAGCGTCGTGGTCGACCTCATGGGCACACTTCAGCACCTGCTCGGGCGGCACCGCTGCCAACGGTGGCGACTACGACCGAGCTTCGGACCCCTGGGTCACCATCGCACCCAATGGTGACGTCTTCCAGATATCGCTTTCCGCGAGCGCGGACCTTGTCACATCCGCTGTCCTGGTCAGCAAGTCGACCGACGGCGGTGACACCTGGGCCGAGCCGACGACACTGATCAAGGACAGCTCGCCATTCAACTTCAACGACAAAGAATCGATCACCGCCGACCCCACGAAACCCGGCTATGTCTACGCGGTGTGGGACCGCAGCCGCCTCCCCAGCGAGAACGCGGACATAAACGCGCTCCACTCGTACGCCTTCCGCGGCGACGTTATGTTTGCTCGCACCACCAACGGCGGGGCGAGCTGGGAACCGGCCCGCGACGTCCTGCCCCGCAACGCCAACCTCTCGACGATCGGCAACCAGATCATCGTCCTGCCCGATGGGACGCTGCTCGACGTCTTCAATCTGTTGAAGGGCTCCGGAAACCAGCCGCATGGCCTTCAGACGTTCCAGGCTGTGATGAGGTCGACGGACAAAGGGATGAGCTGGTCCTCGCCGATCATCATCTCAAGCGAAGAGGCGGTCGCCGTGATTGACCCCGATAACGGTAGAGCGCTGCGGACCGGGACCGGGCTGCCCGACATTGCGGTCGACCAGAGCAACGGGTCCCTCTATGTGGTGTGGGAGGACAGCCGCTTCTCCGGCCACATGTACAACGACATTGCCCTCTCGCGCTCGACCGACGGCGGTCTCACCTGGTCCGCCCCCATCCGCGCCAACACCACCCCAGTCGCGGTGCCCGCCTTCACGCCGTCAGTCGAAGTCGCCGCCGACGGCACAGTGGCCGTCGCCTACTACGACTTCAGGAACAACGACCCTACGGCGGGCTTGCCGACGGGCTACTGGATGGTCCACTCCCACGATTACGGGCTGACCTTTGACGCCGAATCCCTGATCCTCTTGTTCGACGAGGAGAAGGCACCTTTCGCACGTGGTTACTTCCTCGGTGACTACGTGGGGCTGACGACCGCTGGGAACCTGTTCTTGACGGTTTTCATCACAACCGAAACCGACGCCAATCCCACCGATGCATTCGTCGTCTACGCCGAGCCGTAGTAGAACTGACGGCCGAGCGCCTCAACAATAACCTCGAATCAGAACTGTAGGAAATTGGATTGGCGTTCCGTCTTGTAACCGACCGCCAATTCGAGCAATCCACACGTCGTTGGCCCGTGGGCTGCGTTGTACACCGATCCGCCGAGCTTTGCCTTCGCCCGCCTCCGTCGTAGAACGCCGACAAGGTATTTGTCTCCGACTACGACTATTCAATCCGCACTTCGGGGGCCCTGTGAAGCATTTCCGTTAGAACAGATTCGATCGTGGTAGTCGAAACCTTCAATTTCCGCCGAGCGACAAACGCCTTGACCAGTCGCAAAGTCTCATCCAAGACATTCACGATGTAGTCACGAGCGGCAAAAGCCGATAGGGGCACGGGGACCGCCTGCAAGACCAGCCACTGCTCCTTCGCCAAGTACCTACCAGTACGGACACCTTGGTACTGCGGCGAGACTATCGCTCCCGCTACATAAAACGTGAGGTCGACCTGAAGTCCATCCGGCTTGAAGTTTCGCGCTGACCTCATCCGCCAACTTGCCAACAGCTTCCGCCGCGGCGACGGCGGTTCGGTTTTCGCTTCCGTTCCCTTCGACCATGATGCTGATGTAAATCGGACTCGGTGGTCCCGCTCGTTCCCAGGTAGCCATCGTGTCCCTCTACCTACCACTCAGAAACCGCGTTACAAACCACGGCGGATCACCAGCCAGAATTGGCTCCTGGACAGGGATTCGAACCCTGAACCTTGCGGTTAACAGACCTCTGAAGCCCGTTCAGAACCAGCGGTCTGAATTCGCTGAGTGCCACTGAGTGCCGTCCCGTATCACGGTTTGCCGCCGGCGTTGCTGTACGTCAAGCCCAAATCGGCATGCTGGATGCCAAGATTCGTCCTAGCCTTTCTCGCAGTTCGTGACAGTGCCGGCGCCTGACTGGGCTTTGCAGAAGTCGTCGCCAGGCCCGCCGTCGAGCTGGTCGGTGCCGCTGCCACCTAGCAATTGATCATCGCCTGCATCGCCGAACAGGTTGTCATTTCCAATCTCGCCGATGAGCCTGTCGTTTCCAGGTCCGCCGAGGAGCGTGTCGTCGCCGGAGCCGCCAATCAGAATGTCGTCGCCGGTGCCGCCGATCAGCACATCACTTCCGCCCAGGCCGATCAAAACATCGTCGCCACCGACCCCACAAATAGTCTCCCCCGCTGGCGTCCCGACCAGCACGTCGTCCCCCGGCGTTCCAACGATGTCGCAGGTTACTAGCGTGCTGGTCGTGGCAGTGTTGTTCGCGGTAACAGGATCGGTCGTGACAGCGGTGACCGTCGCGGTATTGCCGACAGTCGACGGAACGCTGACGTCATCAGGAACCATCGTCTCGAACTCGACCTTGAAACTTTCGCCCGGCGCCAGCGTATCGATGGCGCACTCCAACTCATCGCTCGCGACGGTGAAGGTGCAGGCGGAATCGTCAGAAAGGGAGGCCGGCAACAGCTCTAGCGGCGGTTGGATCGGATCGCTGAGTTTCACTCCGAATGCGGCGCTGGGCCCCGCGTTGAAAACGGTCACTGAATAGGTCATCACTCCGCCTGGCGCCACTGTGGAAGACGTGGCGGTCTTGGTGACTTGAAGATCAGCTTCGGCTCGCAACAGGAAGACCGCACCTGCCGCCTGTACGACACCCACCGATCGTGTGGGCGCTCCAACCACGACGTCCAATCCCGGCTGGCCAGAGGGCGCTGCCAGCGCCGCCATGGCAATTCCGAAGTTTGTCTCCGACTCAGAGTCGGCGGCGGTCTCCAGCTTTAGCCCTTGATTGTTCAGCAGATATGCAGCGCCGGTCTTCGCCGCCCCGAGCCAGAAGTCAGGCCGACCATCGCCATTCTTGTCATCAACGCCTGCCAGCGCCATGGTCAATCGGCTCGAATCAGGTGCGTTGCGCTCGTCTGCTGGACCTACCAGCGGTGCTGAGAGTGGAGTTCCAGTGGCGCCGCTGAAGACATGAATGAGACTTCCAACCGATAGAGCGGAGCCTGGTTCGGAGATCGCGTAATCCGCGACGCCGTCGCTGTTCTGGTCGCCAATGCCGGCCACGCCGACCCCAAACTCGTCAGATCCAAGGGGAGTGGGATTGTCATGAACGCGAATCAGGGCCCCTGTCGCGCCCGATAGGACAAGGGCACGTCCAACGCACAGTTCCTGCCCGATCGAATAGCACGGCGCCCCGACGACAAGGTCGCGCTTGCCGTCCCCGTCCACGTCCGGTACTCCAGCCAGCGTGGAGCTCGCGAATAAAAGGCCCTTGATTCCCTCAGTCGCGGGAGGCGCAAAGGTGGTCCAGAGCTCATGCCCATCCGACCCTGCGAATGCAGCCACAAGGCCTCCTTTGCTGGTCTGCCCAGGGGCGACGACGGCGAGATCGGGGATCGCGTCCCCGTCGATACTGCCAAGCTTCACGATGGCTGCTCCCTGGTTGGGTCCGTCATGGGCCAGTCTCAGTATCAGAGCGCCCGTTTTGCCCGAGAAAATGAATGCACGGCCATCCTGTGGGCAGGGTTGGCTGGGATCTATGCACGGAATCGCTACGGCGCCTCCGAAAATGCCCGGTGCGCCAACCGCGACATCATCCACACCATCGTTATTGACGTCACCTGCGCCAGCGACCGCCAAACCAAAATCGCAGGGCGAAGGCTCGTCGGGGGTCGGCTCGCATTGCGTCCCGTCGAGATTGTCCGGATCGCTTATCGCATGCAGGAGAACGTGGCTCGAGCCCGAAATCAGAAACACACTCCCCTGGGTGGGCGCCCCCACAGCCACGTCCGCCGTGCCGTCGCCATTAATGTCGCCGAGACCGGCGACCGTAAAGCCGAAATGAGCATTTGTAGCTGGTACCGGATTGTCGATTCGGACTCCAGTCGCGGAACCAGCACCATGCACGGACAACCATGGGACCCAGATGGCCATCAGAGGTAGAACGAGCGCCGCGACCCACCTCGGTCGTCTCACCGCCCGATATTGATCCTGCCCATATCGCGGGTCAAGCAATGACCTATCCGGGTGAACTCAGATAGAGGCTTGCGGGCGGGACCAGGAGTGGCTGCAAGAATCGAAAGGGTTCTTCGGCGCGCCTCAGACGAAGTCCGTTACAAAAGCGATGGCCTCGGAGATCTGGATCGAGGCCCGTTCAGAAATGACGCTCTGAATTCACTCAGTGCCGCTGAGTGCCGCTGAGTGCCGCTGAGTGCCAAGGTTTCTCGCTGGCGTTGCTGTACGAAAGCACCCGATCAACCCCGGGCCGAAGGCACGATCCTCCGGAATGCTGGAGCGTCACGGACGGCCCGGAAGCTGCGCTACGTCTCGAAAGATGACCGCCTATCTCTAGAGTGGAACTGGTTTGGTGATCAGCGTCCGTGTCCACCCTAGGGCTGCGCAAGCCAGGTCTTCGTGGAACGATGGC
>Ga0066698_10001592_pt1 | contig 10035 bp, 7 predicted proteins | sample GraSoiAngelo_147_FD_66457 | JGI IMG/M metagenome (GOLD analysis project Ga0066698, IMG submission 66457) | Grasslands soil microbial communities from the Angelo Coastal Reserve, California, USA - 14_1009_05_40cm | ecosystem: Environmental > Terrestrial > Soil > Grasslands | place: USA... | reverse complement strand
GGCCAGTATCTCTATTACCTGGGCTATGGCAGTCCGGTCCTCCATCGGATCGACGTGCCGCCAGCTGGCGCCGCCTCGAGCTTCGCGACGGGCCATACCCAGACTCCCATCACCGGCACGCAGGGCGTCATGACCCTGGCCTACGACGCAGGCCGCGACGCGTTCTGGGCCGTCGGCAGCGACGGGCTCTCGATCTATCTGCTGACGAAGGCCGGCGCGGCAACGCTCAAGTTCACCGTCGATCCGGTGCAGGACCGACCGAACTTCCAGACCGGCCATTTCGCCACCGAGGTGAAGATCGCGTACGACCGCGCGGACGACACGATCTGGTACAGCCCCGACGCCACGACCCGCATCTACCACTACACCACATCGGCCGACGCGCTCGGGACGGCCCAGCTTGCTCCGGGAGCCCCCTATGTCGACGTCGGCCTCGCCCCGAACGACATGACCGCCGAGTGCGGGTACAGCCAGAGCAGCGGGGTTGCCGTGGGTGGCGCGGACCTCTTCGTCACGGTCGCCGGGTGCAACTACCTGTTCGAGTACACGAAGACCGGGACCAAGGTCGCCTCGTACGCGTACAACACCAACGCCGGCGGAAGCCCCCAGGAGGCGGCGTGCGACAACTTGAGCTACAGCGTCCCCGTTTTCTGGATCCGCGACGCGTGGGACGGCCACATCCGCGCCTTCGAGCAACCGGCCGGCGCATGCACATTCGGAGGGGGTCAGCCCCAGGCGCCGCCTCCGTCGGGGTTCCCGGCCGTTCAGTCACTCACCCCATCCTCGTTCGCGGTCCACGCAAACAGCCACGCGGTGGCCATGCCGGCCCAGGTCAATGCCGGCGACCTCCTTCTCTGCATCTTCACGAGCCACGGGTATGCGACAGTCACGACCCCGGCGGGTTGGACGAGTATCGGCACGACTCTGAACACGACGGTCGTCCGCACGAGCCGCTTTGTGAAAAAGGCGGACGGCACCGAGGGCGGCACCACCGCTGACTTCCAAACGTCGGTCATGGAGCCTGCCGTCGCGCATGTGTTCCGGATAACCGGATGGTTCGACGACGGTGTCTTCGCGGACGGCATCGCCGATTCCGCCGTCATCGGGAATGGTTTCAGCCCGGACCCGCCGGCGCTCGACCCGGCGACCTGGGACGTCGAGCAGACGCTCTGGATCGCCGCATACGGCGCGGAAAACCTCGGCGTGACTTCGGGCTACCCGGCGGGTTACTCGGGCGGCCAATACGACACCTCGGGCGGTGTCGTCGCACGGGTATCGACTGCATCAGCTCGCCGTGGCAACGCGGCCGCTTCAGAAGATCCCGGCACCTTCACGAACGACGCGTCGCAGGCCTGGGTGGCGGTGACCATCGCCATCCGGCCGCGGGCGGCGCAATGAACAGGGCCGCGTGCGGCCGAGGCCCGACGGCCTTCGTCGACCGTTCGGTTCGGCTCGATCTCAACGAATTGCCGGGTTCGCTCTCAATCGCCGTGAATGTTTACTAACCGCCGAGAGTTCAGTGCGGCGAAACGATGGAGGCAATGACGTGCGCTCGGTGCTGGCGGAGGCGGCTGCGGTTTCGAAGACTGGCCACCGTCCGCTCCAGAACGTACACATCGGCCAGGGAACGCTGATCGACGAGGACGTCCGGCTGGGTACCGAGCCCGGCCGCGCGCAGACGCGTCCGATCGAGATCGGAAAGGACGGCCGGATCCGCGCCGGTTCCGCGATCGACGGGGGAGTCCGGATCGGCGACCGGCTCGAGACTGGCCGAAACGTCTTCATCGGCGAAGACACGACCATCGGAGACGACTGTCACATCTGGACCAACACCGTCATCGAGGGCGGTTGCGTGCTGGGCAACCGCGTGCGGATCGAGGCGAACTGCTACATCGCGCGGTTCACGACGATCGCCGACGACGTCACGATCGCCCCGGGCGTGTGCTTCGCAAACGACCCGCATCCGGGAAGCCAAGCGCACGCGTGCATGCGCGGACCGACCATTGAGCGCGGCGCCCAGATCGGCATGAACGCCACCCTCCTACCCTTCGTGACCATCGGCGAACGTTCGGTGGTCGGGGCCGGCAGCGTGGTCACGCAGGGCGTTTCTTCTGAGCTCGTGGTCGCGGGCAATCCCGCGCGTGTCCTGAAATCCATCTCAGAGGTCGCATGTCCTCTGGATCTCGAGGAGGGCGAGTACCTACGCGCGCCCGAGCCGCGAAAGCCAGGGGGAGGCGAGGAGGCTCAAGGGGCGGAGGCTGCGCGCGTCACAGAAGTGCCCGTCGTGCCGTATCCAGCTCAGAACTGGAAGTAGAAGAACACCTCGGTCCCCGCCGGCGCCGCCACGGAAGCGAACACGATCGCGATCGACGCCGCCGCGCCGAAGGCGATCGGCCGCAGCACTCCGGCGGGCATGCGCAGCCTCGGCCAACGGTCATAGCGGCTCACGAGCCAGGTCGCGATGAGGGCGATCGCGATGCCCGCGACGAAGAGGGTTCCTCGCACGGTCTGCGTCCCCGAGCCCACGCCTTGACCAGCCATCGCCTCGAGCATCACGCCGGCGGCCGCGAGCGATGGCGCGCGGAAGATCGCGAGGCTGACGAGGTAGAAGACCATCGTGAAGAGCCATCCCGCGACGCTCACAACGGGGTGCGCCGGTAGCGCGACCGAACGTTTGAGGAGCGTGTGCAGGGCGAGGCCCGCGCCCCACATGACGCCGAACATCACGAATGTCCACGCTGCGCCGTGCCAGAGCCCGCAGAGCACAAAGGTGATGAAGATGTTCCGCATCACGATCGGTGTGGACCGCCGTGACCCGCCCAGGGGGATGTACACGTAATCGCGCAGCCAGCTCGACAGACTGATGTGCCAACGTCGCCAGAAGTCGGCGAGGGACGTCGCGAGGTATGGCATGTTGAAGTTGATCGGAATACGGAATCCGAAGAGTGCCGCCGAGCCGCGCGCGATGTCGGTGTAACCCGAGAAGTCGAAGTAGATCTGCAGTGCGAACGCCAGCGTCGTGACCCAGGCATCGGCCGTGCCGATGGCGCCATCGCCGGCGGCGCGGAACCCGTCGTTGACCCAGACCATCATCCGGTCGCCGAGGAACACCTTCTTCGTGAGGCCCCTGCCGATGAGCCAGAGACCCTCTCCGGCGAGCACCGGGTCGAATCGCCCGAGCGATGACAGCGATGGGACGAAGTCCTGGAAACGCTTGATCGGCCCCGCGATCTGCGTCGGAAAGAACGCCGCGAAGACGTGGAACTTTGAGAAGCTGTGCACCGGAACGTCGCCCCGGTAGATGTCGACGAGGTAGTGAATGAACTCGAACGTGAAGAACGAAATCCCCAGGGGCAGTACGAACCGCAGGAGCGGCGGCTCCCAACTGGACCCCAGAAGCCAGTTCGCCCCCGATGCGAGGGAGGTGAGCCCGAAGTCGAAGTACTTGAAGATCGCGAGCACGGCGAGATCGACGCCGACGAAAACCGCGAGGAGCGCCTTGCGTCTCTGGATCGGGCGTCCAAGGACGAGACCGAAGGCGTAGTTCATGACGACCAAGCCGAAGATCATCGCCGCGTACGGCACGCTCCAGCTCGCGTAAAAGACGTAGCTCGCGACCAGCATGACGTGAACGCGCCAGCGCGAGGGCGCAGCCCAGAAGGTCATCCAGGCGACCGGCAGGAAGACGAGGTACTCGAGGCTGTTGAAGAGCATCAGTCCGACGCCAGAGGGCCTAACTGCTCCCCGACGCAGCGCGAATAGCGATCGACGGCTTCGGGAAGGATGTGCGTGGCGTCCCGGAAGTCCGTGGCATCTACCACGGATCGGCAATCGACAACCGGCACCGCGCTACGCGTTGCGAGGTCGCGTATCGCGACGTCGGCCGCCTGAAGGTACGGCCCGGCGAGCTCGTAGGCCGCAGGATGAAGCGGCGGCAGCATGAACACGACCTTGATGCCGCGCGCGCGCAGCTCCTCGACGAGAGAGGTCATGGCAACGGCGCCGGCCGCCGTTGGGGTGGCGTCGCCGACGTCGGCGAAGAGCCGGCTCGTCGCGGCGACGACCCTGCTGTAGGAGTTCGCGCTGCCTGGTGCGACCCAGTATCCGAGCAGCGACTCGTCGTAGCGCTGGCCCGGCGCGAGCGCGCTGAACCACTCCTTGAGCAGAAGACGCTGGCCGTAGGCTGACCACAGGTCTCCCAGCGCCGCATCGACGCGGTCTTGGATGTCCACGGAGACCCCGAGGCCCGCCAGCTCCGCAGGCGACATGAGCTGGCGGGCGAGGTCGAGGTCGCTGTCCGCGAAGCGCGCGTGCGCATCGACCGTCCACGGCGAGACGCTGATGACGACGACCCGCGGATGCATGACGCCAAGGAGACGCTCGGTCATGGCTCGCGTGAGCCATGGGTTCGCTGCGGAGAAACCGCCGTTGAAGCCGGGACCGCAGGCGCACGTGGCCGACACGACCGTCGGTAGAACGCTCGTCATCATCGTGGAATCGCCGACGTAGAGCACCCGCGCGTTGGGCTGGCGTTCGGCGAGCGCGAGCTTCGCAACCGGTGTCTGGGGATTCGAGATCGCGACGTGGGTGGCGAAGAATCCCGACCGGAAAAAGGCGAACTCGATCGTCACGAGGACAGCGAAACAGACCGCGGCCGCGATCGCGATGGAGCGGGCCTGACGTCGGATCGACGGCCATGGTGTGACGACGATGAGCTGCGCGCCTTGAGCAGCGGCTGGATCTCGCAATCCGTCGCGCTGTGCCGGAGCGCTCACCTGCTTAGCGAGAAGATCGCTCTGTGTCGCCTGCGTAAGGACGATTCCGACGGAGGGGGGTTGAGACGGCGTTGACGCGCGATTGACGCCCTAAGGCGTCAGAGGCCGGCCGTTTGGCGTGGCACTGACCCCGCCTCGCGACCGGCCGAGAGAGGGCTCGAGTGGTGTGCTCTGCGGACTTGCCCAACCAGCGGTGTCATCGGTGGCGGGAAGGAACTCTTTGATGATGCGGACGATGCGATCGGCGGCGTGTCCATCTCCAAACAGGTCCCGCGCGGTCGCCATCACCGAGTACGCCGCCGGGTCTCTGAGAAGCGTTGTGACTCGACTTGTGATCCTGCCGGGATCGGTGCCAACGAGCTCGGCCGCGCCCGCCTCGATCGCCTCCTGGCGTTCGGTCGTCTCACGCAGGATCAGCACAGGCCTTCCGATGATGGTGGCTTCCTCCTGGAGGCCCCCGGAGTCGGTCAGCACGAGGTACGCATCCTCCATGAGACCGATGAGCTGGTCGTAGCTGACCGGCGGCAGGAGGTGAATCCGCGGCGTCGCGCCGAGCGCCGCACGCACCGGCTCGGCCACCCGCGGATTGGGATGGACCGGGTACGCGATCACCACATCCGGGTGCTCGGCGACGAGCATCCGGAGCGCCGCGCAGATCCGTTCCAGCGGCGCGCCGAGGTTCTCGCGACGGTGGGCGGTCACGAGGATCAACCGACCGGTGCCCATCGACGGGTGTGTCGCGCGGGAGCGAACCCACTGCACCGCGTCGACGATGGGATTTCCTGTGAGGTGCACCCGGTCGGACGCCACGCCTTCCACGGTCAAGCGATCGACGGCGCGCTGCGTCGCGGCAAAGTGCAATGTCGCGAGCTGCGTCACGATCCGGCGGTTCAGCTCTTCCGGGAAAGGGTCGTAGAGGCGGTCGGTGCGTAGCCCCGCCTCGACGTGGCCGACCGGAACGCGTTCGTGGAACGCCGCCAGCGCCGCCGCGACCGTCGTGGTGGTGTCGCCTTGAACCACTGCGAAGTGCGGTCGGACTTCCGCGAGCACGGGCTCGATCCGCTCCAGGACCGCAGCGAAGACACCGGACGCTGTCTGATGCCGCTTCATGATGTCGAGGTCGAAGTCCGGCGCGATCTCGAATAGCCGCAAGACGTCGTCGAGCATCTCGCGGTGCTGCGCGGTGATGCAGATGACGGGATCGACGACCGGCCGCTCCGCGGCCAGCCGCTTGATGACAGGTGCGAGCTTGATCGCCTCGGGGCGGGTGCCGATCACGACAAGGATCCGGTGGCCCATTGGCCCGGATACACAGCAAGTGGCAGGCTAGGTCGACGACCAGGCGGTGACCAAGCGCACGGTGGGAATGTCTGGAGGCGACCCGGCTCAAGCGCCCGCCGCATCCGCTCTCAACGCGAGGCCCGGACGATGCGCCGGTGCTGCAGCGACTGCGCGTCCCTGCGAGTCCCGCCCCGTCTACGCCTCCGTCGAATGTGGCGAGGCAGTCGGAGCTTCAGGAGCGGCAGAGCCCACTCGCTCGTCTAACGGCGCCCACCAGCGCGGATCTCTTCGAGTGGCTTTTCGCGGGTGCGCTTGCACATCCCAGCGGTGGGATCGCCGGCTGGCGGGAGCGCGGCAGCGGGCGACTTTCAGACGAATACCCGGAGATCTCCGGCTATTTCCTCAGCGCCGCTGTGTTCGCGGACGCAACGGGCAGCGCCGCCGTGGCTCGCGCCGCCGAGTGGCTGATTGCGCGTTTCGAGGCGAGCGAGTTCGCATCGCGTCGGGCGGACGGCCCAACGATCTACAACTTCGACGTCGGGATCATCGGGGCCGGCCTGATCAAATACGGACTGCGTGCCGGGCACGATCGGGCGGTCACGGCCGGCATCCGCGCGGCCTCCTGCCTTCGAGATCAGGTCGATCGTCATGGCCATCTTCCGACGCTCGACCCGACCGCGGGCCCGCCGCGCGGACGCGCGGCGACGTGGTCGACTGTGGGCCGACTGCATCTCGCCAAGACCGTGCAGTGCCTGCTTCTCGCCGACGAGCTGGGCGCGGCCGGGATGCGGGAAGCAGCGCGCATCATCATCGACGACGTCAGAAGTCGGATCTCTCTCGCGAGCGACTCGCTCCGCGAGGCGGATGGCCAGATCAACCTGCACGCGGCCTGCTACGCGCTCGAGGGGCTTTGGATCTGGGACGCGGCGCATGGAGCAGACAACCTCGATGAAATTCTGCACACGACGTTCAGCGAGCTCGTGTCGTATCGGCTCCCCTCCGGGGGTTTCCCACGCAATCCATCCCGCCTCGCGGCGCGCGAACAGAGCGACGTGCACTCCCAGGTCATCCGACTCGCTGTCCTCCTCGGATCCGACTCGGCGATCCAGCCATCCATCGCTCGACTCCGGCAGGTCGCTCTTCCGACCGAGTGCGGCTGGTCGCTCCCGTACCAACCACAGGCCCCCGAGCTCCACGAGAACGCCTGGGCGACGATGTTCGCTGCGCAGGCACTCGCGCTCGTCGACGGCTCAAGAGATCTCGAGTGGTGGGAGCTCATCTGACGCTCGATTGAGCCGCCGCGACGAACCCATTTCTCTATGCGAGATGGCGAGTCACACTGCTGAGCGAACGTTGACGCTGAATTGAAAGCTGGCGCGGTGAGCGATCTCGCTCGCTCGGGCGCAGCGGAACGTCATTTTCCTGCCGCACAGGTCCTCAATCGCCGAACGGTTTTATGCTGCTCGTGGCAACCGAGCGCATCGCGATCGGGACCGTCGAAGTCGGAGCATCGGCTCGGACCGTTGCACCACTGTCACATGTGCTCGGCGAGGCGCGCCGGCGCGATCTCGGCTATGCGTTCGCCAAGCGGTTCATCGACATCGTCGCGGCAGCGATGGTCCTCCTCGTCCTCCTCCCGGTATTCGTCGCCATCGCGATCGCGATAAGACTCGAGACCGCGGGCCCCGTTTTCTACCGCGCCGAGCGCGTCGGCAGATTCGGGAAGCCGTTCACGGTCCTCAAGTTCCGTTCGATGCGAGCGGGATGCTCCACGACACCGCACGTCGACTTCGTGCGTAGCCTCCTGCGCGACGGGACAAGCTGCGATCTCTACAAGGTCATCGCGGACCCGCGAGTCACGCGCGTCGGCGCCTTCCTGCGGCGAACGAGCATGGACGAGCTTCCGCAGCTGTGGAACGTGTTGACCGGTGACATGAGCCTCGTCGGGCCGCGACCTGACGTGGTCTACGCCGTGGACGACTACGCCGACTGGATGCGCCGGCGATTGTTCGTGAAGCCGGGAATCACCGGCCTCTGGCAGGTCAGCGGGCGAAGCCGGCTCGGCCTAGTGGATATGTACCGACTCGACGTCGCCTACGCCAGCGCTCCCTCTCTTCGCGAAGACGTCCGCATCCTGCTGCGGACGATCCCCGTCGTGCTGAGCCGCGACGGCGCGGCCTAGGCGCCCAATGCGCGTCGTCATGACCGGTGGCGGCGGTTTCATCGGCGCCCATCTCCTTGCGCGACTGGTCGGTGCCGGGATGGACGTCACCCTCATCGGATCGACGACCGGAAAGTCGCGCTACACCGAGTCGCTCGTGCGAGCCGGCACCGTCCGGTTCCTTCGCTGCTCCGACACGTTTGCCGACGAGGACATCCTGCGACCGGCGCTCGCCGGCGTCGACGCGCTCGTCCTTCTCGGGTACGTGTTGCCCGCGGCAATGGGGCCCGGTCAGCGTCTCTCTGAGGAATTCGCGCTGAACGTCTCCCCGCTCATCCGCCTCCTTCGCGCTACCGACACGTCGCCCCGGCACGTCGTATTCGCGAGCTCTGTCGCCGTCTACGGCGTGCCGCGGGCGGTGCCGGTGCGTGAGACCGATGCGCCGAGTCCTAAGACGCCCTACGCGATCGCGAAGCTCGCCGCAGAAGAGTCGATCCAGCTGCTTTGTGATGCGGCGGGCTCAAGTGCGTCCATCCTGCGATACGCAACGGTCTATGGACCTGGAGAGACCGTCAGCCGCGCTGTCCCTAATTTCATACGCGCCGCGCTGGCCGGACAGCCTCCGCTCGTCAACGGCGGCGCGGACGAGCACGACTACGTTCACGTATGCGATGTAGCGGAGGCGACACTGCAGGCTCTTCGGCGCCACGCCGCGGGCACCTACAACATCGGAACGGGCGTTGGCACGCGCACGCTCGACCTCTGCAACCTCGTGCTTCGCCTCGCTGGCGCGGCGACGTCTCCGGTGTTTCGCATGACGGACCGCAGCGAGAAGCCGGTCCGGGTCGTGTGCTCGACGGAACGCGCATCAGCGGATCTTGGCTTCGTCGCGCGGCGGCAGCTATCCGAAGGCATCACCGAAGAGATCGGATGGTTCCGCTCGGAAGCCGAAGCCGAAGCCGTGCCCACCGCCGCGCTCGCGATCGCATAGTCATTCCCCGCGAGCGCACGCGCGAGCGATCTCCACCCAACCGAGATTCGCTTGTATGCTTCAATTCGGCGACGCAGGGTGGAGCGAGCGCCGGGTGGGTGGTCGCGGCGCGTGCAGCAAATCGAAAACGGGACCGCGATCCGCGGGAACGTCCTGGTCATCGACGACGACAAGGAACTGCTCGAGCTCATGGCCTTCCTGATCGGCCAGGCAGGGCTTACGCCGCTCGTCGCGAGTGATCCGACGACGGCGATGCGCATGGCTGCGTCGCAGGATCCGCTGCTCGCAATCGTGGATCTCAACCTCGAACCGTATGACGGGCTCGAGCTCGTCAAGAGCCTGCGCCGCAGCAGTCCGCGCTTGCCGATCCTCGTCCTGACCGGCCGCGCCCACGAGGACACCAAAGTGCGCGCCTTCGAGCTCGGCGCAGATGACTATGTGGTCAAACCGTTCGGTCACCGCGAGCTCGTCGCACGCATCCGCGCTCAAGCGCGCCGAGGCAGCCTTGATCGGGAGGCGACTCCCGAACACGCCACGCTCGAAGTGGGACCGCTCAAGCTCGACCTCCGCGAGCGGCTCCTCGAGATCGATGGAAGCGAGGAGGTGCGGCTCACCGGTATGGAGTTCCGCGTGCTCGAGTACCTCATGCGCAACAGCAACTCCGTCGTCGAGACGGGCGAGCTTGCGAAACAGGTCTGGGGACACGACGACGCCGCAGCGCGGGACGTGGTGCGCGTCACGGTGCACCGTCTGCGGCGAAAGCTCGGTGATAACGGCGGTCATCCCACATTGATCGAGACGGTCCCGCGGATTGGGCTGCGGCTTCG
>Ga0066698_10001590_pt1 | contig 10041 bp, 11 predicted proteins | sample GraSoiAngelo_147_FD_66457 | JGI IMG/M metagenome (GOLD analysis project Ga0066698, IMG submission 66457) | Grasslands soil microbial communities from the Angelo Coastal Reserve, California, USA - 14_1009_05_40cm | ecosystem: Environmental > Terrestrial > Soil > Grasslands | place: USA... | reverse complement strand
GATCCCTCCGACGCATATCTCGAGGAGGTCTTCCTGAAGCTCCGCATCCTCCAGGGCGTGCCGGCGTCGTGGTTCGATGCGGGGCGGTACGAACCGTACGTGCAGAGCGGTCTGCTCGTCGACGACTGCGGGCAGCTGGTCCCGACCGAACGCGGGATGTTGCTGTTGAACGAGCTGGTGCTCGGTCTGACCTCTGGGTAGCGATCTCGATCAGGGTGTGACGGGCGCCCCGCAGAAGTCCGTCCCACCTCCATCTGGCAGCAAGCCCGCTGCGCCGACGGCGGATGATCGCTCGACATGATCGAGTTGGACCGTAGCGCCGTCGATCCGCATGAACCGTTGGACGAGGTGCCAGGCTCCGGGCGACCGATCCGCGTACCAGGTGACGAGCTCGTCTCGGGGCCCGCTCCCCGCCGGTCCCGAAGTGAAGCAGTAGGCGCCTGAGCGGTACGTGCCCGCGTCACCCCAATCGAAGGAGAGGGGTGTGCGCTTCCCGTTGGCGAGGTACGTGATCTGGGTGAACGGCGGATCGGCATGCGGCTCGATCCGATAGAGCTCGATCGAGTCAGCGCCCGTGCCGTCAACGACCACGACCGCGAGCTCAGGTCGTCCGTCTCCGTCGATGTCCGGCGCTCCGAAGATCCGGCATCCCGTGAAGCAGTCGATGGGACCGAAGATCTGTGGCTTCGGTTCGGGGCCGAGATTGCCTACGTTGAGGCCGAGATATGCGTTCCGACCGTTGAGCTCCGGGCAGGGGCCCTCCGCCGTGCCGCGGCCGAAGAGGTAGATGGATCCAGCAGCGGAATACGGAGAAAAATAGGTGAGGCTCGTCGGGTGACAGGCCGGGAACGGGACGCCGGGGATCGTCGCCGCGACCGCCGCCTGAGAAGGAAAGGCAGGCGAGACCGTCGCCGTCGATCCGGGCTGCACGGAGCCACCGCGTTCCGCGAGGGCGTAGGCCATCGCTCCTGCCAGGCCGATGACGAGGACGAGACCGACAGTGCTCGCACGGTTCATCCGCTCGCGCCGAGCCCGCTTCTTCAGCAGTCCGGCGAAGAGTTGCGGATCGACCGGAAGCGGTCTCTCCGCCTTCCCGAACCGCTCCGTGAGTTCCTCGTCAAGCTTCGACATCGTTCTCCTCCTGCTCGTCGATCTGCAGGTGGGCCGCGAGGGCGTCTCTCGCCTTCGACAGCGAGTTCTTGACCGTCCCCTCGCTCACCCCGAGCGCGTCGGCGACCTCGCGCGTGTCCATCTGGAGGAAGTAACGCAGGACCGCGATCTGTCGTTGACGCCGCGGCAACCCGGCGAGCGCCCGTTGGACATCCACGCGGTCGACGTTGCGGAGGTCGTCGCTCGCTACCGCGGATGCCAGCCGGGCCCGGGCCCGTCGTTCCGCGGTGGCGCGGCGCCACCCGCTGCGGGTCAGGTTCATGGCCACCACCGCGACCCATGCCGGGAGGGAGTCGATGACGTCTCCGCGATCGCTCCGGATCCATGCGCGCACGAGCGCCTCCTGGACGGCATCCTCTGCAGCCGGTAGGTCGCCGGTCAGCAGCGCCACGGCGTTCACGAGCCGCGGGTAGTCGTCACGCAGGAACTCCCGGATCGTCGTGTCGTCGAGCACGTACTGACTCCGACCTGAGACGCACCAACGGACCGATCCGTTGTCCCCGAATCGTAGGTCGACGGTCGCGGCTTGGCTTCGGGTCGCTCCTGAACCCGCCGACGCGGTCCGTCTACTTCGCGCTGGCGTCGGGGAAGTTTGCCGCAGACCCTTGAAGCGGAGCTCCACAGATCTCGTTCCCTGGAACCGGGGCCTCCGCGAGCGGCATCCGATCGTTCGAGGCGGCGATCACCGTCGCGGTCGCGCCGTCGATGCGAAGCGTTGTGGTTCGCACCTCTGTCCTGGGATCGAACTTGTCGTAGCCGAAGATCGTCAGCGTCGTCCCGCTGGGCGACGACTCGCATCGCGCGCCTTCGGCATGCCCGACGACATCCGCCCATCCGAACTGAAGCGGTCCGGCCTGGACGTTGCCGAGACCTTGCGGGTCGATCACGGTGATGGGTTCGACCGCCGGCGGCGACGATGTCACCGCGAACAGCCACACGCCGTAGCCGTCCGCTCCTGCGTTCGACACCGCGATCTCCGTGGTGCCGTCGCCGTTCACATCCGGCGCGGCGAACTCCTCGCATCCCACAGGCGGGAAGCACCCATCGAGCTTGACGGGCGGAGTCTCCACGACGCCATCGCCGTTCAGATCAGCGGCGACGAACCGAGTCCCTTCGCCCGGCTGGGGGCAGCCACTGGTCGCGCGGGTGAAGACGTACGCGTTCCCGGGGACGCCCGCATCCGCTATCGGCATCGACATCACGCGACAGATGGCGAAGTCGAGGCCGAGGTTCTCGACCGGTTGAGTTGGGGAGATCGCTGGGATGGGAGTGGTGCGGAAGGCCCGGCCGAGGGCGAGATAGGTGCCCGCCGTTGCGAGCAGGACGATGGTGACGAGCCCGATCGAGCCGATCCTCCGGAGGCTGGCTCGCCTACGCTTGCGAACGCCGAGGCGTTCGACGAGGTCGCCGGCGCCGGCGGCCCGCGGCGCCGCCTCCCGCATCCGGGTTCTGAGTTGGTCATCGATGCTCGGCATGGCTGTTCTCCTCATCGGTGTCCTCAACGAGTGAGAGCGCGTCCGCCAGGTGCGCGCGGGCCTTGAAGAGCTGGCTCTTCACCGTGCCCTCGCTCGTGCGCATCTGTTCCGCGATCTCCTCGGTGCTGAGATCGAGGAGGTAGCGGAGGACGGCCACCTCACGCTGGCGGCGGGGAAGATCGGCCAGCGCACGGGCGACGTCGATCCGATCCCCGCTGGGCTGGACGGGGAGCGTGGCGACCAGCTTGGGGTGAGCGAGCCGCTCCACTCGGAGGCGTCGCAAGCGGCTCCGGGAAAGGTTCATCGCCACGGCCGCGACCCACCGGTCGAGCGCGACGATCTGCTCACCGCGTTCGGTCCGCTCCCACGCCCGCACGATCGCCTCCTGGACGGCGTCCTCGGCCGCGGCCGCGTCGCCTATCACGAGCGCGACCGCGCCGACCAGGCGCGGGTACCGCTCGCGCAAGAACTCCCGGAGCTCGACCTCGTCCACCGTCTCCCCTCGACCGAGCCTAGGACGCTCGAGCGCGGGGCGAGGTTGCCTCGGGGACGCCGATGCGCTCGGGTATCGTGAGCGGCCATGCCGGAGGTCACCTGCCCGCGGTGCGAGACGCGTCAGACGATCGAAGCCGGCGTCGAGGGCTACACGTGCGTGCGCTGCGGCGCGCGATGGGTGTTCGCGACGTGCGAGAACTGCGGCCAGCGGTTCCACATGCCCCCCGGGACCACGTCGTGGACCTGTCCGAACTGCGGGCATCGGCATGGCGCCCCAGCCCATCTGGCGCCGACGGCGCCGTTCGCGACCCCCACGGCGATGGCGGCAACCGCAAGCATCGCCGCGCTACGGAGGCGGCGGCTCCGGCTCGGCATCATCGCGCTGGTCGGGATCGCCGCCATCGTGGTGGGATCGTTCCTCCTCACCAGGGGCGGGGAGCCCACGGGCGCGCAGAGCCCGAGCACGACCCTCGATCCGGTCGCCGCGATGTGCCTGCACCTCCGCGATCTCCAGACCCCTCGCGTCGACGCGTTCACGCGCGTCGCTACCGAGCTCGCAGCCGACGCCGATGCGATCGAAGCGGCCGGCAACCCGCAGGCTGCGGACGCCATCCGGAAGCTCCGGCGGGCGGTCATCGGCTACCGGGACGCGCTGCAGACCCAGGGCGGCGACGACTCGGCGGCCGCGGCCGCGATGGCGCAGGCCCTGTCCGATCCCAACATCCCTTGCTAGGGAGCCGAAAAGCGCTTCTTAGCACTCTGGGGACGAGAGTGCCAGCTATCATCGGAGCATGGCGGAGCATGGCGAGCTCGGGCAGCGCAAGGCCGCCGTCTTGCACACCATCGTCGAGGAGTACGTTCGAACGGGTGAGCCGGTCGGCTCGGAGACGATCGCCGAGCGCGCCGGCCTGGGCGTGTCGAGCGCCACGAGCCGTAACGAGATGGCCGCGCTCGAGGAGCTCGGGTTCCTGAGCCACCCGCATACGTCGGCCGGGAGGATCCCGACAGACGCGGGATACCGGCACTACGTCGACACGTTGCCGGCGCGCGGCCGGCTGAAAGACGTTCAGCGAAGGGCGATCGCCTCGCACTTCGCCGAAGCGATCCTCGACCTCGAGGAGGTGCTCAAGGGCTCGGTGATGTTGCTGTCCCGGTTGACCCAGTACGCGGGGGTCGCCGTCCCGCCGGGCGCCTCCGAGGAGCAGCTGGTTCGGCTCGAGCTGATCGACATGGGTCCCACCATGATGGTGCTCGCGGTCGGGCAGCACGGTCGGGTCGACAAGCAGATCCTGGATCGTCCGGAACACTGGAGCACGGAAGCGTTCCACGGGGCGGAGCGGAAGCTCCGCGCGTTACAGGGAAAGACCTATTCCAGCTCTCAGGCGAAGCTCCTGGAGCTGGCGGCGACGGTCCCGTCCGATGAGCACGACCTGCTGCTGATGGTCGCCGATGTGCTGCGTCTCGCGACGCGCGGAGAGCACGCGACCCACGTCATGGTCGGCGGTGTCGCGAACCTCGCCGACGAGGCGCAGACCTGGCGTCGCGAGACCCTCCGGCGCCTGTTCGAGACCCTCGAACGCGAACAGGAGATGCTCCAGGTGCTGCACGACGTCGCGGCCGACGACGTGAGCGTGACGATCGGCGCAGAGCATCCGACGACGGGCGGCTGGGAGGCTTCGATCGTCACGGCCCCGTTCCGTGCGGGCGACGTCAACCTGGGCACGATCGGGATCGTCGGACCCACGAGGATGGACTACCTGTCGGCGATGGCGTCGGTCCGGGCGGTCGCTGAGCGCCTGTCGGAGGCCGCGACGGAGCTCGACCAGTAGGGCATGGCTCCGGCGCGCGATCTCTACGAGGTCCTCGGCATCGAGCGCGATGCCAGCGACGAGGACATCCGGAAGGCGTACAGGCGCCTCGCGCGCGAGCTTCACCCGGACGTGAACGCCGAGCCGCGCTCCGAGGAGCGCTTCAAGGAAGTCGCCGGCGCGTACGAGATCCTCTCGGACCCAGAGAAGCGAGCCCGTTACGATGCGTTCGGCGCGGGTGGCCCGGCCGGCCAACCGTTCGCCGACATCTCGGACATCTTCGAGATGTTCTTCGGACAGGGCGGCTTCGGAGGGATCGGATCGCGGCGTCGCGGGCCCCGCACGCGCACCCGTCGCGGCGAGGACGTCGGGGTCCGGATCGGGCTGTCGTTCCAGGAAGCGGCCTTCGGCGTTCGCCGGGACGTCGAGCTGGAGCGCCTCGTGGTGTGCGACCGTTGTCTGGGCAACGGGGCCGAACCGGGAACCGCGCCGATCGCCTGCCGGACGTGCGGAGGGGCCGGCGAGGTCCAGAGCGTGCGGCGGAGCGTCTTCGGGACCCTGATGACGGCGTCGCCCTGCGCGACCTGCGGAGGGACCGGCCAGGAGATCCCCGACCCGTGCGAGAAGTGCATGGGACAGGGCAGGATCCGCCAGCCGTCGGCGGTCGCGGTCGAGATCCCGGCAGGTGTGTCCGACGGGATGGAGCTCCGCGTTACCGGGAGCGGGCACGCCGGGGTCTCCGGCGGGCCCGCGGGCGACCTGTTCGTGCATCTGGAGGTCGAGCCGGCCGAGCGGTTCGAGCGGCGAGGGCAGGATCTGTTCGCGGTGCTGGATATCTCGGTGCCGCACGCGGCGCTCGGTGGGGACGTGCAGATCCAAGGGATCGACGGGACCGAGACCGTGCGCATCGATCCCGGGACCGATTCAGGCACGATCGTCCGGCTCAAGGGCAAGGGTGTTCCCAACCTCAACCGCCGGGGGAGGGGCGACCTGTTCGTGACGCTGCACGTGGTGACGCCCAGGGAGTTGTCGCGCGAGGAGCGCGAGCTCCTCGCGCGACTGGCGGAGCTCCGCGGCGAACCGCGCAACGGCGCGGTCGTCGCGGAGCTCCGCCGCCCAGAGTTCTGAGAGCCGGGGTAGGCTCGCCCGGATGAGCGACCCCAACTGCCTGTTCTGCAAGATCGCGGCGCGGGAGGTCCCGGCGGAGATCCTCAGGGAGTCCGATCGGGTCGTCGCCTTCCGCGACGTCAACCCGCAGGCCCCAACGCACATCCTGCTGATCCCGAAGGAGCACATCGAGTCTCTGGCCCACATCCGGGACGGCCACGGCCCGCTGCTCGCGGACATCGTCCAGGCGGCAGCGCATCTGGCGCGCACGGAGGGCATCGAGGAGCGCGGCTGGCGATTCGTGTCCAACGTCGGCCCGGACGCCGGTCAGGCGGTCTTCCACCTGCACTTCCACCTCCTCGGCGGCCGTCCGATGGGCTGGCCCCCGGGCTGACAGCGAGTAGCATAGATGTGGCCGTCCGAAGGACGGCCTTCGCACTTCGAGCAGGAGGGAACGGGGCGTCGCCCCGGATGTCGGAACACGTGGCAGCCGCCACCACACAGATGAAGATCCTGGTCCCGGGTCACCAATCGATGGTCGCCCTGCTCGGCCAGCGCGATTCCTTCCTGAAGCTCATCGAAGGCGCCTTCGGCGCAGACATCCTCGTTCGAGGCAACGAGATCACCATCTCGGGGCCCCCCGACGAGGCCGAGCGCGTCGGCCGCATCTTCGAAGAACTCCTCGAGCTCTTGGAGCGGGGTCACGACCTCACGGAGGACTCGGTCGGGCAGACGATCGCGATGGTCACCGGTGGCGTCGTCGAGCCCGGCGAGGAGGAGCTCCCGCGGCCGAGCGAGGTGCTCGGAGACAACCTGCTGTCCTCGCGCGGCAAGAAGATCGCGCCGAAGACCTTCGGACAGAAGCGCTACGTCGATGCGATCCGCCACTCCACCATGACCTTCGCGATCGGACCGGCCGGAACGGGCAAGACGTACCTCGCGGTCGCGGTCGCCGTCCGAGCGCTGCAGGAGCGTCAGGTCTCGCGGTTGATCCTCACGCGGCCGGCGGTCGAGGCCGGCGAGCGGCTCGGGTTCCTGCCGGGCTCGCTCTACGAGAAGATCGACCCGTACATGCGTCCGCTCTACGACGCGCTCTACGAGATGACCGGTCCCGACACGCTGCCGCGGCTGATGGAGCGCGGGGTCGTGGAGGTCGCGCCCTTGGCGTTCATGCGTGGCCGCACGCTTAATGACGCGTTCATCATCCTGGACGAAGCGCAGAACACGACACCCGAACAGATGAAGATGTTCCTCACGCGGATGGGCTTCGGTTCGAAAGCCGTCGTGAACGGGGACGCGACCCAGGTGGATCTCCCGAGCGGCCAGCTCTCGGGTCTGCAGGTAGTCCAGGAGATCCTGGAAGGGATCGAGGGCATCTCGTTCGTCCACCTGGGGGGCAAGGACGTCGTTCGCCACAAGATCGTTCAGGACATCGTCGAGGCGTACGGCCGCTACGGCCAGCAACGGCTGGCGGCCGATGACTGAACCCCGATGAGCGACGATCCGAGTCCCGGCGGCCATACCCCGCCCACCGTGCCCGCGGTCCTGATCAGCGACCGCCAGACCGCGCCGGTCGACGTCGACGCGTTGGCGGCCCTCGCCCGCGAGACCCTGATCGCCGAGGGGCTTCGGGGGGTGGAGCTGTCGCTCAGTTTCGTCGACGACGCCGAGATGGAGGAGTTGCACGTCCGGTACCTCGACGAGCCGGGGCCGACCGACGTGCTCAGCTTCCCGTTGGACGGCGAGGACGAACGCGGCCTCCGCGTGCTCGGCGACGTGGTGATCGCGCCGGCTGTGGCCATCCGCAACAACCCCGACGATCCCGGCGCGGAGCTCCGGCTGCTCGTCGTCCACGGCGTCTTGCATCTGCTCGGGTACGACCACGAGGAGGACGCGGAGAGAGCGAAGATGTGGGCCAGGCAGACCGCGTACAGCGGGGTGCAGGCGCCATGACCTCGACGGATTGGTTCGAGGTCGTCTTGATCATCCTGCTGATCGCGGCGGTCGGCGTCCTCGGCGCGTCGGAGGTGGCGATCACGAGGGCAAACCGGGTGCGTGCCTATCGGCTCGTGGAAGACAAGCGGCGGGGCGCGAGCTCCCTCGCCAGGATCGCGGACAACCCGGCTCCTTATCTCAACGTCGTGTTGCTCCTTACGCTGCTCTCCACGATCGGTGGCACGACGATCGCGACCTCCCTCGCGGTTCGCCACTTCGGTGGCGCCGGCGAGGTCGTCGCCACGATCGCGATGACGCTGCTGCTGTTCGTCTTCGCGGACGTGACGCCCAAGACGTTCGCCATCCAACAGACCGATCGCGTCGGGCTCCTCCTGGCCCCGATGCTCGTCGGTTTAGGTCGCCTGGTCGGTCCTATCGCGACCGGATTGGTGAAGCTCGCGAACGTCATCATGCCGGGGAGGGGACTGCCGCAAGGTCCGTTCATCACAGAGCAGGAGCTCCGCGCCTCCGCCGAGGTCGCATCGGAGGAGGGCGCGATCGAGGAGGGAGAGAAGGAGCTGATCCACTCCATCTTCGAGTTCGGCGACACGATCGTCCGCGAGGTGATGGTGCCGCGGCCGGATGTGATCGCGGTGGAGGACACGGCGACCCTGCGCGACGTGCAGGCGCTCGTCCTCGAACACGGGTACTCGCGGATCCCGGTGTTCCGTGAGGACCTCGACGACGTCGTGGGGGTCGTCTTCGCGAAGGACGTCCTCAAGGCGCTCTACCAGGGCGACGACGACATGCCGCTCGGCGACATCTGCCGGCCGGCGCGGTTCGTGCCCGAGTCGAAGAAGGTCGCGGACCTGTTGCGAGAGATGCAGCAGGAGAAGTTCCACCAGGCGATCGTGACCGACGAGTACGGATCGGTCACCGGCATCGTTTCACTCGAGGACCTGTTGGAGGAGCTGGTCGGGGAGATCACCGACGAGTACGACACCGAGGTGCCCGACATGGTCGAGGTCGGTGACGGCGTCTACCGCGTGTCCGGGAAGACCTCGATCGACGACGTGAACGAGCTGCTGGATTCGCAGCTCCCGGACGAGGAGTGGGACACGGTCGGGGGATTCGTCCTGGAGCTGTTCGGCAAGATCCCCGAACCGGGCGAGGAAACGGAGTACCAGGACCTGCGGTTCAAGGCCGAAGAGGTCCATGGACGCCGGGTCGCGACCGTGTTGATAACGCGGGCTCCCCAGCAGGCCGACGAAGAGAACCGCCTCGTGGGTGAGTGAACGTCTCAGGTCGCCCCCGCGAGGCTGGACTCGCACCCGGCAACGGTCGTTTCCCAGTCGAGGCAGACGTCGTAGCCTCGGGCCCCGTCGACGGAGTCCTTCCCTTCGTTCCCGAACAGGACGTCGTTCCCGGGACCGCCCAAGATCCTGTCTGAGTGGTAGCCGCCCCCGACGAGGTCGTTCCCGGCGCCGCCGAAGATCAGGTCGTTCCCGTCGTCGCCATAGATCGCATCGTTCCCCGGCCCGCCTCGGATGACGTCGTCTCCGTTGCCCCCGTGGATCGCGTCGTCTCCCGAGTCACCGCGCATGACGTTCGAGCCGCGCCCGCCCTCGAGAAGGTCCGCGCCCGCGCCGCCGATCGCTTTGTCGTTCCCGTCCCCGCCGTCCAGGAGGTCTCGTCCCTTCCCACCGCAGATCACGTCGTTGCCTCCGAGACCGAACACCGCGTCGTTGCCGCCCAAGGCTGCGATCACGTCCGGTCCAAGGGTTCCGATCAGGACATCCCGACCAGGCGTGCCGAGGATCGTGGGCCGGAGCCCATCACATCGGGTACCGCGCATCGGCTGCCGAGGACCACGTTCGCACCCGCGGGTCGCCTCGCCCCGGAAGCACACGTCATTCCCGAGCCCGCCGTCGATACCGTCATGGTCGGTGTCGACGACGCGCTGCCTGGCCGTCCCGCCGTCGATGATGTCGTTCCCGCCCGCGCCGAGCGACAGGTCTGATCCGGATCCAGCGATCATCGCATCATCGCCC
>Ga0066698_10001589_pt1 | contig 10041 bp, 10 predicted proteins | sample GraSoiAngelo_147_FD_66457 | JGI IMG/M metagenome (GOLD analysis project Ga0066698, IMG submission 66457) | Grasslands soil microbial communities from the Angelo Coastal Reserve, California, USA - 14_1009_05_40cm | ecosystem: Environmental > Terrestrial > Soil > Grasslands | place: USA... | reverse complement strand
GCGAAGAGGCGGGGATGTTAGTCGACCGTGTCACAATGTCGCAAGTTTGAAATATAGCTTCTGGGCTCCGGTCCGATACGGCCCTTGGGCCGGCCGGACCTAAGTGGGGGGACTCCATTAGGCTATGCAGAGTGGGAACGAGAATCCCCTACCAATTCGGACTCGATCTACGGCTCGGAATGGGGGAGACTATGAGCCTGGGAACAGGTGCCATTTCTCGTAGGCGCGTCAGTCCGGGGACCCGGCCGTGAACCACGAGGCGTTGGTGAAAGGGCGATGCGGATCCTCCTGATCCCGAGCGGTGACTGGTTCAGTCCATTGCCGACGCGACACAAGTTCCTCGCGCGAATCCTCAGCGAAAGGGGTCACGAGATCCATGTCCTGCGGATTGCGACATCGGGCAACATGAGACGTCCCGAGGCCGAAGGGGTCCACGTCCATGAGCTCAAGGGAATGCAGCTCTCAAGCCGGGTCACCGGCAATGAGATTTTGCACTACGCGACGAGCGGCCTGGCCTACACGTCCGCGATTCGGAAAATCGTCTCCAGCGTGCCAATCGATGTAGTCCTAAGCTCAAACCTTCTCCCGTCGGCAGCGGCGACGATCGTGGCAAGGATGCTGGGAATCCCAGTCGTCTACGACGTGATCGATTTCTTCCCGGACTTCGTGTTCCGGTACAAGGAGGATGGCCTCGGCTTGGGACTCCTGCGGTCAATTGCGAGCCGAGTCTTCGAGTTCAACCTCCGGCATGCGGATCGGATCATCGTCCTCGGTCAGGCCTCGCGGGAATATGTGCAGCGCACCCTCGGCCCTTCGCGACGCGGGGCGATTACGATCCTTCCGAACGGGATTCCAAGGGAATTCGCAGAGAACGGGCACTCCCTTGGGAGCCTTCTCGCCTCCCGGCAGGCTACGGGGCTGAGGGTGGGCCTCATCGGCAGCCTTGAATTCTGGATCGACACGAGGTTCATCGTCGACTTCGTTCGGACCCTCCGAACTCTCGATCCAACGGCCTCCCTCACGGTCCTGGGCGGCCGACCTGACTCCGGGTCCCCAGATGTCGTGAGCGAACTCCGCGAGCGCTGGGAGTCCTCCGGACTCCGGGACGGGCTGTTCCTGCGGGGCTTCGTTCCATATAACGAGCTATGGGAGGAGCTCCCCAGGTTTCAGATCGGGCTCGTCCCGTTCAAGGCCGGGCTCCAGATTTCCCAGTATGCGCTTCCCCTGAAGGTTCTCGAATACCTTGCCGCGGGTTCCGTTGTCGTGTCCACCCCGCTGAGGGAGCTGATGGACTTTGCTAAGGGGGCGGCAATCTTCGAAGGAGACGGTTCCGCGGCGGCACTGCGGGCCTTCGGCCTCTTGCAGGACCCGGCGAGGCTCTCCGACCACCTCGTCGCAGGCTCCTCCCTTGCGAGGCGGCACGGCTGGCACGAGCTTGCGCTTGTTCTCGAGAAGGAGCTACACGAAGCCGTCGAAGGCCAAACCGGGAGAACGCCTTAGACGGTAGGGTCGGATGCCCGATGGCCCTCCTTGGTCGCTCGGAAGGCGTGGAGCTGTAGAGGGGACGGTAAAGGCGAAGAAGGTGAAACCGGCAGGGGAAATTCACCACCGTGGCCCAATGCGTGTCCGGACTCGGTGTCGGGTTCGACTTGCGAATTCGGTTGCATCCGCTTACGGCCCTTCCAGGCAATCATGAGCCCGTCAGCTTCCGGCCGGTCATCGTAGGAAACAGTCTGGAATTGAACGTCGTCGCATTCCCGCCGCAGCAACTGCGATAGCTCTTCCGGGTCTGGCCAGTATTCCCAAGGGGGACAATCCAGCGATCCCCAGTGAGCCTGCTGCTTGTCAATGACGACCACGGTTCCACCGGGACGCGTCACTCTCAGAATCTCTCGCATCGCGGCGGGCAGATTCGACGAATGTTCAATCGCCTCTACTGCGAAAACGAGGTCGAAGGTCTCGGCTGGATATGGCATCAACTCCATGGAACCCCGGACCGGAGAGGCGCTCTGCGGAAGGTGCTCTAACGCCCTGTCACATGCATCGAGTCCGACGCAGTCGACGTCAGGATTTGTCCTCCCCACGACCCTCAAATATCGTCCCTTTCCGCAACCGACATCGAGGACCCGAGTTCGTGGCTTGACCGAGGATAGAACTGCTTGGACGCGGCCATCGGATTCGTATATTGCCCGAGGGATTACGAGCGTCGTCCGATCAAAGAAGGCCCGGATGCGCAGCAAGTTTGCATCCAAGTAGAATTTCGCCGCCCACGGAATTTCGGCGTCGGGGAAGTACCAAGCTCTTTCGCCATAGCTCCCAAGAAACCCGCCGGAGGGTTCCTGGTGCGCCTCCAACCACTCCAAGGCTCGATCGGCGGCTGACCATTGTCCGGTCTTGTACCAGCAGACAGCGAGTTGAGCCAACCCGGGCGTACACACCCATGACGCACCGCCCACGCCAGGAACGGATCCATCCGGTCGCTGTTCCTTGCGGAGCCGCGCTAGAACGCGGGCGGCGATGTCGGACCGGCCAAGATCAATCAATGCTTCGACCTCGTATCCGAGGAAGTGCGTCAGCACATCGGGCCGGAAGGCCCGCCGAGCACTGAGATTGTCCTCCAGGTAGTGGCCAGCAGCCCGGGCGTATTCGGGTCTACAGAATACCTCCCCGGCCCGATTGAGTGCCGGGAGCACATACAAATCGACACCTTCCGGGATCCGGTACCAAAGTCGCTTTGCGAAAGCCCCGCTCCCGTTCTCGAGCAACTCCCCATAGATGTATTCCGCGGCGCGGCGCGCACATCCCGATGCCTGTTTTTCGAGGCCGATGCCCGCCAGAAGACCGCGAAGGGCTTGAGCCGTGTCGAAAACAAGCGGCATGCCCTCGGGTGACAGGTACGATCCATCCGGCTGCTGGACTTGTGCCAGCCACCGGACGCAGCGAACCGCCAACTCCGTTTCGCCATAGCGAATCATCGTGGGTATGAGGTACCCGGTCACTTCCGGATATGCATCGGAACGATCCGACGCTGCCTTGATCCCACCCGCCGCGATTTGCTGGGATCGGAACCAGGCTAGCGCACGCGCCGGCGAAGGCAAGGTCCGCGAAGCAGATTCAGGGTTCGTGCGGACGGGTCTCACCAGACCTAGTTTCCTCCGCACGAGACGAAGGCCGGCTTTGACCACAAATCGCAAATGCACTCAACCGCCCTCCCAGAAACAGAGCTCGTGAGCGGTCGCCCGGATGCGATCTCCGAGGACACCCAACGCCACTAGGAGCGTCCGCACCGGCGACTCGCCTGGACCCCCACCGACCATGTCGAGCATCCACGGATGCCCTCGTGTCCTTAAGGCTTCTCGGGGCCGGTCGATAGTTCTTTTATGTGCGTCTAATGACATCCTTGATTGATGAGAATCTTCTCGTTCTGGGAAGGCTGCGATGAACATCCAGAAACGGCGACGACTGTTTCAACTTCTCCCCAGAAACAAACTCTGGTATGACCGTGTCTCGAGCGGTACTGAGCTTTAAGTGAACAGGATTCATGAACGGATGACCCGCATGACCGCTCCGATGGGCGACGCAGCGGAACAAGCTTTCGAAGGCGCAGCCCTCGACCGCGAAGCTGGATCCGTGAACCAAGACGTGAGGCGCGCTCGGCTCCAGGCCCCTTTCGGGACTCACTTCGTGTTCGCTGCTCGGTGGATTCGCGAATGCCTTCCCGCACTCCTGCTGTCCTTCGGTGTAGTTGCGGTTGTCACGCTCGTTCAGTATGTCAGGTTCGGAACAGAGCGTTTCCTGGGCTGGGATACGCCGTTCTACGTGTACCAGACGGTCGTCATCGACCAGCTCGGTCTCGGCGCCGCGCTTCAGAGCTGGCATTACCCCCACCTGTATGTGGTGCTCCTGTGGGCCATTGGTAAGGGAGTCGGGAACGTCGCCCTCACCGAGCGTATTCTCCCGTTCTTCTGGCTCTTCGTCCTTCTCGCTGCCTACCAGAGAATCGCATTTGGATTGACTCAGAACAGGTTCCAGGCGAATTTCGCGGTTGTCCTTGCAGGCGTCTCGTTCAATACCGTAAGGATACTGGCCGATCTCAACCGTCAGCTCATGGCGCTCTCCCTTTCCCTTGTCCTTCTAGTTCTCCTCGCCCGAGGGCAAGGTTCCCTTTTTCGCCTGAAGAGACGCAACATCCTCCTCCATGGACTCATTCTCGCCGTTGCGGCCACTCAGCTCGAGACCTATGTCGTCCTGTCGTTCGCGATCGTGCTCGCGGCAGCGCTTGGACGAAAGTTACGATCCGTGCTCGAGGCGCTTGTATTCGTGTCTGTGCCCATTCTCCTACTGAGCCCGCTTCTGGTCGGTTTTCTTCAAGCGTATCCGGCATCCATTGGGTTTCCACAGCAGGACCTTCAGCTGGACCCAAACGCGGTGTTCCTGTTCACCGCCGGCTCTGTGATCACGGTCCCTCTTGCGGTCATGGGCGCATGGCGCGTTTTCAAGAGTATGGGGCGGGAAAGACGCTTGGAAACCATGTTCGGCGCATGGCTCCTTTCCCTGCTCGCTTCTTTCGCGGTCCTCGCGATCGGAATCATTGAGCTCCCAGCGATGCGGGCCCTCTATCTAATGCCGGTCCCCATCCTCCTCATGCTTGGTCTGCCCGTCGCGGAGTCGCTCTTGGAAAGGTTGTTACAACGGAGGACTACGTGATCCTTCGAACCCGTCTCCGATGGCTCCTCGTCCTATTCACCGTCGGTTCGCTACTGGCTTCCCTGATTCCCAACGCGGATTACTATGTCACTCCATACATTAGCGCCGAACGTTATCAGAAAGTTGTCTTCGCGGGTAGATACCTCAAGGAACGGGGATGGACCGAACCCATCTACGTGTCGTTCGGCGATCCCGGAATCTGGTTCTGGTCCATCGACCGCTCGTACCTCGGCATCGAGGCGGGACTGGATTATACCTACTACGGGAAGTTGCAAGAACTGTACTTCCTGCCTCCTCCGCTCAATGAGTCGTCGTACCACGTCATTCCGGATACGGAGTTCGTTACAGCAAAGAGGAACGTGGGCGAGCTGATGTCCCGCTTCGGCCCGGACATTGCCGGCATCCGTGATCGGCCTGTAGTTTTTCTCGAGCCCGAGTCCTACGGCCGCGCTTTGTCGGAGTGGTTTGCAGCCTCGTACTCGATCGGGAACGGAGTCTTCGTCATTCCGCCGGGAGCCCTCACGGAACTTGAAATCAACCGGTGGCGGTTGTTCGCCGCGGACGACTACATCTGGAAAAGCGACGGTGCCAATGCGACCGCGAACTGGTCTCTCGCGCCCGAGATTCTGGAGGTCAAAAATGCCTCAGTGGGTCAGGGATTTGCTGCCCTGTATCGGTTCGTCTCTTCGCTCCCGGTTCCCTTTACGGTCAAGGTGCACGTCATGGACTACCCTCGAGTATCAGGTAAGGGATTGGCGTACGCTCCGCTGACTCTGCTCTTGGACGGAGCGCCAATACTCACACATTCCTACGGAGGCAAGGGCCCTCTATGGCTGTCCACGGTCGTTAGCGCCCTACAGACAGGGGTCCATGTGCTGACGATTGAGTCGGGAGCTCCCGGGCTGTCGACGGTCCTAGGCGTCGACGTTATCGAAATTGAACCAGCTTAACCCCACGGAGGACGATGATTCGCACACGATCTCGCTTGCGACAGGGCTGGGGACCGACGACCCTCGAAGTTTCGGAGGTTCATGCCGACCGGACCTAACCCTGATGAGCCCTCTTAATAGTCATCGGCTCTTTGCACCTTACGAAGGACTCGAACGGAGGAAAGAACACGGCCTCGCCGACGTGGAAGCCGAGTCTGGACTCGCCCCGAGGCGAACATCTTTCGTTCCGCGGGACGATCGCACGGTTCTACCGAACCAATTTCGCGGGCAGGGAAAGAAACCACCTGGTGTGGCAGGCGCTCCACTATGTCCTGTCCGCATACGACACCCTTCTAATCGTGGCGACGGACGGAAAGTGTCTCCGTCAGGAGGAATTGGTCCTGAGAGAATCCCTTCCGTACGATGATCTATTCAGCGAGTCGGCTCGGTTTTTCGAAAGCGTCGTCGGGCCTCTTCAGCGAGAAGTCAAATCCGAATTCAGGTTACTCGGCAAAATTTACAACGAGGAGTTCAGTTCGGGTGACGCTGAATTCTACCATAGCATGATTCGCCATTTCCGGCCCCATCGGGTTATTGAAATTGGAGCCGGACATTCCACTTGGTTTGCGGCCCGAGCACTGAGACTCAACGGACGTGGCTCGCTGCTCGCCATAGACCCCGCACCCAGGAGAGCGCTGCCCCGAGCGGCAAGTCACATCCGCTCGAAGGTGGAGGACGTCCAGCTGGAGGTCTTCGACAAGCTTGGGGAGGGCGATGTGCTTTTCATCGACTCAAGCCACACGGCGGAGGAGGCGGCCTACCACGTGAACACGATCCTGCCGCGCCTGAGATCGGGCGTGGTGATCCATCACCACGACGTATTGTATCCATACCGGCCGATCTTTCCAGAAGAAAACGTCATCCTGGACTTCTATGCCCGAAGCCCGGCCGCGTATCGGGTTCTCTGCGGTCTCGCATACATCCGCTGCCGGCACGATGAATTGCTGAAGCACCGCATCCCTTCGTTCACTTGGCACGATCAACGAGCCCCCGGGTCACTGTGGGTCCAAAAGGTGGCGCCCAGTCACCTGGTGGCAGGCCAGGACAACGGACACGAATGACCACCAAACAAGAATTGTCTGAACTGCGTCGACACTCCTCCGACCGGGGGCAGACTGAAGGGACCGTCGAAGAGGCTGCGGGGCCCTCGCGTCGCCCCTTGGTCTCAATCGTGATATCTAACTTCAACGGGGCGGGATATCTCCGTCGGTGCCTGAACGCCCTTCTGCAGCTCAACTATTCGTCGGTCGAGATCATCGTTGTCGACGCCGGTTCGACGGACGATTCCGTCGCAATCCTGCAGAGCGACTTCTCAACAGTGAAAGTGGTCGAAGCCGGACGCATCGGCATTGGCGAGGCGATTAACAATGGGATTCGTTTGAGCCGCGGGGACCTGTTGCTTCTCGACTACAACATTGATGAGATTGCGGCACCCGCATTCCTGGATCGGCTCGTCGATGTCCTTCAATCTTCCGAGGGGATCGGTGCTGTCGGTGGAACTCGGTTATTGGATGGGACGGCTGACATCGTGGACAGCATGGGAGGGATCGTATACCTACCGGGATACTATCCTCGTATTGGACAGGGCTGGAAGTATTCGGACATAACCCACAAACCGTTTGAGGTCGACTATCTCGGCCACGTACTGGTTCGACGAAGCCTCCTGGACGAAATCGGCGGCTTCGACGAGGACTTCTACGTCTATGGAGAGGACACGGATTTCTGTATACGAATCAGGAGAGCAGGCTATAGAATCCTTCAAGTCCCCAGCGCGGTGACGCACCACGCCGTCAGCGGAACCGTGGGCCCTGGAAGCGTCCGATACGTATACTTCTTCGAACGGGCGCACATGCGACTGGTTCTCAAACACTGTCCTGTCGCGATGCTGCCGATTGGCCTAAGTCTAACTGCACTCGTCCGATTGATGTACATGGCCTTGCGCGTCCCAATCTTCAGAAGAGCGATATCCCATACCTCCCTTGCCTATCTCGCGTCCCGGGGAACTGCCTCCCATCTTCGCGCTGTAGTCCAAGGGACCTCTTGGAACATAAGGAACCTGCCCGAAACCCTCGCATCGAGGCGGGACTTGGCCCCCCGAGTGAGGCATCCTCGGTCCGTCGGCGGCTGAGAAAGTGCCCTCTCTATCATTTCGGGAAAGGGGGCAGGCGAGCGACCACTCGAGGCGGGCTACTAGGGTTTCGTCAGAGCGACGCATGCGAGTCCGTAGGAGTAGTCAAGAAATCTGCCGCGTTTCACCTGCGCCGAAGCTGCGAAGGACGAGGCTCGACCCTGATCGACCTTTCGATAGAGGCCTCGCGCGTCCGGCATGAAGAAGCTTGCTTTCATGACCTCGAAGCCGTTGATCAGTCGCTGCAGCTGCTCGGCGCCGTACACCCGATGCCAAGGCCGGAACACCGCCGGTTGACCATAGGGGACCGTGAGAAGGATGGTACCACCGGATTTCGTTACCCGGCCGATTTCTTCCATCGCGGTTCGGTCACCGCCTGGGTCCTCGTCCGAACTGTACCTCCCGGATAGACCGACATGCTCGATCGTGGAAACGGCGGTCACGATGTCGAATGCGCCGTCGGCGAAAGCCATCCTTCGGATGTCGGACCTCACAAACCGAAAAGGCGGGTCGGCCATATGGTAGGGCCGGCCGTCCACGCCGACGACCTCGTAGCCAAGGCACGCGAGCACGACCGGGAGATCGGAACCTGCGCAACCGATGTCGAGCACCTTTCCGGCGGCCGGGAGATTCGAGAAGACGAACGGACGTTCGATGGAACGATCCGTGAAACCCTCCTCACCGTCAGCCGAGGCTCTCGTCCAATCGTGGACTATCGAATCAAGGCGATGAAGAACGTCCGGCAGGACTCTCGTTCGCACAAGCCAGACAACCGCCGCATTCCGTTAAATCATTCGGTATGGGTAGCGAACCACCGCCGGAGAGGGCACGGGACCGGGTCACGAAAAGATTCTTCAGGACCATCGACCGGTGGCATCGAGTGAGCGACGGAATAGCCTTATATCTTTGAAGAAACGTCCTAACTCTCAGCGGGGATGCTGATGGCCGTGAAGACGCAGAAACGAGCCCTTGTAACCGGCGCGGGCGGCTTTATCGGTCATCACCTCGTGGACCACCTGAAACGACAAGGGCGGTGGGTCCGCGGGGTGGACATCCAGAAGCCTGAGTTCGGATCCAGCCGAGCCGACGAGTTCGTCCTCGCGGACTTGCGAGAACCATCCGATTGCCGTCGTGCCGTCGAGGGCATCGAAGAAGTCTACGACCTCGCCGCGGACATGGGTGGCATGGGTTTCATCTCCAAGGCCGAGTGCGAGGTACTGCGCAACAACGCCTTGATCAACATCCACATGGCCCACACGGCGGCCGAAATGGGCGTTCGACGCTATTTCTTCTCCTCTTCGGTTTGTGTCTACCGTGACATGCGTCCTGGCGAGCCTCCGCTGACTGAGGACGATGCCATCCCATCCAATCCCGACAACGAGTACGGTTGGGAGAAGTTATACGCCGAGCGGGTGGCCATGGCGTATGGCCGTCGATACGCAATGAGCGTGCGCATCGCGCGCTTCGAGAACTGCTACGGCCCGGAAGGCACTTGGAACGGTGGGAGAGAGAAGGCGCCGGCCGCGATCTGTCGCAAAGTCGCGGAAGCCGAGGATGGCGGAACAATCGAAGTCTGGGGTGACGGGACCGCGGTCCGCAACTACACGTACGTGGATGACCTGGTGGACGGAATCTACAAGCTGATGCAATCCAACTTGGAGGGGCCGGTGAACATTGGTGGCGATGAGCATGTCACGGTGGCCGAGCTGGTGGACACGGTCATCGAAGTGTCGGGCAAGAAGATCCGCAAGAAGTACGTGGAAGGGCCAGTGGGAGTGCAGTCGCGGAACTTCGACAAGGCGCGGATCAAATCGTTGGGATGGGAGGCCAAGACGAGTCTCAGGGAGGGGATTGCTCGGCTGTATCCATGGATTGAGGCGCAGGTAGGAGCGGTACCCGAAGCGAAGCGCGGGCGAAGAAAGCGGCAGTAGTCTGACTAGGGAAGAGTTCGCGGTCGTCCGGGGTGAGAGAGGTAGTGACCTCGGCCAATCGACGCCAGACCAAAATAGTGTCCGGCGAATCGCAGGCCGCATGTGTCGGATGATGGGTGTCGTAAGCCGGGGACCCGTGTAGTACGACCTGTTCGAGGAGTTGGCGGACCTCGCGACACAAGGGATGTGTCCCATCGGGGCGCCGGACGAACGCGGGCGCGAAGACAGCTGCGCGATCAGACAGGATTCGATGTCTCCCACGCATGTACCCTACTTGGCAGTCTCC
>Ga0066698_10001588_pt1 | contig 10045 bp, 8 predicted proteins | sample GraSoiAngelo_147_FD_66457 | JGI IMG/M metagenome (GOLD analysis project Ga0066698, IMG submission 66457) | Grasslands soil microbial communities from the Angelo Coastal Reserve, California, USA - 14_1009_05_40cm | ecosystem: Environmental > Terrestrial > Soil > Grasslands | place: USA... | reverse complement strand
GCGGCGCAACCTGTGGGAGCTGATCCGCGCGATCCGCGAACGCGGGACGACGGTGTTCCTCACGACGCACTACCTCGACGAAGCCGAGGTGCTGTGTGACCGCGTCGCGATCATGGACAACGGGCGGATCATCGCCCTCGATTCGCCGCGCGCTCTCGTCACCAGCTTGCTCGGCCGCGGCTTCTCGAAGCCGGTGCAACAGCAGCAGGCGAACCTCGAGGACGTGTTCCTCGATCTCACCGGACACGCCTTGAGGGAGGACTGACATGCGTCAGGTGCTCGGCTACACGCTGATGTTGCTCCGGGCCTACACGCGCGACTTCACGGCGCTCTTCTTCGGCTTCTTCTTTCCGCTCATCTTCATGGGTCTGTTCGGGATCCTGAACTTCGGGTCCTTCGGTCACGTCGCGGTCGGGATCGTCGACGAGGCGAACAACGCCGACAGCCAGGCCTTTCGCGCCGGCCTTGGCAAGATCGAGACGCTGCAGCTCTCGAGCGGGACGAGCGACGCGGAGCTCGAGAGCCTGCGAAAGGGCGATCGCGACATCGTTCTGGTCATCCCCGCCGACTTCAAGATCACGCCCGCGCGGCAGGGCGCCGTCGTGCCGACGCTCACGCTGTACGCCAATCAGGGGCGCGGGGAGCAGGTCGCCGTCGGCTCCGCGATCCTCACGCAGGTCATCGACCAGATGTCGTTCGCGATCACGCAGACGGCTCCGGTCGTCGCGATGAAGCGCGAAGAGGTCGCCGGGCGCAATCTGAAGTACGTCGACTTCCTCACGCCGGGCATCGTGGGCATGACGATCATGCTGCTTGGCGTCTCGAGCGTCATGTTCTCGTTCGTGGTCGACCGCCAGCGCGGCGTGATCCGCCGCATCATGGCGACGCCGATCTCGCGCCGGAGCTACATGGCCGCGCATGTCCTCGAGCGGCTGCTCCTCGCGGTCGTGCAGGTGCTGATCCTTCTCGCGGTCGCGGTGTTCGCCTTCAAGGTGAGCATCGTGGGGAGCCTCGGCCTTTTGCTGGCGATCGCGATCCTCGGCAGCGTCCTGTTCCTCTGTCTCGGCTTCGCGGTGACCGGCTTCGTGACGACTGAGAATCAGGCGCCGGCGATCCTGCAGCTGGTCACCCTTCCCCAGATGTTCCTGTCAGGGGTCTTCTTCTCGCGCGACGCGGTGCCGGCGTTCCTGAAGCCCGTGTCGGACGTACTGCCTCTCACGTTCCTGAACGACGCGCTGCGTCAGGTCTCGACGGCCGGTGCGGGGATCGTCGACGTCGGCCGCGACCTCATCGGGATCGTCGTCTGGAGCGTGATCACGTTCGTCATCGCGTTCCGCTTCTTCAAGCTCGAGAGTTAGGCGCTCGCGAGCGCCTGGTGCACGGCGCGGTGCACCACCGCGCGGAACTTGCCCCATGCGCGCCAGTCGCCGCCGATGTCCTGCGTGCCCTGCGTTTGTAGTCCATCGAGGAAATCCGCGACACGGGGCAGGTCGCCGACCGCGGCCTCCCGCCAGTCTTCGATCTGCTCGCTCGCATCGAGAGCGCCCAGCGTCCCGCTGGTCTCGTCGAGCAGGAACGCGAAGGTGTGGAAGAGCGGCGTGCCGATCGTCGCGCCCTCGCCGTGATACGCGATCTGCGCAAGGAAGCGACGCACGTCGGTCTGAAGACCGGTCTCCTCGTGCGTCTCGCGTCGCAGCGCAGCGAAGATCGGCTCGCCAGGCGCGATCCCGCCGGTCGGTAGTCGGTACGCGCCCCGCGGGTAGAAGGTCTTGATCGAAAGGAGCACGGCACCACTGGGCCGACGGACGACCATACAGACCTCGCCGTAGCGGTCCGGTTTACGGATCGGGTCGTCGAAGGAGTCCGGTATCGGCGAATCGATCACCAGCGGCTGGCCGAAACGCCGGGCGAGCGCGTCGATCTCGCGTCGGGTCTCGGGCGAGAGCTCCACTCAGGTGAGGCTACGGCTACGAGCGCTCGTGTTTGCGCAGCAGGTCATCCAGCGCCTCGCGCAGGAGCGCCGCCTCCTTCTTCTTCTGGCGCTCCGCGAGCCCTTTGAGGCGACCGAGCTGCGCGGCCGAGTAATAGGAGGACTTGAGGACCATGTCATCGCTGGGTGTGAGGCCAACGGCGTCGCCGCCCTGCTCCTTCGCGGCAAGCAACGCGAGGTCGGCCTTCCGCATGAGCTCCTCGGCACCGGCGGGACCACGCGCCTTCGTGTCCCGTGGCGTGTTGGCGACACCGATGCTGACCGTGCACTTCTGTCCGTGGGGGACGACCTTGGCCAGAGCGGCGTCGACCTCATGTCGAAGCTGTTCAGCGCGCAGGAAGATCGGTTCGAGATTCGTGCCCGGGGCGAGGAGCGCGAACTCATCGCCGCCGATGCGGCCGAGCGTCCACCCTTCCTTCGCCGCGGTCTTCGCGAGCAGCAGGGTCGCGGCGCCGATGGCTTTGTCGCCGGCCTCGCGACCGTGCTTTTCATTGAGGCCGAGGAGGTCGTCGAGATCGAGGTGGAGGAGCGTCGCCACCGGCTCGCGCTTGAGAGCCGCCGCCGTCGCGCCCTCGAACGCGGGCCGCGACAAGCAGCCGTTCGCGTCGGCGCGGAAGCGGACGTCCTTCACCTGTTCGCTGCGCTTGGCCATCTCCACAACCTCCCGGTGGTGATCGATGTCTATATATATCGGCAAGTCATATATAGGTCAAGTACCATGACGGTTGCCGAACCGTCCAGGCTGCCCCTGGATCCAGCTGAGCCGGACGGACCACGCCGGTACACTCGGCGGGAGAGGCGCAGGAGGGGCGATCCACCCCGATGCCGCCGGAAGAAAGCCGCAAGGCAACTAGACCCGGCCGGAGAGCCGCTCCGTTAACAAAGCGATGAGTGGGCACGCGCGGCGTGCCAACTCGGGTGGTACCACGGCAGCGCCGTCCCGGGAGCGGGACGGCGTTTTCGTGTGCGGCTGGCAGAGCTCGCGACGAAGGAGTGGACGTGGCGGCGACGAACGAAAAGACGCGCTTCACGCCGGTGGGGTCGTCGTTCGACCTGCCGGAGCTCGAGCACGGCGTGCTCGACCTGTGGGAGCGCGAGCGGACCTTCGAAGCGCTGAAGAAGCAGAACGCGGGCGGGCCCCGCTACTCGTTCATCGACGGACCCATTACCGCGAACGTCGAAGCCATGGGCGTCCATCACGCCTGGGGACGTACCTACAAAGATCTCTATCAGCGCTACCAAGCGATGCTGGGTCACGAGCTGCGGTGGCAGAGCGGCTTCGACTGCCAGGGGCTCTGGGTCGAGGTCCAGGTCGAGCGCGAGCTGAGCCTCAACAGCAAGCGGGACATCGAGTCCTATGGCATCGACCGCTTCTCGCGTGCGTGCCGCGCGCGCGTCGATCGCTCCGCAGCGGTCATCACGAAGCACGACATCCGGCTCGGCCGCTGGATGAATTGGGACGACTCCTACTTCACGTACACCGACAACAACATCTCGCACATCTGGCACGTCCTGAAGCTCTGCCACGAGAAGGGCTGGCTCTACAAGGGTCATCGGGCGATGCCGTGGTGCGCGCGGTGCGGCACCGCCCTCTCGGAGCACGAGATGACCGGGTCGTACAAGGAGATGACCCACACCTCTCTCTACGTGAGGTTCCCGATCGAGGGCCGCGCCGGAGAATCCTTCCTCGCCTGGACCACGACGCCGTGGACGCTTCCGGCGAACGTCGCGCTCGCGGTGCATCCGGACCTCGACTACGCGCGGGTGCGCGTCCGCGCGGATGGAGCGTCGGCGCCGGAGATCCTGATCCTGTCGGCGGCGGTGTTCAAACACACCCAGTGGCACGATGCCGAGCTGCTTGAGACGTTCAAAGGAAAGACGCTGCTCGGGCTGCGCTACTCCGGACCGTTCGACGACCTGCCGGTCGGCGCCCAGACGAAGCCGGGACACCGGGTGATCGAGTGGGACGAGGTCGGTGAGGCCGAGGGCACCGGCATCGTGCACATCGCGCCCGGCTGCGGCGCGGAGGACTTCGCTCTCTCGAAGACCGAGAAGCTCCCGGTCGTCGTGCCGATCGACGACAACGCCCGCTTCAAAGCAGGCTTCGGTTGGCTCGAGGGAAAGGAGGCGCGCGACGTGGCGCACGAGATCGCCGACGATCTCAGGTCGCGCGGGCGTCTCTTCCGCGAGCTGCCGTACACGCACTCGTATCCGGTCTGCTGGCGTTGCAAAGAGGAGATCGTCTTCCGCGTCGACGACGAGTGGTTCATCTCGATGGATCAGATCCGTCCGCTGATGAAGGAGGCCGCGTCGAAGGTCCGCTGGCTCCCGCCGTTCATCGGTCAGCGCATGCAGAACTGGCTCGACAACATGGGCGACTGGAACATCAGCCGCAAGCGCTACTGGGGGTTGCCGCTGCCCTTCTACACCTGCCGGGAGGGGCACTTCTTCGTCGTCGGCAGCCAGGAGGAGCTCCGCGAGCGCGCCGTGCGCGGTCTCGACAAGCTCGAGGAGCTCCATCGTCCCTGGATCGATGCGGTCGTCGTCGCGTGTCCCGAGTGCAAGGCGGAGAGCACGCGCGTGAAAGAGGTCGGCGACTGCTGGCTCGATGCGGGGATCGTGCCGTTCTCGACCCTGCGCTGGTGGGACGATCGCGCGTACTGGGAGAAGTGGTATCCGGCGGACTTCATCACCGAGAACCTCGAGCAGGTGCGCCTCTGGTACTACTCGCAGCTCTTCTTCAGCGTCGTCCTCACGGGCCGCGCGCCGTACGAGGTGTGCCTGTCCAACGAGTTCGTCTACGACGAGAACGGTGATGAGTTCCACAAGACCGGCGACAACTTCATCGACTTCCCGCAGGCGGCGGAGCAGGCCGGTGCGGACCTCGTGCGCTGGTATTACTCGCGGCACGACGTCGCCGAGAAGGTGCTCTTCGGCTACAGCGTCCTGAGCGAGGTCAAGCGCAAGCTCCTGGTGCTCTGGAATACCTATTCGTTCTTCGTGACCTACGCGAACCTCGACGCATTCGATCCGAACGAAGCGCAGGTGCCGCTGGCGGAGCGCCCGCTCATCGACCGCTGGCTGCTCTCGTCGCTCGAGCGCCTGGTGCGCGACTGTCGCGCCTCGCTCGATCAATACGACGCGCAGACCGCCGCGCTGCGGATGGAATCGTTCTGGGACGACCTTTCCACGTGGTACGTCCGCCGCAACCGAGCGCGCTTCTGGAAGACCGCGTCGCGCCGCGACTCGCTTGCGGCGTACCAGACGCTCTACGAGGCGCTCACCACCCTGGCTCGGCTCTTCGCGCCGATGATGCCGTTCGTCGCCGAATCGCTCTACCAGAACCTCGTCCGCCACGCGGTGCGTGGTGCCGCGTCGTCGGTCCACCTCACGCCGTATCCCGAGGTGCGACCCGAGCGGATCGATGACGACCTCGAGCGCCGCATGCGCGCCGCGATGCGAGTGGTGTCGCTCGGGCGCACCGCGCGCTCAGCCGCGAAGACGAAAGTCCGCACGCCCCTGCCGAAGCTGATCGCGGTCTTCGATCCGAACGACCGCGACCGCGGCGCCCTCGACGGCCAGGGCGAGCTCGCCGCGATCATCCGAGACGAGCTCAACGTGAAGGCCTTCGAGGTGCGCGATGATGCGAAGGGGCTCGTGCGCGAGACCGTGAAGCCGGAGCTCAAGGCGCTCGGGCCGAAGCTCGGCAAGGATCTGCCGCGCGTTCGCCAGGCGCTGGCGGATGGCCGCTTCACCACGCGCGAGGGCAACACGGTGGTCGAGGGCTTCACCCTTTCGCCGGCCGAGGTGCTCGTGAGCCACGAGGGGACCGCCGGACACGCGGTCGGCCGTGACGCCGGCGCGATCGCCGCCCTCGTCACCGACACAACGCCGGATTTGGAAGCGGAGGGTCTCGCGCGCGAGCTTGCGCATCACATCAACACCATGCGCAGGGAAGCCGGCTTCGACATCGCAGACCGCATCGCACTGCGGTACGAGGGCGCGTTGGGTCAGACGATCGAGCGTTTCGCCGACTTCCTTCAGGGCGAGGTGCTGTCGACATCGCTCGCGAAAGGCGTGACCGGGCGTGGCCGCGCCTGGGAAGGCGAGCTCAACGGCGTCAAGGGGGAGCTCGAGATAGAGCGGAGCTAGTCTCGCGGGAGGCGATCATGGCCAGAGCGGCTATCGATGAATACCTCTACCTGTTGGATGCGGCGTTCGCGGGTCCGGACTGGCATTCCCTTCTTACCAACGTGCGGGCGGTCGAGCCGCGAGACTGGCTCTGGCTTCCGCCCGGCGGCGCGCGGCCGATCGCGGAGATGCTCGCGCACGTCGGCGCGTGCAAGTACATGTACGAGAACCACGCCTTCGGTGATGCCTCGCTGAACTGGGGCGAGCCACTGACGAACGAGCGACGCCTGTCCGCCGTCACGGCTGATGCCGTCGCCGAACTGCTCCGCTGGCTCGAAGCGGCTCAGCGTGCCGTTCGCGCCAGCGTTCACGCGCTCGACGACGACCGCGAGCTGCTCCGGCCGCGTCGCACCAATTGGGGCGAGATGAAGGAGACGCGCTGGATCATCAAAGCGTTGATCGAGCACGATCTCTATCACGCCGGGGAGATCAACCGAATGCGCGCGCTGCACCAGGAGAACGACCGCTGGGCGTACGAGGGCGGCTAGATCCCGAGGATCTGACGCTTCTTCGCGCTGAACTCTTCGTCGGTGAGAACGCCGTGGCTGTGGAGCTCCGCCAGCTTCACCAGATCGTCAAGGCCGGTCGATGACGAGCCGCTCGGCCGAACCGTCGTCTTGATGCGAGCGTCGACCGCGGTCTGCAGCGACGTCTTGATCGGCGTGAACACCGTTGCGAGAACGAAGAGCGTCATCACGATCGCGAGGTCGGAGCTCTGCCCGGTGACCGCGACGAAGAGGCGCTGAAAGAACGCGAGCGCCGCGGTGTACAGGCCCGCGAGGGCCGCCGTCAGCAGCCCGTACACAAGTGTGCGGTTGATGATCACGTCGATCTCGTAGAGGCGGTAGCGGAGGATCGCGATGCCGACCGCCACCGGTAGGGCGGTGACGGCTGCCACGGTGAGGACGAGGCTCGCGGCCCCGAGCTCGGGCACGATGCCGTGCAGCGAGTCGGCGAGGAAGCCCAGGATGACGATGCATCCGGCAAAGACGAACCAGCGGATCTGAAGCCGCTCTTCGGGGCTCGCGCGACGCATCCGCTCGAAGAGCGCGAGCGCGGTGAGGACGATGAGCAGGATGAACATGACGTTGGTCGAGGCGTCGACGACGTCGAATACGCCGTCCCAGGAGTAAATGCCGAGCGGGTTGCGCACCAGAGCGAAGCCCGCATAGGAAGCCGGCTTGAACATCGTGCCGAGCACGGCGACGACCGCCACCGTTCCGGCCGCCCACGCGACGGGACGCCAGCGCCGCGACGGGAGTCGGCCGTCTGGGAAGAGGAGCGGCAGGAAGAGCGCGATGACGGCCGTCCCGGGCATGCTGATCCAGAAACCCAGCCAGGCCATCAGCTCACCAGCGGGTAGCGCTCGGTGCTGCGCCGTCAGCGCCACGATCGCGTATGACTGCGTGAACGCGGCAGCCCCGAAGCTGAGGCCGGTCAGGCAGAACATCCAGCCGATGGGATGCCGCTCGTGCCGACCCACGATGAGTGCTCCGATCACGACGAACCACAGCATGGCGAAGAAGATCCAGTAGTCGACGAGTGTGATATCGGCTGCCTCGGACCCGAACCGGAACGCGAGGATCACGAGCACCACATACAGGCCCGCAAGCGACCACGCGATGGCTGCCGCACGACTGCGTGGCTTCGTCGCTGGGGTCGCAGCCGCGACGCTTGACATGGTCCAGAGCGTACTCACGCCCCCAAGCACCTAGAGCACCACGCTCCTGAGCGCCGCGGCCACGAGACGCGGAGCACGCCGTCGCGCCGGTCCGGTGAGCGCGGTGCGCCAGGTCGGGTAGGAGAGCAGCGCATGTGCGAGCGCGATCGCATCACTAACGCGGACGCGCAGGGCGCCGCGCCGCGCGAGCTCGTTCATGGTGCGGGTGATCAGCGCGAGCCGCACGTTGTCGAGATCGCGCAGCGGCGCGGCGGCCGCTCGCGGTAGCGCGCCATCCACCAGCGTCTCGAGCAGCACCGACTCGAGACGGTACTCGCGGTGGTGCAGCGCGACCAGCTCGTTGAGAACGGACTCGGGCGCGTCCGACTTCGGCCGCCAGCGGTCAACGCGAGCGATCTGGGCCGCGGCGCGACGCCGCAGGGCTTGCTCGACGAGACGCTCCTTCGATGTCGCGTGCAGATACAAGGTGCGCGGCGCAACGTGTGCGCGCCGCGCGACGTCGGTCATGCGCAGCGCGTGGTAGCCGTGGCGCGCGACCTCGCGTAGCACCGCGGTCTCGATCGCCGCGCTGGTGCGCGCGGCCGTGCGCGCGCGTTCTCGCTGTACATACGTTCGAGTATTCACTGCATGAGCACTGTAGCGAATCTTGTGGAAAACTCTCGACGCAGCGGCCATCGGCTGCTACGCTTCCCATCTCTTGACCGCTCTCGCTTTCGTTTTCCCTGGGCAAGGCTCTCAGTCCGTCGGCATGGGCCGCGACGTGTACGAGGCCTCCGCCGCCGCGCGCGCGACCTTCGATGAGGCCGATCGCGTCCTTGGGTACAAGCTCTCCGAGGTCTGCTTCGTCGGACCGGCCGAGCGCCTCAATGACACGACGGTCGCGCAGCCGGCCGTCCTCGCGACGAGCGTCGCGCTCTTCGAGGCGATGGTGGAGTCGGTCACGCACAAGATCGGCCGCCGTGTCACGGATGGCAGCGAGCCACGCGGCGTCATGGCGCTCCCCGAGCACCTGCGGCCTTCGTTCGTCGCCGGGCACTCGCTTGGTGAGTTCACCGCGCTCGTGACCGCGGGTGTGCTTCCGTTCTCCGACGCGCTACGTCTCGTCGCCGAACGCGGCATGCTCGCGTCGACGCGCGGCGCGCGTGGAGCGATGGCCGCGATCGTCGGACTCTCCGCGCAGGAGGTCGAGCGTGTCATCACCGCGACCGTCGAGAAGGGCCGGGTGGTCGTGGCCAACGACAACGGCCCGAAGCAGGTCACGATCGCCGGCGATGAGGCCGGCATCCGTGCGGTGACCGAGGCGCTCGAAAAGGGCGGCGCGCGCAAGATCGTGCCGCTGCGGATCTCCGCACCGTTCCACTTCCCCGACATGGGACGCATCGGTCCTGACCTGCGCGCGTTCATGCAGACACTCCGCTTCCGTGATCCGGTCGTACCGATCGTCGCGAACGTGAGCGCGTTGCCGCACCCGAGCGGCGTGGCGATCCAGGAGGCGCTGGTGCGTCACCTGTCGAATCGCGTCGAATGGCTGAAGTCGGTGCGCTACATGGTCGAGCGCGGGACGTCGACGTTCGTCGAGATCGGTGCCGGCCAGGTCGTGAACGGACTCGTGAAGCGCATCGCCGACGTGAAGCTCGTCAACGTCTCCGACACTGGATCGCTCGCCGGTGCGCTGCGCACCCTCGGCGATCGCGCGCACCACGTCATGTCGCGGTGACCCGACGGGTCGTCGTCACCGGCATGGGCACGGTGACGCCGGTGGGGCTGGATATCGCATCGACCTGGGACGCCCTCACGAATGGCAAGAGCGGCATCGGGCGCATCACGCGGTTCGATCCCTCGCCGTACGAGACGCAGATCGCCGGCGAGCTCAAGGGGTTCGAGGCCGGCGCCTACATGGACCGCAAAGACATTCGACGCACGGACCGATTCACGCACTACGCCGTCGCCGCCGCGAGCCAGGCGCTCGCGGACGCGAAAATGGATAGGCTGGCGGACCCGGAGCGCGTCGGCACGGCGATCGCCACTGGCGTGGGCGGCCTCGAGACGCTCATCGACGGGATCCTGCTGATGGAGCGACGCGATCCCTCGCGGCTATCTCCGTTCCTCGTGCCGATGCTGATGGCCAACGCGGGGTCGGCGCAGGTCTCGATGCAGTTCGGGCTCAAGGGTCCGAGCCTCAC
>Ga0066698_10001586_pt1 | contig 10050 bp, 6 predicted proteins | sample GraSoiAngelo_147_FD_66457 | JGI IMG/M metagenome (GOLD analysis project Ga0066698, IMG submission 66457) | Grasslands soil microbial communities from the Angelo Coastal Reserve, California, USA - 14_1009_05_40cm | ecosystem: Environmental > Terrestrial > Soil > Grasslands | place: USA... | reverse complement strand
CTCGATCGCCGTGGTGTCTTTCTGGGTGTCGACGTACTGGGCGTCGTCCTCCACGTGCTCGTAACTGGGGCCGACCTTGATCGTGAGGGCTCCGGTCGGTCTCCATTCCATGCCGGGAGAGACGTGCAGGCTCCACGCGCCCGACTCGGACCGGCCCCCGCTTGCGCTGAGGTAGTAGTAGAGCCTCTTCTGGCTGTCGGTGTTGAAGTCGCTCCCCAGGTACCACTGGCGGGGGTTGAGGGTGAGCGGCCCGCCCCGGGTGCGCCGGTTGTTCAGGGTCTGAGGATTGTAGGAAGCGTAGTAGTCCCAGGCGTACCCGTTGTTGAACTCGGTGTAGCCCAGGACCTGCTGGCCCTGCTTGGTCAGGTTGCCGCCATAGTCGAAGGTGCCGAACGTGGCCACCTTCAGGCTCTGGTAGCGGCGGCTGCGCGTGGGCCGGGTCCACTTGTATCCGGTGCCGATGTGCCCGTTCACGAGATCGGAGCGCGTCTGGTAGCCGAGGTCGTTGACCTCGAACTCGGGCGTAAGGAATCCGATCGCGGCGTTGAACAGGGTCGCGCCCTTCTGCTTGTTGATCCAGTAACGACTGCCGTAGCCGGTGAGCTGGGTGAGGCTCGAATCGACCTCCACGTGGCTGGCGTCACGGCGCTGGAAATAGTGGGTGGAGCCCTGCTGCAGCTTGATCATCCGCGCGCGGTCGCCCTCGACCCGCGACATCGCGGACCATCCCGACAGCACCCACGTTCCGCCCCGGTCGAGGGTGAGCCAGCCGTCGACGCCTCCCATCAGGGCGGCGTGGTCGAACTGGGAGCGCAGCGCGGGCTCGTCGAAGGAGCGAGCGGTCGCCGTGCCGAGGAGCCCGATCCCGGCGCGCCCGCCCCCGAGCGCGCGCTGCAGGCGGGTCACCCCGTAGTAGGCGCGGGGCTCGATTTCGCTCCGCCAGGTCCTGCCGTCTTTCGAGAGCCGGGCGGTCTCGCGATCCGTCACGGCGTGGAGCGTCCCGACGTTCCATCCGCCCGCCGTCCGGCCGATCAGCTTCGCCGCGCCCAGGATCCGCGTCGCCGGAGGCACGTCCTCGAAGTCCGACGACGGGATCTTCCCCTCCGGCTCGCGCCCGATCCGGCGGCTGTAGAAGAACACCGGGTCGTCCCAGTCGTAGTCCCAGTAGTCCCCGGCGCCCTGGCGTCCGAACTCGAAGGCCGAGACGCCCTCCACGAAGAAGGGGCGCTTCTCGTCCAGCGAGGTCTCGACGTCGGTGAGATTGACCACCGACGGGTCCACCTCGACCTGACCGAAGTCCGGGTTGGCCGTGGCGTTGAGCGTCATGTGGCTGCCCACTCCCATCCTGAGGTCGCCGCCCGCGTTGGGGCGCAGGCGCCACCCGCTGTGGAACGGATCCCCGGGGTCGTGCCGCAGGTCCTCGCCCTTGGATGTGACGTAGGGCATCAGCTCGATCGAGCGCGGCGGGGCGATGCTCTCGATGCCGACCAGATCCGGGAAGCGCGACACGAAGCTGCTCTCCTTGCGCCGCGGATAGGCCGCGTAGTCGTCCTCGCGCCGCCGCGGGATCTCGCGCCCGAAGTTGATGCCCCAGACCTGACGGTCGTTCCTCTGGAACCTGAGCTGCGAGTAAGGGATCCGCATCTCGGCGGTCCAGCCCTGCTCGTCCACTCGGGCCGCCCCGCTCCACACGCCGTCCCACGACTTGTCCTTGTCGACGTCGTTCGAGAGCGTGCCGTCGTAGAGGGTCCCGGCCGCGTTGATCTTGAAGTAATAGCCGCTGCGCCGGTCGTGGAAGGGGTCGAGGTAGAGGGTGAAGAGATCCGACGAGATCGAATCGTCGCGCCGCGCCAGGCGGGCGAGGATGGAGTCCGGGGCGGTGTCGAGGAGCCGCGCGCCCACGTAGATCGCGTCGTCGTCGTACAGCACGCGCACCTCCGTGCGCAGCGTGGCCGGCGCTCCCTCGTGCGGGCTCCTCTGCTGGAACTCCGTGAACGGCTCGGCTGCCGCCCAGGCGGGCTCGGAGAGACGGCCGTCGATCTCGACCGAGCCTTGGACCCTGGCGGCCGCCACGCCGGGCCCCGCGGGCGGTTTCGCGACGGCGCGGCCGGAGGTGTCGGGGGAGAACCCGAACACCCCGAGGCTCAGGGCGATCACCAGGCCCAGGGTCGAGGTCACGGGCGCCATGACCTCATGCCAGCGCCACCGCGAGGATGCGCGCGATCACCTTCCTGGCGTCGAAGTGGGTCTCGGCCAGCGCCCGCGCGGCGCGGCAGTGGCGCGGGTAGTCGGCGTTCACCGCCTCCAGGGCCGCTGAGGCTTCCTCCAGGGTCGAGAACCGGAACAGGCCCTCGCCGTTCGGCAGGTAGCCGCTCGGGCCGGTGTTCTGGACCACGGCGGGCTTGCCGCTCGCCAGGTAGCAGACCGTCCGGTCGCTCACCCAGGCGTTCTGGAACCTCATGCACGACGGCTTGGCGCAGCTGAACTCGCCGCGCGCGCTCTGGATGTACTCCTGGTACGAGTCGGGCGTTCCCGCCACCTCGCGCGAGGGGCGGATGCGCCAGCCGTGATTCTCCATGAGCCGCCGGTCCTCCGCGTCCGCGGCGGTCCTCAGGAACAGCGCCAGCTCGAGCGGCTGCGGGGTGCGCTGCGGCAGCTCCTTGAACGCCAGGAACGACATCCGCTTGGTGTTCTCGTAGACGCTCTCGCCGTCCACCACCCAGTCGCCCCCGTCCCAGGCCGAGATGGTCGTCATCGCGCCCTCGCCGGGGTCGCTCCGGAACGGCCAGCGCTCGAGGCACACCACCGGGCGGATGTGCACCCAGTCGATGCCGCAGTCGGGGAACAGCGCCCCCGGGGTCCCGACCGTCTCTCCGGTGGTGAAGTAGTGATCGTGGGGCGGCATGGTGAGTTGCCCCCGGCTGATCCAGAACTGGAGCAACCCCGGATCGATGTCCACCAGCGCGGTGCGGCGAAACCGGGGGAGCAGGCGCGGATCGATCGCGTAGTGGAAGTTGAGGAGCAGATCGGCTCGCCCGATGGCCTCGTCGAGCGCGGGCTCGGTCATGCCGAGGACCTGGAGCGGAGCGTCTGGAAAGCGCTTCGGATCTGGCCCCGCCTGGAGTGCCACCCTGCCCTCCATGCCGAAGCCCTTCATGCGCTCGAAGAAGGTGCCGAGCGTCAGGGCGTCGCGGGCGTCGTCGCCGGTGCGGACGAAGCGCTCGAGCCAGTAGACGTCGCACCCGAGCTGCCGCAGCCCGAGCGCGTACTGCATGTAGACCCAGAAATGGCCTCCACCCTCCGGGAAGCCCGCCACGTTGAAAGCCGAGAGCACGACGGTCGCCACGGTTCCTCCTTGAGTCGAGCGGTTCACGAACGGCCGGCCGGGGGCGCCTGGGGCGGGGTCGGGAGGTCAGGCGGCGCCGGCATGGCTGGGGGAAGGGCTGCCCTCGGGGGGCAGCACGGGCTCGAACCCCTCGAACCAGTCTTCCACCGCCTGGAGCTCGTCGAAGCCCCAGGTCACGCGGCGGTAGAGCAGCGCGATGGCGGGCCAGATGATGCGGCTCGCGTAGCGGGAGAGCTCGAAGGTCTCGAACATGAGGTTGAGAGGGTCGGTCCCGGGCAAGCGCCAGGCTCGCTCGGGGCCGCGCCGGTAGCAGTCGAGGATCCACGGCCGGCGCTCGCGCGGGAACCGCAGCAACAGGGTGGACAGGTCGTAGGCCGCCGGTCCGACCCCGGCGTGATCCCAGTCGATGAGCCGCACCCGAAACCCTCCGTCGAGGGCCTCGACGAAGGTGTTGGTCGTCCAGAGATCGCCGTGGAGCAGGGTCTCGGGCCCGCCGAGCTCCGCCTGGGCCTCCCGGCGCATGGGTGTCTCGCCGGCGAGCCGACCGAGGCGCGCGAGCAGCCGGTCCCGGAGCGCGGCCTGCTCCGAGGTGGGTGTAAGGCCCGGAGGCCGCAGCGCCTCCAGGGCTCGCGTCGCATCGCGCAGGTTGGCCTCGAAGGCGCCGAAGTCGAGGCTTCCACCGTGAAGGCGGCACTCGCCGAGCACCGGGTGATCGGAGAAACGGCCGTGCATGCGCGCGATCTCGCGCACGCCGGCCGCCACGCGCTCGGCCCCGGGCTCCTCGCCGTTCAGGGACCAGTCCCCGAGATCCTCGTAGATCTGCCACACCCGCTCCCCGGTGAGGTCCGAAGCGGCGCCCAGCAACTCGGGGGCCATGCCGCCCATGTCTCCGGCCGGCAGCCAGCGCTGGATCGCGAGCTGGTTGCGGCGGGCCTCCGCCGGGCGCAGGCGCTTCACCACCACCGCGCGGACCTCGCCCGCCACCTCCAGGCGCAGGCGGATAACGGCGGCCTTGAGCTCTCGGTGCTCGATCAGCCGGATGGGACCCCCCGAGCCTCGAACCGCCTCGCTCAGGGCTCGATCCAGGCCGGGCGGCATCTCCTGGCCGGCCCCGGCGAAGGCGCGCTCCAGCCCCTCGATCATGTCAGCCACTCCGCCGCCGCCTCGAGGAACATGGAGAGCCTCTTGCGGTAGGAGCTCATCGAGGCGATCGGCTCGAGGAGGAACACCGGCTCGTCGAACCCGAGACTGACGCACGACCACTCGATCGCCGCAAGCGTGCGAAAGATGCTGCCCATGACGACCATCCTGCCGATCAGGTTCGAATCGAGGTCCGGCCACACCCTCTGAACCATCGACGCATACACCTCCAGGTCCACCTGGCTCTCCAGCCCCCGCCCCCGCCCCGGGGCCAGGTCGGCGACCGGCACGCCCCAGCCCGCCGTCTCCCAGTCGATGGGATTGATCACGAGCCCGGCTCCCTGCCGGCGAACCCTCACGTTCTTGGGCCGGAAGTCCCCGTGGGTGAGGGTGCGAGGCAGGGCGTCGCACTCCCTCACGAGGCTCGGCCAGCGACACTCCAGGCAATCGAGCTGGGCGAGGACGCCGTCGAGCACGCACCGGTCATCGGCGGTCAGGATCGGCTTCTTCAGGCACTTGCGGATGGCCTCGCGCGACGCGTGCAGATTCGCCAGGTAGCGGGGCGGTCCGGCCTCCGGCAGGCTCGCCGCGGCGCCGACCTCGAGGGCACGGGTGTGCAGCGTCCCCAGCCAGCGCGCCGCCAGGGCGCGCTGCGCGGGGTCGGAAGGCGAGAGGCGCTGGCTCCCGACATCCTCGACGAAGAGCCAGGTGCTCGCGTCGCCGGTCTCGATGCATCCGTGGTAGCGCGGCCCCGTGACGGGGAGCCGGGGCAGGATCTCCTCGTAGACGGTGCGCTCCACGTCGGGGCTCTGTCCCAGGAACCACTTGACGAAGACCGAGGAGGATTCGGCGTCGCCGAAGCCGAGTCGATAGATCGCCGGCTTGGTCGTCTTCATTCCTCTCCAGGTCTCGACGATGACGGGTGTGCGCGGGTCGGAGCCCAATTCGCGCCACGCCCGGGCCGCGGGATGCTCGGCCACGGAGTAGTTGCAGACCGCCACCGGTTCTTTTCGACTCACGAGTAGTCTCCCGCCAGCGCCCGCCGGAGGCGCCAGGCCGTTTCCACGAGCTTGCCGACGGCCGCTTCGTTGAAGCCGCGAGCCGACGATTTGCCGAGGGTCATGAGGATCTTGTGCAGGCGAAAGCACGGCACGAGAAGATGCAAGCGATCCCAGTTGGGGCGGTCGAGCCGGTGCCTCGCGAACTCGTCCCTATAAGCATCCCACATCCGGTCCAGCGTGGGGGGCTTCCAGCCGTCGGTGAGGAATGCCAGATCGTAGAAGGGCGATCCCAGCCCCGCCTGTTCCCAGTCGATCGGGCAGAGGCGGGGGGGATCCGCCGACGTCTCGACCAGGATGTCGTGCTTGCTGAAGGAGCCATGGATCAGCGTGGCCGGCTCGCGAGTCATGACCTCGATGTTCCGGTCGTAGTCCTCGAGCACCTGCGCGAGGCGTTCCGCGAGGACGGGAGAGAGTTGCGACACCGCGTGCAGGGCCTCGTCGGCGTGAAACCGGAAGAACGCGGTGTCGTGGCGGATCAGGAACGAAGTTTCGCCCAGGTGTTCGGGGTGCGCGGTGAAGTGAGCCTGCATGCGGGCGAGCCAGGCTGCCGCGGCGATGAACAGGGTCGAGTCGCGCCAGTGAAGCCGATCGCCCGGGACGAACTCGAGCGCCAGCCACGATCGCTCGGGCGAACGGAGCGAGCCCCGGAAGCTGGGGGTGCCGAGGTTGGCTCCCTCCAGCACATCGCGATAGACCCGCAGCTCCCGTTCATAGCGCAGCGAAATATCATCACTGGGAGACTCGGGACGGCCGAATGTCTTGAGGAAGATCTCGGTGGTGGCGCCTCCGGCGAGCGTCATGGTGATGATTTCGCACGGGTACGAGGTGTCCTCGGCCACCGGCCGCCGCTGGAGCGACACGATTTCGGGCGCGGGGTCCGGGCGCCCGAGCAGACTGCTCTGCAGCCACCGGCGCAGCGCCTCGTCGTCGGCCCTCGGGCCCTCGCCCGGGGTCGGCCCTCCGGGGATTTCCATCACGGCGGTCCCTGATTCACGCGACGATGACTCGGAGCCCTTCAGGAGCTCGCCTCCGTGCGAGCGCGCGCTCGAACGCGCGGGCGGGCCCGCTTCCTTCCCTGCCTGGAATTCGCCGCAAGATCCACTGGTTTCGCGTTTCGAAGAGGAAGATCGGATTCAGTGCGAAGCCACCGCCTTCAGGAGCTCCGCTCGTGGCGGAGGCCGTCGATGCGCTTCAGCCACGGGCGGTGAACCGTGCCGTTCTGGTGCGGCGCCAGCGCCGCCGGGCGGACCCCGTCGAGGTCGAGCAGCTTCCGGAAATAGTTGATGGTCTGGGTCAATCCCTCGCGGATCCCCACCCGCGCCTCCCAGCCGAGGAGCTCGCGGGCCTTGCGGGTGTCGGGGCAGCGGAGCTGCGGATCGTCACCCACCGCGGGAGGACCGAATACGAATCCGGATGTGGAGCTGGTCAGCTCGCGGATCATGCGCGCGAACTCGAGCACCGTGTGCTCCTCGGCGTTGCCGAGATTGACGACCTCGCCGGCGGCGCGCGGCGACTCCATGGCGCAAATCAGGCCGCTGACCATATCGGAGACGTAACAGAGCGAGCGGGTCTGGGAGCCGTCCCCGTAGATCGTCATGGGCTGGCCGCGCAGGGCCTGCGTGATGAGATTCACCACCAGCCGGCCGTCGTCGGGAGCCGAGCGCGGGCCGTAGGTGTTGAAGATGCGAACCACCCGGGCATCCAGTCCCCGAGTCCTCACGAAGGCCATGGTGAGCGCCTCGCCGTAGCGCTTGGCCTCGTCGTACATGGAACGGGGGCCGGTGCAGCTCACGTTGCCGCGATAGTCCTCGGACTGGGGGTGCTGGAGAGGGTCGCCGTAGGTCTCCGAGGTGCTCGTGTACAGGAGGCGCGCGCCGTGCAACTCCGCCATCTCGAGCAGCCGGCGGGTTCCCTCGCTATTGACGCGCAGCGTCTCGATCGGGACGCGCGTGTAGCCGGGCGGGCTGGCGGGGCTCGCCAGGTGAAAGATCCGGTCCATCAGGGCGAACGCCGGCAGCTCGTGGATGATGTCGTGCTGCACGAAGTGGAAGCGCGGCTGAGCGAGCAGGGCCTCGATATTGACGCGGCGGCCGGTGACGAGGTTGTCCACGCAGAACACCTCGTGGCCCCGGGACAACAACTGCTCGCACAGGTTCGAGCCGATCATACCTGCGCCACCCGCGACTAGAACACGCATGGACCCTCCAGGTTGGATTGCTAGCGAGATGTGTTTGGTCCGCGGGTCGTCGAGCGGCCGGTTCTCAGGGCCCTCGTATCTCTTGGATGGAAGGCGGGGGTCACTTCGCGGCGCGTCTGAACACGTGGAAACCTGCTATTAGTATAAAGCAGGTTGATATCTTACAGTAAACCAAAACTTACTAGAACGTGATACATGTGGTTGTAAGAATTAATCTAGATTGTGATTGTCTGATATCATGCCGGCGTCTGGATCCTAGGTGACCCATGGATCCGGCGCGCCGGGTGAAGCGAGCGGCCTCGTCGATCCGCGGCCTCCCGGAGCGAGGTCGGTGACGAGGGGCGGCTTGCGGCCGGGGAGCCGCGGCTGTGAGGGTCCGCGCAGCAGAGCGGCGAAGGAACCCGGGGCTCGCGTCGGCTGTCGCGGGCGAACGACGCCCGCACGACGGCGGCGGAACCTGGGTGCGATGCCCCACCGCCGGCGGCGGCCCTTGACTCTCTTCCGACCCCCACCCTACCCTGCGTCCTCGGGCTTGGAGCGCGCCGCCTGTCCCGGAGCGCAGGCGCGCCGGCCCTTCAGGAAAGGGCCCACCCCGTGAGAGCCGCCCAGGAGCTTTGCCTCCCTTGACCACCGCCCTCGAAGGCGTCCAGTACTTCGAGACGATCCTGGAGACCGTGGGGCGCACTCCGCTCGTGCGGCTGAGAAGGGTCGCCCGGCACTGTCCCGCGCCGGTGCTCGCCAAGATGGAGACCCTGAATCCCGGCAGCAGCGTCAAGGACCGGATCGGGCTCGCCATGGTCGAGGCCGCGGAGCACGAGGGGAAGCTCAGGCCCGGGGGCACCATCGTCGAGTGCACCTCGGGGAACACCGGTCTCGGCCTCGCGATGGTGGCGGCGGTCCGGGGCTACCGGTCGGTGTTCTGCATGCCCGACAAGGTCTCGAGCGAGAAGGTCAACCTTCTCAAGGCCTTCGGCGCCGAGGTCCTGCTGAGCCCGACCGCCGTGCCGCCGGATTCACCGGAGTCGTACTACTCGGTGGCGCGCCGCATCGCCGCCGAGCGGCCCGGAGCGTTCCTGACCGACCAGTATCACAACCCGGCCAACCCACAGGCCCATTACGAGACCACCGGGCCCGAGATCTGGGAGCAGACCGCCGGCAAGATCACCCACTTCGTGGCGGGCATGGGGACGGGAGGCACGATCTCGGGCGTGGCGCGCTATCTCAAGGAACGCCGCCCGGGAGTCAAGGTCATCGGAGCCGACCCGGTGGGCTCGATCCTCAAGCACTATCACGAGACCCGCGAGATCACCGAGGCTCATACCTACAAGATCGAGGGGGTCGGGGAGGACTTCATCCCGAGCGCCACCGACTTCTCCTTGATCGACCAGGTGATCTCGTGCGGGGACCGCGAGGCCCTGAACCTCACCCGCCGCCTGGCGCGCGAGGACGCGATCTTCGTCGGGGGCTCGGGCGGGATGGCCGCGTGGGTGGCGCTCGAGGTCGCGAAGCACTTGACGCCGGCCGATCTGCTGGTGGTGGTGCTTCCCGACACCGGCGAGCGCTACCTCAGCAAGGTCCACAACGACGCCTGGATGCGCGACAATCACCTGCTCGACCCGGCGGTCACTCTGGTCGCCGACGTGGTCGCGGGCAAGGGGCGCGAGATCCCGCCGCTGCTCTCGGTTCAGGTGGGGGAGTCGCTGCGCCGCGCGCTCGCGCTGGTTGAGCGCCACAACATCACCCAGATCCCGGTGTTCAAGGACAAGGAAGTGGTGGGCACGCTCTACGACAGCGAGATCCTGAAGAGCGTGCTGCAGGACTCCTCGGCGCTCGACCAGCCGGTCGAGTCGTTCATGGCGGAGCCCCTGCCGGTCGTCCCGCGCGACGAGCCGGTCGAGCAGGTCACGCGCCTGCTCACCGCCCGCACCCCGGCCGTGCTGGTGAGCCAGAACGGTTCGGTGGTGGGGATCCTCACGCGATTCGACATGCTCCAGTTCATCGTCGGCGGCGAGTGATGGCACGGCGGGTGGACCCCGGGACGACGGGACCGGGGGCGGGACCCTCCTGATGGGCGGAGAGTCGTCGCTCACGCCCGGCTCGGGGTTCAGCACCCGCGCCGTGCACGCCGGGCAGGAGCCCGACCCGACCACCGGGGCCGTGGTCGTGCCTCTCTACCAGACCTCCACCTACGCCCAGGAGGCGCTCGGCAAGCACAAGGGCTACGAGTACGGGCGCACTCACAACCCCACGCGCTTCGCGCTCGAGCGCAACCTCGCCGCCCTCGAGGGGGGCCGCCACGGCTTCTG
>Ga0066698_10001585_pt1 | contig 10051 bp, 8 predicted proteins | sample GraSoiAngelo_147_FD_66457 | JGI IMG/M metagenome (GOLD analysis project Ga0066698, IMG submission 66457) | Grasslands soil microbial communities from the Angelo Coastal Reserve, California, USA - 14_1009_05_40cm | ecosystem: Environmental > Terrestrial > Soil > Grasslands | place: USA... | reverse complement strand
GAGTTGTATCCACGACACACGAGCGGCCTGACCTCGTAGACGGAACAGCGCCCGCCGACAAGAAGCGGGCAGGGGACCGATTCATCCACGGGATCATCGAAGCTGCGTCCTTCGATTTGTGCGGCATATCGCCGCGCGCGCTCGTGCAATTCTGAAACGGCATCGGCCGGAAATGTCGATTGGATGTGGTCCAGGATTCGGAGGAGCTCAGGGATCGACGTCAACACGCCAGGCTTGCAGCAGCAGTACCAACAACCTTCCTTGCAATGAAGCGGAGGACGGTATTCATCTTTGACAATGGCGATCGCGGCGTCCGCATATCGTGCAAGGTCGGCCGCAGCACTGATGACGGTCTTCAGCCGGATCCCGGCTCGGAGCGCATCCAACGTCAACGTATTCCCGGCGTCGCGGCTGGCAAGAAACGCGTCGAGACGCTGTCGATACGCCGTCCGCTCAACCTCGACGGATAGATCCTTCATTTGCCGATCATCTTGGCGTCGTCGGCCGAAATCATCATCATGCCGTTTTTCTCGTAGACGTCGCCCGTCACCGTCACCGTGTGGCCAAGGTGAGGCACGATCCTGGCGTTGTTGTTGGCCACCAGACCGCCCGCCAACTGATACACCTTCCCGTCCGCGGTGAGGAGACCGGCCGGGTTGCCCTCCCACTTCACGGTCGCTATCGCACAAATCATCCCGGCCTGCCCGACGTTTTTCTTGTTCTGAAAGTAACACGAGAGCGAGATCACTTCACCCGTGACGGTCTCGGTCTTCGCGAACGCCGGCGCGGCCCACGCGGCGACCGACAGCGCGACCGCGACGATGAGTAAGGCAACAGACTTCCGCATACTGAAACTCCTTCACATTTCGCTTGTCCAAATCAATACGTCAGCGTCATGACGAAATGCCGTACCTGGCGACTCCGCACGTTACAACGGCAACGGGCGGCCGAACGTCGCGAGCGTACGCATGGGCTCTGCGATGTCCTTGATCGCGCTGAGATTCCACCACTGGCCAAGCGCCTGGTCCCGCTGCGCGTCCGCGACGTGCCTGTAGGCGCAGACGCGTTTGAACTTGTTCGTGATGTCGTCGTCCGACATCTGCGGGAACTCGCTCATGTCGCCGGGACTCCTGTTGCCGCCGTGGGTGTCCCAACTCTTCTCATCGCCCGACTTCTTGCGAATGGTGATACGTGCCGTGCCATTTCCCCGCCACTCGGAAACTGGAAGAAGAGTGATTCTGTCCATGAGCCCCCGCACGACGGGATCCCGGAACGGAAGTTTCTCGATCGCGAAGGCATCAAGGTAGGTTTCACCATCGATCAGGTTCCGGGCGAGCACATACGGGAGGCTGTGGTCGGCGGTGTCCCGATTCCGGGGATCCCATTTGGGGGCATCCCCGACTTCCTCCCAGTCCCCGAACGTCATGTAGTACTGAATCGAATCGATCTCGTCGACTCTGGTCCACGCTCGCATCTGCGGAATGAGCCCGAGCGTCTGCTGGGTCATCTGGTCCGAGGGGAAACGCTTGTTCACCATTCTCTCGATTTGCAGTTTGGCCCGCTCGGGCAGCGTGAACTCCCTGCCCATACGACCCTGGCTGTACCAGAGAGCACCACGGCCCTCGAACGGCTGTGGCGGACCCGTCATCCCTTCGCGAGCCAATATCGCGGCCCAGACGCCGCACTTGATGGCTTCCGCGCTCCGCACCCCCTTCCACATCGACATGGCGCCGACGCCTTTGTTCAACGCGACGTGCGGCGTGAGTGCGATCGACACGGCGTTGGCGAGCCGATCCTCATCGAGCCCCATGAGCTTGCCCACCGCCATCGCCGGCGCGATGGACTCGCCGCCCCCGACGGTCATGACCTCGTACCCCACGGTGATCGCGGCCATGACCTGGGACCCGGTCGAGTGGAGGGCCTCTCCCATGGCAAGGGCCGCGGGAATAAGGTTGCTGTGATGCGGCGTGTCGTTGAAATCGACGAGGCGCACCATGCAGCTGTTGACAAAACTGGCCAGCTCCGGCGTCGTCGAGATCCCATATCCCAGGACCGTGCACTTGAGAGAACCGGCGGGCGACAACCGTGCCGTGCGGGCGGCGATGCGCACGGCTTCTTCTTCGAATCCCGCGATGGCGGAGGCCATCGAATCGACCATCGTGCGGTTCACCGCCCTGACGACGGGCGGCGTCATGTCCGATTCCTTGAACCCGCTCACAAACTTGACGATCTTGCGCGTCGTGTCATCCATCGGGCCGTTTCCGCCCAGCCGGTTGGCACCGTTCTTATAGCCGGAGCCTGTGTGCGGTCTCCACTCTCCAGGCGGAGGCGGGGACCCCGGTGGCGGGACCGGACCTTGCGGTGGACCGCCTCGCTGGGCCGAGGCGCGCTCGGCTGTCAGTGCGGTGGCGACGACCCCGGCGCCCAGCTTCATGAGATCGCGGCGCCCGAACGCGGTTCCGTGCGGGCGAACGGTGTCGTCGTTCATCTCGTCCTCCACTTAGGGCCCTTACCAATTGACATTCGCGCCAAATTTGATGAGCCGGCCGCCAAGGATCTCTATTGCGTTTCCGTACGACGCCCCGAGCTGTGTGATCTGTGACGTGATGCCGGCGACATTGAAGACGTTGAAGACGTCTATCCGCGGTTCGAGCCTCAACGCGCCGACTTTCAAGGCCCTTTTGAGGTTGAGGTCGACCATGGTGATGTTCGGCAAGCGCCTCGTGCCGCTCGGCTCGATGACGACCGACTGCGAGACTTGTGTGAGCCTCACCGTATTACTGCTGACCAGAACGGACGTCGTCTCCGGCCATCCGGTGAAATACTGCCCGGCGCCGCCAACCGTGAACCCATACGGCAACTCGTACGCACCGGAGAGCTTGGCGAAGAACGGCCTCTCCTGGGACTCAGGGCCGCGAGCGAACGTCAGGTTGGGATTGTTGAGGTCGCTCCCCTCATAGATGTTGACGTCGCTTTTTCCCCAGCTCAGGCTACCCATCGCCATCCACCGGTGACTCATCCGCTTTCGCGCCGTCAGATCGACGCCGTTGAAATTTCGGTTGAGCTCGGACTGATTCGACCAGAGCACGTCGAACTTGCCAAGCGTGGCGGGGGCCTGGTTGTACACGGTCACCTGCTGGCCGCTGGAGACTTCGGTGACCTGGAGCGGACTATAGCTGGACGCCGGAACGGCCACGTTGCGCGAGCCGATCATGTTGCGATGTCCGCGGTAGTAATAGCCGACCGAGACGACCACCGATCCCGGCAACTGCCGCTCGACTTCGGACGAGATCTCATTGACAACCGGCCATTTGAGATCGTCGGCGTAGCGGTTGGTCGTGCCCAGGTTGAAGCCGGTCGACGGCCCCAATTCGTTCAGCTGCGGGATCAGATCGCGATTGAGGTCGCAGCCCGAGGTTTGACCCGGCCCGCAGACCGTCCACGGACGCGTGTCGTTCGTGAGCCCGATCGGATTGACCCGCGCGACGACAATGACGCCCTGGGGGATGATGTAGCGGTTCGCCGAGAACTTCAGCGCCGTCCTGCCGTCGCCGCCGAGGTCGTAGATCGCCGACAGGCGCGGGACGACACTCTTCCAATCGGGAACACCCCTCACGTCAGGGAAGCATCGCCCGGTGATGAACACGGTCGCCTCTTGACACAACGGGCCGTCTATCCAGCCATACGTGCTCTGATACCGCAGTCCGAGGTTCAAGGTCAGCTTGGAGGCTGGCTTCCATCTGTCCTGCACGTAGACGGCGTGATCCCGATGTCGCCTGACGGACTCGGTCGGCGTGTTGTACGTGTTCACCGAATCGGGCACACCATTGCGATACACCGCGCGCAACCCGGACGGGTCCGATACCGAGGTTCCACCTGAAACGCTCCGCGTTTGCACCAGCTGATAGCCGGCCTTGACGTCATGGTCTCCGGCCATGTAGCTGAGGCTGGACGCGAGCTCGGCTCTCCATCCATTGTTGATGCTGTAGGTTGCCGCCGCCACGGTGTTCGTTCTCAACACGCTGTCGAAGCGTGGAATGTCTCCCTGATGGACTTCCTTCTGCGGCAGGTTGTTGGTCTGTCCATTCATAGTGATGCCCGCGACATCCAGCACCATATGTGGCGACAGCACGCTCGTCCATCTGCCCATGTTGATCACGTTCTTGCTGGGGTTGTAGTTCGAGGCCAGCGTGTCGAAGAACTGGGTCACGGTAGGTCCGCCGGCAACGTGATATCGCCCTTTGAGCTGCTTCGTGTAGAAGTAGTGGATCTGGTTATTGTTCGTCACGGCCCACGAGACTTTGCCCAGGCCATCAAGGAGCGTGTTATCGCTCAACAGCTGCGTGCCGTCCGCGTTGTAGCTGCCCACTTTGTACTGGTTGGATTTGCCAAGCTTGGTGTGACCGAAGAACCACAGGCGATCGCGCCGTATGGGACCCGACAACGTGAACGCGCTGTCGAAGAGCAGCTGAATTTCTCCGCCCGGCACGATGTTGGGGTTGGCCTTCAGCGCGGCCGCGGGAACCCCGGCCAGCAACTGCTGTCGTAAAACGGGCGTGAGATTGTTGGCCTGCAGGGCCTGACTCGTACCGGAGTACATGGCGGCGCTGTGAAAGGCGTTCATACCGGTCTTCGTGATCAGGTTGACGATGACGCCACCGACCGCCTGCTCGGCCGACGACTGCCCTGCCTGGTAGTTGAGCTCGTCGGCCTGGAACGTATCCACGTAGTAGTTCACGGCTTGTCCGGTACCGGTGCTGTAGTGATTGATCTCCATGCCATCCATGAGGTAGCTGTTCTCGGTGTTGGTGCTGCCATGCACGTAGGCAACCGACTGGGCGATCATTTCCTTTCCGCCAACGTCGATCTTGCTGATGGTCAAGGCCGGCGCCATTCGTGCAATCGACCAGATGTCGGCCCCGGTCGGCAGCGCGTCGAGGACACTTCGTGACATCACGGTTTGATGGACCGCGGACGCAGTATCCAGAAGGGGCGCTGCTCCAGTGACGGTGATGCTTTCCTGGACGGAGCCGGTTGCCAGCTTCAAATCGACGCGCGCGGTGGCATTGGCGTTGACGACCACGTCCTGTTGCACGGCACGAGTGAATCCCGAAAGCTCCGCCGCCACGCTGTAGGTTCCCGGCACGAGCCTGATGAATTGATAGGCACCCCGGTCGTTCGAGACCGTGTCCTGATTTCCACCGATGATCCCCGGATTGGAGAGCGTCACGGTCACTCCGGGAAGAACTCCGCCCGAGTCGTCCGTGACGATGCCGCCGATCGCGCCGACGCCCTGCTGGGCCGCGACCGGCAGCGGCAGACAGATCCCGAACAGCACAACCACACCAAGGCTGCGGATACCGCGTCTCCTGATCATGCTCACTCCTTTGAGCCGCTTGTCTTCTTCAATCAATCTTTATTTCGCCGCCGCGGACGAGAGTCCCTTGAACACGAACTTCTGGATCCGTCTCCCGTCTTCGACTTCCGACGCGTAGAGGTTGCCCTTCGAATCGGCGGTCATGTGGTGAAGGACGTAGAACTCTCCGGGCGCGACTCCCGGTCTTCCGAACGAGTCGAGGGGTTGGAGTGTTTTCCGGTCGTACACCCAGATTCGTGCCGGGCTCCTGCTGGCGACATACAAGAAACGCTGCGCCGGGTCTGCCGAGAAGGCCGTGCTGGCCACGGTATCCCCGCTCCCGCAAAACAGGTTGGACCCGCGCGGCGCCTCGCACCACCGGTCGACAAATGTCTGCGTCACGAATTTGCCGTCAATCGTGAACACCTGCACGCGCTTGCCGCTGCGGTCGGAGACATACACGAGCCCGTCATTCGACACCTTGACACCGTGCACGATGCTGAACTGCGGCGGCCCGGGGTCCTTGGGGTCCAACTCCTTGGCGGGAATACGCGTCAAATCCTGCCGTCCTCCACCCCGTTGTCCGGCGGCACCGGTCTCACCCCGTTGTCCGGCCTGGCCGGTGGCAGGGTCGTCGGTCGGGACGTTGCCGAACGCGCCCCACATCCGCTTGTAAGCGCCTGTGTCCGCATCGAACACGATGATGCGTTTGTTGCCGTACCCGTCGGCGACAAAAAGCTCGTTGGTCTTCTGATACACGAAGACATCCGCCGCCCGCCACACGTTCTGCGTGTCCTGGTTCGTCTTCTTCTGGCCGCCGCGACCGATTTGCATCACGAACTTTCCGGCCTTCGTGAACTTCAGGATTTGATCGTCGTTGCCGCTGCCGCCGATCCACACATACCCCTTGTAGTCCACGTAAATGCCGTGCTCGGACTGGGGCCAGGCATACCCTTCCGCCGGCCCGCCCCAGCCCTGGATGTAGTTGCCCGCCGCATCGAACTCCATCACCGGCGGCCCCGTTTTCTGATCAGGTCTGACCACTCGCGGGCGGTGCAAGACCCACACGTGATCCTGCTCGTCGGTGGCCGCGCTGGCCACCTGGCCGAATACCCACCCGTTCGGGATCTTCGCCCACGACGCGTCCGGCTCGAACCTCGGTACCTCGCGGGCGGGTGTGTTTGCGGACTGGGCGCCCGCGGCCCGGTGCGATCCAGCCATGACACTCGCCGCCAGCGCGACGCAGGCGGTACCCGCGCCGATCGTCCGCTTCATGTTTTTCACATTCATGGGCCTCTCTCTTCAAACGAGATCGACAACACATCGTGGATGACGGCAAGGACCCGGCCCATGGTATCTCTCGCGTAACCGGGATCATAGGGCATTCTCGGTTGACGGTCCGACGAACCGCCCTCAACATTCCTCACGTTTTTTTCGATGGAGTTAGACCGCTCGCAAACTTGGCAGCCCGTGGTGAAAGTCTGGCTGCATTCGACGGGCGATGCATCCCCGCTCCACCCCAACGCGGCTGCCGCGTTGGGGACCCCGGCGCGGGCCGCGTTGCTCCTCGCTCGAATACTCCCGGTATTCTCGGTCGTCGCGCCTTGCCGGCGGGGCGCCTCGCCCGTCTCGGTGCGACGCCAGACTTTCACCACGGGCTGCTAAGATGTTTGCCCGAGAATAAGATGTCTCGTTTGAAAGAAAAGGGGTTGACAGGGCAGGTGGCCGTCGTCGCTGGCGCCACGCGCGGCGCCGGACGCGGTATCGCACGCGCCCTTGGCGAAGCCGGGGCGACCGTGTATTGCACCGGCCGCAGTGTTCGCGGCAGTCCCTCGCCCTACCGTCGACCGGAGACCATCGAAGGAACCGCCGACATGATCAAGGCGGAGGGCGGGACGGCCATCCCCGTGCGGGTCGACCACACCGTGGAATCAGAAGTCGAGGCTTTCTTCGGCCGGGTCGATCGCCAGCATGGCCGGCTGGATGTACTGGTGAACAGCATTGCGGGCGAAGAGCCGATGATGGCTCAGTGGAACTCGTTCTGGAAGACGAACCTGAAAGACGGCGAGGCCGTCTTCCGGCAAGCGCTCCTTTCGCACATCATCACCGCCAAGCATGCCGTGCCGGTGATGATCCGCCTGCACCGCGGCCTGATCGTCGAGGTGACCGAGAACGATATTCTCTCCGCTGGAGGAAACCCGCTGACGCAGTGCGTCAAGCTCGCGCTGAAAGGTCTCGCGCTCAACATGGCGGCCGAGCTGAAGCCTTACGGTGTGGCGGCCATCGCGATCACGCCCGGCTTTCTCCGCTCGGAAACGGTGTTGGAGGACGTTGGCGTCACGGAAGCAAATTGGCGCGACGGTGGCAAGGAGGACAGAAACTTTCTCGAATCGGAATCGCCGCTGTTCGTCGGTCGTGCCGTCGCCGCATTGGCGCAAGATCGCCGGATTCTCAAGCGGACCGGTCAGCTTTACAGCTCGTGGGAGCTGGGCCGCGAGTACGGTTTCACCGACGTTGACGGCCGGCGGCCGGATTGGGGAGCGATCGAGATCGATTTCTCACGGCACCCTCCGGCTCTGCTCGAGTTGATGAGGACCGGCGCCCTGATTCAGCTCGAGTGGCTGAACGCGTTGTCGAAGCGGACGAAGCGGTTCCTGAAACAGCTTCCGCGGACGAAAACCGCGAAGAAAAAATCATGAACGCGTCCATAGCGCGCGGACGTTTCGCGGAGCGGTCACGATCGGACCATACTTCGGACCATACTACGGTCCTGCATGGCGTGAGCCCCTGGAAGGACGCTGACTTATGAGACTCGCCATTCGCTCGACGATCTTTATGGGATCCGCGCTGTTGCTCGTCCTCGGTCTCAGGTCACTCGCCGGGCGGGCGGGTGACACGGGCCCGCTTCGCTTCGCCATTTCCTTTCCCGCGGCCCGAAGCGCGCAGCCGCTCGACGGCCGCGTCCTCCTCTTCATCTCCGACGATGGGAAAACGGAGCCGCGCGCGCAGAGCGACCAGTATCGCGCCAACAGCACGCGGCCGATTTTCGGCGTCGACGTCGACGGCCTCGGGCCGGGCGAGCGCGTCATGGTCGACGACAGGATCGCCGGATGGCCGGTGCGCAGTCTGAAGGACATCCCCCCTGGCGACTACTGGGTCCAGGCGCTGCTCAACCGCTACGAGACCTTCCATCGCGCGGACGGCCATACGATCAAGATGCCGATGGACCAGGGCGAGGGGCAGCACTGGGACAGGAAGCCCGGCAACTTCTACAGCAAGCCGGCGAAGGTGCACCTCGATCCCGCCGCCGGCGGCGAGATCGCGATCACGATGGACCAGGAGGTGCCGCCCATCGCGGCAGGCAACACGGACACGAAGCAGGTCAAGTATCTCCGCGTGCAGAACGATCGCCTCACGAAGTTCTGGGGCCGGCCGATGCATCTCGGCGCCATCGTGCTGCTCCCGTCGGGGTGGGACACGCATCCCAACGCGCGCTACCCGCTGCTCGTGCACCATGGCCATTTTCCGGCCAGCATGGCGAGCGACGGCTGGCGCGAGACGCCGCCCGACGCGAAGGCGACGGGCGCCCAGAAAGAACAGCAGGAGTCAGCACGACGCGTGGGCCTCGGTATTCGGTCCGGTGGGTGACGACGGCTACTACAAGCCGCTGTACGACAAGCTCACCGGCGCGATCGACCCGGAAGTCGCGCGCTACTGGCGGGACAACTACGACCTCCGGTACATCCTGCAGCGCGACTGGGCTCGGCTCGGCCCGAAGCTTCGCGGGAGGATCCACATCACGAGCGGCACGATGGACAACGGCTACCTGAACAACGCCGTGTATCAGATGGAGGAATTCCTGGCGCATGCGGTTCCTTCGTCCGAGTCAGAGCTCATTTACGGTGAGCGCCGCGAGCACTGCTTCACCGGCGACACCGAGCATCCGAACAACGTCGGCAGCCGCACCGTTCATCAGCGGTATATGCCTGCAATGGCGCGGTGGATGATCAGGACGGCACCTGCCGGAGCGGACACGACGAGCTGGATGTACTGACGCTTCGAGATGATCTCCTTCGTCGTCCCCGCGTACAACGAGGCACGGCATCTGATGATCTGTAGAACGGTTTGGTGGTGATGTTCTTCCGATATCCACGAAAGACAAGAAAACACGAAAAGCACGAAAGGCACGAAAGGCACGAAACAGAAATGATTTTTTTGTGTATTTCGTGTATTTCGTGATTTTGGTGGTGTGTCAATCACTCGACGCTCCAGTCGCGTCGAACGATGAGGAGAAGACCAGAATGAACGTCGCCAGGCATGTGACGATGGAGGAGCTCGAGGCAGGACTGGACGAGATCCGCCGGTCGCCCAACGACGAAGGCGTCTTGAAGATGATCGTGCGGCGGCCACGGAGCAACGAGCGTGAAATGTTGGAAGAAGGTGAGCTCGATCCCGGGGAAGGACTGGTGGGTGACAGCTGGAAACACCGCGGCAGCTCTCGATCATCGAACAGGCCGCCCAATCCCGACACGCAGCTGAACGTCATGAATTCCCGCGTGATCGCCCTGGTGTCGCACGACACAGACCGCTGGTGCCTGGCGGGCGATCAGCTTTTCGTCGATTTGGATTTGAGCGCGGAGAATCTTCCTGCCGGAACGCGGCTGGCGCTCGGCTCGGCGGTGATTGAAGTCACCG
>Ga0066698_10001584_pt1 | contig 10052 bp, 7 predicted proteins | sample GraSoiAngelo_147_FD_66457 | JGI IMG/M metagenome (GOLD analysis project Ga0066698, IMG submission 66457) | Grasslands soil microbial communities from the Angelo Coastal Reserve, California, USA - 14_1009_05_40cm | ecosystem: Environmental > Terrestrial > Soil > Grasslands | place: USA... | reverse complement strand
GTCCGACAAGGCTCATATCGCCTTTTAGCACGTTCCAAAGTTGTGGAAGTTCGTCCAGGCTATATTTACGCAGGAACCTTCCCACCTGGGTTACTCGGGGATCATTCTTGAGCTTGAACAGAAGCCCCTCTCGTTCGTTAAGGCTGCTTAGATCTGCTTTGAGTTGGTCGGCGCTGACCACCATGCTACGAAATTTCAGAAAGACAAATCTTCGCCCCTTTTTCCCTACTCGAATCGAGCGATAGAATGTCGGTCCCGGGGAATCGATCTTGATGGCAATGGCTATGAGTGCTAGGAGTGGCGAGATAACTATGAGACCGATCGTTGATATGAGAATGTCTATCAGGCGCTTTACTGAATGAGCAAAAGTGTGTTTAGTTTCTTCGTGGAGGGTGAAAACCGGAACCTGCTCGATGTAATCGAGAGGGGTTCCCCAGGTCAGGCCATCATAATCGGCCACCACCTTCACCCCCAAGTGGTTTCGACGCGCGTCCTGTACGACCTTGTTTACCAGTTCCTTCCCCCAAGGTAGAGCGATCAAGATCTCGTCTACGAACTCTGCTCGGGTTACGCGGGTGAGGTCCTCAATCCTGCCCAGCACACGCCGGCCATTGGAATGCTGGCTCTCATCCAAGAACCCCTGGACGACATACCCCCACTGTCTGTTCTCGGTCAGAGACTGCGCCACGCGCTGGCCCACGTCATTGGCGCCCACAATTAACACACGTCGTGCGTCGTGTCCATTAATGACGCGGCGTTCAATGAGCTTTCCCTCTCCTAGTCTCCAAGCGGTGAGTGTGGCTAGGCTCAGGAGGCCGCTGAGGACAATTACGGCGGCAGAAACAATCCCCAGGCCGGAGACACAAAGGGAAATCGCTATTAGCAGGGTAGCTATAGCTAGCGCCTTGGCCACCACAAGGCATTCATCCAGGCGCACGCGTGAGTGCGGAGCACGATAGAGATCGTATTGGTGACACAGGAGCAGAATTAATGCTCCGTAGAGCAATAAAAGGCTCGCGTGCTGGTTCACAAAGGTATGAGCAGATGTGAAACGAGTCAAAACCAATGTACTTATAGCAGCAAGCAACAGAATGTCTGTGACAATACGGCCGATCTGGAGCGTGCGCTTGCCGTCGGCTTTCCAAATTCTTTCCGGCCGCAATGCCTTGGGGCACAGCGCATCGGCAACCGGCCCTTTTGCACCTTGTAGTTCAGCCAACCCGACAGGAGGCCAAATTGCATGGGATGCAAGGCGAAGGTGTGGAGGAGGATTGATAGATTCAACCCTAGACTTCGGATCGGGATCTATAGGGAAAGTAGCCAATTCTTGTATCCTGAGGATTTTGCTTAAGGGAATCTGGTGTCTTAGCCACTGAAGCGGCCCGAAAATTCTGTGAATCGAGGCGCGCCTAAGGTGAGTTAGTAGTTTCGACTTGGACTTAAACTCTAGAACGGCTCGACGTCGTACTCATCAATACAATGGCTAAGGATCGATGGATAGGTTCTACTGACACAACCAAAGTCTGTGACGAGTAACGGCTCAGAAGGCGTTGGCGAGAGGTGCGCATACGCGGGGGACGTCTGGACGGGATCGAGGGGATCCGTTCTGAGCCAATATTTCGTGGATGTCTTCAATCTGCTTGTCGGGAATCGGAGCCCCTTCCTGCCTGACGCCGGCGAAGCTTACTATTCCTGGAGTGCGAAGAAGAGACGCTGGTCAGTGAAATAATCTAGATGGACAAAGGCGCAGCAGGGGAAAAGTGGCAACTGCACCACCTTACGCCTGTCGCTCCAGCGACGAATGCTTGGAACCAGCGCCAGAAAATTCCTGATGCCCTTGTCCCGGAGTTGAGTAAGGATCTGTTTCTCGTGTCGCGCGCGAGTATGAACCGCGTATCAACGAAACTCTGCCGAGTCACATTCGGGGGAGTGTGAATTCGGTTACAGCCTTTTATAGATAGCCTCCGGCAAAGGAAACGTTCGCTGATTCAACACTGCGCCCAGCACGCGCACGTTCGCGGCGCTCAAGTCTTTCAAAGCCTTTTGCACCGTCTCACGGCGTGAGGAGTTCGCTTTGAGAACGAGCACCAACCCATCGCAGTGTCTCGCCAGCACAACTGCGTCGCTATAGAGGTTCAGGGCGGGCGAATCAACCAAGACATAGTCAAATTCGTTGCGCAGTTCTGCGATTCGCGCAGACATCCGGTCTGAGGACAGTATGGTTTGGCTACTTGAATCGTCCGACCCGGAGCTCATGAGCCAAAGGTTCGCACCGAGCCGCTGCGTGAAATCCCTGACCGGCCCCGCTTGCCGCACGGCCCCTGCAAGTCCAAGGTTATTTCCGAAGCCAAATTGTGTGTGCAGGTCGGGAGAGCGGAGGTTTGCGTCAATCACGCAAACCGACCCAGGCACCAGGGATGCTAGGACCATAGCCGCATTTGCGGTCACCCAGGTGCATCCAACGCCCTTCTCGGCGCTAGAGAACATTACTACTCGGGATACATCTCGACCGGGCAGGAGAAACACACGCTGAACAAGTTTCGTCACTTCCTCTCTCTCGAGTCCCTCCAGACCTAGGTCGTTTCGCTCGATGCTAAAAGTTTGAGCAGTGCTGTCCCGCACCTCCAGATCCGGTTGGAACAGCTCCCGCTCCTTACCAGCTTGTTGCAATAACTCGTAGTTTCTGCTCACCTGTACCTCAATTCTTCCGGTAAGAATCGCTCTTCGTCCCCCGGAACTCGCGCAAACTCCTTGGATCCGCTCGCACCTGATCCATTACCGGAGGTCAATCTTTATTATAGGCAACGCGTCGTCCGAGGATATCGGAGCGAGCCGCGGTCGGCCGCCACTTCCAGCACAATCGCCCCATCGACCGGTTTTTGTTTCAGCGCACAGCCCCAGCGAGAGTGCGTTGAAGCAATAGTTGTTTATGTTCCGCGGTATACCCCGGTCGCGATTCGGCGATCAACCCCAGAGCCTTGTTCCCGCAGTTCGTAAAATCTGAGAAACATGGTGTTTACTTTCTTGCTGGATCCCGACGAACATCTTTCGTTGGGCCAAAACCACTGTTATTTCCACTGCCGTTTCTACCGTTGCCATTTTTTCCGTCATGTGGAATGGCCGCCAGCACAGGTATGCTCAAGATCGCTTCCACCTCACGTGGCGTGCTGAACGAAGTGTCCACGTACTCCAAGGTGAGAATCAATCCCACGCTCAACAGCGTCGCAAGTCCGGCGCCAAGAAGCCCATATAAGAATGGAGAGTGGACCGGCAGGGCAGGCGCAATGGGTTCCTCTGCGATGGCCACGTTCAGAACTCGCTTTTCATCAAGTGCGTCCGTGATGCGTGCTTCTTCCCGCTTGCGCAAGTAGAGCAGGTAATTTCCTTCCGCCGCGGTCGCGGTCCGCTGCAGATCCTGATACAGAATACCTTTCTGGTCGAAGTCGCGGGCCGACGCTTGATACACTCGGACAATCCGCTCGGTCGCCGCAGCACGCGCCTGCAATCCGCTGAGTTCCGCGCGCGCTTTGGACAGTTCCGACGTTGCCCACTGGTGGGTTGGGTTTATGTCCGTGGTTTCTGCGCGGACCGGCGCCGTGTCTTCATTGGCGATCGCTTCACGAGTGTCGGCGATCTGCTTTTCCACTTGCTGGACCAGACGGTAATCGGGCTTAAATTTTGTCAACAACTCCACCCTCTTCAGTTCCAGATTAAGCAGAGTGCTTTTGAGTTGCTGCAGAAGTTCGGGATTGTCTGCTTTGCGGACCTCCGTCATCTGCCGCGGGGAAAGCGACTTTGTTTGTTCTTCCAGGTTGCGGATGCGATTCTCGGTGTCCGCAATGGCCGCTTGCGTCTGTTGCCAAATGCCCGTGAACTCGTTGAGCTTCTGTAGCGTGAGGTCCCGATTGACAGCAGGCGCGACTGCACCGTACTGCTGTGGAAAGTCCGCCAGGCGCGACTCCGCAGCGTCCAAGCCTTTTTTGAACTGTGCGCTCTGTTCTTCAAAGAACTTGAACTGCCCCGCAGGCCGGTGAACGGCCAGGTGTTTCTCCAGATAAAACCTGTTGAGCGTGGCTAGAACTCGCGCTGAAAGCTGGGGGTCAGGTGATGTGTAAGTGACTTCAATAACGTTGGTTTTCGGCACCGTCTGTATGGAGATACCATCCGCCAACTTTCCCGTGGTTCTATCGATCTTTTCTTCCTCCGTGAGGCCCATAGTAAGAAAGAACGCCAGCATCTTGCCGAACGGCTTCTTGGGGTGCTGCAGGTCGCAGGCGACCACAACCTTGCGAAGAAGTTCGTAACTGTTCAGCAGCTCCACTTCGGAGTTTAGTTCCTCTGTGGCCACGGCGTAGTTTCCGATGGGATTATTTTGTTCGGGGGTCGGGGCCACAACCGGGTCGACCCGTCCCCGGTTCACGAGAATTTTGCTTTCGGCTTGGTATTTCGGCAATATGACGGCGGCCAAAACGGCGCCAAGAATAATCCCGACGAAGCACAGGATCACCACCCGGCGATACCGGAATCCGATGGCCAGCACGTCCCGCAGCGTTGGCGTCAGGTGCTCGCGGCGGGAACCTTCACGGGGTAAGAATTCTCCAACCATTTCTAATCTCCCTTTCGGTCGTCAGTTCAAAAGTTCAAAACTGGGTCGGGTTGAAGTAAAGCAACGCCCGGGGGGTGGGCAGAAATCTCTCTATCTTGGAAATGCGGTTTTGAGGCACGAAGATCATGTCTCCCGGCTTGATGTGCAAATCTTCGCGCAAATTCTTTTCACCCAGCATCTTCTTCACGTTAAGGATTTGCGTCTCAGTCCAGCCGTCGGACACACGGCGGAACAGCAACACTTGCGAATGTCTTGCAATTTGGCTAAAGCCCCCAGCCATGGCGACCGCCTCAGTCACCGTTGTGTCGCCCCGCAACTCGTACTTCCCGGGATGCGACACCTGTCCACCGGCGATAAAATAAGGCTTTTCGAACTCCTTGAGAGTAGCCACAATGACGGGGTCGTGAAGAATCTTCTCGTAGGCGATGAGGAGAGCTTCGTTGAGCTCTGGAATCGTTTTGCCAGCTACGTGCATCTCCCCAATCCCGCGCAAGCTGACGTAGCCATCCGGCTGAACGCTCACAGTTTGGTTGAATTCGGGGCTGAATTCGAACGACAGATCCAATACATCATCCGGTCGCAATAGATAACGCGGGGTTCGCAGCTGGAAGCCTGGCTGATTTCCGCTATTTTCGTTCTTTGAAGCCCCCGCCTTGTCTTGCGCACGGTTCTGATCGGCACTAGAGAGCATCGCCTGCGGGACTTGCTTGCTGAAACATGCCACTGCCATGAACAAAACCGCACCAATACAGGTTGTACGTAATCCTCTGCGCCTAGTCATTTGCTTACTCTTTCCTCGATTTACTCATGTTCGCTGAGCTTCCAATTGCCGTCGCACTCTCAAGCCCGAACTTGCGCTTCGCCTATTACGCAGCTTCCTCCGGTAAAGCTTACCTTCTTCTCTCTCTCTCAGCATCATCGAACGCAAATCACTGGTGGCTGCGAAACCCGCCTATATACCGCCTCGATCGATGCGAACCACTCGTCCCCCGAATGCTAGTAGACACTACTCCGGATCGGAGGGTGCTCTGGCTGGTTTGTTACGCGCGAGGAAGTGCTGTATGTAGGCATAGGCTCCTCGGGCTTCTTCCTCCCACTGCTGGGGAGTAAGGCCATGCAGCTTGTTATCGACAGCAGCCGAGTAACGTATTCTACAGAAACCGGGGATCTGTGCTCGCCGAAGTTGATGATGCGTATCTTTGGCAGCCGGTGGGCCGGCACTCGTCTCGGTGGCTGCGCGCGCAGCGTCGGGACTTGTTTCCTCCGACTGTTTGATCCCCGGGACTGGCACGATTTCCGCGCTGCAGGGTCCAGCCTTTTGCTGGATGACATCCGGTATGCTGACGGATCGCACAGATACAGAATAACGTTTCTTAAGATTTTTCAGAAGCAGGCCGAGATCGAGGTCCGCGCCCACTTCATCGATCAGCGAGCGATCAATCTGCTTTAGCGCAAGGGCACATCCAAGCGACAGTGCATTGAAACAGATACGATTAATCTCTCTAGGCACTCCACCGCTAAGCTCAGCGATCCCCTCCAATGCTGGGATCGTGAACAGTTGGGGACCGCTGTAACCGGCAACGCGCAGGCGATGCTCAATGTATTCCGTCGCTTCCTCAAGCTCCAATGGCCTGATGAAATTCATTATAGGAATGCGCTGAAGTAGTTGACTCAGTTCTGGACGAGCCAATTGTTGCGCGAGGCGGGGCTGCCCCGCCAGAATGATGTGCAACAACTTCGCGTCCGGAGTCTCGAAATCGGACAGTAGGCGCACGGTTTCCAGCACTTTCGCATCAAGGTTCTGGGCTTCGTCAATAATTACGACGACTCGCCTGCCGATTCGCGATTCCTCATACAGGACTTGTTTGAACTTCTCATGAAGAACCACCGGATCAGAATTAGTTGTGGTTACGCCGAGTTCAGCGAGCAGGTATCGCAACAGCGACCGGGAATCACATTGAGTTTCGAACAGAAACGCCGTCCGCGCCGAGTTTCTTAATCGACTGAGAACGCGAAACAGGAGGGTCGTTTTCCCCATCCCTGGTTGGGCAACTACAGCTGCAAAACCCAAATTGCTCTCTATCCCGTACAGGAGTGACGCCAGCACTTCGCGATGAACGACGCTGGGATATAGATAACGAGGATTGGGTGTCGTGCCGAAGGGTTGTTCCCGCAAGTTATAAAATTTTAGAAACACTTCGCCCTCGCTTGGAGAAGCCGACTTGATTGGAAATCTTCCAGCAAGCTATACAACCTCGACATTATATCCTTCGATGCGAACAGCCAAGGATCTCTGGATCGCGTTCACGGATACGACGAGGGTGTTGCCTCCGTTTCGCGCTTGGAAAATGCCTTCGATTCCATCGAGGGCCCCTCCGCGGATCCGAACTCGCTGCCCGACTTTTAGGAACGGATGGGAGCCCCAAGAAGCGTTCTGCGAAAGAAGCTTTCGAACTGCGTGAATTTCTTCGTCGGGGATCGCCGTCCCTTCCCCGTGACCTCCCACAAAACCCAGTACACCATCTACACGAAAGACTCGTAGACGCTCTTCGTGGGTCAGAGCCGATCTGACAAACAGGTAGGAACTAAAAAGCGGAAGTTCTACTGTCTTCTGGCGGTCGCTCCAACGGTGGACTTCACTCACAAGCGGAAGAAAAGTTGTCAGACCTTGCTCCCGGAGACGCTGATCAACGACCTTCTCATGCCGAGCGCGGGTGTGAATGGCGTACCAACTCTCCATTCCAATGACAGGAGCTGAAGAGCTGAGCTCGTAGACTTGCCCGCTGCTGCTCATAGCTTCGCCCTCTGGGTCACACGCATAATTTGGCCCTATGTTCCACACACGTTTGTCGAGGTACCGAACAGGGGGAGGAAAAAGACACGATCTAAAGGCGAGAATCCGCGTCCGTGATGTTCACCCTACAAGCGAATACCACTTACGACAAGAGGTAGACCGCACTAGTTAGCGAAGACCACTCCAAGGTAGGGCTTGCCTTCCAGACTGGAGGAACTGGGGACTAGGGACAGGTTTCCCCTATCAGGAGTCCTGCCGAACCCAACTAGACAGTTGGACATTTGGACGTCGGCTTGTTATGACACCCGTGATGGAATCCTAGAATGCTGTATCTATCTCGTTTGTTTTATTAGACTTCTATCATTTCTCATTATCAAGACTTCGAAAAACACTTCTGTTCTCATTCTGAGATCCCAACAAAAAGGCATCGCTCGCAGATCCCGATTCTAGCGATCAATTAGTAGCTCCAGGCAGTCATCTGAGGCATCCTACTCCCAGCGATTGCACAAAAAAATCGTAGTCGCAATCGGGTTTTTGCTTGCCTCACGTGAAGCGGAGTGCTAGGATTCCACCACTCAACTGCGAAAGGTTGCTTCGCAGTTGTAGAAGATGCGAACAAGCGATTAATTAAACTCTAGTAATTTAGCGCACTTTAAGATCCCTCCCCCCTTTAGACAGCGGTTGTTCCCCCAGACTCTCAACGTTGTGCTTTGTGCACTTGATTTTTGTGCTTCGTGCACCTGCTCTTCACTCGGATCACCTTGCGCGTGAAAAGTTTGACCAAGGGTCCAGGTGAAGCGCCAGTTTTCGTCACTCGGGAGGATTCTATGCAGCTTCTGGAACGCTCGGATCAGGGGACAATTCACGTCGTGGTCGCGGACAACACTCGGATGCACAGCCAGTTGCTGTCCGACGCGATGAAGCGGGATCGTCGTATTCACGTGGTTGCTTCAGTTTCAACCACTCGTGAACTCCTGGATTCGACAGCGAAGCTGCCACTCGGCGTCGCTGTCATCAGCTCCAACCTGGACGGGGAGCCCTCAGGCGGATTTGAAGTCATGCGCGAACTTCGCACACTGCGGCCCGCAGTACGGGGGGTAATGCTGCTGGACTCTTCCAAGGCCGAGGCAGTAGTGAAAGCCTTCCGGGCAGGAGCCAAAGGAGTCTTCTCCAAGAACGAACCCCTTAAGAGTCTTTGCAAGTGCATCCGGTGTGTGTACGAGGATCAAATCTGGGCCAACAGTAAGGAGATAACGTTTGTCTTGGACGCCCTCGCTACTACGCCAGCCATACGGGCAGTCAATGCTGACGGAATAAATCTGCTTTCCAGACGCGAACTGGAAGTCGTGCACTGCCTGGCGGAGGGGCTTACCAACCACGAAATTGGCCAGCGCTTGGGGCTAAGTAAGCACACCATCAAAAATTATCTTTTACGCATCTTCGATAAGGTAGGAGTTTCCAACCGGATGGAACTTTTGTTTCTCACGCTTAGCCAGCCTGCTACAACTCGAGAACATGCCGGACAACACGAGAGTGCAGCTCCGGACTGGTACACGCGACCAGCTGAACAGGGCCTACCCGCGGCACAATTCAGATTGGTCCAGAATTATAAGGATGGAATAGGACTGGCGCGGGACACCATATCCGCATACATGTGGTGCCTATTATCTGAGAGGTCGAATGTTGGAGTCATCGACCAGATCACAATCGCGAAAAAGGAACTGGCGGAATCGATGACGACAGAGCAGATCCTGGAGGCCGAACGAAAGGCTGCCGCTTGGCCGAAAGAGCCAAAGAGGCCCTCATTGTTTGCTGTCCCAGGTGGCCGTGACGGCCAGGCAGAAGTCATGAAAAAAGTCTCCTCTGTCTAGTGACATTCGGGTTTCTATGCCTTACGGTCCGAGACCGGTAACACGTCTGGCTGCCGTCTCCAAGCTGTATTCCTTGCGAAGTTGCTCCGCCCGTTCAACCCGCTCCGGATATGTCTGTGATTCAGTGTCAACGAGCACATGAGTGGCATCAGGAAAGGCGCGAGTGTTGAGCGTCTCAATCACTCTCTTCTGTAGATTGCCGGCAGTCTCTATCGACAAAAACCTCGGCGTTCCTGTGTTCGAGTCGTGTCGCATTATCCCGTATACGCCTGCCAATTCAGGAATCTCGCAAATTCCAAACGCAGTAAACGGGTATGCTTTGCCCGGAAACGACATAGGTAATCATTGCTCATTTCTGAGGTGAATAGCAACAATCATTTCCATCCTCGGCGGCTTCGATTCCCCCTTGCCTGTTCTCCGCGTCAGCGGTGGAACTTTCTATTACTTTCCACGCCACAGTAAGCGCACGAGCAGTATCAAGCCGGACACGAACAGCAGCGAGACAATGATTGCCAGTACGTGTTGGTTCCAGGCCCCATACTTGTGCGGGTCATCGGCGTGTGGAGGGTAGGAGCGGCGACATTGTAACCCCTGTAAGCGAGCGCAGTGCCCAGAACCATAATGGTAAACAGCGGGCGTACAGGTCCAGTTGCGATGATCAGCCGTGCAAAAACTTAGGGAGGTGGGTACGCATGTTGGTGCCCCCCGGACTAAACGAGGATTTCCCCTTTGGACTCCTGAGGACGCGGTATTGTGCGCCGAGTCGCGTTCTTTCGGGCCC
>Ga0066698_10001582_pt1 | contig 10055 bp, 10 predicted proteins | sample GraSoiAngelo_147_FD_66457 | JGI IMG/M metagenome (GOLD analysis project Ga0066698, IMG submission 66457) | Grasslands soil microbial communities from the Angelo Coastal Reserve, California, USA - 14_1009_05_40cm | ecosystem: Environmental > Terrestrial > Soil > Grasslands | place: USA... | reverse complement strand
CACGAAACGTGATCTGCCCGCGGAACACACAGTCCCGGCCGACGACCACGGTCGTCGTATCGAGAACGATTTCGCCGAGCCGGAAGCGATCACTCACCTGCGGGGCGCCGGGAAACGTGAGCGTATCGCCATGGGCGACAACCCATCGGCCGACGTAGGGAAGCGAGTAGCGCCGCAGGCGGTCGAACTGATGCCCGGAGCAGGGGTCGGACGGGCCGCAGGCGATGGCCACCAACCCCACCGCGCCGATCACGGCACGCATTAGAACTCGGTGGTATCTCTCGCTACCGTATCGGTGCGAAGCACCCGCGCACTGGTCGAGTCGGCGGCGCGCAGCGCATTGCCCACGGCGCGAGCCCCGGGAATCTTCGAGTTCGCGAGGATACTGTCCTTCTGACGCTGGGTCAGCGTGTCGCGGTTCACGGTCTGGCTCGACTTGTCGGAGCCGCCACAGGCCGCGATGCAGCAGATCGCAACGACCCACAGGATGGATTTCATGGCTGGCAACTTTAACGAACCGGCGTACACTTGCAACCCAACTCGGCTCTCCGGAGACCACATGCGCCGTCTTTCAATTGTCGCGCTGCTCTTATTATCGACCGCCTGCCGCTCCCCGTCCCTCGCCAGTCGTCTCTCTGAAAGCAATTGGGTGGATCTCACCTACGACTTCGATTCGACCACGATCTATTGGCCGACGGCGCAGCCGTTTCGGCTGACCGTGGTTTCGGCGCAGAGACTGCCGGCGGGATATTACTATGCCGCGAACAACTTTTCAGCTGCGGAACATGGCGGGACGCACCTCGACGCCCCGGTCCACTTCGTCGAAAAGCGGCGCACGACCGACCAGATTCCCCTCAGCCAACTGATGGGCCTGGCGGTGGTCATCGATGTCCGGCGACAGGCCGACTCGAGCGCCGACTATCGTGTGCACCAGTCCGACATCACGGCGTGGGAGGCGGCGCACGGCGACATCCCGCAGGATGTGATTGTGCTGATCCGAACCGGGTGGGGCAGCCGCTGGCCCGATCGCGCGCGTTACCTCGGCACGACGAAGACCGGTGCGCCAGGAGTCCGAGAGCTGCACTTTCCCGGACTCGACCTCGACGCCGCACGCGCGCTCGTGCGGCGCCGAGTCAAAGCGGTGGGCATCGACACGCCGAGCATCGACTATGGCCAGTCCAAGGCATACCAGGTGCATCGCCGGTTGTTCGCATCGAACATTCCGGCGTTCGAGAACGTCGCGAACTTGGACCAGCTGCCGACCACGGGTGCCTACGTCATTGCGCTGCCGATGAAGATCAAGGGTGGCACGGGCGGGCCACTGCGCATCGTGGCGCTGCTGCCTTAGGACGCCGGCAGCCCTTTGCGCAGCACGTCCTCCATGACGTCGGCGAACCGATCGATCTCCGCCAGTGTCGTGTAGACGTTTGGTGTGATCCGCAAGCAGTTGAACTCCGGATGGGCGATCGGGGTGACGATGATGCGGTGCCGGTCGAACAGGAACGCACTGAGTTTTCCCACGTCGAGCTGCCCGGGGGTGAAGGACGCGAGACCGCACGACTGCGCGGGATCGTAGGGGGTGAGGATCTTCACGCCGGGGACGCGCTCCAGCCGTTTGGCCCAGCGGTCCCGCAGGAAGCGCAACCGGGTCGCTTTCCGCTCGGGCCCGATGCCGTCCAGAAAATCGAGCGCTTCCACGATCGCGTTGTGATTGGCGGCCGGGTGCGTCCCGATCTCCTCGAATTTGCGGATGTTCTCGTTCATCTCCGGTGGCGCGGCCATCATCGGCCAGATCTTGGCGATCTTCGAGCGCCGCACGTACAGGAATCCGGTGCCGATCGGCGCCGTGAGCCATTTGTGCAGGCTGGTGCCGTAGTAGTCGCAGTCCAGCTCATCGCGCGTGAACGGGAAATGCGCGTAGGCGTGCGCGCCATCCACGATCACCTCGATGCCGCGCGAGCGGCCCAGCTGACAGATCTGCTTCACGGGGAAGATCTGGCCAGTGAGGTTTGTGATGTGACAGACGTGGATGACCTTCGTGCGCGGAGTAATCGCCGCCTCGATGCGCCGCGCCAGATCCTCCTGCGATGGCGGCGGGACGGGGAAGGTGATTTGCTTGAGGACGATGCCGTCGCGGCGCTCGCGCTGTTTCCAGGTGGTGATCATCCGCGGGTAGTCCTGCGTGGTCGTCAGGACCTCGTCCCTGCGCTGCAGTGGCAACCCCAGCTGCACGATCTCGAGCGCCTCACTGGCATTGCGCGTGATCGCCATCTCCTCCGGATCGCAGCCGAAATTCACCGCCAGTCGCCGGCGCACCGCCTCGATTTCCGGCTCGATCCATCCCCACATCGTGATCGCGGGGGCCTGATTCGAGACCGCGAGGTAGCGCTGGAATGCGGCATTCACGACTCGCGGGCTGGGCGCGACGCCGCCGTTGTTCAAGTTGATCATCCCGCGGTCGATGTCGAACGCGGCCTGGATCGCACGCCAGAAGTCTTCGTCCGCCGCGACCTGGACGGCGCTGCGGCCACCCGTGTGCCGGACGGCGGGGAGAATGCGCGACAGGGCGTCGCTCTTGAGCGCCGGGAGCGTAGCGCCGGCGGCGAAGAGCGAGCGCAGGAAGTGGCGACGAGTAGCCATCAGGAGCCTCGGGTGAGACGACGGAGCAGGATTGCGTACGCGCAGAGATTGACGACGAGCACGAACGAACCAAGTACGATCTGTACGCCCGCCGTCAATCCCCTGGGATAGATCGCGGGCAGGAGATAGTGTTCGACGAAACCGCCGGTGTAGCCCTGCTGGCCGGCGCGTGCCCGCAAGCTGTGCTCGAGCGGTGTCAACGGGCAGATCCCGCCACGGTACTCGATGAGGATACCCCACACCGCGCACGGCACGTGAAGTGCCGCCACCCACCGCCAGCGCCAGGCCAGGAATCCACCGCAGACCACAAAAACGATGAACAGCGCATGAAACGCGACGACGGCGTTCGCGAGCAGCCGGTAGAGCACCCGTAGGTAATAAAGCAAAACCCCCCGCCCGGCCAGAGCCGAGCGGGGGGCGATTGCGTTGTGGGGCTAGGCGCCGAGCACGCCGATCGCGGGCCCGAGGATGCCCTCGAACACCGTGCCGATGCTCTCGACCGCGTTGCCGAGATTGTGGAGTGCCTCCTGCTCATCAGCATTCAGGCCGTCCGCGTCGGCGCCCGTGCACGTGAGCGAATAGGTCGTCGACGTGCCGTTCACCGTGCACGTGGCGAACAGGCCGCCGTCCACTTTCGCCGTGATCGTGCCGGTCACCGTCCCGGCCGTCTCATCGACATCGAGTGTACCCTCGAGCGTCACGACTTCGCCGCCGTGCTCGAAGCGGAACGAAATCCGCAGGCTGACGCTGGTTTGCGTGAGCGACACGCGTTGCCAGTTGCGCACATGGAGGTCGCGCGAGTTGACGTCGAACGAGACGTCTTCCGTCACGCTGACGCTCGTCTGCGACCCGGCCGCGGTGATCGTACCGTTGAACTTCAACGAATCGGGTGACGAAGCGCCGTTCGTGATGTAGCCGGCGGTGGTGATTTTGACCGAGCTGGCCGTCTGGCTCGCGAGCGTCACGGTGTAGTTGACGTACACCGGTGTCCCGCCGACACCGGCGATTATGACGTGCAGCTTGGGACTGCCGCTGCCGGTCTCATCGATTAAATCGATATAGCCCACTTCGACGGCAGGATTCGCCGGGTAGCCGGTGAGCGGGTCGATCGCGTACAGGATGAACCGCACGCCGGTGCCCGGCGCGCCGGTGCGTCCCTTGTCGGCGTAAGCCAACGTCCCGAAATCCCACTCGTAGGTCTTCCCGGCCACACCAACGGGAAAGAGCGCGTCCATCGCACGCGTGCTCAGCTCCGGCAGGAGTCGTGCGAAAATGCGCGCGCCCAGGATGCGGTTCGCGTAGGGCCGCAGCTCGGACGACTCTGTCAGCGGACTGACCGCGCGCGCCAGAGCGAGCGCGGGCAGGGGCGCGGGAGCCGTCGGCTGGATCGATCCCGAAACCGCCGAGAAGCTCCTGAGAGCGGTCGCATTGAAAATGGTGTCGAGCGATGCGAGCTGCGCGCTCGTCGCCTGGGGATTCGACAGCGACTTCGGCGCAATGGCTTCTTTGCCGCAGGCGCCTGTGAAAGCGGCGAGCACGATCCCGGCAAGCGCGGGACGAAGGAGCAACCGCATACGGCCTCCGAATCGGAAAAGTGGGGACGAAACTCAATTCTGCAGGCGCCGCGGCCGGAGGGGCTGTGACCCTCCGCACGTCGTGCCGGGCTAGGCGATCACGCCACCGCCGAGCAGTCGATCGTCAGCGCCGTACAGCACGCCGGACTGCCCTGGTGTAATCGCCCGAACCGGCTCCGCGAGCCGGAGCGCGATGCGGCCGTCGGCCTGCGCAGCAATCGTGCCGGGAACGGCATGCGCGCGATAGCGGCACTGCACCCACACGGCGTCGTCGACCGTCAGCGGATCCGCCAGCCAGTTGACCTCTGCGAGAGACAGCTCGTGTCCGAACAACTCCGCGCCGCGGCCGACGACCACCTCCCGTGTCTCCGGCCGGATCGCCAACACGTAGAGCGGCTCGCCCGATCCGCCGGGCAGACCGCGGCGCTGGCCGACCGTGTAGCGCGCGAAGCCGTCGTGCTTGCCGATCACCTCGCCGCTGGTGGTCACGAGCGGGCCCGGCACGAGCGCGGGAGCGTCGGCCGGAAGGTGCTGTTCGAGCACCGCGACGTAATTGTCGTCCGGCACGAAACAGATCTCGACCGATTCCTGCTTGTCCGCCGTCACCAATCCCAAGCGCCGTGCGATGGACCGGGTTTGCGCCTTGGTGAGCTCGCCGACCGGCGTCAGCATGCGGCGTACCACCGCGCGATCGATGCCCCACAGGAAATATGACTGATCCTTCTGGCGGTCGCGGCCGCGGTACAGCGCGCCATGGCGCGCGATCGCATAATGGCCGGTCGCGATGGCGTCGCAGTCGAGCGCGTCCGCGTGATAGAGGAAATCGCGGAACTTCGTAAACGAGTTGCACCGCACACACGGAATGGGTGTCCGGCCGCGCGCATACTCGGAGACGAAGTTGTCGATGACGTCGTGCCCGAAGCGGTCCTCGAGATTGAGCACATAGTGCGGGATGCCCAGCTTGTGTGCGACGAGCTTCGCGTCCGTGATCGAGTCGAGCGAGCAACACGGACGGTCGGGCACGCTGTCGCCGTAACAGAACAGCTTCATCGTGGCGCCGATGACCTCGTGCCCCTGTTCGACGAGCAGCGCCGCGGCGACGGAGCTGTCGACGCCGCCCGACATGGCAACCAGCACCCTCATCGGTGGAGAACCGTGGACAGCGACCGCACTTTCTCGACGATACGCGGCAGCACGGCGGTCACCGCTTCCACGTCCTCCACCGTGCTATCCTTGCCGAAGGAGAACCGCAGCGCGGCGACGCCGAGCTCGCGCGGGACCCCCATGGCCGTAAGCACATGCGATGGCTCGACCGTGCCCGTGCTGCAGGCCGATCCCGACGAACAGGCGATGCCCGCGAGGTCGAGATGCATCAGCAGCGCCTCACTATCCGTGCCGGGGATCGAGACGTTCGAGATGTGCGGAGCACGCTCCCCCTGCCAGCCGTTGATCACCGCGTCAGGGACGATCGCCAGCAGCCGGCGCTCCAATTCGTCGCGCAGCTCACTCAGCCGCGTGCCCAGCGCCCGCTGCTCCTCGGCGGCAAGCCGGGCGGCCACGCCGAGTCCGACGATGCCAGGGACGTTCTCGGTCCCCGGGCGAATGCCGAACTGCTGCCCGCCGCCATGGATGATCGCCTCGACCGCCTTGCGGTCACGCACGATCAACGCACCGACGCCCTTGGGAGCGCCGATCTTGTGGCCGGAGATGGTCAGGAGCGTGCAATTGACGTCGCGGAGCGAGACTGGAACCTTGCCGAACGCCTGGACGGCGTCGGAATGGAACAGGACGCCGGCGTCGCAACATCGACTGGCGAGCGCCCCGACGGGCTGCAGCGTGCCGACTTCGTTGTTCACCCACATCACGCTCACGACGGCGACGCCGTCCGCGAGGATCTTCTCGAGCGGCTCCGGCTCAACCTGGCCGGACGCCGTAACTGGGAGAATGACCTCCTCACCACCGAGGTGTTTGACGGCGTGCGCGGCGGCGAGCGCCGCCTTGTGCTCCGTCGCGGAGACGGCGACACGGAATGGGTCGCCGCGATCCCGCGCCGCCAGCGCGGCACCGATGATGGCGAGGTTGTCCGCTTCCGTGCCGCCCGAGGTGAACACGACCTGGTTCGGCTCGCCCCCCACGGCCGTGGCGACGGCGCGCTTCGCCTCTTCGATTCCGGCGCGCGCGGCGCGGCCGAAGCGGTGCGCCGAGGAGGGATTCCCGAACGCCTCCCGCCCGAGGTAGGGCAGCATGGCCTCTAAGACCTCCGGTCGCACCGGAGTCGTCGCGGCGTTATCGAGATACGTGATACGCTTGGTCATGGAATGCGCAATTTACAGACTAGATGGATTGCACGCCAAGCTTGAGCACGTCGTCCACTTCCAGCGTCTCGGCCGTGTAAAACGGCTCGCCGTAGCGGCGCCTGATCAATGAGCCGTAATGCGCCGCCTGCACGCGGATCAGCTCGTACAGGTCCTGGCCCGTGGGGTGGATCTCACCGGCCGCCTTGGCGCCGGTAAACTGTGAGGCATAGCAGCGGATCGCTTCCATCTTGACGTCAAACACGTCGGAGATATCGACGACGAAGGTCGGTTTCACCGGGTCTTCGCGGTAGGCGAGCGCGTACAAGAGCTTGTACGGCCGGTGCGCCTCGCCCCCGTGCCCGGGCGCATACTTCGCGAGCCCCGCCAGATAACAGGCATCGCGTCCCAGCTCCGATGCGATCCGGTGATCGGGATGTCGTCCGACGGAGAAGGGCAGTATCACAACACGGGGTTTCATTCGACGAATCATTTCGACGATTTTCTTCCTCGACGCCTCATCATTCGTCAAATGCGCATCAGGCATTCCAGCGTTTTGCCGAACCGCCACCCCCAGCGTCTGTGCAGCGCGATCGGCTTCCGCCGCGCGTGTTGCCGCATCGCCCCGTGTGCCCATTTCGCCCTGCGTCAGGTCGAGGACGCCGACGCGATGTCCCGCGCGCACCGCCTTGGCGAGCGTGCCGCCGCACGTGAGCTCCACGTCGTCGCGATGGGCGGCGATGGCGAGCAGATCGACCTGGTCACTCATAGCGCAGCGCTTCAACCGGATCCAGGCGGGCCGCCCGCGCCGCGGGGGCGATCCCAAATACCAGGCCGACCAGGATGGAGGCCGCGGTCGCAATCGCGGCCGGAATCACCGGCACCGTCGTACTAAAGGCAAGCAGCCGCTTGAGGATCTCGCCGACCCCGACGCCCAGGAGAATCCCGATGATGCCGCCAAGCAGTGTGAGCGTGGCGGCCTCGACGAGGAACTGCCACAGGATCGCGCGGCGCGTGGCGCCGAGGGCTTTCCGCAGGCCGATCTCCCGGGTGCGGCTCGTGACCGAGACCATCATGATGGCCATGACGCCAATGCCTCCCACCATCAAAGCGATGCTCGACAGGACTAGCATCACGAAGAAGAACGCGAAGGTCAGGCTGTCGAAGATACTCAGGACCTGATCGGACGTGAGCAGATCGAAGGTGTTGGCGTCGCCGACGCGCAGGCCGCGCAACCGCCGCAAGGTCACCGTGGCGGCGTCCATCGCGCGGCTGACGCTGACCTCCGGCTTCGGCTTCACGAGAATGATCAGGCTGTTCCACTCGTCGATGATGAAACTGCGGCGCGCCGATTCGAACGGCACCACGGCCGCGATCTCCGGCGTCCCCGGCACCTCGAAGATGTTCGTGGGTCGTTGCCAGACCCCGATGACCTTGAATGGATGCCCCCCGATCCGGAGGACGCGGCCGAGGGGATTGACGGGGCCGAACAGCCGATCGATGGTCCGCTGCTCGACGATCGCGATCGGCTCACCCCCGCGCAGCTCGGCCGCGGTAAACGAGCGGCCGGACGATATGCCGCCGCCGAGAATCTCCATGAAGCGGTCATCGGCGCCGAACACGCCCAGGATCCGCGTGTGATTCCCGCCGTACTCGAACCGCTGAAAGACCTGGGTCCAGATCGCCGCGTAATGGATTTCGGGGAGGCGCGCGATCGCTTCGGCATCCTGGGGGAGCAGTTTGGGTCGGATGCGCACCTCGCGTGGCACCGCATCGGGGTTCACCCCCGTGGTGGAGAAATAGCGGAGCACGCGGAACGTCGTTGGACCGACGACCTCGAGGGTATTGACGATCTGCTCGCGGAACCCCGCGACGATGGAAGCCATCGCCATGACCGTGGCGATGCCGATCACGACGCCGAGCACCGTGAGCGCCGAGCGTAGCTTGTTGGCGCAGAGCTGATCGAGGGCGATGCGCCAGCCCTCGCGGACCGAGTGGAGTGTCATCTACTCCTGACGGAGGGCTTCGATCGGATCAAGGCGTGACGCGCGGTGCGCGGGATACACGCCGAACGCCACCCCCACGACGATGCCGAGCAGCAGCGCGATGCCGATGGACCACCCCGTGACGCGGGCCGGCAGCGGTGACAGGACCTGCACCAGGCCCGCGAGCCCCGCGCCGACCGCGAGGCCGGCGATCCCGCCGAGCACAGAGAGTGTCAGCGCCTCGGCGAAGAACTGGCGCCTGATGTCGCGGCGGGCCGCTCCCAGCGCCTTGCGAATCCCGATCTCGCGGGTGCGCTCGGTGACGCTCATGAGCATGATGTTCATGATGACGATGCCGCCCACGACGATGCCGATGACCACGACGGCAGGCACGACGGTGAAAATGACGCGGGTGAGCTTGGCCCAGAACGCAATCAGCCCTTCACCGGTGTCGATGGTGAAGTCGTTATCTGCCCCCGGGCGCAGGCGGTGCGCGATCCGCATCGCTTCCTCGGCGCGCAGCATCGCGGGCGCGACGCCATCCGCCCTCGCCATCTTCACCGAGATCACCATCGTCTGGCGCCGCCCGTACATCGATTCGAACGTGGAGAGCGGCAGCATCACGAAGCCGTCCCACGATTGTCCGAGTACCGTGCCCTTCTTCGCAATCACGCCCTTCACGACCAGCTGAATGCCATGGACGCGGATCATCCGGCCAACCGCGGCCTCGATGTTCCCGAACAGCTTGTCTGCGACATCGTAGCCGAGTACAGCGACGTAACGCCGCTGTTGCAGGTCGACGTCGGTGAGCGGCTCTCCGGCCGCGAACGTGTAGTCCTGCACGACCACGTAGGGCGCGGTGACGCCGAAGATGAAAACGTCACCGGTCGTGCGGTTGCGCCACTGCACGTCCGCCATCGGCGTCGGCCACCCTGACTGTAGCGCGATCGCTTCCGCGTCGGGGACCGCCCGCGCGATGAAGCCGACGTCCTCCGGCGCGATGATCGGGCGGCGCTGGATCTGCTTCCATGCCTCATCGTCGATGAAGCCCACCTGGATCGGATCGCGGCGAATCTGAAACGCGTTGACGCCGACGATCGCGCCGGCCAGCCGCTCGCGGACGTAGGCGTTCATGCCCTGGATGACGGCGACGACGGCGACGAGAAATGCGACCGAGACGATGATGCCAAGCAGCGTGAAAAACGAACGGAGCTTATGGCTCCAAACGGTCTGGAGAGCGAGGCGGAGGGCTTCGAAGAGGGGCATGGCTCACCAAAACTAAGGCCGCCTTATTCGTAACGCAGTGCTTCAACCGGATCTAGACGCGCCGCCCGGCTCGCCGGATAGAGCCCGAATCCCACGCCTGTGAGCGCCGACGCGAGAAGCGCAGCCACGACCGACCAGAGCGGCACGTTCGCGGGGATCGGGGTGACGCGTGAGATGACAAACGCGAGCACGCCGCCGCACAGCATTCCGACGGCGCCGCCCACGAGCGTGAGGGTCGACGCCTCGACCAGGAACTGCCACAGGATGGCGCGGCGCGTGGCTCCCAGCGCTTTGCG
>Ga0066698_10001571_pt1 | contig 10077 bp, 7 predicted proteins | sample GraSoiAngelo_147_FD_66457 | JGI IMG/M metagenome (GOLD analysis project Ga0066698, IMG submission 66457) | Grasslands soil microbial communities from the Angelo Coastal Reserve, California, USA - 14_1009_05_40cm | ecosystem: Environmental > Terrestrial > Soil > Grasslands | place: USA... | reverse complement strand
TGCGGACGGGGCAGGGGGGGGGGAGGAGGAGCCAGAAGAGGCCGCTGCGTCCGCGCCCTGCTCGACCCGGCGGATGAGTTCCTGCGCCACCGCCAGATAGCTCTTCGCGCCAACCGATTGCACGTCGTACAACACAATCGGCTTCCCAAAGCTCGGCGCCTCGGCGAGACGCACGTTGCGCGGGATGGTGATCGCGAACACCTGCGACCCGAAGTACTCCGTGGCCTCGTCCGCCACCTGCTTCGAGAGATTGAGCCGCGCGTCGTACATCGTGAGAAGGACGCCATCGATCGCGAGGGCTGGGTTGAAGTTTCGCTGCACGAGTTTCACGGTATTGAGGAGCTGCGACAGGCCCTCGAGCGCGTAGTACTCGCACTGGATCGGAATGAGCACGCTGTCGGCGGCCGCGAGCATGTTGAGGGTCAACAAGCCGAGCGACGGGGGACAGTCGATTATGACGTACTGATACTGCTCGCGAACGTCGCGCAGCGCGCGCCGCATCATCGCCTCGCGTCCGTGCTTGTTCACGAGCTCGATCTCGGCGCCGACCAAATCCTGCGTCGCAGGCACCACGTCGAGACAGGGGAAGTGGACGTGATTGAAGCGCGCCTCGGCGAGTGGCCGACCGTCGAGCAGCGCGTCATACAGCGAATGGCGAATGCGATCGCGTTCGATGCCGATGCCGCTCGTCGAGTTGGCCTGGGGATCCGCATCGACCAGGAGCGTCTTGCGCTCCGCCGTCGCGAGCGAGGCGGCTAGGTTAACGGCGGTCGTGGTCTTTCCCACGCCGCCCTTCTGGTTAGCGATCGCGATGACGCGTGACATTTATCTAAGTTAAGGTATTACAATGCGTTCCCAATATAGGACGGTGCTACCCCGCTCGTAAAGGGCGAGTTTCACGTGAAACGAGACGCGCAGGTTTCACGTGAAACATCTCGCCTGGGATTAGGGCGCTAGGCGACCTGCCGCCGCCAGCGCGCCGTCTCAACGATCAGGTTGTGGAGGTCGCTCGGCGACACGCCCGGAATTCGCGCCGCTTGAGCGAGCGAACTCGGGCGAATGCGGTCGAGCTTCTGCCGCGCTTCGGTCGCGAGCGATTTGAAATCAAGGTAGGGAAGGTCGCCCGGGAGGACGAAGGACGCGAGCTCGGCGAGACGCGCCGCCGCCTCGCGCTCGCGCACGAGATAGCCGTCGTACTTGAGCTCGATCCCCGCACTCATCACTGCGGCGTCATCGGCGCTGACCGCGATGCCCGCCGCCTCCAGGAGCGCGCGCAACGAAACCCCCGGGCGCCGCGCCACGCTCGCGATCCGCTCGGGCTCCGCCAAGGTCGAGCCCGCGGAGGCGAGCACCGGCGCGGCGACACCGGGCGTGATCGTCGTCGCGCGCGCCACCCGCAGCAGCTCTTCCTCTTCCTCCAACCGCCGCGCCGCCACATGTCGTTCTGCTGCGGTCAACAGCTCCAGCCGCTCCGCGAGCGGAGCGAGCCGCCGCAGTGCGTTGTCCTGGCGGAGCAGCAAGCGAAACTCAGAGCGTGAGGTGAACAACCGGTATGGCTCATCCACGCCGCGGGTGACGAGGTCGTCGACCAGCACGCCGATGTAGGCGTCGTCGCGCCCCAGGACCACGGGCTCCGCGCCGCGGATCCGCCGCACCGCGTTGATACCCGCTACCACGCCCTGTCCCGCCGCCTCTTCGTATCCCGTGGTGCCATTGATTTGCCCGGCGAAGAAGAGGTGCTCGATCGGCTTGGTCTCGAGCCACGGTGTGAGCTGCGTCGGAGGATAATAGTCGTACTCGATCGCGTACCCGGGGCGCGTCATCGTTGCACGCTCGAGTCCCGGCACCGCGTGAAGGAACTCGAGCTGGACGGAGACGGGCAGGGACGTGGACAGCCCGTTGACGTACAGCTCGTGCGTGTCGAGTCCCTCCGGCTCTAGGAACACCTGATGGCGCTTGGCCTCGGGAAACTTCACGACCTTGTCCTCGACCGACGGGCAGTAGCGCGGACCGCGCCCGCTGATCGCACCACCGTACAGCGCTGACTCCTGCAGGTGCGCGCGAATGATCTGCTTCACCTCTTCGCCTGCCCAGGTTATCCAGCAAGGCACCTGGCGCGGCCGATCGATGCGTTCATAGGACGAGAAGCGGTAGTCCACGTCGTCGCCGTCCTGCCGTTCGACCTTGGACCAGTCGACGCTGCGCCCGTCCACCCGCGGCGGGGTGCCTGTCTTGAAGCGAGATACTGTAAGTCCAAGTTCCTCAATGTGTTGCGCTATATCGATTGCGGGCTGATCGCCGGCGCGCCCGGCCGGGATTTGCGTGTCGGTGCCGAGGTGAATGCGACCGCGCAGGAACGTGCCGGCCGTGAGGATCACGGCGCGTGCGTGGAAGGTCCGCCCATCGGCCGCGACGACGCCGGCGGCGTGCGTGCCGTCGAGCAGCAGCCGGGCGACCATTCCCTGCGAGAGCTCGATACCGGGGAAGTCTTCGAGCAGGGATCGCACCGCGCGCCGGTACAGCGTACGGTCGCACTGCGCGCGGGGGGCCCAGACCGCAGGCCCCTTCGAGCGATTGAGCATACGGAACTGGATCGTGGCGCGATCGGTCGCGCGGCCCATGATCCCGCCAAGGGCGTCGATCTCGCGCACGACGGTGCCCTTGGCGATCCCGCCGATGGCGGGATTGCAAGATAGTTGGCCGATCGTGTCGAGGTTGGAGGTGAGGAGGAGAACTTCCGCACCCATCCGAGCGGCCATGACGGATGCTTCCGTGCCGGCATGACCGCCACCCACCACGATCACATCATAGTTGACGCTCATGATGCCAATTATACCGGCTCAGGCGCTGAGACGTCGAGGTAGCTCGCCGTCTATGCCCTAACCCATCGAACAAGCTCACGAATGCTCGGCCGCTTGCCCGTCATGAGTATCCCCACTCTGTATATCCTCGCCGCCACCCACGTGACCGCGACTGTGCCGAGCATGAGCAGCGCGAACGAGATGGCTACATCGATCCCCGAGACGTTGCCCGCCGCCCACCGCGCCGGCATGGCGATCGGCGACGTGAACGGCACGAGCGAGAGCGCTAGCGCGAGACGGGACTCCGGATTGGCGAGTGTCGCGAACGAGCTGAAGAACGCGAGCATGATCAGCACGGTCACGGGGGTCTGGGTCTGACGGGCCTCTTGCTCGGTGGACGAAATGGCGGCGACGGCCGCGAACATGGCGGAGTACAGCGCAAAGCCTCCCAGGAAGAACGCGATGAAGACCACTCCGGTGGCCAGGGACACGTGCGGCAGTTGAAAGACCTGCCCGACGTCCTGGCCCCGGTCGGTGAGTTGGCCCTCCAGGACGGCGCGCCGGCCTATCAAGGCGCTAGCGGCGACGCCCCAGATGAGGAACTGCAGCAGCGACACCGCACCCACGCCGAGCACCTTGCCGAGGAGCAGTTGGAACGGGCGGATCGAGCTCACGAGTACTTCCACCACCCGAGACGTCTTTTCGTCGATCACCGATCCCATGACCTGCACGCCGTACAACAGCAGCGCGATGTACAGGGTGACCATCATGAAGTAGGCGAGCGCGAACGACTGGCCGGCGCTCTCCCCCGTGACGCGACCGCGGGTGATCTTGTTCGTCCGCAACGTGACGGGCACCTGGGCGCGCGCGACCACGCCCGGGTTCACTCCGGCCCGCTCGAGACGCGCGTTCTCGGCGACGCGACCCAACGACTGGCGCAGCAAAGCGATGTCTTCGAGCGACGATACGTTCGACGCGCGGTACTCCACGGCCCCGGTCTCGAAGAGGGAGTCGGACACCAACAGGAAGCCGTCGATGTGGCGTGCCCCGACCTCCCGCGCCAGCGAGTCTTCGACTCCCGGGCCGCCGAGGATGCGTCGGACGACGAAGATCCCACGGGTGGACTCCAGGCCCACTGCGACTGCCAACCCGAAGCCCGTCGTCGTCCGATCGACGACAGCGATGCGCTTGAGCCCGCCCCCGCGGGCGAACCACAACGGGGCCAGGAAGATCGCGGCGAAGAAGACCGGCCCGAGCATCGCCATCACCCAGAACGATCGGCGACGCACCCGCTCGATGAACTCGCGCCGGATGACGGCCCCGACCTTACTCACGGGCGGTCCTCGTCGGCGCGCGCGTCGCCCCGAACCGGCCCGACGAGGTCGATGAAGATCTTGTGCAGCGATGCCTCCTGCAGCTCGAAGCGCGACAGTCGGGCTCCCGACGCCACCAGCTGCCTGAGCACCTCCTGAGGGTCCGCCCCGGACGCGAGCTCGAGCTCGGCATATTGGCCGTAGTTATCGACCTTGGTCACGAGCCTCGGGTCGGCAAACACCTGCGCCGCCGTTCCCGTACTGCCATCGAACCCGACGACGAGATGCTGTCCGCCGTGGGTACGCTTGATGTCGTTGAGCGTCCCGTCCACCAGCTTCCGTCCCCGGGCGATGATGCAGAGTTGCTCGCACAGCTTCTCCGCCTGCTCCATGATGTGCGTGGAGAAAAGGATCGTCGCGCCTCTACCGCGCAGCTCCAGGACCGTGTCCTTCATTCCCTGGGCGTTCACCGGATCGAGGCCGGCGAACGCCTCGTCCAGCACCACCAGGGCAGGGTCGTGCAGGATCGTGGAGATGAACTGCACTTTCTGCTGCATCCCTTTCGACAGCTCGTCGACGCGGCGCAGGCGCCAATCCGCGAGCCCCAAGCGTTCGAGCCACTCTCCCGCCCGTTCGCGCGCGCGCCGGCGGTCGACGCCCTTCATCTCGCCGAGAAAGACGAGCACGTCGAGCACGCGCATCTTGCGGTACAGCCCGCGCTCTTCCGGGAGGTAGCCGATCCGCTCCGCGTGCGCGCGTCCGCCACCGGGCTCGCCGAACAGGCGCACGGTGCCGGAGTCGGGCTGCAGGATGTCCAGGATCATGCGGATCGTAGTGGTCTTGCCGGCGCCGTTCGGGCCCAACAGACCGTAGATCACGCCGCGCGGTACGGTCAGTGAGAGGTCGTCGACGGCAATGTGTCCGGCGAACCGTTTGGTGACGTGGTCGAGCAGGACGATCGGGTCGGGCATGCAGGCGGTAATCTGGCGGGGACGAGGGACGGGGGAAGAGGGAAGGGAAGCGGGTGCGGTGGGCTACGTCTTCACCGCGTCCGTGAGCGCGTTCCAGGGCAGCAACGCGCACTTGATCCGCACCGGAAACTTCGACACGCCGGCCAGCGCGCGGAGGTCGCCGAGCGATTTGTCCCGTGCCGCACTCAGGTCACCGTGCATCATCGCGCTCATCCGGTCGGCCAGCGCGAGCGCCTGGGGGATCGACTTGTCCTTGAGCAGCTGCGTCATCATCGAGGCCGCCGCCTGACTGATCGAGCACCCCCGGCCGATGAAGCGCGCGTCCTTGATGACGTCTCCGTCGACGCGCAGCTGCAGGTCGATCTCGTCCCCGCACAGCGGATTGTTGAGCGACACGGTGTGCGTCGCCTGCTCCAGCGTCCCCTTGTTGCGAGGCCGCCGGTAGTGGTCGAGGATCAGCTCTTGGTAGAGAGTGGTGAGTTGCGGCTCAGGCGGGGACGTATCCAAAGAGGGCTCCCGCCTTGACCAGCGAGCCGACGAGGGCATCGACCTCGTCCAACCCGTTGTAGAGGTAGAACGACGCGCGGGCGGTCGCGGCCACGTTGAGCCGGCGCATGAGCGGCTGCGCGCAATGGTGGCCGGCCCGGATGCAGATCCCGTCCTGATCGAGGATGGTGGCGATGTCGTGCGGGTGGATGTCGCCGTACGTGAACGACACCACCCCCGCGCGATGATCCCGCGGCCCGTACACGGTCACGCCCTCGATCTGGACGAGCTTGTCGATTGCCGCAGCGGCGAGCGCGCGCTCGTGGTCCGCGATGCGCTCCGGGCCCACGCGCTCGAGGTACGCGATCGCCGCGGCGAGCCCGACTGCGGCTTCGACGTTGGGCGTACCGGCTTCGAACTTGTGCGGAATCTTGTTGTAGGTGGAATGATCGTCCCACACGCGCGAGATCATCTCCCCGCCGCCGTGGTAGGGCGGCATGGCTTCGAGCAGCTCGGGCTTCGCGACCAGCGCCCCCGACCCCATGGGTCCGAGCATTTTGTGGCCCGAGAGGGCGTAGAAGTCACACTCGATGGCCCGTACGTCGACCTTGAGGTGCGGCGTGGACTGCGCACCGTCCACCACCACGACGGCGCCGCCCGCGTGCGCGAGCTTCGCGAGCTGGGCCACCGGGTTCACCGTCCCGAGCGCGTTGGAGACGTAGGGGAAAGCGACGATCTTGGGACGCCGCTCGAGCGCCCGGCCGAAATCGGAGAGGTCGATGCGCCCGTCCTCGGTGATCTCGACCATCCGCAACGTGGCGCCCTTTTCCTGACACAAGAGCTGCCAGGGGACGAGGTTCGAATGGTGGTCCATCGCGGTGACCACGACGCTGTCGCCCGCCCGCACGTTCGCCCGGCCGTAGGCGCCCGCCACCAGGTTGATCGCCTCGGTGGTCCCGCGCGTGAACACGACGCCTTCGGGCGCCCACGCGTTCACGAACGCCGCGACCTTTGCGCGCGCCGTCTCGTACGCCTCGGTGGCGCGGATCGCCAGGTCGTACGCGCCGCGGTGGACGTTGGCGTTGGTCGTGCGGTAGTACTCCGCGACGGCGTCGAGCACGGCCTGCGGCTTCTGCGTCGTCGCGGCGTTGTCCAGATACACCAGGCGGCGCCCGTTCTCCGGCTGCCCGAGCAGCGGGAAATCGGCGCGGATGCGCGCGACGTCCAGCATCAGGCCTGTCCCTCCCCCAGCCGCTCGCGCACGAGGCGATCCATCTGCGCGCGCACCTCAGGGTGCCGCATGCGACCGAGGATCTCCGCCCCGAACCCGTAGGTGAGGATGCCGCGGGCGGTCTCGGGCGAGAGCCCGCGACTCCGCAGATAGTAGAGCTGCATCGGGTCGATGGGACCCACGGTCGAGCCGTGCGTGCATTTGACATCGTCCGCGTAGATCTCGAGCTGCGGCTGGCTGTCGGCACGCGCTTCGGTCGAGAGCAGCAGGTTGTTGTTGGTCTGCTTCGAGTCGGTGCGTTGCGCCCCAGGCCGTACGATGATGCGTCCGTTGAAAACGCCGTGCGCCCGCTCGCCAACCACGCCGTTGAAGAACTCGTGGCTGGCGCACCGTGGCTGGGCATGGTCGATCACCGTGTGATGATCGGCGTGCTGAGCCCCGTTCAGCAGGTACAATCCATTGAGGATCAGCTCCGCGCCCGCACCATCCAGGACGGCGTTGATGTCGTGGCGGGCGAGCCCCGCCCCCAGCGTCAGGACGTGCACTCCGAGAAAGCTGTCGCGTTCCTGTCGCGATTGTGTCGTCGCTATCTGGAAGCTCTCGGGGCCCTGCCGCTGCACCCGATACAACTCCACGTGCGCGCCCTGCCCGACGACTACCTCGCTCACGGCATTGGTCCAGTATGGGCCCCCCTCAGCCACGCCGGCGAACGTCTCGACGATGGCGGCCCGCGCGCCACGCTCGACCACGACGAGTGTGCGTGGGTGCGAGACGGTGCGCTCGCGACCGGTCGCGAGGTACAGGATCTCGAGTGGCTGCTCGAGGGTCGCATCGGCGGGGACATGCACGAACGCACCGTCCACGAGAAACGCCGTGTTGAGAGCCGCGAAGGGGCTCTCCTGCCAGCGCGCGTACCGGGTGAGGTGGCCCCGGGCCAGGGCGCTGTCCCCGTCTGTCCGGAGCGCTGCGGCGAGACTGCTCACCCGCACGCCTTTCGGCGTGCTCGAGGCCGTGGACAGCTCCGCGGCGTAGTGCCCGTCCACGATTACGACGCGCGGCCCGCCACCGATCAAGAACGGCTCGATGGCGCGGGGGCCGAGCTGCGGGATGGGGGATGCCGGATGCGTGAACCGTGTTTCCGCGATCGCCGCGACGCTCGTGAAGCGCCACTCTTCCTGTTTCGTCGTCGGGAAGCCGAGCTCGGCGAACCGGGCGATCGCGCTTTCGCGAATCTCTTTGAGCCACGCCGGCGCGACGGCGGCCCCGTTGTGCGCGAACGCCCGGAAGTCCGCCAGGTAGCGCTCTGTGCCGCTGGCGACATCGCTCATGCGACCGTGGCCTCTTCGCGCAGCCAGTCGTATCCCTTCTCTTCGAGCTCGAGCGCGAGCTCCTTCCCCCCCGACTTGACGATCCGCCCGCCGGCCAGCACGTGCACGACGTCCGGCGCGATGTGAGTGAGAATCCGGTAGTAGTGCGTCACCAGGATGGTGGCGTTGTCGGGCCGCCGCAGCTTGTCCACCGTCTGCGCCACCGTCTTCAGGGCGTCGATGTCGAGCCCGGAGTCGGTCTCGTCGAGGATCGCGAGCTTGGGATCGAGCACCGCGAGCTGCAGGATCTCGTTGCGCTTCTTCTCGCCGCCCGAGAATCCGTCGTTCACCGGCCGGGTCAGGTAGCTCGAATCCCAGCCGATCACTTCGAGCTTCGCTTCGAGCGCGTCCATGAACTCCACCGGTCCCAGCTCCTCCTGACCCCGGTGCTTGCGAATCGCGTTCACCGCGGATCGGAGGAAGTAGGCGTTGGTGATGCCGCGAATGGCGACCGGGTACTGGAACGCAAGGAACACCCCCTCGCGCGCCCGCTGCTCCGGCGCCATGCCGAACAGATCCTTCCCCTCGTAGAGGACGCGCCCCGCGGTGACCGTGTACGCGGGGTGACCCGCGAGCACCTGGGCGAGCGTGCTCTTGCCCGAGCCGTTCGGTCCCATGATCGCGTGCACCTCACCGGCGCGTACCGTCAGGTCGACGCCGCGGAGGACCTCCCGTCCCTCGACCGTGGCGTGCAGGTCCTGTACCTGGAGCAACACGTTTTCAGTCATCCGTTCTCCGTCAGCCGACACTGCCTTCGAGACTGATGCCGAGCAGCCGTTGGGCCTCGACCGCGAACTCCATTGGCAGCTCCTTGAAGACTTCCTTGCAGAACCCGTTGACAATCATGGACACGGCATCCTCGGGCGACAGGCCGCGCTGCTTGGCGTAGAAGATCTGGTCTTCGCCGATCTTGGAGGTCGACGCCTCGTGCTCCATGATGGCCGTGCTGTTGCGCACGTCGATGTAGGGGAAGGTGTGGGCTCCACACTGGTCGCCGATCAACATCGAATCGCACTGCGAATAGTTGCGGGCCTGCTCGGCGCCCTTGAGGATCTTCACGAGCCCCCGGTAGGTGTTCTGGCCTCGACCCGCCGAGATGCCCTTCGACACGATCGTGGAGCGGGTGTTCTTCCCCATGTGGATCATCTTGGTGCCCGTGTCGGCCTGCTGGCGGTGGTTCGTCACGGCCACCGAGTAGAACTCTCCGATCGAGTCGTCGCCCTGCAGGATGCAGCCGGGGTATTTCCACGTGATGGCCGATCCGGTCTCCACCTGGGTCCAGGAGATCTTGGAGCTGCGGCCGCGACAGGCGCCACGCTTGGTGACGAAGTTGTAGATCCCACCCCGTCCCTCTTCGTCGCCCGGATACCAGTTCTGGATCGTCGAGTACTTGATGCTCGCGTGGTCGAGCGCGACGAGCTCTACCACAGCGGCGTGCAGCTGGTTCTGGTCGCGGACGGGAGCCGAGCAGCCCTCGAGGTAGCTGACGTAGCTCCCCGCGTCCGCGATGATCAGCGTGCGCTCGAACTGCCCGGTCGATTCCGCGTTGATTCGGAAGTAGGTGGACAGCTCGAGCGGGCAGCGCACGCCCTTCGGCACATACACGAACGACCCGTCCGTGAACACCGCGGAATTAAGCGCCGCGAAGAAATTGTCGTTGTAGGGGACTACGGACCCCAGGTACTGCTGGACCAGCTCGGGGTACTCCCGGATTGCCTCCGAGATGGCGCAGAAGATCACCCCGTGCTTCTTGAGCTCCTCACGGAACGTCGTCGCCACGGAGACCGAATCGAACACGGCGTCCACGGCCACCCCCGCGAGCCGCTTCCGCTCCTCGATCGGGATCCCGAGCTTCTCGAACGTCTCGAGCAGCTTGGGATCGACCTGCTCCAGGCTGTCCAGCTTGGG
>Ga0066698_10001570_pt1 | contig 10081 bp, 9 predicted proteins | sample GraSoiAngelo_147_FD_66457 | JGI IMG/M metagenome (GOLD analysis project Ga0066698, IMG submission 66457) | Grasslands soil microbial communities from the Angelo Coastal Reserve, California, USA - 14_1009_05_40cm | ecosystem: Environmental > Terrestrial > Soil > Grasslands | place: USA... | reverse complement strand
TTTGAGACTCTATGCAGCTGTTGCGGCCGAGCGTTCCAATACTTCGCGCGCGAGGGCGAGGTAGGCTTCGGCGCCGCGGGACTTCACGTCGTAGAGCATCACCGGCATCCCATGGCTCGGCGCTTCGCCGAGCCGCACGTTGCGCGGGATAACGGTGCGGAATACTTTTTCCTTGAAGAACTGCCGCACGTCGGCGGCGACCTGCTGGCCGAGATTCGTCCGCTCATCACACATCGTCAGAAGAACGCCTTCGATGTCGAGAGCCGGGTTGAGCGCGGCGCGGACGCGCCGCATGGTGCCGACGAGATCGGCGAGCCCTTCGAGCGCGAAGTACTCGCAGTGCAGCGGGATCAGCACGGCGTCGGCAGCGACGAGCGCATTCAGCGTCAGCAGACCCAGGGACGGTGGACAGTCGATGAAGATGTAGTCGAAGTCGTTGCGCACCGATGAGATGAACGTGCGCAACCGTTCTTCGCGCGCGCGCAGCGTGACCATTTCGATTTCAGCGCCGGTCAGGTTGCGGTCGGCTGGAATCAGCTGCATGAGAGCAACGGCGGTGGGAATGACGTATGGCCGTGCATCAGTCGTCTGTTCGACCGACGTCAGCGCGTTGTAAACCGTGCCGGCCGGCGAGGCTCTTCCTTTCAGGCCGACGCCGCTCGTGAGGTTCCCTTGCGGGTCGGCGTCAACGAGGAGCACTCGTCGTTCCGCGAGGGCGAGGGAGGCGGCGAGGTTGATGGTCGTGGTGGTCTTGCCGACGCCTCCTTTTTGGTTGGCGACGGCGACGATCCTGGCCATTATTGGGCGATTAGCCAACAATCCACTAACGGAACCGTTGACGTCTGCTACGGCTGCTTGAGAATACGAAACGGTCCGATCGACGTCAACGGGTTTGTTCCACGTGGAACATTCGTCGATAACTGCTCAGATACGCCGGCGGTGCATCCGTCAACAACACCGTGCTGACTCGCGCGAAACCAGGAGGATCTGCGCTGGCATCATGCGCGGGCCGGAAGAGCAGAAGTCGACCACCGGCATTGAGCAGCAGCCCGGCCGTCATGAAAAGCTCTGGATCGGTCTTGACAGCCCGAACAGTCACCAGGTCGGCCGTTCCAGTGTTCCCAGATGTCCCTGCCACCTCTTCGAATCGCTCGTTGAGGACAGTTGTCTCCGCGAGCCCGACCGTTCGGATCGCCTCACGCAGAAATGCGGCTTTGCGCTCTCTCGATTCAATCATCGTCAATCTGAGCGCTGGACGGGCAATCTTGAGGGGAATTGCGGGAGAACCACCGCCCGAACCCAGGTCGTACCAGGCCTTGGACGCATCCGGAATCTGGCGGGCCGCGGCGAGAGGCTCGACCAGGAGGCGATCAAAGGCCTCGTCCGAGGGCTCGTTCAGCCGGAGCGACGTGAGGTTGATTGTGGCGTTCCAGTGCGCCAGAAGCCGAAAATAAGCCTCCAACGGGCCAAGCATGCTCAGGGTGAGATGAGCTTTTGCGCGTCGTGCGCGCCTCGCCAGACGGTCCCGGAATTCGAGCGAAGTCAAGAATTGAAGGCTGGAGCAGACAAGCGGCCGACGAAGGCCCCAAGCACGGCGACGGCAGCCGGCGTCACGCCGGGAATCCGCAGTGCCTGGCCGAGCGTGTCCGGCCGCACGTGACGCAGTCGCTGGACCACTTCGCGCGACAGACCGGGAACGCGTTCGAATGGAAAATCGGACGGTATGCGTCGGTGCTCGTTCCTCCTCGCGCGCTCGATTTCGCTCATCTGACGACGCAGGTAGCCCTCGTACTTGAGGGCAGTTTCGACGCTCGCGATGTCGAACGAGGCGTCTGACGACCCAAGCTCGAAGAGGGGTACCTGTTTCTGTCCGACGAGATCAGCCAATCGGGTTTCAGGCTGACGCAGCAGTTGACTTGCCGGTAACCGAGCTCCCGACGCCGTCCGCAGCATCGTCGTATCGAGCACGTCGAGATTGCGCTCGTACCTGCCCTTTCGAGCCGAGAACCGCTCCCAACGATGGTCGTCCACCAGCCCGGCGTCGCGACCGCGCGGCGTCAAACGCAGGTCCGCGTTATCGATTCGCAACAGAAGGCGATGCTCCGCGCGGGAAGTGAACATCCGGTACGGCTCGAGGCAGCCCTTCGTAATCAGATCGTCGATGAGCACCCCGATGTACGCTTCATCCCGCCTCAGCTCCAGACCAGCGCCATCGCTGTCCCTGGCGGCGTAAGCGGCGTTTGCGCCCGCTACAAGACCCTGAGCGGCGGCCTCTTCATATCCCGAGGTCCCGTTGATTTGCCCGGCGAGGAAGAGCCCGCTGACGCGCTTGGTCTCGAGCCGCCTCGTGAGCTCGGTCGGCTGAATGAAGTCGTACTCGACCGCGTAACCGGGACGAAGCAGCACCGCGTCCTCGAGCCCTGGCAACGCGTGCACGAGCTTTTCCTGGACGTCGCGCGGCATCGACATCGAGAAGCCGTTCACGTAGATTTCCGGCGCGTTCACACCTTCCGGCTCGAGGAAAATCTGGTGCCGCTCCTTGTCCGGGAAACGGACGATCTTGTCCTCGAGCGACGGGCAGTAGCGCGGCCCGATCCCTTGAATCTGCCCGTTGAATAGCGGGGAACGATCGAGGTTCGCCCGCACGAGATCGCGAACGCGATCGTTGGTGTGGAGCAGGTAGCAGTCGACCTGCGCGCGATCAATCGGCGCCGACGCAAATGAAAACGGCACGGGTGGCGAATCGCCGCGCTCGACGATGAATCGGCCGTCGGCGACGCGGCGATCGAAATCGATGCTGGCACGATCGAGGCGAGGCGGCGTGCCCGTCTTGAGCCTTCCCCATTCGAAGCCAAACGACTTCAGCGATTCCGCGAGATCACGCGAGGGCGGCTCGCCCGCGCGCCCGGCGGGGTGTTGCTCCGGGCCAATGTGGACGAGCCCGTTCAGGAACGTTCCCGTCGTGATCACGAGCGAGCGGCAGACGCACGCATCGCCGCCTTCGAGCGCGAGGCCGACGACGCGTCCGTGCTCGACGAGAATGCGTCCCGCCCTGCCAATCAGCCATTCGACGTTCGGCGATCCGTCGAGCGTCGCCTTCATCCAGCGTCCGTAGACCTTCTTGTCGGCCTGCGCGCGGGGCGACCAGACTGCCGGGCCGCGGCTGCGATTCAGCAGCTTGAACTGGATACCCGTGGCATCGATCGCCAGGCCCATCAGACCGCCGAGCGCATCGATTTCGCGCACGAGATGCCCCTTTGCCGTCCCACCAATCGCGGGATTGCAGGGCATGTGCGCCACCGTGTCGGTAGACAGAGTGCAGAGGCCGACGTGCGCACCGAGCCGCGCCGCCGCGTGCGCCGCTTCGCAGCCGGCGTGGCCTGCCCCAATCACGATCACGTCGAATGAACTGTTCATCTGAATTTCATTTTCCAATACAGAAGCGCGAGAAGATGTGCGCCAGCAGATCTTCCGGCGCGCGACGGCCGCTGATTTCTTCGAGGGCTTCACGCGCCACTGACAAATCGGCCAGGATGAATTCTTCCGACATCGCGCCACCTTCCGCAAGCGCGGCCGCCCGCGCCCGTCCGAGCGCCTGATGTGCCCGCTCCACGAGCGTGATATGTCGAATGTTGGTGATCGCCGGACGATCCCGCAGCAGATCGACGTCCAGGGCCTCGACGATCCGGCGCCGCAGCTCTTCGAGGCCCGCGCCGGTTCTCGCCGAAACGCCCACGGCATCCGGGTCGTCCCAAGCCGCGGGCAAGTCTGTCTTGTTCGACACAATAAGTCGTTTGTACCCTGATAGTTGCCTGATTTCATCCAGGGCGGGCCGTGCCTGCGACCGATCGACGATGACCAGAATCAGGTCCGACACGGCGACGGCCTGGCGCGACCGCTCGACGCCTTCGATCTCGACCGGATCCTGCGTGTCGCGCAGGCCCGCGGTATCGACCAGCGTCACGCGCAATCCGTCCACGTCGACGACTTCGGTGATGAGATCGCGCGTCGTGCCGGGGACGTCGGTGACGATCGCGCGCGAGCTGCCGACCAGTGCGTTGAACAGACTGGACTTGCCGACGTTCGGCTCGCCGACAATCGCGATCTGCAGTCCCTCGCGAATCAAGCGTCCCCGCCGAGCATCGGTCAGGAGCGCTTCGGTCCGCGCGCGCAACTCGTCGATTGCGTGAGCGAGCGCGGCCGGCTCGACGAAGTGGTAGCCTTCGCCCGGAAAATCAACCGAGGCCTCGAGCCGCGCGATGAGATCGAACAGCGTCGCATCAATCGCGGCGATTGCGCGCGTCAGCGTCCCGTCGAGCTGATCGAATGCCGCGCGCGCCTGGAGCGGCGTCGCCGCGTCGATGAGATCGGCGACCGCTTCCGCCTGCATCAGGTCGATCCGGCCGTTGAGAAACGCGCGCAAGGTGAACTCGCCGGGTTCCGCGAGACGTGCGCCGCACGCGACAGCCGCCATCACGATCGCGTGAAGCACCACCGGGCTCCCGTGAGCGCTCAGCTCCAGCACGTCGTCTCCGGTGTAGGAAGCGGGAGCCGGGAAGTAGGTCGCGACGACGTGATCGAAGGCATCCGTCGCGAATGCGCTTCGCGCCGGCGGACCGCCGTCGCCCCTGTCCGGCGCCGTCAGGCGGATCTTCGTTCGCGTCGCATAACGCGGCTCGAGAGCTCCCCGATGCGTGAGAAGCCTCCGCGCGATCGAGGCCGCTTCAGATCCGCTGACGCGGACGACACCGATCCCGCCGCGACCGGATGGAGTCGCGATCGCGACGATCGTGTCGCTGACGGAGAACACACGCCCCGCGTCTACTTCTGCAACGAGATGAGAACGGTCTTCGAGAAGGCGTCGCCGACGCTTTCGGTCGACACTCCCGGAATCTCGGCGACCGCGAGGTGCACGATACGGCGCTCGTACGGATTCAGCGGGCCGAGTTGCTGATCCGTGCCCGATTGCTTCGCCTTCTCGGCCAGGAACTTCGCCATGTTCCGCAGCTCGATGTCCTTACCCTTCCGGTACTCGAGCGCGTCGACGAACACGCGCTTGTCGCCTTCGAGGGAGCGGCCGTAAGACGAGTCGACGATATGCTGCAGCGCCTTGAGCGGCTCGCCGCGATGGCGTACGAGCAGCTCCGCTTCCTCGCCCGTCAGGTTGAAGCGCGGGCCGTCGGCGGTTTCCTCGACGTTGACGCTCGCCGTGATTCCGAGCGCCGAGGTCACGCGGTTCAAGAAATCAACGATGGGCGTGGTGTTCATGGTCCCGGCCTTCCTCACTCGGGAGATGCTAATCGTCGCGGGCGGCCGCATCGGTCTTGCCGCCGCCCACGCGTTTCATCCGGCGCTCGCCCGCCGACGACCGCGCTGCCCGGACGTCCGGCGGCCCGATCAGGTAGTTCGTCAGATACTGCTGGCCGATCGCCCAGATGTTGTTGACGAGCCAGTAGAGCGCCACGCCCGCCGGGTACCAGAGAAACAGAAACGTGAAGAATACCGGCATCAGCATCATCATCTTCTGCTGGACCGGATCCACGCCCGCGGCGGGCGTCAACCGCTGCTGCCAGATCTGGCTGAGGCCCATCAGGATGGGCGTCACGAAATACGAGTCGTGCGCGGACAGGTCGTGAATCCAGCCGATGAACGGCGCCCCGCGCAGCTCAATCGCCGTCGAGAGCAGCGCGTAGAACGCGAAGATGAAAGGCATCGTCATCAGCATCGGCACACAGCCGCTGGCCGGATTCACGCCGCGCTCCTTGTAGAGCGCCATCATCTCCTGGTTCATCTTCTGCTTCGCCGGATCAGTGGCTTTCAGCTTCGAGTAGCGCTCCTGGATCGCTTTCACCTCGGGCTGAATCTCCTGCATCTTCCGCATCGAGACGACGCTCTTGTGGCGCAGCGGGAAGAGGATCGCGTTGATGATGAACGTCAGGATGATGATCGACCAGCCATAGTTGCCGACGTAGCCGTTCACCCACTTGAGCGACCGCAGGAGTGGCACGACAATCACGGCGAACATGCCGAAGTCGACGGCGCGCGAGAGGTCGCGGTCGATCGCGGCCAGCACGTCGAAGTCCTTCGGCCCCGCGAAGAACTTGACCGGCGCGCCGGCAAGCTGCGGCTCAAGCGAAAAGGCGACCAGCTCGCGCGGGGGCTCCTTCGAATCGCCCGGCGGCGGAATGGTGACCGGCTGAAAGACGACCTTGCTCGAGCCGGGCTCCAGCGCCACGGTCATGAAGTAGTTGTCGTCGACGCCGGCGTACCGGAAATCGCCGTCGTGCACCGGCTGCTGGGCGATGTCTTTCGGGGCGGCGCGGACGACTTTGCCATTCTCGAAGACAATGCCCTCGGCCTTCTTGACGTACCTGCTCTGCTCGCCGGTGTCGCCGACCGCCGGTCCCCACACGATGGCCGGCGTGAGCGGGCGGTCGCCCTCCGTAATCGTCGCGCGGAACGTGATGACGTACGAGGCGGAATCGAGGTGGAATTCCTTCACGGCGTGGACGCCTGCGTCGTCGCGATACTCGAAGCGCACGTCAATCGGAGAGGACGATGCCGCAGTGCCCGCGGGTGCGCCGGCGACAGTGTACAAGGCGTCGTTCAACGTCGCCGTCATGGCTTCGTTCGCCATGCGCAGTGTGAACGGTAGCGGCTGACTGCCAATGTGGCTTTCGACCAGTTCCTGGGGTTGCCGTTGTTGATCGAGGTAGCGTTTCAGGCGCCAGCTCTTGAGCCTCGCGCCGCGATTCGTGAACACTGCGACGACGTATTCGGTCTCGACGCGGACATCGCGCTCGGAGGTGTCGGCGACGAGCGGCGCCGCGACCGGCCCACCGGGTGTTGGTTGCCGCGTGACTGCGCTCGAAGCTCCTTCACCAGGTTGTTGCGCGCCGCTCCGAGCGTCGCCCGCCGCGGTGGTCGTCGCAGCGGCGTTCCCGGCTTTTGTTCCCGGCAGCGGCTTCGGGACAGGCTTCACGAACACGGCCTGCCAGACGTACAGCACCAGGAACGCTAGGAAGATGGCGAGGAGAACGCGTCTTTCCATTTAGGACGGCACAGGGTCATGACCCGCGGCACAGAGCGGTTGACAACGGACCAGACGTCTGGCTGCGAGCCATCCACCGCGGAGCACGCCGTGGCGATCGATCGCCTCGGCGGCAAAGTCCGCGCAGGAAGGCACGAAACGGCAGCAGCCTCTGAAATAGGGTGAAATAAAGATCTTATAGCCTCGCAACAGCGCGAGGGCGAGGCGCACGCCGAGCCTCAACCTAGCGGCCCTGGCGAGGACGTCGTTCCAGAAGAGTCCGGTAATCGGCTTCAAGGGCAATCAGGCTGGCGTCGAGCCATTCGCGCTTCGGGATGACGACGACGTCGAATCCATCGGCGATCTTGTTGCGACGGAAGACCTCGCGAATCAGGCGTTTCACTCGGTTTCTCTGAACCGCTCCTCCGAGCTTCCTGGTCGCCGCAATCCCCAGCCGTCCCACTCCGCGAGCGCTGGGCAACATGAACACGATGCTATAGCGGCTTTGGATGCGGGTGCCCCGCTCGTACACCTGCTTGAACTCAGCGCGCCGGCGGATCCGTTCGTGGGGGCGAAAGCTCATCGGGCGTCAGCATTCATCCTCGGCGCTCAGTTGATTGCTGTCCGTCGAGAGCAAACAGCTATTCAGTGCTCACAGTGAGGCGCTTGCGTCCCTTCGCGCGGCGGCGTTTCAGCACCAGGCGGCCGTTCTTTGTGCTCATTCTGACCAGAAACCCGTGCGTCCGCTTGCGGTGGCGCGTGTTGGGCTGAAAAGTGCGTTTCCCCTTCATGACTCCCCTTCGGAACTGAAACCGAACCGTCAATGTTAGCGAACGGCTTCCGAGAGTGTCAATCGGCGCGAAGTGTGATAGTGTCGGCGTCCTTCTCGGAACTGTTCCGCCCGCAGCAATTCCATGCGTCTTTGGTCTCTCGCCAAAGTTTTCCACACCTGTGGAAAAACCTGTGGAAAATCGACTGGAATCGTCGTGCGGCCTCGATTTATGGCCTGAAACGGCCTACCATGACGCTTTCTGAACTGTCGACTCATGACGAAGATCGATCGAAAGTGTCGCGTTGATTGATGAAATGAACCTCTGGAACAGAATCCTCACGCGCATCGAGATGAAGGTAAACCGGCATAGTTTCTACACCTGGTTCCGGCCGACGAACTTTGTCGCCGAAGACCGATCGTCTGTCACCGTCCGCGTGCCGAACCCTTTGTTTCAAGAATGGCTGATGAAACACTATTCGGCTGTCATCGCGGAAGCCGCGCGCGAACTGAAAAGACCGAACCTGCAAGTGAACTTCGTCGCCGATCCACAGGCCGACGCGCCGGGTATTCCGCTCAGCGACGATGAGGAGGCGGCCCTCCAGAACGAGCCTCCGCCATCGACCGAGCCCGGGCCCGCCGGGCTCGCCGGGCTCAATCCACGCTACACCTTTGACACGTTCATCGTCGGATCGTCGAATCAGTTCGCCCATGCGGCCTGCCGCGCGGTGGCGGAAGCGCCGTCACGATCGTACAACCCGCTGTTCATCTACGGCGGTGTCGGGCTCGGCAAGACGCATCTGATGCACGCCGTTGGACACTACGTGCTGCAACACGACCGTGATGTGAGGCTTACCTACATCTCGTCCGAGCGATTCATGAACGAGATGATCAACGCACTCCGGTACGATCGCGTGCTCGATTTTCGCGAGCGGTATCGATCGGTCGACGTGCTGCTGGTCGACGACATCCAGTTTCTCGCCGGCAAAGAAGGCACGCAAACGGAGTTTTTTCACACGTTCAACGCGCTCTACGACTCGCAAAAACAGATCGTCCTCAGCAGTGATTGTCCGCCTCACGAGATCCCGGCGCTCGAGGAGCGGCTTCGCTCGCGATTTGAATGGGGCTTGACCGCGGACATCCAGCCGCCGGATCTCGAAACCAAGGTCGCGATCCTGAAGAAAAAGGCGGAGACTGAAGCCGTTCCGCTGCCCGATGACGTGGCGATGTACATCGCCGGCAAGATCAAGTCGAACATCCGCGAGCTCGAAGGGTCGCTCATTCGCCTGATTGCGTATGCGTCCCTGACCGGGCAGGATATTTCACTGCCGCTCGCCCAGGATGTGCTGAAGAACATCCTGGACCACGAACAGAAAACCGTCACGATCGAAATCATCCAGAAATTCATCGCGGATTACTACAACCTGAGAATGGTCGATCTGAAGTCGAAGAACAATTCGAAGTCGGTCGCAATGCCCCGCCAGATCGCCATGTATCTCTGCAAGTCGTTGACTCCCGCCTCGCTGCCGGAAATCGGACGCAGTTTTGGAGGCAAGCATCATTCGACGGTGATCCACTCGATCCGGAAGGTGGAGGACCTGCGGAAAAGAGACACGGATTTCAACACGCTGATGGGCAACTTTATCGAAGGATTCCGGTAGGCCGCCCCGGTTTTCAACAGATGAGCCAGACGCTGCTGTGGATCTCCGTGGAAGCCCGTTTCGCGGAGCGAAGAGAACCCTGCAAGGCCCGTTGGGGGCACACATTTTGAACAGGCTAAATCACTCAACAGTAAGCATTAAGGTCTGCTCTTTGCTTTTCAACACACCCTCTTTTCCTATATAATTTCCCGTTCTCGAATCTCTCCTCTCTTTAGGGGATCGCGGGCGCCCGAACCCCCGCCTTTTTCGAGGTCAGCACAAGATGGAACTCGTCGTCCGCAAGAACGACTTATTGCGCGAACTGCAACTTTTCCAAGGCATCGTCGAGCGAAAAAACACGATCCCTATTCTGGCCAATGTGCTGATGGAGGCCATGGGCGATCAGTTGAGCTTTCTCGCCACCGATCTCGAAGTCGGGCTGCGCAGCAAGTGTGCGGCGTCGATTGCCAAGAGCGGCGCGCTGACGCTGCCGGCGAAGAAATTCTATGAGATCGTCAAGTCGTTGCCGGAGACCGACATTCGCATCGCCGAGGACAAAGGTGGGGTGAAGGTTGCAGCCGATCGGTTCGACTCGCGGATGCAGACTCTCCCTCGCGAGGACTTTCCGACCCTGCCGGAGTC
>Ga0066698_10001569_pt1 | contig 10085 bp, 10 predicted proteins | sample GraSoiAngelo_147_FD_66457 | JGI IMG/M metagenome (GOLD analysis project Ga0066698, IMG submission 66457) | Grasslands soil microbial communities from the Angelo Coastal Reserve, California, USA - 14_1009_05_40cm | ecosystem: Environmental > Terrestrial > Soil > Grasslands | place: USA... | reverse complement strand
CGCTCGGCCCGCACGGCTGTGGCCGCAGCACTGGCCGAACTCGTCGCCGAAGGCGCGTTCACCGAAGAAAAAGCGCTCGAGATGGCACATTTGTACCTGCATGACAATGCTGCGAAGCTCTATGGAGACATGAAATGACCACTTTGGCGAAATCGAAGCACATTGCCTGGAAAAACGTGGAACGCGAGCAATTGAATCCGCTCATCGATCGCGAAATGGTGGTCGGCGACAGGATCATGCTGGCGCGCGTGCTGTTGAAGAAAGGCGCGCACGTGCCTTTGCATCACCATCACAATGAGCAGGTTACGTACATCCTCGAAGGCGCGCTGAAGTTTGTCATTGATGGCAAGGAAATCGTGGTCCGCGCAGGCGAAGTGCTGTGCATCCCATCTCACATGCCGCACGAAGCCTGGGCCATCGAGGATACCGTGGACCTCGACGTCTTTGATCCTCCACGCGAGGACTGGCTAAATAAGACCGACGACTATCTGAGGCACGGTCGCTAATCTTGAGGGCAACCTCCGAAATCATCTCAGTCCCATTGAATGAGCCGCCCACATAAAACTGCCGCCTGTTTCATTCTTGTCCGTTTTCTGTGAAAGAACATAGACAAAGGGCCACGGTGTTGTTTACCGTAGCTGCGTGGCTGAATCCGCGCGTGAGGTTAGCCCTCGAAGGGGAGTGTCATGAAGAGGTTATTGCTGGCAGCATTGCTGCTTGTGAACGGGAGTGTGGCGCGAGCGCAGATGAGCGCGCCCAATTTTAAGATCGACGGGGGGAATGCTGCTCAAGATTTCTCGGCGACTTCCGCAGCGAAGGCGACGCTCCTCAGTGACCTTGCCGCAGCCGACACGCTTTCCACGCCGGCCATCAAACTGGCGAACCCGTTCGTCGCGCCGGTTGTCGCGACGGCTCTAGCCCTGCCGCTTGATAACGCCGAGCCGGCTTCGCGGTCACCACAGCCGAAGTTTCTTTACGGAAGCCGCGGCGACTATCGCTGGGAATTGGGTCTCGGCGCCAGCTTGTTGAGATTTCAATCGTCGGTCTACAGCGCGAGCGCTGTCGGCATCAACACTTCCGTAGTCTACTTCACAAATGAGTGGTTCGGGATCGAGGGCAATGTCAGCGCCGTTTATGCCCCAACGATTTACGTCAACGAGCACGTGAAGATTGCCACTTACGGCGGGGGTCCAAAGATCACTTGGCGGAAGCAACAGTGGGAACCCTGGCTGCACGGAATTTTCGGCGGCGCACACGCACAGCCGCAGGCCTCAGGATCCAGCCGCAATTCTTATGTCATCAAGGTTGGCGGCGGAGCCGATTACCGCTGGAATCCGCGCATCTCTTTCCGTGCGGAGGGCGACTACGTGCGCACCGGTTTTTTCAGCCAGTCGCAGAATAACTTCCAGATCGCGGGCGGATTCGTTTTCCACTTTTAGAGCCCCGCGGCTTTTTCAAGAATCGCTTGGCAACTAGGCCGCGTCCGGCTACCAGATTTTGCAGGCTTGCTCGCGCACCATCGCCTGGCCCTTCTTGCAACCGAAGGCTTCCGCAAATTCCGCCATATTCGAAAGCGGTCCGTTGCCGCGGAATCTTGGCAGGGGGTGCGGATTGGTGTTGGCCAGCAACCGCGCATATTCAATGCGCTCGTTGGAGCCCCAGACTTGCGCCCATCCGAGGAAAAAGCGCTGCTCCGGAGTGAAGCCGTCTTTGTCCGGCGGCCGCGGCTTGCCCTGAAGTGATTTTTCGTAGGCTGCATACGCGATGGTCAGCCCGCCCAGGTCGGCGATGCTCTCGCCCAAGACCAACTTGCCGTTTTCATGCAAGTCGCCATCAACCACGTAGCTGTCGAATTGATCGGAGACGCAGGCGGCGCGCGCCTTGAAATTCTTCAAGTCTTCCGGGCTCCACCAGTCTTTCAAATTGCCTTTCCCGTCGAATTTGCTGCCATGGTCGTCGAAACCATGCGTGATTTCGTGTCCGATCACCGCTCCCATGCCGCCATAGTTCACGGCATCATCAGCTTTCGGATCGTAGAACGGCGGCTGCATGATGCCTGCGGGGAAAACGATTTCATTCATGCTGCTGTTGTTATAGGCGTTCACGGTCGGCGGCGTCATTCCCCATTCGGTTCGGTCCACGGGCTTGCCGATCTTGTTCAGACGGCGCGCGAAATCAAATTCCGCCCCCCGCACCTGGTTTTCGGAGTAGGACCGGCGGTCGATTTTCAGAACGGAATAATCACGCCATTTGTCGGTGTAACCGATTTTCACCGCGAAAGCTTCGAGCTTTGCGGTAGCTTGCTTGCGTGTCTCCGGTCCCATCCACGGAAGTGTTTGCAGGTCATCGCGCAGAGCAGCGATCAAGTTGTGCACCATTTCGAGCGCGCGGGCCTTCGCTTCAGGCGGAAAATATTTCTGCACGTAGACCTGGCCGAGGGCCTCGCCTAGCACGCGATCCGTTGCTTGCACGCAGCGCTTCCAGCGGGGCTGGATTTCCTTCGCGCCGGTCAGCGTCTTGCCGCGAAAATCGAAATCTTCGGCGACAAACTTTTCGGGGAGTCCGGGAGCTACAGCATTCACCAGGTGCCAACGCAAGTAGTCTTTCCAGTCGGCGATGGGAGTTGCGGTCAACCGCGTGTCCAGGGCCTTGAAAAAGTCCGGCTGGCCGACGTTGATCTCCTTCAGCTCGGGATGCCCAGCGGCCTTGAAATAAGCTTCCCAGGAAAAATTCGGAGTGATCGTCTTCAGGTCCGCCAGCATCATCTTGTGATACGTCTTGTCGGGGTCACGAAGGTCAGTATTTTTCATCGAGGCGGTGGCCAGTGCGGTTTCGATCTTCAGAATAGTGGCGGCCTCGGCTGCCGATTGGTCCGCGGAATCTCCAAGCAATTCCAACATCTTCGCGACATGCTTTGTGTAAGCCTCGCGAAGCTGCTTCGATTTGTCGTCTTCCTTTAAGTAGTATTCGCGCTCCGGCAGTCCGAGACCGCCTTGAAACGCTGCACCAATCACCTGAGTGCTGTCTTTGGCGTCCTGCGTCGAATTGAAGCGAAAGAGCGCGCCAATGCCTTGGCTGTGCAAGTACTCGGTTACAGCTTGGAGGTCGGCCACAGTCTTGATTGAGGCGATGCGGGCCAGATCGGGTTCGATCGGTTTTGTTCCCGCCGCGTCAATGGTGGCCGTGTCCATGCAGCTCGCATAGAAATCGCCGATCTTCTGCTCGTTGGAACCAGGTGCGGCTTTAGCGCTCGCAGCGGCTTCCAGAATCTGGCGCAGGTTCTGGTGGTTCTTGTCCGCAAGCTGTGTGAACGAACCCCAGCTCGAATACTCCGGCGGAATCGGGTTGGATTTCATCCAACCTCCCATTGCGAACTGATAGAAATCGTCACAAGGCTTGCAGGTCTTGTCCAGATTTGCGGTATCGAAGCCCCATGAATTTGGCTTGTCCGCCGCTCCTGTGAGCGTGCGGAACCCGGCACCCGCAAGGCCAACCGCCAGAATTCCAATAAACGCAACGATGCCAGCAGCAAGGGAAAATCTTTTTGACATCTCCAGCCCCTGTCTTACAGAGTTTGAAAGCACCGGCAGGTCCTTGGTGAATGACTCCGGCCGTCACATTACCTGCATGTGAGACGGAAGAAATAACAGCCGGGTTTCCCGACACTCGGAATTGCGATTCTTCAGAAAGGCGCGATCAAGAACTAGTGCAGGACCGTTCCATAGAAGGCGCCTTTTCCTCCACGCAAGTCCCGGCCGTAGGACAGAACGATGGTCAGACTTCCCAGGACGCGGACTCTACATTGCGCGCCAGCATCCCAGAGCCAGCGCCGCGAACCGAAGAGACTGGACGAATCGGCAACAGTGCCGCTATCGAGAAAGGGGCCGAGCTTCACGGTGAAGAAACCGTTTTGAAAAAGGTTCTTGTCCATTTCCCAGTTGGCTACAAAAAATCGCCGCCCGAGCGGAGCGGCCCCTTTGCGGCCATCGAAAGTTCCGGCATGGCCGCGAAGCCAAAGGTCGTTGTCGCGCTCGATGCCCAATTCGAACAGCTCATCGAGAGTGGCTTTGCCGGCAATCGCACCGGCGCGGATCTGCGTTTGCATTTCAAAGTCGTCGCCTTTTGCGCGTGGAAACCATTGCGCGAGAAGTACGCCTCGAACCGTAGCAAACGGCCCGAGGCCATTGGCGAACTCGCGGCCCGCCTTCACTTCTGCCGAGGAATCCAGCGTGAAGCGTCGCTCGGGAGCACGGATAAGAGTACGTTTAGCGCGGAGCCAACCGGCAAGGGACATGGTGTCGGTGAAGAATTCTTGCGCGGGAGAGCTCATTGCGACCAAATTCCGAAAGTTGCGATTCGCGATTTCCGCGCCTGCGCTCCAGCTCAAGTGGCCGTTCACGATGGAATGCACTTCCGCTCCAGCAGCGGCGCGGCGCATGTTTAAGTCCGTCAGCGGCGTAACCGCGCCAAGGAAAGTTTGCGATAAATTCCAATTTTCGTTGCGCGCATCGGCATAAAGACGCAACTGCAAGCTGGGGTCACCGTAAAGCGGAAAGGAAAGTGCGAGGGAGAGCCGGCGTTTTTCCGAATCCCATCGCGCGAGCGAGGTCAGATTCACGGCGTCGCGGCCGAGATCGTAAAACTCAGGATAAACAGTAGCGTAAGGCAAGCCGCTCAAGAGCGAAACAACGCCTTCGATTTTCGAGTCGCCCCAACCATTTTTCTCCATTAAGTGCAGAGTTGCGTCGTAGTTTCCGGAGTCTGCCGGTGAGAGCTCCATCCGCCGGCTGGAAAAGATTCCTAGATTGTCCAGGCGCGCTTGGGTTGTGAGCAGAGCGTCGGCCGTCAGAACTTGCGGGGCATTGAACGCTACCGCGCTATTGCGGAGCGATTCTTTAAGTTTCAGGGAAGGTTTGAACGCTACACTTTTTAGGCGCGGCTTGTCTTCCGGATTCCAGTACTTCAAAGCGGCTTCGAGATTGTCTTCCAGAAAATAGATCGTCGCGAGAAATTCGCTCGAATAAGGATCCCGCGGATTCAGCTTAAGCGCCGCATGGAGATGTTTTTTTGCCGCGCGAAAATCTTTTTGCTTGTATGCAACGCCAGCCAGCTCAACTAAAAACCGGGAATCGCCAGGCGCCTTTCGAAAACCCGCGTCAAACGCGAGTTTGGCCTCGTCCCATTTTTCCAAGTGAGCCAAAGCGAGTCCGGCGAGAAAATCGAAATCCGGCGATTGATCCGCAGGACCTCGCGCCAGCTTTGCGGCTTGCTCCCAATGCCCAGCGTCAAATGCGATCTGCGCAGCGGGAAGACGAGCTTGATCGGAAGCGGAATCCTGCGCGAACGCGGAGAAGCCCAGCGCCAACACTGGGATTAGATGAAAGATCACGAAGCCTTTTCGGGAAGAGCCAGCAGCATCCAGTTGCGGTTTGGCCGCCATTGCTTTTCGAAATCCTCGCGTGCGATACGGAGAAGTTTCCCGCGTGCCGGATCGTTGATAAAGACGGCCCCGTTTTGCCAATCGATGCCCGTCACCACCACGTAGTGTAGCGGGGTTTTAGAGCGGCCAGGCTGAAGAGTAGCGATCAGGGGACGTCCCTGCTTGAGTTGTTCGAGGAGATCTTTCCAATCTCCATTAAGGGGAAACACGCGAAGGCCTGATTCCTTGAGATAGCTTTCCATATCGGAAGCTTGGATTCCGCGGACTTTGCGCGAATAAAGGTGCTTCTGGATTGCCGCCGTGTCGGCGCGCTGCGAGTCAATCACAGTGCCATGAGCGTTCCAATATTGCAGGAGCATGGAAATAGAGGCGGACCCGCAACCATCTTGAGTCTGTCTTACGTACGGAACGTCCAGCCAGATTCCGGCTCTTTCCTGGGGCCCCGTTCGAGCCGACGGCCCCAGGAAGAAAAGCAGGAACAGACCGAGTACGATCCGGCTTATTAGAATGATGAATGACTCCAAATTGCGAGTATTAGCGGAGCGCGAGCGCCAGAACAACGATGGCGAGCGCGATCAGGATAATCCACAGCAGATCGCGGTCCGAAATGCGTCCTGCGGCAAAATCACTTTGCGCTTGGCGAGACCGCTCGGCCAGTTTGGCAAGGTCCTCATCGCTTAGTTGGCCGACGGCTTTATCGACCTTTTGATAGTCGATGTTGGCAGATTTGAGCGCTTTTTGCGCCTGGTCGGAAGAAAGAAGCGATCGAACGGCCTCCTCGTTGGATTGGCGCGTCTGGGCGGGCCGCGCGGCGTCTTTGGTCAGGTCGCTCAGGGAAACAACGTGCTGCTTGTCTTGGGCCCTTGCTGAGACTGCCGCCACACCAAACAGAAGGGCAATCGCCAGCATCGACACACACACCTTCACGCGAAAATGCATTCTTCCTCCTATTTTTGGCTGGGAAGAATAGTTTACGAATTGCATTGCGGCGTGACAAGAAACTTTCTGACGAACGTTCTTCGCGGTCAGTCGTCGCTTATTGTACGGCAGTCACTTTGCCGGCAAGGGTTGCTTGTACTTCGTGGCGTCGACCGATTTCCACTCACCCTTGATAATGCCGGCTCGAATCTGCGCGGCGCTCTTCCCTTTGCCGGACTGCTCGAAGGTGTAGAAGTCTTCATAAATGCAGGTGCCGCATCCTGAACCGTGCTTGCTGGTGAAGCAATCCAGCAAACTCTTGTGGCCTTGGCTGCGGTCGCAATGGCAGTAGCAGGGCTGCTGGTAGAGTGCTTTCTTGATTTTTGCGGCGACCGCGTAAGCATTTTGCACAACGGGATCAGCGAAAAGTTCGGGATCCATCGTCGCGGGAAGATCGCCTTGCGGGGCTCGCGTATGAAATGCGGGCACCGAATCATCGGCTGAGGACTGCGGCGAATCCGCGCCTTGGGCCGATTGCGAAGCAGCCCGCTGCGGAACCAGCACTAGCCCGAGCGCACAGCCGAAGAGAATCGCAATCCCCACAAACCTTTGAATCGCAGCCATTCTTGCTACTCCTTTTTGTTCACAGTGTTCCTGGTTCGTCTCTCGAATGGCCTCAATGGACGAGCGGGGGTGCGATCGGAGCATGCCTCGCAGGTGAAGATGGCGTAGCTCCCTTCAATCGCAGATGCTTCGCGCGAAGATGACGATGCACGCGGCGGCCCCAGCCCCTTACAAACGAAAAATTCAACGCGCCGCCGATGGCTGAGCTCGCGAGAGGAATCAATCGTCCAGCCCACTTTTCCGCCGCCTCGGCGCCAATCTTCGCGGCGAAACGCTCCGCAATACGCGGGACAAGTTTTTCGAGAATCTGTTTCTCGGCCAAGTCCTTGCCGTAATCAATGCCGGAAGCCGCTGCTGCTGCTTTCCACATTTCAATTCGTTGGTCCTGGCCGCGAGCTTCGAATCCGTAGAGCAAAGAGAGGCGCTGGATGAGCCGCAATGTGATCACCGTCAGCAGGCTGGCGTCCGGCAAGAATGTGATCATGCCGCCGAGGCCGAGGCCCGCTCCTTCCGCAAGCGCCAGCCGTTCGGCGTCGCGAATCAGTGCCGCGGCAATGGCGTCCAGCTGCTCGGCGGGAACGTCCTTCATTCGCGCAAAGTCCGGAACCCACAAGCCGTGCTTGTCGGCAAGGTTACGGCGGAAGTCTTCCGGATCAATTTCGATCGAACGCAGTCCGCGGAGAACGCCAAAGCGCAGAAAGCGCTTTAAGGTGCGTCCCGCCAGCGAGCCTTTAGCTGTATTGTGTAACCCTGCCATGCCTATAAGCATCCTAAGGCGGTTAGAACCGTCTGGCAACCATGGCGTTGCATGGGTTGCGATGATGGGGCCGGGCATCTCTCCCAAGGGGGAGTTACCCGGAACGCGGCAGGAAAACAGTAGTCCTACTTGACGCGGCGAAACTTTTGGGTAAACTGCATTTTTCTCTATGGCGACGATGCCACAATTCGTTCCTTCCGAAGTCGTGCACGATCTCGACTTCCCGCAGCGTGAGGCGGCGTTTTTCTACGGCCTGTTCCTGCGCGGCCATTCGGCGGACAAGCTGCGGCGGGACATCGAAGTCCCCGCGGTGGTTCTCGCGAAGTGGCACCGCGAAGCGGAACGCGACCCGCAGCTTCGCGATATTTTCGCGCGCATGGTGGATTACCGGCGTCACGTCCTGGCCATCTTCGATTCCCTTGTGGGTTCAGACACTCAACCGCAGCGCGTTCAGTAATTCTCCTGCCTGTACTTTCGTTCAGGTCAAAAACTGTCAGGCAACCAAAGCGTCTTTCGGGCGATCTAACCGATTCCGGGGGACAAGTCTATCAAAATGAAGGAGATTGCGCCGATTGACGGGGAGCTTGTCCGGGGTTAGAATCTCAACGTCCTAGAGCTTGAGGTGTCTTCATGTCAAGGGTAGTACGCACCCTAGTCGCTTGCATTTTTTCGATTGCCATTTCCGTTCCTACGGTTTTTGCCCAGCAGGTGCAAGATGCTAATGCGCCCCCTGCACCCCAAAAGTTGGATAAAGAAACAAAACGGAAAATGAGGAGGACGCTGAAAGAGCTAGACAGCGCCTACCGGCAGTGGCTGACCGAGGACGTCACCTACATCATTTCTCCGGATGAACGCAATGCCTTCCTGCAATTGGATACCAACGAAGAGCGCGAACAATTCATCGAGCAATTCTGGCTGCGCCGCAGCAGCAATCCGGACCTGCCGGAGAACGATTTTAAAGAAGAGCACTACCGCCGCATCGCCTACGCCAACGAACATTATGCCTCCGGGATTCCGGGATGGAAGACTGACCGCGGCCGCATGTACATCATGTGGGGACCGCCGGACGAGATTGAATCGCACCCGACGGGCGGCACGTACGACCGGCCAATGGAAGAAGGCGGCGGCTCCACCAGCACATACCCGTGGGAAACATGGCGCTGGCGCTATTTGGAAGGCATCGGCGAAAACATTATTTTAGAATTCGTGGATCCGAGCGGCTCCGGCGAATATCACATGACAATGGATCCGTCGGAGAAGGACGCCCTCCTGCACGTGCCCGGTGCGGGCTTGAGCTTAATGGAGTCCATGGGCATGGCGTCGAAGGCCGATCGTTTCACGCGTTCCGACGGCACCAACCTGCCGACTACCATGGGTGGTCAACCAGCCAGCATGAACGAATTCAACCGCCTGGAACTCTACGCTAAGGTGAATAAACCACCCGAGGTGAAATTCAAGGATCTCGAAGCGGTGGTGACCTCCCGCATCGTCCGCGATCAGGTGCACTTCAATTGGCGGACCGATTACCTGAAAGTGACGAATGACACGGTTTTGGTGCCCGTGACGATTCAGATTCCCAATAGTCAGCTTTCTTTCCAGTCTAAGGACGGGATTCACTCCGCGACGATGAATATTTTCATGCGTGTGAGCACGCTTACCGGGCGAGTCGTGCAAACGCAGGAAGATCCTGTCTCAAAGGATTTTCCCGATTCCCTTTTTCAGCAGTCGTTGAAGCTCCATTCGATCTACCAAAAGGCCATTCCACTTCGCCCGGGCTTGTATCGCCTGGATATGGTGATCAAGGACGTGCAGAGCGGAAACATCGGGGTAGTGAACACGCGGCTGCAAGTGCCGAGGTACGAGGATGACAAGCTGGAAGCCAGTTCCCTGATTCTTGCCGATCAGATCGAGCATGTTCCAGCGAAGCAAATTGGCGCTGGACAGTTCGTGCTCGGTTCTTCGAAAGTCCGGCCGCGCCTTGAAGGTGACTTCACCACGGCCGACAGACTTGGCATTTACATGCAGGTTTATAATCTGAAGCCAGACGACAAGACGCACAAATCCAGTGCGACGTTCCAATACACCGTCAAAAAAGGCAAAGATCAGGTCATGCAGTTTAAAGAAACTTCGGAAGAAATGAAGCAGACAGGCGACCAGGTTACCATCGAGCGTCTCCTTCCTCTCGCGACACTACCGCCGGGGAAGTACAGTTTGGAAGTGAATGCAACGGACACGCTCTCGAACCAAACCATTTCGCGCTCTGCAGAGTTTACGGTGAAAGCGCCGGCGGAAACAAAAACCGCGGCGAATGCTACACCGGGGAGGTAAAGAAACGTGAAACAGGAA
>Ga0066698_10001554_pt1 | contig 10107 bp, 8 predicted proteins | sample GraSoiAngelo_147_FD_66457 | JGI IMG/M metagenome (GOLD analysis project Ga0066698, IMG submission 66457) | Grasslands soil microbial communities from the Angelo Coastal Reserve, California, USA - 14_1009_05_40cm | ecosystem: Environmental > Terrestrial > Soil > Grasslands | place: USA... | reverse complement strand
ATGTGCGACATGTCCTCGAATTCGCTTCCGCAGGTACGCGCCGGCCAGATCAAGGCACTTGCGGTCATGGCCAAGTTGCGATGGTTTGGCGCGCCCGATGTTCCCACCGTGGACGAGACGGGAGTGCCGGGCGTCTACATTTCTTTCTGGCACGCGCTTTGGGTCCCTAAGGGTACGCCCAGGACTATGATCACCACGCTCAATGCAGCGGTGGTGACGGCCTTGGCCGACCCGACCGTTCGCCAGCGATTTTCCGATCAAGGCCAGGGGGTGCCGCCGCGCGACCAACAGACGCCGGAGGCGCTCGCTGTCTACCACAAGGCCGAGATCGAGAAGTGGTGGCCGATCATCAAGGCGGCCAACATTAAGCCGCAGTAGCGCCTGGCCGGTCAGGGCTTGGGCGGCGGACGGTTCAGCAGGCTCGCCATCTCCTGCTCGAGGCTGTCGTAGAAGGATTTCTGCTGCCCGGGCTTGGCCTCGGCGCTGCGCGCGGGTGCGGCCTTCGCGGGTTCTACGGCCGCTTCATCGGTTGCAGGTGCGGCAGGCTCGCTCTTGCTCACTGTCGTCCCTGGGCGAAGGTCGTCCGGCTTGAACGGGCGGCGCAGCGTCGCGTCCACCCGAGGAGAGGTTTCGGACGCAGGTTCGCCAGCGCTCCTCGGTACGCCGAAACCTGTGCGCGTCTCATCGCTCTTGCCGGGCCGGCGCAACGCGGCTTCGAGCCGTTGCGCCATTTCCGAGAGATTTTGGTCGGCTGGCGACTTGAGCGCGGGATCGGTGGTGCTGGGAGTAGGCGTTGGCGCCGGTTGCAGCCGCGGCATGCGGCGTTGCTCGGCAGGCCCGCCCACCCCGGGCACGCGTGACAATTCGTCCGCGAGTTCAGCGAGCGGGTCGGGGGCGCGCGGCTTGCGCTCGCGCGGGGGAACGGGAGACACAGGCGGCGTCGCAGCCTGCGGCTCGTCCGGCCGCTCTCCCGGCCAGACCATCGGTTCTTCCGACGCCATCGGCGGACGCGGCGGTCGGGGCTCGGCGCGCACCGAGGGTTCGACCCGCGCTGCAGCCTCGGGCTTCGGCGCCGGCTCGGGCTGCAGCGGCCACATGCTGTCTTCGCCGAGAGGCACCGCCCGTGGCAACGTGTCGGCGGCTGGCGGACGGACTCCTTCCCGCGCCGCCGTTGCCGCGCGTACAATGTTCTGCTCGACCACCACGTCGGTCGGGCCGCCGATGATGAGGAGATGCTCCACATTATCGCGTCGAATGAGGACGAGCCGCCGCCGGCTGTCGACCGTTGCCTGATCGATGACGGCGAGCCGCGGCTGGCGTCCGCGCGTGGCGCCGCCGCCGAGCCGTCCGCCGCCGAACCGGCGCATGAGCCAGAACGCCAGCGCCAGCAGGGCCAGCACGATGATTACGAACAGAAAGACCTTGAGACCGGTCTGTCCTTCACCGAATACCGTATCCAACATCACTCCTCCCCCGGTCTCACCGGTCCCGGCATCGCCCCCAATGGTTAACGCCGCTGCTCCTACGCCCCGCCGGTCAATACTAACAGGAAATTAAGAAAGCTAGGACCCGGGTCGACATGCCCGTGGAAGCTTTCGCGTGGTAAACGGCGGTTTGGCAGGGGCGGGAGCCGCCTGCAACGGCCCATTAACCGCACCAGCGCAAAATTCCTGCTGCGTAAGGTGCCCGGCGCGACAGCGTTCCGGCGCGCTCCCAGTAGCGGCCCGGGCAGCGCGCCCGTGAAAGCCTTGCGTGAACCTAACGGCTGGGGCACTCAGGACGAGGCGAATGTCGCCGATTCCACGCCGAGCATGACGCAGCCGAAAGCCTCCGAGGACAACGCCCGTGCGCCGATCGAGCGCAGTCCGGAAGCCCGCCGGACCGGCAGTATCGGTCTCGTGCTGCTCTTTGCGCTGCTCGTCCCGGCCGCCGGTGCCTTCCTGATCGGACGCGCCAAAGCGGAACCTTACACTGTGGCGCTCGTCGCCGTATTGGCCACGCTCAGCGTGTTCCTACTGTTCGCGTTCGCCGCTGGCATCCTGCGCATGCCGGGTCGGACGGCCAAACGCCCCTTGCTGGCGGCCATCGTCGACCATGCCAGTGAGGGCATCGTGGTGACCAATCCGGATGGCCGCGTGGTTTACGCCAACGCTGCCTATCTTGAACTCGTCGGGGCGTCCGACGCCCGCGATGTGCGCCCGGTCGAGCGGGCCCTCATGGGCGATGCCGCTGTTTCCGAAGCCGTGTACCGTCTGCTCAAGGCTGCGCGGGAAGGGCGCCGTGCCCAGGAGGAGGTGCGCGTCAATGCGCACGGCGGCGAGAACGGACGGTGGTTGCGCATCCGCGTGCGCCCGCTCGGCGAAGGTAAACGCGACGCGCGCATCACGGTGTGGTCCCTCTCTGATGTGACGCGCGATCTCGAGCGGCACGAGAATGTATTTCAGGAGTTGCAGCACGCGATCGACTATCTCGACCATGCGCCAGCTGGCTTCTTTTCGGCCGAGGCCAACGGCAACATCGTCTATATCAACGCGACGCTGGCCAATTGGCTCGATTATGATCTCGCCCAAATCGGCTCTGGCAGCCTCAAGCTCGAACAGATCGTGGCGGGGGAGGGCGCGTCGCTCCTGACCACGCTCGCGGCCGTGCCGGGCGACGTGAAGACGGAAATTCTCGACATCGATCTCAAAACGCGCAGCGGCCGCACCGTCCCGGCCCGGCTATTCCATAAGGTCGCCTTCGGGCCCGACGGCGCGCCAGGCGCCTCGCGGACGCTTGTCATCAATCGCGCGCGCGACGGGTCGATCGATTCGCAGCGCGCGGCCGAAGTGCGGTTCATGCGCTTTTTCCAAAATACGCCGATGGCGATCGCCACCGTCGACAAGCAGGGGCGGATCGTCGACTCCAATGCGAGATTTGCCCGCCTGTTCCACCCCGTATTCAAAGGCGGAGCGAGGGACGACCGCTCGATCCTCTCCATCGTTGCCGAGCGCGACCAGGGTGCGCTCGAAGCCGCCATCCGCAAGGCGGCAGAGGGACAAAGCGAGATTGATCCGGTCGACGCGGCGCTCGCCGGTATCGGCGAGCGCTATGCCAGCTTCTTCGTCATAGCGGTCGAGGACGAGAAGCAACGCGACCGTGAAGCCGCAATCGTCTACGCGCTTGAAACCACGCAGCAGCGCACGCTCGAGAACCAGGTCAACCAGCAGCAGAAGATGGAGACCATCGGCCGGCTGGCGGGAAACATCGCGCATGATTTTAACAATCTGCTCGGCGCGATCATGATGGCGACCGACTTCCTGTTGAATGCGCACCGGCCGACCGATCCGTCCTTTCAGGACATTATGCACATCAAGCAAAACGCCAATCGCGCCGCGAGCCTGGTGCGGCAGCTGCTGGCGTTCTCGCGCAAGCAGACCCTGCGCCCACAGGTGATCGACCTCGGTGAGGCGCTCTCGGATCTGACCGTTCTGCTGCGCCGCCTGATCGGCGAGAACGTATCGCTCGACGTTCCGCAGGTGCGCGACCTCTGGCCGGTCAGGGCCGATGTCGGGCAATTCGAGCAGGTGATCATCAATCTTGCGGTCAATGCGCGCGACGCCATGCCGCTCGGCGGCAAACTCACGCTGCGCACGTCTAACGTCAGCGTTGGCGACGACACGCAGCATTGGCACAAGGACATGCCGGCAGACGACTACGTGCTGGCGGAAGTCGAGGATACCGGCAGCGGGATCGCGCCGGAGATCATCGATAAGATTTTCGATCCCTTCTATACGACGAAGGACGTGGGAAAGGGCACGGGGCTCGGCCTTTCGACGGTCTATGGCATTGTCAAGCAGACCGGCGGTTTCATCTATGTGGAGTCGGAGGTCGGCAAGGGCGCGATCTTTCGCATCTTCCTACCGCGCCACGTTCCGGCTGCGGATGAGGTCGAGGTGCCGCAATTGCCGGAGACTACGGCGCCCGCCATTGCCACCGCCGCTGCTGGTGAGATACGCGCCCCGGCGACCGATCTGACCGGCCGCGGCACTATTCTCCTGGTCGAAGACGAGGAGGGGCTGCGTGCACTCAACGCGCGAGGCCTCCAATCACGCGGCTATACGGTGATCGAGGCCGGAAACGGCATCGAGGCGCTGCAGGAGCTGGAAAAGCAGGGCGGGGAGGTCGATATTGTCGTCTCCGACGTGGTCATGCCGGAGATGGACGGGCTTGCGCTGATGAAAGAACTCAAGAAGCGCAAGCCCGACATCAAGATCATCTTCGTGTCTGGCTATGCCGAGGACGCCTTCGACAAAAACCTCCCCGATCAGACGCAGTTCAATTTCCTCCCCAAGCCGTTCACGCTCAAGCAATTGGTCAGGGTGGTGAAGGAGACCATGGCGGGCTGAGCGGTGTTGCCGTGTCCGGCGCAGCGCTCCACTTCAGTTTCCCGCTGCGCCGGATCCGCGAGGCACTGTTTTCGTTGGGCACGTTTGCACGCTACCATCCATCCATGATCGAACCGGAACAGACCAGGGAAGACAAATACGTGGAGACCGCGCGCGAGCGGCGGATCGCGAACGCGGTGCTGCTGTTTTTCCTTCTTGTCGTGGTGGGTGGCGGCATTTGGCTCGCCAATGCCATGTTCGAGCAGCGCCGGCTCGAGGACTGCATGGCGCAGGGGCGGGGAAATTGCGCGCCGCCGATCGAGACGCCGGCGCGATAGGTAGCGCACAGCGGCGCCTGGAACCTTCAGCGATCGCACACATTTACTTTAGAACTGCCCGACAGGAGGAGGCCGTGCCGGCGAGATCGAAGAAGCAGCAGATGGCGGCGGGCGCGGCGCTCGCCGCCAAACGCGGCGAGCGCTCGAAGCAGAGCCTCAAGGGCGCCTCGCGCCAGATGGTCGAGAGCATGAGCGAGCGGCAGTTGCGGGAGTTCGCCCGCACCAAACGAAAGGGTCTACCGCGCAAGCGCAGGGGCTGAATCCGTCAGCGGATGCGACGCGCCGCTTACGCTCTCCTTCTCCGCGCGCGTACCGATCACGACGAGTTCGCTCTCGACAGCCACCGGGGTGCGCAGCGTGCTGAGCCCGGGGCAGCCCGCGAGAGCCAGGCGCTCGACCTCTTTCAGCTTCTCGGCCGGCGCATCGCTCCTGACCTGAACATTGATCGTCACCTTGCGGAACGCCGAAGGGGGTGCCTCGGCGATCATATGGCCGCGTGCATCAAACTCGGTGCGTGCGACCGCCTCGAAGGTGTCGTATGCGACGCCAAGCTTAGCCGCGTAGAAGGCAAACACCGCCGCGTAGCAGCCGATCGCGCCGGAGAGCAAAAATTCAAGCGGCGTTGGTGCGCAATTCTGTCCGCCCACATGGGCGGGCTCGCTGATGAGGAATTTGTACCCGCTCTTCTTGCACTCGACCAATTCGTTGAGCTGGCCGATCGAGGTCACCTTTACTTCGACAAAACTTTGCGGTCCCTCCGGTGCCTCTTTTTCCGGATGCGTGCGATAGCGGCGCTCGCGGGCCTCGGTGATCTCCTTCAACTCCGGAAAGCAATCGCAGACTTTGGCCATGGACGGATCCTCAAGCGGGAGAGGAAGAGACCGAGTTTGTCGCTCGCGCTCGCTCGATTGCACCGAAGTGCGTCTGAGCGCTACTTCGCCTCGACCAAGCCGACCTGATTGACCAAACTGTTCGCGGTCACCGGATTGCCTTCGAGTGTCACGTTCATGTTGCGCACGATGTCGCCGACGCCTGGGATTGCCTAGCCTTCGTCCGTCGTGATCACGCCGCCTTGGCCTGCGCGCGCTTGAGAAAGTCGACGAACATTGCGGCCATCTCGGGCTCCTTCGGCGTCCAGTCCTCGGGCGGGACGAGATCGACGTCGAGGTCGCCGGGAAATAGGTCGTAGAGCTCGCTGCCCGCAATCATGCGATGTGCCGTCTCGGCGATGGCGTGGTTGTGCGTCTTGTCGTTGCCTGGAATGATGCAGGTCGGCACCTTGATCGAGTTGAGGTCCTTTTCGCTCGCGCCGATGATCGGCAGCTCGGCGCCTTTCGCGAACTGCCCGCGCCAGCGCTCCATGGCGGCGATGAACGAGTTCGGGTCCATCGCCATGAGGGTTGCGCGGTTTGCCGGCCGCGCCTCGATGCGCTCCTTGAAGTGGTCAAGCTCGCACACGGCGGCCATTCCGCCCTCGCGTGCCGCGCGGATATATTTGCCGTAATAATTTTCGGTCAGCCGGGCCGCGGCAAACGGACCGCCGGTGACGCGCCATAACAAGAGCGCGCGCACCGCGCGCGGATATTTCAGCGCGAACAGCACGGAGAGCCGGCAGCCGGAGGAGCCGCCACCCACCACCGTAGGCAGCGCCTTGAGCTGCGAGAGGAGATCATAGAGGTCCTCCGCCCAGACTTCGTATTCGGAAACGTCCGCGCCGATGGCGATGTCGGAGAGCCCGCAATTGCGTCGGTCGTGGATGAGCACGCGGCAGCCGGCATCGGCGACGTGCTGCGCCAGCGATTTCACGTTATCAAGGCCGCGGCGGCCGCCGGGCGAAAGCGCGACCCAAGGGCCAGCGCTACCGAGGACTTCGTAATTGAGGTTCACTCCGCGCACATGGGCGATGGGCATTTGCTGTCTCCCGGTTGACGGTGCAGCTCAGTTTATACCGCGGCGGTCGCCGCGTCTCGCCTACCGTGCCGAACTGCGCACACGCCCCCGTAACGCGCTCGCGATCATCAACACTTGTCGCAGCTCGTTGCACGCGATACCCACAGGCGCAAGCCAAACGCTTTGCATGCTGAGGTGAATCATGCGCTACGAGCTCTACTATTGGCCGACCATCCAGGGCCGCGGCGAATTCGTGCGCCTCGCCCTGGAGGAGGCGGGCGCCGACTACATTGACGTGGCGCGACGTTCCGGCAAGCGCGGCGTCCCCGCGATGATGAAATTCGTTGAGAGCGCAGGCGCCGCGCGCCCTCCATTCGCGCCGCCGTTCCTCAAGGCAGGCAAGCTCGTGATCGCGCAGACCGCCAACATCCTCCTCTACCTCGGCGCGCGGCTTAATCTAGCGCCACGGGAAGAGGCCGGACGGTTGTGGGTGCACCAGTTGCAGCTCACGATCGCGGACCTCGTGGTGCTGATCCACGACACGCATCACCCGATTACCGGCTATCTCTATTACGAAGAGCAGCGCCCCGCCGCCAAGATCGCCACGAAATACTTCTGGCGCTATCGGCTGCCGAAATTCCTGCGCTATTTCGAGCGCGTGCTGCAAAAGAGCGGCGGTCCTTATCTCATCGGCCGCAACCTCACCTATGCAGACCTGTCGTTGTTCCAGATCATCGCGGGCCTGCGTTACGCCTTCCCGCGCCGTATGCGCCGGTTTGAGCGCAAGGTGCCGCGCCTCGTTGCGCTGCACGAGCGCGTGGCCAAGCGACCGCGGATCGCCGCCTATCTCGCCTCGCCGCGCCGCATTCCGTTCAGCCAGTGGGGCATCTACCGTTACTTCAAGGAACTGGACGTCTAAGCGAGGCCGGCTCTGCGATTGTGGTCGCTGAGGCGGCGGCTTCCCATGCCGGAGAAATCTGCCTAAAACCGCGGCGTCAGATGCAACAAGCCGACCATCCCCATGACCGCTCACGCCGAGATCGCCGCGCCGTATAAGCACACATCGCTGTTCCCGCTAGGCCACGACAGAACGCCGTACCGCAAGCTCACCGGCGAGGGCGTGCGCTTGGAACGCGCCGGAAGACACGAGCTCCTCGTGGTCGAGCGCGAGGCGCTACGCATGGTGGCCGAGGCGGCATTCACCGATATCAATCATTTACTGCGCCCCGGGCACTTGCAGCAGCTGCGCGCGATCCTCGAGGATCCGCAGGCAAGCGACAACGACAAGTTCGTCGCCTACGATTTCCTCAAGAACGCCAACATTGCGGCGGGCGGCGTGCTTCCCATGTGTCAGGACACCGGCACCGCGATCATCATGGGCAAGAAAGGGCGTCTGGTCTTCACCGAGGGTGATGATGAAGCGGCACTGGCCGAGGGCGCGCGCGACGCCTATCTCAAGCGCAACCTGCGCTATTCGCAGCTCGCGCCGATCTCCATGTTCGAGGAAAAGAACACAAAGTCGAACATGCCGGCGCAGGTCGAGATTTACGCCGAAGGCAAAGGCGAGAACGACGACGCCTACAAATTTTTGTTCATCGCCAAGGGCGGCGGCTCGGCCAACAAATCTTTCCTGTTCCAGGCGACGCCCTCAATTCTCACCCACGACCGGCTGATCGCGTTTCTCAAGGAGAAGGTGCTCACGCTGGGCACCGCCGCGTGCCCGCCCTATCATCTCGCCATTGTCATCGGCGGCACATCGGCCGAACTGACGATGAAGACGGTCAAGCTCGCCTCGTGCCGCTACCTCGACGACCTGCCGACGCGCGGCTCCGAGGACGGCCACGCCTTCCGCGATGTAGCCATGGAGCAGGAGGTGCATCGGCTCACGCATTCGCTCGGCGTGGGCGCGCAGTTCGGCGGCAAATATTTCTGCCACGACGTGCGCGTGATCCGGCTGCCCCGGCACGGCGCCTCGCTGCCGATCGGCCTCGGCGTCTCATGCGCGGCCGATCGACAAGCGCTCGCCAAGATCACGGCGGAGGGCGTTTTTCTCGAGGAGCTCGAGCGCAATCCGGCAAAATACCTGCCGGAGATCGATGCCACCAAGCTCGGCGGCGAAGTCGTGCATGTCGATCTGCGCCAGCCGATGAAGGATATTCTCGCCCAGCTTTCCAAGTACCCGATCAAGACGCGCCTCTCTCTGACCGGGCCTATGGTCGTCGCGCGTGATCTCGCGCACGGCAAATTGCGCGAGCGGCTGGAGCGAGGGGAGGGGCTGCCCGACTATTTCAAGAACCACCCGGTCTATTACGCGGGTCCCGCCAAGACGCCACAAGGCTACGCCTCGGGCGCCTTCGGCCCCACCACCGCGGGAAGGATGGATGCCTTCGTGCACGACTTTCAGGCCGCTGGTGGTTCGATGATCATGCTGGCCAAGGGCAACCGCTCCTCCGCGGTGCGCGAAGCCTGCAAGAAGCACGGCGGCTTCTATCTCGCCTCCATCGGCGGCGCGGCCGCAAATCTCGCCGAGCATTGCATCAAGAAGGTCGAAACAGTGGAATATCCGGAGCTCGGCATGGAGGCGGTCTGGAAAATCGACGTGGAAAATTTTCCCGCGTTTATTGTGATCGACGACAAGGGCAACGATTTCTTCCAGGAACTGAATTTGGGGTAGTCGTCATTCCGGCCGAGCGAAGCGAGAGCCGGAATCCATATCCACGGTCCGAGATTATGGATTCCGGGTTCGCCGCTTCGCGGCGCCCCGGAATGACGCCCACCAGCTCGGCTAATCGAGGATGACGAGGTGATCCGTTTGTGCAAACCTTGGCGCATGGTTCAGTTGGACACGTGACTCGTATGGCTTGGATCAAGGCAACCGACATCGCGTACGGGCGGCTTCGGGCTCCCGACCTCGATGTGATGGAGGAGTTCCTCACGCGGTTTGGAATGTTGCGCGCGGCGCGCACCAACACAGCCCTCTATATGCGCGGCACCGATCCCGCCCATCACATCCATGTCACCGAGAAAGGCGCGCCGAAATTCGTCGGTCTCGCCTATTACGCCGCGACCGAGGACGATCTCGAGCGCATCGCGCGCGCGCGCGGCGCCTCGCCCATTGAGGACATCGATGAGCCCGGCGGCGGCAAACGGGTGCGGCTCACTGAACCCAACGGCTATCAGATCGAAGTTGTGCACGGCATCGCCACATTGCCGGCGATTGCGACCCAACGCCAGAAGCTCAACACGGGCGAGGATCCCCTGTTGCGCGCGGGCGAGTTGATGCGGCTGCCCAAGGGCCCCTCGCATGTCAAGCGGATCGGACATGGTGTGCTGATGACTCCGAAGTTCCGGGAGACCGTGGATTGGTTCCGCGAGATGCTCGGCTTCGTTTGCTCGGATGATGTTTACGCTGGCGAAAAGAGCAACCTCATCGGTTCGTTCAATCGCTGCGACCGCGGCGACGCCTACGTTGATCATCACGTGTTCTTCTGCCTCAACCATCCAAAGACCGG
>Ga0066698_10001552_pt1 | contig 10110 bp, 10 predicted proteins | sample GraSoiAngelo_147_FD_66457 | JGI IMG/M metagenome (GOLD analysis project Ga0066698, IMG submission 66457) | Grasslands soil microbial communities from the Angelo Coastal Reserve, California, USA - 14_1009_05_40cm | ecosystem: Environmental > Terrestrial > Soil > Grasslands | place: USA... | reverse complement strand
TGCCTCCGCCGCTGTTTCCCTGGTTGACGCATCAGGCGTTGTGACCTCGGCGATCATGGCCTGCCCCACTCCCTCATCCTCCGTTCTTCACGACGGTCGCGGGGCCGCTTGCCACACCGGCCCGAACGACGGGGTGCCCTATACGCCGATGCACGAGTCGACCGACCGGCGAAGAGAGACGCACATGGCGAAGCTGATTCAGATTTGCGCATCCGAGAACGACCTGTTCGGCCTCGACGCCGACGGGCGGGTCTACCACTACAACTTCAAGACGAACAACTGGGTGAAACTCGGTCGCGGGCAGCGTGATCATGAAGGGTCGCGCCGCGGGGAAGGCCAGCCGCGGAGCGCGCAGCCCGACGTCGTGCAAGGCGGTGGCCGACCGGACGGCGAGGCCGTCGCGGGGCGACCCACATGACGCTGCAGCCTTCCGGCGGGACAGAACACGCGACGCAGTCGCCGGACCCTCAGATCCACGGGATGGATGTCGAGGGCGCTCGGGACTCCGCGTATCGGGCCGCCTATCGTGTGTGCATGCGAAAGCGCGGATTTTGATGAGTCCGATCGTGCCGCGGGGTGAGGGTCGCCACAGGCGATCGCTGCCACGGGTGGGGCCGGAGTTCCGCGAGCCCAACGAGGACATCGAGAGCCCGTTGCCCAACGCGTGGCCGATGGGCTTGCGAACCATGGGGTGCTTGGCGTGCGATGCGCCATTCAGCAGCTCCGGGAGACAAGAGCGCCTGTGCCCGTCGTGCCGTCGCCACCACGCATGACGAGAGGCGCGGGACCGATCTACGAACTGACCGCGTCTGCCGGCATGCCGTCGCCCTTCGCGATCCGGTAAACGATCCAGCCCGTTCCGTCCTGGCCTCCGATGCGCTCGGCGCGTTCGAACAGGCTGGGCCGGCCTCGAGGGGGATCCGGGGGATGCTGCGCGAGCAACGCCTGCCGGCCCAGCACGACCGCGGCCGCCGCCGACGGTGCGTCGACGTCGTAGCGCGCGACGAGCGCGCGCCGCTGGTGGTAGAAGTCGACGATCCACTTCATGCCGCCGTCCTCGTGCGACTCAGGCTCGGCGCGCGCCCGTGAAGCGGAGCAGGATGAGGAACAGGTTGATGAAATTCAGGTAGAGCGACAGTGCGCCCACGATCGCGTACGCGCCACGGCGGCCTTCGGGTAGGTCGGCGGCCATGTACTTGAGCCGCTGGGCGTCCCACGCCGTGAGTCCGGTGAAGACGATGACACCGACCACGGAGATCAAGAACTGCAGGGCGTCGTTGTGCCAGAACACGCCGAGGATCGACGCGAGCACCAATCCGATCAGCCCCATGAAGAAGAACTGGCCCGTGCCCGCCAGGCTGCGCTTCGTGCTCGAGCCGAAGACGGCGAACGCGCCGAACATTCCGGCGGTGACGACGAAGGTCGTGGCGATGGAGGCGCCGGTGTAGGCGAGCAGGATCACCGACAGCGTGACGCCGTTGAGGGCCGAGTAGACGAGGAAGAGCCCCGTGGCCGCGGTCGGCGTCAAGCTTTGCACGCGCGCCGAGAGATAGACGACCAGTCCCAGCTCGGCGACGAGCGCACCGAGGAAGAGGAGATGATTCGACGCAATCGCCCGCATGGCGGCGGGCGAGGCCGCGACCACGGCGGCCACCAGGGCCGTCACTCCGAGGCCGACGAACATCCAGCCGTAGACCGATCGCAAGAACGCGAGGGTACGCTCGGCGGCCGCCGCGGCGGCGGTGGGGGACAGGCGTGTCGCGGCGAAGTCGCTCATGAGGTAGCTCGGGTGGACGGCCATACGCCGCGCTGGGCGAAGATCGCCAGCGTCGCGCCCACGCAACCAACCACAAGCATCGTCGCCATCCCCGCGTCGCGCCAGATGACCAGCCACACGAACGCGCCTGCGATCAGGCTGCCGGCCAGGCCCAGGACCATGTCATAAATGAACCCGTATCCCCACGCGCGTGAGACGGCCTCGGCGAGCCATCCCACGACCAGCCCGCCGAGGACGAGCATCGGGATCATCTGCGCCGTGATCTCAGCCATGAATCTCCTCCGGCTTCGGTGTCCACGTCCCGCGCGCGTACGCATGCAGCGCGTGCCCGAGCACCCGACGCAGGGTCGTGCCTTCCGCCGCGGCGCGCGCCCGCGCAGCCCGCTGGATATCGAGAGGGATGCCGCGCACGAGATAGATGCCCGTGATCGCCATCCGCACGAGCGCGCGGCTCGGCGTGCCCACTCGCGTCACTTGGCACCGACGGCCACGCCGAAGCGCGCGCTGGCCTGGCGATACGCCGACGGGATGTACACGAGATCCAGATGGATCGTCTTGAGCGATCCCGTCAGCGCCGAGGGGGGAAAGTCAACCTCCAGGGACTCCGTCGCTTCCTGGCCGGGGTCGAGCCGGTCACTGCTGGAGGCCGCGAACTTGATCGTCGGCTCCGTTCGCTTGTCCTCGAGCTTGATGGGGTGACCCGCGGCATCGATGTAGCGGAGCTTGCCGCTCACGAGCCGTACCGTCTGATCGCGCGAGGTGTTGGTGAGCACGAGCCGGCCCGTTAGCTTGGCCGGGGTGACGATGGTGCCCGACCCCTCCTCCACCCGCTCCGTCACCTTCATATCCGTCAACTCGACGGCCACGATCCCGGTCTGGACCTTCAACGTGGGCGGCGTCACCGCATAGGTCTTGTCCTGAACGGCCGCCGCCGTCGCCGCCGGCGGCACGCCGGGGCTGAGCGTCATCCAGAGGATGCTGGCCACGATCGCTGCGCCGAGCCCCCACCGCCAGAGCGCGACCCGCTCTTCGCGCGTCGGCTCGACCGGGCGGAACCTGCGCTGCACCCCGATGAGCACGCCAGCAAAGATGAACGCGACGACGGCCGCGCCGAAGACGCTGCCCGGCGCGAGACCAACCATGCGGAGAAGCCAGCTGCCGCCGATGCTGCCCGCGAGAGCGAGATAGATGTCTGTCTTCAGCCCGTACCCCCCTTGCTTCACGACCACCCCGGCCACCAGCCCTGCCAGCAGCCCGGCGAGGACCCATCCGACGAATATTGAGAAGCTCATGACTCGCTCTCTTTCATTCGATCCGTCATCGGCGTCCGAAGCGCGCCGGCCATGCCGGTGGCGTCGAGTCCGAACGTTCGACCACGCTCATGCTCACCAACCGCTCCGTCCCTGCGGCCACCGCCGCGGCGATGGTGGGAAAGCCGGCGTGAGATTCCTCCACGGTCTCGCCCGCGTAGCCCGTGATGCGCCAGCGCCATTCGGGATATCTCGGCGTCGAAATCGCCGTCACCTGCATCGCTGTCTCCTCGGCCGCATCCGTCTAGAGTTGGCGCCCGCCGCGCCGCCGCCGTCGGCGAGCCGCGACCCGTCCAGGCGCGCGCTTCGTGCGCCCGGCCTTGAGGCGACACGCCTCGTTGCAGTACCCGTCGAGCCCCTCCGGCAGCACGCTCTTGCAGGTGAGACATCGCGAGATCTTGGACATGGACGTGATGTCGTCGTCGACGATCGCGATCACGAGGTCATCGTTCACGCAGCTTCCCCCGAGGCCACTGTGAGCGCGGGAAGGGCGCGCCGCTATTGGACCTTGGGGCCACGACCACGGCGGCCACTGGCTGATCGGGCAGGTGCGCACGTTGCCTGCGGAGCTCGGCGGCGAGACGCCGGCGGCCGCGCTCACCGCCTACACCACCTCCGAGCATCGGGCGAGCGTGATGCCCGCCGGGTTTCAGTACCACGTGGGGAAGCCGGTCGGCGTTCGCGAGCTCATCGACATCGTCGCCGTCCTGGCCCTGAAGGAGGACGCGCCTCGCGCGTAAACTAGTCCTGTCGTGCTCAGCGCCGAGCTGATCCTCGCCCTCCTCATTGCGGTCGCCGCGCTCGTGACGATCGCGCGCGGCATCGGGATCGCGTATCCGATCTTCCTCGTCATCGGTGGTCTCGTGCTCGGGCTCGTGCCCGGGATCCCTCGGATCGACATCGACCCCAACGTCATCTTCCTCATCGTCCTGCCGCCGCTCCTCTACATCGCCGCGTACTTCACGCCCGTGCGGAATCTGCGCTCCAACCTCGGCACGATCAGCTCGCTCGCCGTCGCCCTGGTCTTCGCCACCGCGTTGACGGTGGCCATGGTCGCCCGCGTGCTCATTCCCGGCCTTCCCTGGTCGGTGGCGATCGCGCTCGGCGCCATCGTCGCGCCACCGGACGCGATCGCCGCCACCGCCATCGCTTCGCGGCTCGGACTGCCGCGGCAGATCGTGACGATCCTCGAGGGCGAGAGCCTGCTCAACGACGCGACGGCGCTGACGATCTACGGGATCGCGCTCGCGACGGCCGCCGGGAGTGCCTTCTCGCCGGCCACGGCGGTCACGACGTTCGCGGGCGCGCTCCTGGGCGGCGCGGCGATCGGTCTGGTGATCGGCTGGGTCATCGCGCAGATTCGCATGCGCATCGAGGACACGCCGGTCGAGATGACGATCTCGCTGCTGACGCCCTACGCCGCGTACCTCCCCGCCGAGCGGCTGAACGTCTCCGGGGTGATCGCCGCCGTCGCGGCCGGGCTCTATCTCGGACATCGAGGCTCGCGGATCATGGGCGCCGATGCGCGGCTCACGGGACGCGCCGTCTGGGAAACCATCACGTTTCTCCTCAATGGATTCGTGTTCATCGTCATGGGACTCGAAATCCCGGTGCTCTTGCGCGCGCTCACGCCGTCGCTCGCGATACGGCTGGTCGGGTTCGGCGTCGTCATCAGCGCAACGCTCGTCGTCGTTCGAGCGCTGTTCATCTTCGGCACCGTGTTCCTCCCGCAGGTCGTGCGAGCCCGCCAGGATCTGCCGTGGCCGCTGGCGTGTTCGCTCGTCCTGTCATGGGCGGGGATGCGCGGCGTCGTCTCCCTCGCCGCCGCGCTCGCGCTCCCGTTCACGCTGCCCGCCGGCGCGTCGCTCCCTGCCCGCGAGGCCCTGATCATCGTCACGCTCACGGTGATCGTGTTCACGCTGCTGGGGCAGGGGTTGAGCCTGCCGTGGCTCATTCGCCGACTTGGACTTCGCGGCGATCCCGGGCTCCGCGTGGAAGAGGCGAGCGCCCGCCAGCGCCTGCTCGACGCCGCCGCGCGGCGGCTCGATGAGCTCTACCCCGTATGGCCGGGGCACCGCCCATTGCTCGATCAGCTACGCGACACCTACCGCCACCGGTCGGAGCACATCGAGCGGCAGCGCGATCCGTCGGCATCCGACGGCGACGACCGGGAGCTCATCGAGCACCGCGAGATCCGACGCACCGTCATCGACTCCGAGCGCGAGGCCCTCATGCGTCTTCGGGCCGAGGGCGAGATCAGCGACGAGGTGCTGCGTGACCTCGAGCGCGAGCTGGATCTGGAAGAGCGGCGAATGGACGCATGAGGATGCGCGGTGAAGCGGCATGACTTGCGGACGGCAGCCGTATCGCATTTAATCGCTGCTGCATCTGACGCGTGCCGCGGCGGATGAGAAGAGAGAGGGCGGCGTCATGCCCATCGAGAAGATCACGTGCGTGCAGTTCGACGGCGAGTTCCCCGATTTCTGCTACCGCCTCATCATGCCCGACTACGGGATGCCGCTGATCGGCACCATGCTCGCCCACGCCGGATACGACGTGCGCATCTACCTCGAACACATTCAGCCGGCGGAGCCCGCGCGCATCGCCGACTCGGACCTCCTCTGCCTGTCGACGCTGAATGCGGGTGCGGACAAGACGTTCCGCTTCGCCCGCGACGTCCGGCAGCGCCTCGGCATCCCGATCGTCATCGGCGGCACGCAGGCGACGTACTTCCCCGAGGCATGCCTCGAGCACTGCGACTACGTCGTCCTGGGCGAGGGTGATGAGACCATCGTCGAGCTCGTCGACACGCTGGCCCGAGGGGGTGACGTCGCGCAGGTGGCGGGCATCGCGTACCGCGACGGCGACCGCATCCGGCGAACGCGCCCGCGTCCCGGCCCGACGAAGCTCGACATCATTCCGAACTTCGACCTGATCGCCGGGTATCGGCGGCTGACGTGGCTGGACCTGCTCGTGCAGCGGCGCAAGACGCGCCTGGTGCCGATGCAGTCCTCGCGCGGCTGTCCCTACCACTGCACCTTCTGCATCGTGAACACGATGTTCGCGAGCGGCTATCGCAAACGCGACATCGACGCGGTCGTCCGCGACCTCAAGGACAAGCGGCGCTACGGGCGCCACGTGATGTTCGTGGACAACGAGTTCGCCGCCCAGCGAACGTATACCAAGCGCCTGCTGCGGCGGCTCATCGACGAGCGCCTCGACTTCGATTTCGGCGTCTTCGCGCGCGTGGAGATCGCCAAGGACGACGAGCTGCTCGACCTGATGCGGCGCGCCGGGATCTCGTACGTCTACCAGGGGTACGAGTCCGTCCAGCCCGAGACGCTCATGGCCTACGACAAGCGTCAGACGCTCGAGCAGATGGTGTTCGCCATCGAGAAGCTGCAGCGGTACGGGTTCGACATCCTGGGCTCGTTCGTGCTGGGCGCCGACACCGACACGCTCGAGACGATCCGACGAACGGTCGCGTTCATCATCGAGCGCAACCTGGCGAGCGCCTATCTCTGGCCCATCTGGGGCCACTTTCCCGAGGAGCGTGCGGGGTATCAGACGATCATCCCGTGGTGGCGCAGCATCTTCCGAGGCTGGGCGTACTGCGACGGTCATCACGTGACGCATTTCCCACGCCTGATGCGGCCCTCGCAGCTCCAGCGCGGACTCATCGACGCGTACCGCGCGATGTACGCGCCGGCGCGGATCGTCGCGGCGCTGCGGCGCGGCCGATGGAAGGACGCGCGCTGGAAGATCGGCAACGGCTGGGTCTGGCGCGATATCGAGCCGGGACCGCGCGCCTACGTCGCGTTTCTCGAAGAGCTCGAGGACGGCCTCTACGACGCGGAGGATCGACTGCGCGAAGACGTGTTGATCGAGCGTGTGCGGCGCGATCCGCGCTGGGCGTTTCAGGCGGGCAATCGCGCCGTCGAGACGGTCGGCGTCTCTCCACTCGAGTTGCCCCTGGCGGGGAAACGGAATATCACGTGTCTGCCGCCGAACCTCGGGCGCGCGTGAGGGGACCGGCGTGCCGATCTACGAGACGTCCGCGCGCGCTTGCTCCGCCTGCTCCTGCCAGAGCCGCATGCGCAGCTCCGCGAACATCGCCGCCGCCTCGGTGAAGTGCGTCACCGCCGCTGACCGATCGCCGCTCGCGCGCGCGTGGCGGCCGAGTCCGAGCCGACACTGCGCGACGAGCGGTCGCATGCCGAGCTCGGTGCCGAGCGCGATCGCGTCGCGATAGAAGCGTTCCGCGGTCGCTCCATCGGCCGGCTGCTGCCGGGCCGCGATCTCGCCGAGCACGCGCAGGGCCCACGCTTCGTATCCGCGCTCGCGCCGCGCGCGCGCGAGCCGCAGGGCCTGCTGGCCGTGGTGTCGCGCCTCGCTCGGTCGGCCCGCGCCAAGATGCGCCTCGCTCAGCGCGCCGAGCAACAGCGGCTGATACACGAGGAAGTTGACCGACGCGGCGTCGTGCACGGCCTGCTGCAACATGGCGACGCCCGCCGACGCGCGATCGGCCAGCGTCGACGCCGCGGCGAGCACAAACGTGACCAGCGGCGAGAGCATGACGATGTTCGTGTTCCGGCACAGCTCCAGCGCGCGCTGCCCGGCATCGATGCTCTCCAGCGGGCGTCCGGCGCGCAATCCCACGAAGCCGATGGCCAGATACGCCGCGACCCTGCCGAGCGCGTCGTCGACCACGTCGGCGATCCGGATCGCTTCTTCGATCCGGGCATCGGCCTCGGCGAAGTCTCCCAGCTCGGCGAGACACCACGCGAGCGAGAACCGGCACCACACGGCCGGCACGCCGGCCATGCCGAACCGCGTGTGCGGCGATTGCGTGCTGAGCAGGTCGATGATCTCGCGCTGGTACGCGACCGCCCGTCGGTAATTGCCCAGACACTCGTAGCCCTGGCCCACGAAGTACGTCGCCCGGATCCGCAGCGCGACATCGCCCAGCTCTTCGGCGATGCCGAGCGCGCGACGGCCGTCGTCCATGGCGCGATCGAGCTCCCCGAGGAGCCAGCCGCAGTGGCTTCGCGTGGCCGCGATCTGTCCCAGGCGGCGCCGATCGCCGAGCGCGACGGTGAGCGTCTCGGCGGCGCGCACGTGCTCGTTCATGTGCATGAACTCGCCGAGTGTCCAGAAGCAGTTGCCGAGACGGATGCGGAGGTCCAGGTCCCACTCGAGGCGCTGCGGTGTCTCGGGCAGCCGCTCGAGGACGCTCAGCGCCTGTTCGAACCGCTCCACCGCGTCGCGGTTGGCGGAGCGCGAGGCCGCCTTGATGCCGGCGCGACGCAGGTAGTGCACGGATTTCTCCCAGAGCTCTCCGGCGAGCGCATGATGGGCGAGCACGTCCACCTGCTCGGCGAGACGCTCCGGATAGAGCCGCTCGATGGCGGCGGTGATCTCGGCGTGAAGCGTGCGCCGCCGCGCCTGCAGCAGGCTCTCGTAGGCCACGTCCTGGGTGAGTGCGTGCTTGAACACATATTCCACGCGCGGAAAGAGCCTGGCCTCGTAGACGAACTCCGCCGTCTGCAAGCGGCTGAGCGACTCCTGCAGGACGTCCTCGTCGATCTCCGCGATTTCCCGCAGCAGCGCGTACGGGACGTGTCGGCCGATGACGGCCGCCGTCTGCAGCAATCGCTTGTCCGTCTCGGGCAGCCGGTCGATACGTGCGACGAGCACCGCGCGCACCGTGGCGGGAATCTTGATGGCGGCGAGCGGCTGCGCCAGACGATAGCGGTCACCCTCGCGCACGAGCGATCGGGTCTCGATCAGGATCCGCACGCTCTCTTCGAGAAAGAACGGATTGCCCTCCGTTCGCTCGATGAGCAGCGTCTTCACGGGCGTGAGCTCGGGATCGCTCCCCAGCAGCACGTCGAGCAGCTCTTCGGCGTGGTGTTGTGGCAGCGGCTCGATGCGGATCTGGGTGTACTGGCTCTTCGCGCCCCAGGCGTGGGTGTACTCGGGCCGATAGTTCACCAGCAGCAAGATGCGCGCGTTCGCGATCGTGTCGACGAGCGTGTCGAGCACCGCCTGCGTTTCCGAGTCGATCCAATGAAGGTCTTCGATCACGAGCACGACGGGTTGCACCTGCGCCTCGCGCAGAAGGAGGCGCTTGACGGCGTCGAGCGTCCGTTGCCGGCGCTCACGCGGATCCAGCGCTTCCCAGGAGGCGTCGTCGACGGGGACGTCCAGCAGCGCGAGGATCGGCGCCAGGCTCGGCTCGAGCGTCCGATCCAGGCTCACCACTTTGCCGACGACTTTCTCGCGGATCTTGGCGACATCGTCGCGGGCCTCGATCTGGAAGTAGTCCCGCAGTAGCGCGATGACCGACACGTACGGCGTGGTCCTCGCGTACGAGACCGAGCCGCCCTCGAAGACGAGCCGCCCTTCATGGCGGAGCACGCTGGTGAGCTCCCACACGAGGCGCGACTTGCCGAGGCCCGCCTCGCCGACCAGGGCCACGATCTGTCCGGCGCCGCGGCCGGCGCGCTCGACCGCGCCGCTGAGCAGCTCCAGCTCCGCACGGCGACCGACGAAGCGCGTGAGTCCGCGTCGCGCGCCCGCGTGCACGCGCGTCCGTGCCGGCAGCGCCGCGGTGACCTCGTAGGCGTCCAGCGGCTCGGCCATGCCTCGCACAGTGACCGGACCCACCGATTTGGCCTCGACGTAGCCCTCCGCGAGGGCGAGCGTGCGCGCGGTGACGAGGATGGAGCCGGGGCGCGCCATCTGCTCCATCCGCGCGGCCAGGTGCGTCGTTTCGCCGACCGCCGTGTAGTCCATGCGGAGATCGCTGCCGATGGACCGGACGACGACGTCACCGGAGTTCAGGCCGATGCGGATCTCGACCGGCTGGCCGTGGCGCGCGCCGGCGGCCTCCCTCACCGTTTGCTGCATGCGCAGCGCGGCGTAGCATGCGCGGACCGCATGATCCTCGTGCGCCAGCGGCGCGCCGAAGAGCGCCATGATGCCGTCGCCCATCACCTGGTTCACCGTGCCCTCGTAGTG
>Ga0066698_10001549_pt1 | contig 10116 bp, 7 predicted proteins | sample GraSoiAngelo_147_FD_66457 | JGI IMG/M metagenome (GOLD analysis project Ga0066698, IMG submission 66457) | Grasslands soil microbial communities from the Angelo Coastal Reserve, California, USA - 14_1009_05_40cm | ecosystem: Environmental > Terrestrial > Soil > Grasslands | place: USA... | reverse complement strand
CGACACACTGGTCCACGTCTCGTGGCTGGCCGTGCACCTCACCGGCCATCTAGCGGAACTGGACATCAACCCGCTGATGGTCCTGCCCGCGGGGCAGGGGGTGAAGGCCGTCGATGCCCTGGCGGTGTTGCCGAGCACGCCTTCTCAGCAGTCCCGCCTCGCGTGATCGCCACCCCCGCGCTCCCCCAGGTACAGGTGTTGCCGTTGCTCAGGAACCCGATGCGGATGGCCGGTTCCCTGCGCACTTCCTCCAACCCGCACACCGCGTTGTAGAACCGCATCGACCGGTCGAGGTCGGAGACAAAGAGGTTGGCGTGCCCGAGACGCCGGGGACGGAATCGCACCATGTGTTCGGTCTTCCTGACCGACTCTTGCGCCGGACGGCCGATGGTAGAAACCCAGCAGCAGCGCCAAGGAACCCCACGGCAGCCGCGCTCGCGTCTCACGGCGTGGTGCGTGGCGCGCGCGATCGGATCAGCGCCAGCGCCATGCGCTCGAACTCGTCGAGCGACATCGCTCCGAGGTCCCCCCGCGAACGCTCCCTGACCGCCACCGTCCCGGCCTCCATCTCGCGGGCGCCGACCACGAGCATGAACGGGATCTTCTGCATCTGCGCGTCGCGGATCTTGGCCGCGATCTTGTCGCCGCCCGCGTTCAGCTCGACGCGCAGCCCGGCCCCGCGCAGCGCGCGGAGGACCGTCTCGGCGTAGGCGCCGACGCGCTCCGTGATCGTGAGGACCGCGACCTGTACCGGCGCCAGCCAGAGCGGAAACGCGCCGGCGTAGTGCTCCACGAGGACGCCGAAGAACCGCTCCATCGACCCGAAGAGCGCGCGGTGGATCATGAACGGCCGGTGCGGCGCGTTGTCCGCGCCGACGTACTCGAGCCCGAAGCGCTCCGGCAGGTTGAAGTCGAACTGCACCGTCGTCAACTGCCACGGGCGTCCGATGGCGTCCTCGACGCTGATGTCGATCTTGGGACCGTAGAAGGCCGCCTCGCCCTCCATCCTGCGGTAGGGGATGCTCCGCTCGTCCAGCGCCGAGACGAGCGCGGCCTCCGCGTTCCGCCAGTCGGCATCCGCCCCGAGATAGTGCTTCCCGGAGTCGGGGCCTCGCACGGAGAGCTCGACCCTGAACGTCTCGAACCCGAACACCCGGAACAGAGCGAACGCGAAGTCCAGGCACGCGCCGATCTCGCCGCGCACGCTCTCCGGCGTGCAGAACACGTGGGCGTCGTCCTGGGTGAACCCGCGGACCCTCAGGAGCCCGTGCAGCGTCCCCGTCAGCTCGGCGCGATACACGGTGCCGAGCTCGGCCAGCCGGATCGGCAAGTCGCGATACGACCGGCGCGCCGACTTGTAGATGGCGATGTGGAAGGGACAGTTCATCGGCTTCAGCCGGAACTCGGTCTTCTCGGACCCGAGCGGCGAGAACATGGAGTCGGCGAAGCTCTCCTCGTGCCCGCTGACCCACCACAGCTCGCGCCTGGCGATGTGAGGGGTGTGGACCAGCCCGTACCCGCGGTCGAGGAGCTGCTGGCGCAGGTAGTCCTCCATCTCCTTGCGGACGATGCCGCCCTTGGGATGCCAGAAGATCAGGCCCTCGCCGTACTGCTCGTGGATCGAGAACAGGTCGAGCTCGCGGCCGAGACGCCGGTGGTCGCGCCGCTCGGCCTCCTCCCGCTGGCGCATCCACGCCTCGAGCTCCGCGCGCGTCCCGAATGCCGTGCCGTAGATGCGCTGCATCTGGGGCCGTTGCGGATCGCCCTTCCAGTAGGCGCCGGACAGCGAGATCAGGACGAAGGCGCGCAACCGATCGGTGCGAGGCACGTGTGGGCCGAGGCAGAAGTCGACGAAGGGAGAGCCGTCGATGGCGTAGAGGCTCACCGTGTCGCCGCCCTTGTCCTCGATCAGCTCGCACTTCAAGGGCTCGCCGCGGTCCGCGAAGAGTCGCACGGCCGTGGGCTTCGGGACCTCCTCGCGACGGAAGGGCAGCCCGAGGTCCGCCAGCTCGTGCATGCGCCGTTCGATGGCCGTCAGATCGTCATCGGTGAGCGGTCGCGGGGCGATCACGTCGTAGAAGAACCCGAAGCGCGGGTCGTCCAGCAGGGCCGGGCCGATGCCGAGCTTCGTTCCCGGGAAGAGATCCAGCACGGCCGCCGCCAGGAGATGCGCGGTCGAGTGCCTGATGACGTCGAGGCCTTCGAGCGTGTCCGGCATGACGGGCTCGATCTCGATGACCCGGCCACCTTCCTCGAGCCGGGTCGCGAGGTCGACCGCGTGGCCGTCGACCTTGGCCACCAGGGCCTGCCCGGCCACGCCCGCGTCCAGCCGCTCGAGCACCTCGCCGACCGTGGCTCCGGCCCGGACGCGTCCCGTCGCTCCCCCCTTCATGCGGACATCGATCTCGCTCATCGGTGCCACCTCCTGAAACACGAAAGGCCCGCGACCATTGTGGTGGTCGCGGGCCTTGCCGGGCCGAGCTCGTCGGCTAGATCAGCGTTGTCTGGACCGGGCTCGTCGCTGGGTGCGCGCCACCAGGATCGCTGGGCGTCCCGTCGTCGGGGACCCCAGCCGGGTGGTAGTGGTCGCGCGCGCCGTTCGGCGAACCATGTGGGCGATGCTAGCGACGAAGGCCACTCCTGTCAACGTGTCGCGGGTTCACGCGGCGTAGAATGCGGGCCGGGATTCATGTCGATCCCGGAGGTGTGGAGCAGAGACGGGACAAAGGCCCCCTTGACGGAACACCCTTCTCAGCAGTCCCGCCTCGCGTGATCGCCACCCCCGCGCTCCCCCAGGTACTCCAGGTACAGGTTATGTGTCCTTGCCTATGAGCACACGCTCGATACGCCGATCTGGAATGACCCACATGATGGCTGCCAGGACATAGATTGAAACGGCGAGCCACGGCGACACAAATGCTAGAACAATCGCGGCAACATACAGTAATGGCGATAGCTTGCCTTTCCAGTCACTGCCGATAGCTCTCTTGAGGATCGAATCCTCTCCCTGAGACGCGATGATTCGATGCTGCAAAATCCAATACGCTATCGCCGCCATTAGGAGCACGACGCCATAAGCTGCTGCGGGCAATGTGGCGAAGTGGTTCTCTCCCATCCAACCCGTTGTGAATGGAATAAGAGACAGCCAAAAGAGAAGATGCAGATTTGCCCAAAGAATTGATCCTGTGACCGTATGGCAAGCGTGCAGCATATGGTGATGGTTATTCCAATAGATGCCGAGGTAGACGAAACTGAGCACATAGGTCAAAAGGGAAGGCACCAAAGGTATCAACACGGCAACGGTGTCTCCGTGCGGCGCCTTCAGTTCCAGCACCATGATGGTAATGATGATCGCGAGGACTCCGTCCGAGAACGCCTCCAGCCTGTTCTTGCCCATCTAGATCCAGGTCCCGTTCACATGAATTTCCATTTGACCAATACCGCCTTAGGGAGGATTGTGACGACGAAGACTGCCAGGGAGCTTGATGCTCGCCGCGGCACGCCGAGGCCGGCGAGCGCCATGTCTTTCTGGGCGTCCCAGACGTCGCCCTGAGTCCCGAGGTACGCGGTGCCGAGCTCGCCACCGAAGAGCCGCGCCGCCCCCCATTCGATCAGCTCGTAGTCCGCTGACGTGGACATCGTGATCGCCAGCGGCAAGTAGTATCCCCAGAACCCGCGTACGCCGGCGACCCGGATCAGGATCTCCCGAATCGGGTACGCGAGCAGGAAGCCGTAGGCGAAGTGTGCGAAGCGGTCGAAATGGTTGCGTTGCCAGCCGAACAGCTCGCTGAGAGGGTGGCCGGTCAGGGCACGGGCCCACGCATCGTAAGGGACCTCGGAGTAGGTATAGTGCGCCCCGACCGTGTGCACGGAGAGGAAGAGGAAGATAGCCGTATAGGAGATCCTGGAGAGGACCAGGCGGCGGTAGGACAATGCCAGCGCCACGACGAACGCCACGCTGAGGGCATTCTCGAGGGCCCAGTCCCCGCGATGGCGCCGCCGGATCGCGAGAACGAGCCACTCGAGCACAAAGAGGGCGGCGAGAACGACGACGTAGGGGTGGGGGGAGCGGCGTCGCTTGCCGGCCATCATGTCGGCCCCATACGCCGCGTCACCCGGCGAGCCGCACCTTGACCTGCTCGCCTACGAGGATGGCCGCGGGGGGTCGAGGGCGAGAAGATTGACTGCGCGCAGATCGAACGTCCGCTCGAGCGCTCGCATCCGGATGTGGCCACGGAGAGTGTGGACGGAGATTCGTCCGTCCGCCTGATGTCCGGGAATACGCGTCTGCGCTCTGAGGGCGATCAGGACGATACGGAGGTCGTCGTACTTCACGAGCGTCTTGGCGTTCTGGCCACTCGTCGGCGGGGGTTCGTAGTGGAGCTGCTCGAGTTCTCGCGTGAGATCGAACTCCAGGAACGGGCCGGCCATGGGTGGCGGGTGCGGTCTGCGGTGCTGACTGTCTTCGTGATGAGCGTCCGACATTGTGACCCTCTTTCTGTGTTCGAGGCCTGGCCGATAGCCCGCCGCTCGTTACGTCCGCCATCGCTCACGCTCCGCTCCACGTCCACTCGCGGACCTCCGGAGCTTGGTCTGGAGCGCCTGGGTTTCGGGGCTGAACTCGAGGGCGTACTTCGGATCGGCCGGCGCGGAGCCCCAGGCCTCGTAGCCCGCGGGCGTGGCCTCGCCCTCCTGGCCGATGATTCCGGTCGGACCGCCGCCCTGCATGCGGCGCCAGAGCACCGGGCGGCCGGGGACGCTCTCCTTGCCGCGGTTCGCGTCGTCGGCGAACTTCATGGTCGGCGTGCCGCCGGTCTGCGACAGCTTCCACACGGCGGCGACGCGGTCCCGCGTCAGCGTCCCGGGCGCGGTCGCGGCGACGAGGTGCCCGCCGTAGCCGTAGAACTGCTCCTCGGGCTTCCAGCCGACCTCCTCGCGCAGGGCCTCGAAGCGCTGCGTGAGCGCGAGGTCCCAGCCGTCCTCGAGGATCATGACGGGGCGGATGCCCTGGCTCTTCGCGAGCTCGACGGCGGTGCGGTACTGCTTCTCCTTGTCGCCCGAGTCGTAGCGGATGGAGTCGCGGCGGCCGGGATCCTCCCGGATCAGCTTGAACGCGGCGGGGATGCCGCTGCGGATCGTGTCGTAGGTGTCGAGCAGGTAGCTCGAGCGGCCGGGGCGGCGCTCGCGCATCGCGCGGAACGCGGGCTCGTCCGCGCCGTAGCGCTGGACGTGCTCGTGGCCCATGGTGCCCACGGGGATCATCCCCAGCGTGCGGGCGAGCAGGACGTTGCTGGTCCGCCGGATCCCGGCCTCACGGCAGGCGCGGAGCGCGATCTCGTGCTGCTCGAGGCAGGAGGCCGAGCGCATGCCGACTTCGAAGATCCGGTCCGGGTTCTTGACGGCCTCGACGAGGGCCTTCGCCGCGGCGAGGACCCGGCGGTAGTAGCCGTCGGAATCGACCTCGATCGCGGGCGCGGGAAGGCCGACCGCGTCAAGCGTCTCGCGGACGATCTCGCGCTGGCGCTCGCAGGTCACGGCGCGGACCTCGCCGGCGCGCGAGGCGACCTGGATCCGGTAGTGGAGCATGAGGACCAGCGGCTCCAGCCAGGAGACGAGGGCGGACGGACCGGTGACCGTGAAGACCGGCTCGCGGTCGTAGAAGACCGCGCCGCGAGGCAGGGCGCGGATCTCGAGGGCGTCCGTCTGGACGATGGCCGCCTTGAAGCCAGGCCCCATCTCGTAGGAGTGCTCGGCGAGATAGCGGTAGTCGTCGTCGGCCGGCCTGGGCAGCAGCAAGCGCACGAACGCGGGGACGTCGACGGGCAGCACCTGGGGACCGCCCTTGCGGTGCGAGTAGTAGAAGGTCTCGGTGCGGAGGGGCCACCCGGCCTCCGCCATGCTGAATTTGTACCCGTCGGTCGCCAGCAGGGATTGCGCCATGGCCCCCCGGATAAGGTTATAAGACGACGCCTTCTCCGGAGCCGACGCCATGATGGTCGGGGGCCGCTACACGCGACTTCAGCGGAGTCAGGCGAGACACGCCGTTCCGCGCTCGAGCCGAACGGCGTGCCCTGCCGTTCTCACTGCCTTGCAGGTCAGCTCTTTATGAAAGCGAGAAGCTCGGGATTGACCACGTCGGCGTGTGTCGTACACATGCCGTGTGGGAAACCCTGGTGGACCTTGAGAGTTCCCCTCCTTAGCAGTTTCGAGGAGAGCAGCGCGGAAACAGCAATCGGGACGATCTGGTCGTCGTCGCCATGCATGACGAGGGTCGGCACGTCGATCTTCTTCAGGTCCTCGGTAAAGTCCGTCTCCGAGAAAGCTTTCACGCCATCGTACTGTGCTTTCGCGCCGCCCATCATGGCCTGACGCCGCCAGTTGTCGATCACGCTCTGCAACACCTTCGCGCCCGGCCGGTTGTAGCCGTAGAAGGGACCGCTCGCGAATTCCCAATAGAACTGCGCCCGGTTGGCGGCGAGCTGTTGCCGGAGGCCGTCAAATACCTCGATAGGCAAGCCGCCCGGATTGGCCGCCGTCTTCAGCAGGATTGGCGGCACGGCGCCGACGAGCACCAATTTGGCGACACGGCCCTTGCCGTGGAGCGCGACATAGTGCGTTGCCTCGCCGCCGCCCGTCGAATGGCCAATGTGGATGGCGTCGCGCAGATCCAGATGCGCGACGACCGCCGCCGCGTCCGCGGCGTAGTGGTCCATGTCATGGCCGTCGCTCACCTGGGTTGACCGGCCATGGCCGCGCCGATCATGAGCAACGACTCGATACCCCTTCCCGAGGAAGTAGAGCATCTGGGTGTCCCAGTCATCGGCGCTCAACGGCCAGCCATGATGGAAGACGATGGGTTGCGCGTTCTTGGGGCCCCAGTCCTTGTAGAATATCGCCACCCCATCCTTTGTGGTAACCGTGCTCATTTGTGCCTCCTGAGCTCTGGTAGTTCTAGGTTCCGCCATTCCCGATCCGCCTTCGCAGACTCACCTCCTCGCCTCCCTCGCGGCTGCCCTCGCCTGAGCCGTCCACCTCTGGGAGGCTGCGCACGAGAGCGATCGCCTCACGTCGATTGAGCTGGGATCCGGTCGCGAAGACCTTCTCGAAGACCTGGGGACCGAGTTTCCCCGACACGCGCGCGAGCAGCTCGGCCTCGCTTCGACGCTTCGACGGCCACTGGCGCAGTCCGGCGCGTTGCCGCAGCCTGTCGGCGGCACCCAGCGCGGAGGCGGCTTGTCGGGCATCTCCTTGCGCGAGAGCGAGCTCCGCCGAGGCGACGAGAGAGAAGGTCACGCTCTGGGTGCTGAGCTCCACGGCCTCGCTCGCGTCCACCGACTTCACCAGCAGCGCGCGGGCCTCGTCGAGGTGACCGGCCCTCACGGCAAGCGAGGCGAGCTGCGTTCGTGCACTCGCCTCGAGCCAGTGGTTGCCGAACTGGCCGCCGAGCTCGCTGGCCTCGGTGAGGTGGGCGCGCGCGGCGTCATGTCGGCCGAGAGTCATCTCCAGCAACCCGGCGGTCAGGGCCGCCCACGCCCTGAACGGCTCGTTCTGTTGGCGGAAGCCAGCGAGTGCCGTCGACGCGGCCTGCAGTGCGCCATCGAAGTCGTCGACGATCGGCCGGATCCACGAGACGGCCAGCTGCAGCGCGCTCTTGAGATACGGATCGTCGAGGCGCCCCTCGAGTCGTTGCAGCCCCTCGAGCGCGGTCAGCGCGCCGTCGTCGTCACCAACCTCGACTGCAGTGACGGCCGATATCAGCAGCAGCTCGGCCTGCGCGCGATCGTCCCATGCGTCGGCTCGCTGCAGGAGCTCCTGGATCCAGGCCCGGCCTTCGGGCATGCGATCCCACATCTGCCAGAACAGCCAGAGGATCCGGAACATGTGCGGCAGCGGCGCGACGTCGTGGCCGAAGAACCAGCGGATGGCGATCCCCAGGTTCCCTTCTTCCGTTCGCAAGCGCTCGGCCCACTCGGCCTGTCGTTCCGCAGGCCAGTCCGCGTTCTCCACGATCGCACCGAAGTACTCCGCGTGCCGCCGCTCGATGTCGGCCAGGTTCGCGCGGCCGGCGAGGCGCTCGGCGGCGAGCTCCCGGATGGATGCGAGCATGCGGAACCTCGGCCCCGCGTCGGTCCTGTGGACGCTCACCAGGCTGTGCCCGGCAAGCGCATCGAGCAGATCGAGCGTCCGGTCTTCGGTGAGATCGGAAACGTGCACGGCTGCCTCGAGCGTCCAGCCCTCGACGAAGATCGACAGCGTGGCCAGCATCTGGCGCTCCGCGTCATCGAGCAGCCCGATGCTCCATTCGACGGTCGCACGCAGCGTGCGTTGACGCTCGGGAAGATCGGCCGGGCCGGTGCCCAGAGCATCGAGACTGCGGCGGAGCCGAGCGAGCAATTCCTCTGGCCTCAGGAGTCGGACGCGAGCCGCCGCGAGCTCGATGGCGAGCGGCAGCCCGTCGAGGCGCCGGCAGATCTCGGCCACGGCGAGCGCGTTGTCCTCGGTCAGGGCGAAGTCGTAGCGCACGGCACGGGCTCGATCGACGAACAGTTGCACGGCGGGCAACGACGCCAGCTCCTCGAGTGGCGGGTGACTCGCGAACCGGGGCACGGTCAGGGGTCCGACGGGGTACTCGCGCTCGGCGCGCAGCCGGAGCACGGTGCGGCTCGTGGCGAGGATCTTGAGCCCAGGGCAGCGCGCCAGGAGCTGGTCGAGCTCGGGACCCACACCGATGACCTGTTCGAGGTTATCCAGCACGAGCAGGGTCGGCGTCTCTGCAACATGCTCGGCCACGACGTCCACGGGTGAGCGCGCGCCCTCGATGGACGCGCCCACCGCCGCCGCGACGCGCGGGAGCACCAGCTCGGGCCGGGCAATCGAAGCCAGCGGCACGAAGACCGCGCCTTGCGGGTAGCGATCATCCAGCTGGGCCCCCACCGCGACCGCCAGCCGGGTCTTGCCGATGCCGCCGGGGCCGGTGAGGGTGACCAGCCGGACTCCGGGCGTCTCCAGCAGCTTGGCGACATCCGCGATATCGTGCTCACGCCCGATTACCGACGTCGAGGCCACCGGCAACGAGCGCGCGATCCGCCGGCCACTGCTCGACGTGGAGGATGCCGGACGAGCCGCGCCGCTGTCTCCGGCCGCGAACCGCTCGCTCAGAAGCACGGCGAGATCGTCACGGACCAGCCGCCCGAGCTCGCGCGGGCTACGGAACGATCGGTAGGAGACGGTTCCCTTAGCCTGGAGCTCGGCGATCATGGCAGTCAGCCGCGCTTCTCGGTCGGGCGCCGGTGTCTTGAGGTACAGCAGGCGGGGCATCGACGCGGAGAGCCGGAACTCGTCCTCCAGGCCCGAGACGTCCATGTCCGGGCCGATCCAGCCGTACCGCTGCCAGTACAAACCGATGAAGATGTCGGACTGGGCCAGATAAGCCCGATACAGCTCCCGCGGCGGGTGCGGTCGAGCCCCGAGCTCGAACATCACCGGCGTGAGCCCGAGCGCGGAGATGGCGCCCGCCACCGCGGCGCGCTCCGCGGCCAACTCGCCCAGCGTCGAGCTCACGAAGACGCGCAGACGCTGGTCCGGGGTCCGGATGGCGGCGTTGCTCTCGTTCTCCGCGTTCACGCTTCCTCTTGGAGGCTCGTCGTCGAAGTCTGCTCGTGCGTCGCCCGGCAGAACGAGTATTCCACCGCGGCGATCCGAGCACCAGTCGGGGTACGCGACGACACCCCAGCCGCGCCATCGGAACACGTGAACCCCGCTCCTCCCCCCGAAGACAGCAGGTTCTGATCGCACCCCCGTCCGGGCACCTCACGCCGGGCGACTGGCTCGGCGGCAACGGGCTGAGCGATGGCGAAGGGGCCGATCCGCCACGTCGGAGCATAGACGGGACAAGGGCCCTCTTGACGGAACATCCCTCCAGGCTGGCGCGGCGAACAGACCTCGGCGTCTGAGGTGGCCGCGGGACGCTCAGGCCCCGCTCGCAGCAGTGTGGCTGGTATTCAGCGACGGCACGAATGGCGGCGCTCGATCCGCCCGCTCGTCCGACAACGCAAGGGTCGCAAGGATCGCGCGAATCGCGTCAGGATCCTCAACGGTGGCGATCAAGCGCATTCG
>Ga0066698_10001548_pt1 | contig 10117 bp, 10 predicted proteins | sample GraSoiAngelo_147_FD_66457 | JGI IMG/M metagenome (GOLD analysis project Ga0066698, IMG submission 66457) | Grasslands soil microbial communities from the Angelo Coastal Reserve, California, USA - 14_1009_05_40cm | ecosystem: Environmental > Terrestrial > Soil > Grasslands | place: USA... | reverse complement strand
ATGATGCCGTTCACGCCGGCCTTTGCGGATCCGCTGTACCTGCCGGCCCTGGACGTCGGCATCGATATCCATCCAGGCGGCTACGTCCAGACGCTGCCGGCTATTGGAGCCTACGTGGGCGCGGATATCGTCGCCGGCGTCATGGCCACCGGCCTTGCTCGCGAGGACAAGATGCGGGTCTTTGTCGATGTGGGCACGAACGGGGAGATTGTGCTCGGCTCGGTCAAGCGCGTGCTCTGCACGGCGGCACCCGCCGGGCCCGCCTTCGAGGGCAGCCAGATCCGCTGCGGGATGCGCGCCACCGAGGGCGCCATCGAAGGGGTGACCTTGAGCGATCACGTAGAGCTCCAGGTGATCGGTGGCGACATCGTGCCACGTGGCATCTGCGGTTCCGGCCTGGTCGATACGGTCGCGCAGCTTCGGCTGGCGGGTCTGCTCGACGTCGGTGGCAAGATGCGGAGCCGAGAGGAGGTCCCGGAGCATCCCCTGTCCGATCGGCTGATCACGGTCGACGGCGTACGGGCCTTTTTATTGGCGGAGAACGTCTACCTTACGCAGCGAGACGTGCGCGAGCTGCAGTTCGGGAAAGGCTCGATCGCGACCGGTATCAAAGTGCTGATGGACGTGATGGGTGTCAGCGCCGCCGACCTGGACGAGGTCTTGCTGGGCGGCTCGTTCGGCTCCTACCTGAATCCGGAGAGCGCGAAGATCATCGGATTGGTGCCGGCGGTGGACCTCGATCGCATCCTGTCGGTTGGCAACACCGCCGGCGAGGGCGCCAAGATGGCGTTACTGTCCTTTCGCGAACGGCAGGTCGCCTTCGAACTTCCGGACAAGGTCGAATACGTCGAGCTCTCCGGGCGCTCGGACTTCAACGACTCCTTCGTGTCGGTGCTGCAGTTCCCGGAGCTCGAGGTGGTGCGATGAAGCCCGTCGCCCTTCTGATCTGTGGCGCCTTGGGCCAGGAGGTCAAAGCCATCGTCGATGCCCGCGGCTGGGACGTCGACATCTTCGGCGTACCGGCGATGCAGCATTTCTACCCAAAGAAGATTGTCGCGTCCGTCGACCGGCGACTGAGCGAGCTTACGTCGCGATACCGCCAGGTGGTCGTGGTCTACGGCGACTGCGGCACGGCCGGCGCACTGGAGCCGGTGCTCGCCAAGCACGGCGCGATGCGGGTGCGCGGCCCGCATTGTTACGAGATGTTTGCCGGAGCAGCCACCTTCGAACAGCTGGCCGATGAACAACCGGCGACCTTCTTCTTGACCGACTGGCTGGTACGCAATTTCGAACGCGCCGTCGTCCGAGGACTCGGTCTCGATCGTTTTCCCGATCTGAAGGCCGTCTACTTTCAGAACTACGAGCGCCTGCTCTACCTGGTCCAGTTTCCGAGCAATGCGTTGCTCGAGAAGGCTCGTGAGATCGCGCAGTACCTGGATCTTCCACTTCAGGTCCGGGTGGTCGGCATGGGTGAGCTCGAGGCGCGCCTTGCCGACCTGGTCGAGGCGGCGGCCTGATGGCCAGGTACCAGGTCATGTTCTGGAAACACATCCCGGCGCAGGTCAAAGCCTGGGACGAGAGCGGGGAAGTGAAACGGATGCTGCCCGACCGCTTCCAGGCCGCGATCGACGCCTTTGCGATGAAGGATGGCTCGACCGGCATGGATGAATATCTCGAAGCCTGGCGCTGGGATGACGAACGAGAACGCGCCGGCTCCCCGGAAGATGTCGCCAGCGCGGTCGTTAAGGAATTGGATGCCGCCAACCCGCGAACGACGTTGATGAGTCCACCGCCGTCGATGAACGCATGAGCCAGACTGCGAAGGCGCTCGACGTCGTTCAGCCCCACGGTCTCCGACCGATCATGGAAGTGGGAAGGGAGTTCGGGCTTCTCGAGTCCGAGATGATCTCGTACGGTCCGTACAAGGCAAAGGTCAGCCTCGACGTGCTGAAGCGGCTATCGAGCCGGCCCGATGGTCAGCTCGTGGTCGTCACCGCGATCACGCCGACCCGGGCGGGGGAGGGGAAGACGACGAGTGCCATCAGCCTGACGCAAGGGTTGGGGCGGATCGGGACCCGCGTGGCGCTCTGCCTGCGGCAGCCGTCAACCGGGCCGCTCTTCGGCATCAAAGGCGGCGGGACCGGCGGTGGTCTAGCCCAGATCGTTCCCATGGAGGAGATCAACCTGCATTTCACCGGCGACATCCACGCCGTCGAGGCGGCGCACAACCTGCTGGCCGCCGTCATCGATGCCGCGATCTTTCATGGGCAGCTCGAGATCGGGCCGAGCTTCATCACCTGGCCGCGCACGCTGGACGTCAACGACCGAGCTCTCCGCCACATCGTGACCGGACTCGGGGGCGATGAACACGGGGTGCCGCGGGAATCGAGCTTCATCATCGCCGCCGCCTCAGAGATCATGGCGATCCTGGCACTGGCGAGCGACCTCGAGGACTTGCGCCAGCGAGTTGGGCGCATCATCGTGGCGCAGCGCAAGGATGGGACCTTCGTGACTGCCGAGGACCTGCGGGTGGCCGGCGCCATGACCGTGCTGCTCAAGGATGCGCTGCTCCCGAACATCGTGCAGACGATGGAAGGCCAACCCACCCTGGTGCATGCCGGTCCCTTCGGGAACATCGCTCACGGAAACAACTCGCTGCTTGCCGACCAGATCGCGCTGAAGCTGGCGGATGTGGTCGTCACCGAGGCCGGCTTCGGCGCCGACCTTGGTCTGGAGAAGTTCGCCCACATCGTCGCGCGGTATGGCCACCTCCGTCCGTCAGCTGCGCTGCTGGTCGCTACGGTGCGCGCGCTCAAGTCCCACGGCGGGCTGCCAGCGGCCAGGCTCACCGAGGAGAACCTGGATGCACTGAGGCGCGGCGCGGAAAACCTCGCCGCCCACATCGACATCGTCCGTGCGTTCGGCATGCGCTGCATCGTCGCCGTCAACCGGTTTCCGAGCGATACCGACCGCGAGCTCGCGCTGGTCAAGGAGCTGGCGATGCAGTTCGGCGCGGATGACGCGGTCATCAACGACGGCTTCACCAGGGGCGGCGAGGGTAGCGTCGAGCTGGGCCGGGCCGTGCTCGGCGCAACTCGAAACGGCAGCAACTTCGCCCCCATCTATCCGCCGACGACGCCGATCCGGGAACAGATCCAGACGCTCGCCCGTCGCCTCTACGGCGCGGCGGATGTGGAGTTCCTGCCGGAATGTCAGAAGCGGATCGATTGGCTCACGGAGCGCGGCATGGGGACATTGCCGGTCTGCATGTCCAAGACGCACCTGTCGCTGTCGCATGATCCCTCACTCAAGGCGCGCCCGCGCGGCTTCACGCTGCCGATCCGCAACGTGTATCCCTCGGCCGGCGCCGGTTTCATCGTGGCGCTGGCCGGCGATATCCAGCTGATGCCCGGTCTGGGCAAAGAGCCGGCGTACACGCGTATCGAGATCGACCCGAGCGGAAGGATTGCTGGCCTGTCTTAAGAGCCGCTGAGCCCTTTTACGAGTGCCCCACCCGAGCATTAGCACTCGGTGTGTCCCGCCGGTCACGGTGGGCGCTCAAATCGTGGGGCTTGAAAGTCGGCACAGCGCTGCGGATCGGAGTAGCCTTTGCCTACCGCAGTCGGAGTCCGCAAGTGGATAATCGCATTCGGGTCGTTGCCGCGGCGCAGTGATGGCTGATCACCCCTTGCAGAAGGCGGTCGCGGAACGAACAGTGCCCACGTCCCTCCATCGGGCCATGCGCTTCTGCGCCGTGTGCGCATGCAGTCGCCCGCTGCTCGACTTTGCGCTCAACGCGGCCGGGACCCCGAGCTACGAATGCCTGGGGTGCGTGCGCCTCGGCATCCCGATGTTCGTCCACCAGGTGAACCTCCACATCATGCGTGTGCGGACGGAAGTCGGTACAGTGCAGCGAGCGCTGTACCGCGTGTAAGGCGGGCTCGACCTCTACAACGTGCCGGCGGCGTCGAGCAGCCAGTCGGCGACGTACGACGCAAACGATGATCGGACGTAGACATGGAACGCCGGCTCATCGCCTTTCCGCTCGATGATGACTTGCGCCTTCGCCAGCAGAGTTTGGGCGCAACGGTTGGCGCCGAAGGAACGCCGATCGAGATCGATCGGGACACCGTGCGCCAGGAGGTCGCGCGCTCTTACACCGCGGATCTCGAGTACCGTGCGGTTGGCGGATACATCCACGATCGAGCTGAAGGCCCCGGCAAGGCCGTTGCGCAGAGCCTGATCGAGCGAGCCAGCCTGGTCCGCGGGACAGACGATGAGCCATTCATTCGGACCGAGCCATAGCGCCCGGCGGTCTTCCTCAACGCTGGTGGTATTCGGCGTCAATGGCAGAGCCAACCCGAGTGAATCGCTCAACCGTTGCATCACCCCCGCGTCTGACGCGTCAACCCGCAGATTGACCTGCGCGAGAAAAGGCAACTCGCGAATCGAGAGAGAACCTCCCACCGTCTCGTACAGCGCGGAAAACCGTTCCGCGTATTCGGCGAGGGCGCTGCGCCGGGTCGCCTCAGCTATCACGGCGGGTACTCTCCTTGTCGTAGAAGATCGGCTCGGTCACGACAGCCGCCACCACGTGGCCGTTCAGGGGCGCGTAGATAGTGCTCCCGAATCGCTCGCGGCCGCTCCGCACCATCGCGAGCGCGAAGCTCCGGCCGAGCGCCGCGCTTCGATAACTCGAGGTCACGTGGCCGATCATCGCCACTCCACTCGAGCGATCCGCCTGGAGCACCAGCTGCGCGCCTTCCGGCAGCAGCTGATCCCCGTCGACTGGTAGGAGCCCCACGAGCTGCTTGCGATCCGATCGAGCGGTGTCGCTCCGTCGATGCGAACGCTGGCCGACGAATGCCTTTTTCTTCGACACGATCCAGCCCATTCCCAGGTCGTGGGGGGTCACCGTGCCGTCGGTCTCCTGGCCGCAGATGATGTAGCCCTTCTCGGCGCGAAGCACGTGCATCGTCTGCGTCCCATACGGCGTGATGCCCAGCGGCTCGCCGGCAGCCATCACGGCTTCCCAGAGCGCAAGACCGTACCAGCTGGGGGTCCAGAGCTCGTAGGCGAGCTCGCCGGAGAAAGTGATTCGGTGCAGACGCACCGGGATGCCGCCGGTCTCGCCCTCACGGATCGCCATGAAGGGGAAGCTCTCCGGGTCCAGCGCGAGCTGCGGGAACAGGGTACGGACAACCTCCCGCGAGCGCGGCCCGACCACAGCAACGTCCGCCCAGTGGTCGGTCACCGACGTCAGATGGACGCGCAGCTCGGGCCATTCGGTTTGCAGCCATTCCTCCATCCAGTCGAGGACGGCCGCGGCGCCGCCCGTCGTGGTGGTGGCAAGCCAGCGGTCGTCGCCCAGGTGCATGACCACCCCGTCGTCGAAGACCATGCCGTCGGCCTTGCACATCAGGCCGTAGCGGCAGAAGCCAACCTTCAGGGTGTCGAAGGCGTTCGTATACATCCGGTTGAGGAACTCGAGCGCGTCCGGCCCCTTGATCTCGACCTTGCCCAGCGTCGAGGCGTCCATGACGGCAACGTTCTCACGCGCGGCGTGGCACTCACGAAGGACGGCGGCATCCATGTCCTCGTCATGTCGTGGGTAGTACCAGGGACGCTTCCACTGGCCGACGTTCTCGAAGACGGCCCCGCGGGCCACATGCCACGGATGAATCGAGGTCGTCCGAATCGGATCGAAGAGGCTGCCCTGGTTGCGCCCGGCCATGAGCGCGAACGAGACCGGCACGTAGGGTGGGCGAAACGTCGTGACCCCCACCGCGCCGACCGGCTGGCCGAGCTGGGTTGCAACGATGGCGCTCTCGTTGATGCCCGCCGTCTTCCCCTGGTCACTCCCGGTTCCGATGGTCGTGAACCGCTTGACATGCTCAACCGAGCGCATCCCGGCGCCCGTGGCCCGCCGCACATCGGCGACGGTAACGTCGCGCTCCAGGTCGACGAAGTGGGTTGACCAATCGGTCCCGTTTCCGGAGATGACCCAGTAGGGCATGATGGCGCCCTGACCGCGCCCGCCAAGATCGCCACTGGCGGCGCCAACCACGTCGACTCCGGGGATCGACCCGTCGGGCACGAAGCAGGCCAGGCCGTCGTCGTAGCGAAGGCGGCCCTGCGCCTGGCTGAACAGATGGACGGCAGGATTAAAGCCGCCCGACACGCAGAGAAGGTCGCATTCGACCTCGCGATGAGGTCCGTCGCCGGTAAGCGGGGCGATGGCGACAGAATGAAGGGCGCCCCCACCCTGCCCTCCCCCGGAGGGGGACGCAGACGAGGCCCGCGTGTCGACGATGGCCTCGCCGGCGCGGACGTCGACAACCGCTTCGACGCTGATGCCGGCGCGCACCAGGTCGGCCGGCACCGCCTGGGTGCTGTCGTTGTTGGTGAAGATCACCGCCCGCGTTCCCGGTGCCACGCCGTAACGGTTGATATAGGTCCGCGCGGCGCCGGCCAGCATCACCCCCGGGCGATCGTTGTTGCTGAAGATGAGCGGACGCTCGTGCGCGCCGGTGGCGAGCACCACCTGCCTGGCGCGGACCTGCCACAGCCGGCCACCATCCGCAATCCGCTGCGCGATCAGGACCAGGTTCTGGTCATAGAACCCGAAGGCCGTGGACCGGGTGAAAAGCCGGACATCGGGCATCGAGCCGAGTTGCGAGATCGTGGCCGAAAGCCAGTCATCCCAGCCCGCACTCAACAACCGTCCGCCGAGTTCCGCCTGCTCGTCGACGAGCAGGACGCGGTCGCCGGATTGGCCCGCCGCCAGCGCGGCGGTCAGGCCCGCACGCCCGCCACCGACGACCAGCACCTCGCAGTGGGCGTACACCTTGTCGAAGTGCCCGGTGTCAGGCTCAGCGCTGACGCGGCCCTTACCGCTGAGGCCGATGGCATCCAGTCCGTCGACGAGCTCGACCTGCGTGGCGCGGAGCATCGGCTCCTGACCGATCTGGACCACCGCGTTGGGTTCTTCGATTCCGGCACTGAAGATGCCACGCGGTCGGGCGTAGGTCAGACTGGTGCCGACCACGCGGACGTCGTTGGCCAGCAGCGCCGAAGCAAGCGTATCGCCGGCGAAGCCGCGATACGACGTTCCGTTGAAGGTAAATCGAACCGGTCGCGCGCGATCGATCCGACCGCCGCCGGGCAGCCGGCTCATTGCCCGCCCGGGTCGGCGCTGGGCGTGATTTCGTGGGTCACGGTATCGCGGATGAGGGTGAACCAGCGACGGCAGCCGGCGCTGTGGACCCAGCGCTCCGCCATGCGGCCTTTTGGATTGGGCCGAAAGAAGATGTAACGGGCCCAGGTCGCGTCATCGATGGTGTCGGGGTCCTGTGGGTACGTGATTTGCGCCGCGCCACCATACTTGAATTCGACGTCCTCGCGATCGCCGCACCAGGGGCAGGGGATCAACACGCTAGTGCGCCACGGCCGCGGCGCCGTGCTCGTCGATGAGCGCGCCGCTGCTAAATCGTTCCAGGGTAAAGGCCGCGTTGAGCGCATGGGGCTGTCCATTCGCGATCGTATGCGCGTAAACCCAGCCGGCGCCTGGTGTCGCCTTGAACCCGCCGGTGCCCCATCCACAGTTGATGAAGAGGTGCTCGATCGGTGTCAGCCCAAGGATGGGTGACGCGTCCGGCGCAACATCGACGATGCCGGCCCAGGTCCGCAGCGCATGCACCCGTTTGAAGATCGGGAATAGCTCGAGCGCGGCCGCCAGCTGATACTCGATGACGTGCGGCGAGCCGCGCTGAGCGTACGAGTTGTAGGGATCGATGCCGGCGCCCATCACCAGCTCGCCTTTGTGCGCCTGGCTCACATAGACGTGCACCGCGTTCGACATGACGACACAGTTGAGAACCGGCTCGAGCAACTCGGAGACCAGCGCTTGCAATGGGTGGCTCTGAATGGGGAGCTCCAGGCCAACCATCTCGGCCAAAACCGTGGAGTGACCAGCCGCGCAGAGCGCCACCTTGCCGGCGGCGATGAGACCGCGGTTGGTGTGCACGCCGACCACCCGATTGCCCTCGAGGTCAAAGCCGGTGACCTCGCAGTTTTGAATCAGGTCGACCCCCATCTCATCGGCCTTGCGGGCGAACGCCCAGGCGACGTAGTCATGCTTAGCGATCCCACCACGACGCTGCAGGGTCGCGCCCATCACGGGGTAGCGCACATCAGGTGAGACATTGACGATCGGGCAGAAGGCCTTGACCTCGTCAGTCGACAGCCATTCGGCGTCGATGCCGTTGAGGCGGTTTGCGTACACGCGTCGCCTCGCCTCGCGCATATCGCCCAGGCTATGGATGAGGTTGAGCACCCCGCGCTGGCTGAACAGGATGTCGTAGTCAAGCTCCGCCGCGAGTCCCTCCCACAGCTTGAGCGAGTGCTCGTAGATCGCGGCGCTCTCCTCCCAGAGATAGTTGGAACGAATCACGGTGGTGTTGCGGGCCATATTGCCGCCCGCCAGCCAGCCCCGTTCCAGCACCGCCACGTTCGTGATGCCATGATTTTTGGCCAGGTAGTAAGCCGTGGCCAGCCCGTGCCCGCCGGCCCCGACGATCACGACGTCGTAGGCGCGCCTCGGTTCGGGATTGCGCCAGAGATGTTCCGGGTGCGGGTGTGGTTCGCCCATTCCTCTTCTGGCCCATATATATAAGGTATGGGCGAGCCGGCTTCGGATTGGTGGCGCACCTGGTTTGGACCGGGATACCTTGCGCTGTACGACGACACGTTGCGCGAGCGCACGCCGGTCGAGATCGATCGGCTCGAAGCCCTGCTCCGGTTGCGACCGCCGTTGCGCATCCTGGATCTGCCCTGTGGGCAGGGCCGGCACGCCATCGAGCTGGCGCGGCGGGCCTACGACGTCACCGGCGTGGACCTGTCACCCTACCTGATCGGCGTGGCGAAGGCCCGGGCGGAAGCCGCCGGCGTCGCGGTTCGCTGGCTGGAGGGCGACATGCGCCGGCCGGTCTCCGGCGAGACCTTTGACCTGGTCCTGAATCTCTTCACCAGCTTTGGCTATTTCCTGGACGAGGCGGATGATCGGCTGGTGGTCCAGGCCGCGGCCGCCGTGCTCGCGCCGGGAGGCCGATTCCTCCTAGAGGTGATCAACGGCGAGCGGGTCATGGGCCAATTTGTCGAGCGCGAGTGGTTCACGGTGGGGCAGGCGGCGGTGATGGAACGGCGATCGCTCGATCGATCGGCCCGCCGCATGATCGTCGAACGAACCGTCAGCCGTCCGGTTGGTGATGAAGTCGACCTCCACGCCATCCGCCTGTATGGCGCGCGCGAGATCGAGTCGGTGCTCCGCGCGTCCGGGTTCGATCGGGTCGAGATCTACGGCGACTGGGATGGCAGCCCTGTGACTCCTGAAAGCCTCCGAGTCCTTGCGGTCGGTCAGAAAGACAAGAAAAAGGGCGGGAGGTGAGCTCCCGCCCTGTCAGCAAAGCCGACGGTTAGTCGTCGTCGCGCTCCTCCCTCGGCGGGCACGGCGCCGGGGTCGTCTGAACAATCGTGATCTGGATCGTCTGCGTGATCGTGATCAGCACGGTCTGGCAGGTCACGGAAATCGTGCCGGCCGAGTGGCCGTCACCGAGAGCGATGATCTCGATCAGTTTGAGATGTTCGAGCTCGTTGTCTTCGTCTTGCGGCGTCACGAACTTCAGTCGCGCGAAGCGCTCCTGGTCCGCCCTGATGGCGACGACGATCTGCGAGACGCTCGAGTGAACCCGAGACTTCGCGGTGGCCAGTTCAGGCTGAACCTTGGCGGCAACGTTCGAGGCGCTGACCGTCTGGGTGAGCTGGGTATTGCAGCTCGCCTCCGTCGAGTTCAGCTTGGCGATGACGTCATCGCCCGCCTTCTTAATGGCGCCGACGAGCCGGACCTTCGAATGCTCGTCCGCGGGCTGGATGACCGCGATCGTCTGGTGGTCATCGTGCGAGGCGATGACCAGTGTGGTGGGGACCGCTGCGACGGTCAGCACGGTCACGGCGATAACAGTGATGATCCGCTCGCTGATCCACGTCGTCAGAACCGTCAACATTACGGTGAGACCTCCTCGAGGACCATGTCCTCTGCAAGGATGAACGCCCGGTAAGG